>Ga0315286_10007752_pt1 | contig 10534 bp, 8 predicted proteins | sample YL17G10_0_MG_FD_205038 | JGI IMG/M metagenome (GOLD analysis project Ga0315286, IMG submission 205038) | Sediment microbial communities from Yellowstone Lake, YNP, Wyoming, USA - YL17G10_0 | ecosystem: Environmental > Aquatic > Freshwater > Lake > Sediment | place: USA: Wyoming | collected...
GAAGTGGAAAGAGGACAAGATCGGCGTCGTCTACGACGCCATCGCCGTCCCGGAAACGCCGGGCGTCAAGTACGCCGGCCCGTCGCCGCTCCGACGCTCGGTGGTCGCCACGATGGGGCCGTGGGAGCAACTCGGCGACCACCTCAGCGCCTTGGCCGACCGCCGCGGCTCCAGGCAGGCCGAGCAGAAGGTCTTTGTCTCCGACGGCGCCGCCGCCATCCGCTCCCTACGCGAGCGGTGCTTCCCCGATGCCGTGTTCGTTCTGGACTGGAGCCACGCCACGAGCCATCTTCATCAGATGGCCCAGGCGGCCTTCGGCACGGGGCCATCGGCCGAGGCATGGCTCGACCGTCAGAAAGACCGGCTCTGGAACAGCCGCCTGGAACCGTTCTTCAAGGACCTCGCCCGTCTGGGCGCCGCACGCGGCCCGGCGCCGCCGAAGGCCCGGCCGGAAGATCCGCGTCGCCTCCTGGCGGCCAACCTGGAGTGCTTCCGCACGAACCGCGAGGGGCTGGATTATGCCTCCTTCCGGCGACGCGGCTGGCCCCTGGGGTCGGGCATCGTCGAGAGCACGGTCAAACAGGTGGGCCAACGCGTCAAGGGCTCCGAGAAACACTGGGGCATGCCCGGCGTGGAAACCACCTTGCAGATCGTCACCCACCTGATCTCCACCGACGGCGCGTGGGACCGCTTCTGGAACCGCCACCCCCTGTCAAAGACAGCGTAGGAGATTACACGCACCCTAAGGGGCCCCAAGGCTTGAAAACGGCGCCCAGTCCGGTAAACTAGAGGTTTCCCCGCTGGGCGCGCCGACTAGCGGGCAGCGCGATCAACCAAGTTACGGGCCAAGGGAGTATCGGACGTGAAAACCGACGAGATTCGCGAGCGATTCCTGCGGTTCTTCGAGAAGCGGGGGCACCGCCTCGTGCCCTCCGACTCGCTCATCCCGCACAACGATCCCACGCTCCTGTTTACCGGGGCGGGGATGAACCAGTTCAAGGAGCAGTTCCTCGGCACGAAGCCCGCCGGCTTCACGCGGGCCGCCACGTGCCAGAAGTGCCTGAGGACGGGCGACCTCTCGAACGTCGGCGTCACGCGGTGGCACATGACGTTCTTCGAGATGCTCGGCAACTTCTCCTTCGGCGACTACTTCAAGAAGGAGGCGTGCCAGTGGGCCTGGCAGTTCATGCTCGAAGAGATGGGGCAGGACCCGAATAAGCTCCATATCACGATCTACGAGAAGGACGACGAGACGTACGAGATCTGGAGCCGCCTCGTCGGCGTTCCGGCCGAGCGGATCTGGCGGTTCGGCGAGGCGTCGAACTTCTGGCCCGAGTCGGCCCCCTCCAAGGGCCCGAACGGCCCGTGCGGCCCGTGCACCGAGATCCTGATCGACACGGGCGTGTCGACGACGCCGGACTCGTCGCCCGCCAACGACTCCAGCCGCTTCGTCGAGGTCTGGAACCTTGTGCTCCAGCAGTTCGACCGGCAGGCGGGCGGCAAGCTGGCGCCGCTGCCTTCGAAGAATATCGATACCGGCATGGGCCTGGAGCGGATGGCGGCCATCATGCAGGGCGTGCCGACGGCCCAGGACATCGACCTCATGGCGCCGATCGTCCAGGGGGCGGCCGAGCAGGTCGGGGAGCCCTACACGCCCGGCGGCGCGGATGACACGAGCCGCCGCCTGCGCCGCATCGCCGAGCACGTGCGGAGCGTCTCCTTCTGCATCGCCGACGGGGCCTTGCCGAACAACTACGGCCGCGGGTACGTCGTGCGGCGCCTCATCCGCCGCGCGGCCCTCGACGGCCGGCACCTGGGCGCGGGCGGCGCGTTCCTTTTCCGGCTCGTGCCGCTGGTCGAGAAGACGATGGCCGGCGCCTACCCCGAGATCGCCGAGCGCGCCAGCACCATCGTCAACATCCTGGAGGCCGAGGAGAAGCGGTTTGCGGCGGCGCTCGAGGATTCGCCCGGCATCCGGTTGTTCGAGGAAGTGACGGCCGAGGTGGCCGCCTCCGCCTCGAAGCAGATGCCCACCGAGCGGGTCTTCGAGTTCTACGACACCCACGGCATCCCCGTGGAGTTCATGGAGCAGCGGTGGGAGGATGAGGGCGTCGCCTACGACCGGCCGGCCTTCGAGAAGGCGATGGAAGAGCGCCGGGTCCAGTCGCGGGCCGGCTCGAGCATGGGCCGGGAAGCCATCGTCTTCAAGCGAGAGGTCCTCTCGGAGAAGGCCCTCGAGCGCCTGCACCGCGAGAACCCGAGCACGGAGTTCGTCGGCTACGAGGCCACGGAGTCCGAGGCGACGATCCTGGCGATCCTCGCGGATGACGAGTGGGTCGAGGCGGCCGAGGCGGGCTCGCAGGTCCAGGTGCTCCTCGACCGCACGCCGTTCTACGCACGCTCCGGCGGCCAGGTGGGCGACACCGGCACGCTGGTCTGCCCGAACGGCAGCGCGATGGTCTCCGACACGATCCTCGACCATGAATTCATCGTGCATCTGGTGAAGGTGGACAAGGGCCGCCTCGAGCTCGGCCGCGGGGCCCGCGCCACGGTCGACGCCGCGCGGCGGCTGGCGATCGGCCGCAACCACACGGCCACGCACCTTCTCCAGTACGCGCTCCAGACGGTCCTGGGCGAGCACGTGCACCAGGCGGGCTCGGAGGTGGGCCCCGACCGCTTCCGGTTCGACTTCACGCACCCGACGTCGCTGGCGCTGGAGGAGCTGCGGCGGGTCGAGGACCTGGTGAACCGGCGGATTATCGAGGCGTGGCCGGTCGGCGTGGAATACCTGCCCCTCGACGAGGCGCGGCGGCGCGGCGCGATGGCCCTCTTCGGCGAGAAGTACGGCGCGGAGGTCCGCGTCGTCTCGATCGGCGATTTCTCGATGGAACTCTGCGGCGGAACGCATCTCGATAACATCGCACGGATCGGCCTGTGCAAGATCGCGGGCCAGGAGTCCGTGGCGGCCGGCGTGCGGCGCCTGACGGCCGTCACGGGCACGGGGGCCCTCGCGTACCTCCACGAGCAGGAGGACCTGGTGGCGAAGCTCGGCGAGGCCCTCAAGGCCGCCCCCGACAGCATGGTGGCCAGGGTCGAGTCGCTCCAGCGGCAGATCAAGGAGCTCAAGGCCCAGCTTGTTCAGGCCAAGAGCCTGACGAAGCGCGGCGGCGGGCTCGACGAGGTCATGGAGAAGGTCCAGGACGTCGGCGGCGTGCCCCTCGTGGTGAGCGACGTCGAGGGCGCCGATGCGGCGGCCCTGCGCGAGGCCTGCGACGCGGCCCGCGCGCGGCACAAGAGCATCGTCATCGTCCTGGCGAGCCGCGAGGGCGAGAAGGTGAACGTGGTGGCGGCGGCGTCGAAGGACCTCGTCGACAAGGGAATCCACGCGGGCAACCTGGTGCGCTCGGTGGCCGAAGCGGTGGGCGGGAAGGGCGGCGGCCGGCCGGACCTTGGCCAGGGCGGCGGCAAGAACGCCGAGGCGCTCGCGGCCGCGCTCGCCCGCGTGCCCGACCTCGTGCGCGGGCAGCTCAAGGGAGCAAGGTAGCGGACCCGTGCGCGGTGGGTCTCCTGACCCACCGCGTAGAAAGCGCGTCGCGGCGGCAAGAAAACGCACGTGCGCGGCGGGTCAGGAGACCCGCCGCGCTAAGTGGCGTTATAGTACTGGGAAGGCCGCCGCGCGGGGCAACAGTCTAGCCGTCGCCGGTACGGCGACGATCATCAACGGACGGCGGCCGTGCCGGCCGCAGCTAAACGCGTCGGAGTGTGGCATGCGCAAACTGACCGTGGTCATCGCGTTGGCCATTGCCGCGGTCGCCCTGGCCGAGGAATCCGCGACCGATCGCTTCCAGAAAGTCGCCGACCGCCTGGTGGCGGCCGTTAACGCCGCGGACTATCCCGGGATTCAGCGCGACTTCAACGAGGAGGTGCTCAAGGCCTTTCCGCGAGACAAGTGCGACGCTTTTTTCAAGGGCCTCGTGGATCAGCTCGGCAAGATCCAGAAACTCGACGCCCCGCGATTCGTGCCGATCTTCCCAGCGCACTTCGAGCGGGGCCTGTTGGACCTCAGGATCGTCCTCGACGAGGCCGGCAAGATCGCGGGGCTCTGGATGCAGCCGCACACGCCGGCGATTCCGGCGGTCGAGAAGCACGAGACGCCCCTGGCGCTTCCGTTCAAGGGCCGGTGGCTGGTGGTCTGGGGCGGCGACACGAAGGCGCTCAATCAGCATCATGATTCCCCCGGCCAGCGGTTCGCGTTCGATTTCCTCGGCGTGGGGCCCGACGGCAAGACGCGCAAAGGGGTGAGCAACTCGAACGAGGACTACTATGCGTTCGGCCGCGAGGTCCTGGCGCCGGCCGACGGCACCGTGACCGACGTGATCGAGGGCGTCCGCGACAATGTCCCCGGTTCCATGAACCCGTACTCCGCGGTGGGCAACGGCGTGGTCCTTCAGCATCGCGAGCGCGAGGTCTCGGTCCTGGCGCATTTCAAGCAGGGCAGCATCGGGGTGAAGGTCGGCGACAAGGTGAAGCGGGGCCAGGTGCTCGGCCTTTGCGGGAACTCGGGGAACTCCTCCGAGCCGCACGTTCACTATCATCTACAGAACACGCCGATCCTTCAGGAGGGCACGGGCATCAAGTGCTTGTTCCGGAAAGTGGCCCTGACGCGCGACGGCAAGACGGAGTCGAAGGCCGAGTGCTCGCCCGTCAAGGGCGAGATCGTCGAGCCGGTCGCCGAGCCCGCCGGGGGCGTATAGCCATCGCCATCATCTGGCCGTCGCCGGTACGGCGACGAACTCTTGATCGCGGCCGTACCGGCCGCGGCTAAACGATGCGCGGCTTGGGGCGCTCGATGCGCAATGCCTACGAGGGCTTTTTGGTTGACCCTGGGGGCAAGGGGTAGTAGGATTCGGCCTTTTTGCGACCGCAGGTTTCGCCTGCGGCATGTTTGGCGGCGGCAATCCGAAGGAGGACGTCATGCCGGTCCCGAAAAGGCGAACCTCGAAGGCCCGCAAACGCAAGCGCCGGTCCCACCACGCGTTGGTCCCCGTACGGACCGTGGTGTGCAAGAAGTGCGGCCACCCGACGCTGCCTCACGCCGTGTGCGGCAACTGCGGCACCTACCGCGGCCGCGCGGTCGTGACGGTCGAGGAGGAGTAGCCGGTGCGCCTGGCGATTGACGCCATGGGCGGTGACTACGCCCCTCGCGAGGTGGTGCTCGGTGCCGTGGCGGCCCGCGACCTTCTCCCGCAGGACGAGATCATCCTGGTCGGCGACGAGGCCGCCATCCGGCAGGAGCTCCAGGCGACCCGGGCGTCGCTCGATCGTCTGAGCGTGGTCCATGCCACGCAGCAGGTGGGCATGGCCGAGCCTCCCGTCGAGGCCGTCCGCCGCAAGCCCGATTCCTCGATGCGGCGGGCCATGGCGCTCGTGCGCGCCAAGGAGGCCGACGCCGTGATCAGCGCCGGCAACACCGGCGCGTTCGTCGCGGCCGCCCACATGGTTGTGAAGCGCCTGCCGGGCGTCCGCCGGCCGGGCATCAGCGTGGTCCTCCCGACGTTCTACGGCCCCGTGGTCCTGATCGACGTGGGCGCTAACGTCGACAGCCGCCCCGTGCATCTCCTGCAGTACGGCATCATGGCGAGCGTCTACGCGCGGAAGGTCATCGGCATCGAGAAGCCCCGCGTGGGCATCCTCAGCATCGGCGAGGAGAGCGAGAAGGGCAACGAGCTCGCCCGCGAGGCCCGGGAGCTCCTCTCGCGCGCCCCGGTCAACTTCTGCGGCAACGCCGAGGGCCGCGACATTTTCAACGGACGCTTCGACGTGGTCGTCTGCGACGGCTTCGTCGGCAACATCGTCCTGAAGTGCGTCGAGGCCATGGCCGGCAGCATGCTCCAGACCATCATGCAGGAGGTCAAGGCGCTCGACCCGGAAGTCAAGGGGAAGCTCGTTCCCATCCTCGGCGAGCTCCAGCGCCGCCACGACGCCGAGGAATACGGCGGGGCGCCGCTGCTGGGCGTCGAGGGCATCGTCATTATCTGTCACGGCAACGCGAAGGCCCGGGCCATCGCCAACGCCCTCCGGGCGGCCTCGACGTGCGCCCGCCGGCAGGTCAACCGCATGATCGTCGAGGAGGTGGCCCTGGCCGGAGGTGCCGACGCGTGAACCGTCCGGCCAGCGCCAAACTGCTCGGCACCGGCATGTACGTCCCCGAGCGGGTGATGACCAACGAGGACTTCGCCCGCATCGTCAACACCAACGACGAGTGGATCGTCCAGCGCACCGGCATGAAGGAGCGCCGCCTGGCCGAGCACGACCAGGCGACGAGCGACCTGGCCATCGCCGCCTCGCGCGCGGCCCTGGCCGACGCCGGCGTCACGCCTGACCAGGTCGACCTCGTCATCTGCGCCACCATCACCGCCGATAACACGCTCCCGTCGACCGCGTGCTGGATCCAGGACCGCCTCGGCTGCAAGCGGGCCGGGGCGTTCGACCTGACGGCCGCGTGCAGCGGACACATCTACTCCCTGGCCCAGGCCCGGGCGGCCATCCTGTCGGGCCAGGCCCGGACCGTGCTGGTGACGAGCGCCGAGATCCTGTCGAGCATCACGGATTACACCGACCGTTCGACGTGCGTCCTCTTCGGCGACGGGGCCGGCGCGGCCGTGATCCAGGCCTCGGACCAGCCGAACACGGGCCTCCTGTACACGGCCACCTACGCCGACGGCGCGGGCGGCGCGCTGATGCTCCTGCCGGCCGGCGGGTCGCGCCGGCCGCCGTCGCACGAGACGGTCGACCAGCGTCTTCATTATATGCAGATTCGTGGGCGCGAGGTGTTCCGCTTCGCCGTCGAGAAGATGGAGGAGCTGATTGACGAGTGCCTGAAGGTCTGCGGCCTGACGCCGGCCGACGTCCGCCTCGTCATCCCGCACCAGGTCAACAAGCGCATCATCGACGCGGCCACCGGCCGCATGGGTTTCCCGCCCGAGAAGGTCTTCGTAAACATCCACAAGTACGGCAACACCGGCGGCGCGAGCGTGGCGATCGCGCACGACGAGGCCCGACGCCAGGGCGCCCTTGGCCCCGGCGACGTCGCGATCCTCATCGCGTTCGGCGGAGGGCTGACGTGGGCGGGAGCCGTCATTCGGCACTGAGAGCCCGGGGGGCGCTCAACAGCTTTGATTGACCAATGAACCCAAGAAAATGCCCAATGACCAAGCGCCAATGACCAATGAAACGGCAAACGGCAATGACCGAACAAAGGCGACACGCCAGAAGCGTTTCGGTAGCGGACCTTCGTTTTAGACATTGTTCTCTGTCTCTTGACTGGTCATTGGTGCCTGGTCATTGGGCGTTCTTCGCGAGTGTGTCTATAGGTGGGGCACAGATATGGGCAAGACGGTATTCCTATTCCCCGGGCAGGGCGCGCAATCCGTCGGCATGGGCAAAGACCTGGCCGAGCGCTTCCCCGAGGCCGGGGCGCTCTTCGACCGCGCGGACCAGGCGCTCGGCTTCGGCCTGTCGGCGATCTGCTTCGAGGGGCCGGAAGACCGCCTGACGGCCACCGACGTCAGCCAGCCGGCCATCCTGGTGACGAGCCTGGCGGCGCTGGCGGCCCTGCGGACGACGCCGGCCGGCGCGGCCCTGGCGCCCGAGGCGGCGGCCGGACTCAGCCTCGGCGAATACACGGCCCTCGTGGCCGCAGGGGCGATGGATTTCGACACCGCCGTCCGCCTGACGAACCTCCGCGGACGCTATATGCAGGAGGCCTGCGACGCCCGGCCCGGCGGCATGGTGTCTCTGCTGGGGGCCGACGAAGCCCTGGCAGAAAAGATTTGCGAAGCGGCGCGCCCCGCCGGTACAATCTGGCCCGCCAATTACAACTGCCCCGGTCAGGTGGTCCTGAGTGGAGTGAAGGCGGCCTGCGATCGGGTGCTCGAAATCGCCGAGTCCTTGGGTGCCCAGCGGGCCGTGCCGCTTACAGTGGCGGGGGCGTTTCATTCGCCCCTGATGGCTTCCGCCCGGGAGAAGCTGGCGCCCGAGCTCCGCCGCCTGCGAGTCGCAGAGCTGAAATTCCCCGTGGTTGCAAACGTGACGGGCGATTATTATAGTGGCGCACAGAGCGTGGCGGACCTCTTGACCCGCCAGGTCGACGGCGCGGTGCGCTGGCAGCACGGCATCCAGCGCCTGGTGGCCGACGGCTTCGACCGTTTCTACGAGATCGGTCCCGGCCGGGTGCTGACGGGCCTGCTGAAACGCATCGACCGGAAGCTCGGCCGCGACGCGGTGGCCATCGGAACCGCTGCCGACATCGACGCGTTGAACAAGGGAGGAACCGCATGAAGTTTGAGGGCAAGACGGCCATCGTGACGGGGGCGGCGCGCGGCATCGGCTTCGAGATCGCCCGCCAGTTGGCCGAGGGCGGCGCCACCGTCGTCCTGGTGGACGTTCTGGAGGACGTGCTCAAGGCCGCCGCCGCGAAGCTCACGGCGGCCGGCGCCAAGCAGGTCCTCGCCTACAAGGTCGACGTCACCGACGAGGCGGCCGTCGAGAAGATGATCGAAGAGGTGGCCGAGAAGCTCCAGCGGATCGACATCCTTGTCAACAACGCCGGCATCACCCGCGACGACCTGCTGCTGCGGATGGAGGTGAAGGACTGGGACCTCGTGATGGCGGTCAACCTCAAGGGCACGTTCCTGATGACGAAGCATGCCGCGCGCTACATGATTCGGCAGCGCGCCGGCCGCATCGTCAACCTGGCGAGCGTGTCGGGCCTCGTCGGCAACCCCGGCCAGGCCAACTACTCGGCGTCGAAGGCGGGCGTGGTCGGCTTCACGCGGACGGTGGCCCGCGAGCTCGCGCGCCGGAACGTCTGCTGCAACGCCGTCGCGCCGGGCTTCATCGACACCGACATGACGCAGGTGCTGCCCGACAAGGCCAAGGAAATGGCCCTGGCGGCCATCCCGATGCAGCGGATGGGCACCGCCGCCGAGGTGGCGAAGGTCGTCTGTTTCCTTGCCAGCGACGAGGCCGCGTACGTCACCGGCCACGTGCTGCCTGTGGACGGCGGCATGGCGCCGTAGTCGATTCGGATCGGATCCCGGGCGTTTCGGGGCAGGGGGAAACGAGAACGTTCGAAAGGACGAATCAGGGAGGAAGAGCCTTGGCGACCATCCAGGAACGCGTGATTGAAATCGTGGCGGAACAGATGTGCGTCGACAAGTCGCAGATCACCCGGGAGTCTTCGTTCGTCAACGACCTGGGCGCCGACTCGCTCGACACCGTCGAGCTGGTGATGGACTTCGAGGATGAGTTCGACATCAACATCCCCGAAGAAGACGCCGAGAAGATCAAGACCGTCGGCGAAGCCATCGACTACGTGGAGGCGCACCTGTAACCGATGACACGCCGCGTCATGGTTACGGGTCTGGGTCTCATCACCGCCCTCGGGCAGGAGGTGGAAGCCTTTTGGCGGCGCCTCCTGGCCGGCGAGTCCGGCATCAGCCGCGTCGAGTCCTTCGACGCCTCGGCTTACAGTTCCCGGATCGCAGGCGAGATCAAGGATTTCGTGCCCGAGGCCTACCTCGACAAGCGCGTGGCCCGCCACCTCGACCGGTTCGCCCAGATGGCCGTGGCCTCGGCTATCCAGGCCGTGAAAGACGCCGGGCTGGACTTCTCGAAGGAAGACCCGTTCCGCGTCGGCGCGATCGTCGGCAGCGGCATCGGCGGCCTCAAGGAGTTCGAGGAGCAGCACACCCGCCTGATCGAGAAAGGCCCCATGCGGGTCTCCCCGTTCATGGTGCCGAAGCTGATGATCAACGCCGCCGCCGGCCAGATCTCCATCCACTACGGCATCAAGGGGCCGAACGCCGGTGTGGCCAACGCCTGCGCCAGCGCCAACAACGCCATCGGCCAGGCCCTCTGGACGATCGAGATCGGCGAGGCCGACGTCATGATCACCGGCGGCTCCGAGGCGGCCCTCACGCCGATGGGCCTCGCGGGCTTCTGCACCGCCCGGGCCCTCTCGACCCGCAACGACGAGCCCGCCTGCGCCAGCCGGCCGTTCGATCGCGACCGCGACGGCTTCGTCCTCGCCGAAGGCGCTGGCATCGTGGTCCTCGAGGAATACGAGCATGCCAAGGGCCGCGGCGCCCGCATCTACGCCGAGCTCATCGGCTTCGGCATGAGCGGCGACGGGTGCCACATCGTGCAGCCCGACCCGGAAGGGCGGGGCGCGGCCGCGGCCATGCTCCAGATGCTCAAGGACGGCAAGGCCGAGGCCGACTCGGTGGACTACATCAACGCGCACGGCACGGCCACGGGCCTCGGCGACGTGGCCGAGACGAAGGCCCTCAAGATCGTGTTCGGCGCCCATGCCCGACGGCTGGCGATCTCGAGCACCAAGTCGAGCATCGGGCATCTGCTGGGCGCCTCGGGCGGCGTCGAGTTCATCGCCACGACGCTGGCGCTGCGAGACCAGGTGGCCCCGCCGACGATCAACCTCGAGCACCCCGACCCGCAGTGCGACCTGGATTAC
>Ga0315286_10007753_pt1 | contig 10534 bp, 17 predicted proteins | sample YL17G10_0_MG_FD_205038 | JGI IMG/M metagenome (GOLD analysis project Ga0315286, IMG submission 205038) | Sediment microbial communities from Yellowstone Lake, YNP, Wyoming, USA - YL17G10_0 | ecosystem: Environmental > Aquatic > Freshwater > Lake > Sediment | place: USA: Wyoming | collected...
GCTGAAACGTTGGACGCTTGTGAAACCGGAAACTGCACCTGAAAAAAAATCCTAACCTTTCCTTACGAACCACTGACATGATCCAGTTACGAAGCATGTTACAAATAGCCGACAACACCGGAGCCAAGCTGGCCCAGTGTATCAAGGTCCTTGGAGGAACACGCCGCCGCTATGCCGGCCTTGGTGACCTTGTCATCGTCACTATTAAGCAGGCTTCCCCAAGAGGTGCGGTAAAAGCGCACAGCGTGGAACGGGCTGTCCTGGTCCGCGCAAGAAAAGAAACCAAGAGGAGAGATGGCACTTATATCCGTTTTGATGAAAATGCCATCGTCATAATAAGCAAGGACAACGAACCAAAAGGAACCCGCGTTTTCGGTCCGGTCGCGCGTGAACTGCGTGAAAAAGGTTTCCAGAAAATCATCAGCCTTGCACCGGAAGTACTCTAACAGCCTAAGATAACCCAAACGTATGAAAATCAAGCACAACGACAAAGTGATGGTCATCAGCGGTAAAGACAAGGGCAAGACCGGAAAAGTCCTCCGGATGCTCACAAAAAGCGGCAAAATTGTCGTGGAAAAACTGAACATGCGGACAAAACATGTGAAGAAAACCAAAACCGCGGCGGGAGAAAAAATCCATTTTGAAGCACCAATGGATGCATCAAACGTCGCAATTGTTTGCCCCGCCTGCAACAAACCGACAAGGGCCGGCTATAAAATACTCGAGAACGGCAAAAAGGAACGCATTTGCAAGAAATGCAGGGAATCAATGGACCGCGAACTCCTTGAAACCGGCACAAAGTCAAAATCAGCAAAAAAAATCCCGAAAATTTAAACCTTATAGCGACCTACTGCAATGGCAAAAACTACCACACTTAAAGAAAACTTTTTCAAGGACATCCTTCCCGGACTTAAAAAAGACCTGGGCATCAAGAATACCTGGGCCGTCCCGCGCGTCAGCATGATCAAAATCAATACCGGCATCGGTAAACTGACCGGCACGGGAAAGGACTACAGCCATATTGTTGACAGCATAACATTCATTTCCGGACAGAAAGCCATGGTCTCAAAAGCCCGCAAAGCTATTTCAAACTTCAAACTTAAGCAGGGGCAACCGGTGGGTATCTATGTCACCATCAGGGGCAAACGCATGTATGATTTCCTGAACAAGTTCATTAACGTTGTTTTCCCGCGCGTCCGTGATTTCCGCGGCATATCGCCGAAAAGTTTTGACGGAAAAGGGAACTATACGGTCGCTATCAAGGAAAATACCGTATTCCCCGAAATCAACCCCGATGACATTTCTAAAATCCACGGACTGGAAGTGACAATTGTAACCACGGCAAAAAACGACGAAGAAGGTTACAAGCTTTTAAAGGCAATGGGATTCCCGTTCCAGGAAAAGAAAAAATAACCCTTAATCTTTTGACGCGCATGGCAAGAAAATCACTCAAGATTAAAACTGAACGCAGGAAACAGGGCCTCCTCAAGTCCCTTGCTTCGGGCAAGAAACCGAAGTTCCCGACACGCGTCTACAACCGCTGCAAGCTCTGCGGCAGAAAAGGCGGATACATGAGGAAATTTGAAATGTGCAGGATATGTTTCCGTGAAAAAGCAAACTCAGGCATGATCGTGGGTGTCAGAAAATCCTCCTGGTAAACCATCAAATCATCTTATCACCAATTATGACCGTCACAGACCCAATCGCAGACCTTTTGACCCGTATCCGCAACGCTTCGATGGCACGCAAGGACACCGTCGTTGTGCCATTCTCAAACGTCAAGATGGGAATCCTAAATGTCCTCACAAAAAGGGGGTTCATTGAAGAATCTTCAGTCGTCAGTAACAACGGCTTTAAGGAAATCAATGTCGTCCTGAAACCGGAGAGACGCGGGTTAAGCCTGAAAAGGATAAGCAAGCCGGGCCAGCGTATTTATCTCAAGAACACCCAGCTGAAAAAAATTAACGGCGGGCTCGGAGTCGCCATCCTTTCAACCCACCAGGGAATCCTGAGCGGTGAGGAAGCAAAGAAACTCAAACTTGGCGGGGAATTAATTTGTGAAATCTTTTAACAGAAAACCCTCATGTCACGTATCGGAAAATTACCAATCATCATCCCAAGCGGCGTCACAGTTGAAAAACGTGACGGGAATCTTATTGTGGTCAAGGGCCCGAAAGGCGAACTTGATTTCCGCTGCCATAAATACGTCACTGTTGAAATTGCCGATGGTAAGGTAACGGTCACCCGCATAGGCAACGAAAAAGACCATAAGAGCATGCATGGCCTCAGCCGCACCCTTATTGCAAATATGGTCCATGGTGTCACGAAAGGGTTCTCAAAGCAGCTCGAAATTCTCGGTGTCGGTTATCGCGCCATGCTGCAGGGTTCCAAACTCGTTCTTTCAGTGGGGTATTCCCACCCGGTTGAAGTCCAGCCGCCAAAAGGCATCCAGATTACAATTGACCCTGAAAAGAAAAACATCCTGACGATATCGGGCGCCGACAAACAGGTCGTCGGTGAAATCGCCGCCAAAATCCGTGAATTCCGGAAACCTGAACCATACAAGGGCAAAGGCATCCGGTATATGGGAGAATACGTGCCGCGCAAGGCGGGCAAGGCAGCAATCAAAGAAAAATAATATACCTCAGATAATTTATGCCAACATTAAAGAAAATCACCAATCGCGTTAGACGCCACAACCGTATCAAGGCAAAAATCAGCGGCACTTCTGATATACCGCGACTTGTTGTCTACCGCAGCCTCACGCACCACTTTGCGCAGCTCGTGGATGACGTGAAACATGTCACGCTCGTGAGCGCGTCAGATCTCAAAGTAAAAAAGAGCGGGAATAAAACGGAGCAGGCCAAAAAAGTCGGCCTGGAACTGGCAAAGCTTGCCATGGAAAAAAATATCACAGCCTGCGTTTTTGACCGGAACGGCTATAAATACCATGGCCGCGTGAAGGCGATCGCCGACGGCGCGCGTGAAGGCGGACTCAAATTTTAAATCATAATCCTTAATTCTTTTTCAATCGTGCCAAAACCATCATCACCAAGAAGATCCAGAGCTCCTGCCCGCGAAGGCAGCGAATTCGAAGAAGAAGTCATCCAGATCGACCGTGTGACCCGTGTTGTCAAAGGCGGACGGAGACTTCGTTTCCGCGCTACGGTCGTAATCGGGAACAGAAAAGGGAAAGTCGGAGTTGGAATTGGCAAATCCGTAGAGGTCCAGGGAGCTATCAAGAAAGCGGTAGCCCAGGCAAAAAAATCCCTCATTGAAGTGCCGATCATCGGCGGGACCATCCCTCATCGGGTAAACATGAAATTCAAGAGCGCAAAAATGATCATTATGCCGGCATGTCCCGGTACCGGTATCATTGCAGGCGGGCCGCTCCGAAAGATCCTTGAACTTGCCGGGGTGAAAGACGTTTTAAGCAAAGTTCTTGGTTGCAAAAACCGCCTCAGCAATAGCCAGGCGGGCATCATGGCCCTCATGGAACTCAGGACATTCCCCTGGCTGAAGAAGGTGGCTCCGGTACAGCCGGCCGCCCCCGCAAAAGTAGAAACTGCTCCAGGAGTAAAACCCCTGGCTCCGGCTGCAAAACCGGTAGCCCAATCGACAAAACCGGTAACAAAACCTGTGACTTCCACAGTAAAACCGGCAACTCCAGGAACAGTAACTGCAAAACCGGTAAGCGCTGAAAAGAAACCAGCTCCAGTTGTAAAAAAAACTAACTAGACATCTTACTTTTTACCTATTTTATGGACAGACTTATTGAACTCCACGGCAATCCGGGCGCACGGAAAAAAAAGAAAGTACTTGGAAGAGGAAATTCTTCAGGACACGGCAGCTCTTCAACCAAGGGCGGCAAAGGGCAGACCGCACGCTCTGGTTCGGGATACAAACCGGGGTTTGAAGGCGGACAAACTCCCCTCTACCGGAGGCTCCCGAAACTCAAAGGTTTCAACAATCCGAACCATGTGAAGTTCCAGGTCGTCAATGTCGACAAATTAAATGCCTTTGATGACAATGAAGAAGTGAATGTCATCAAGCTTTATGAAAAAAAACTTATCGGCGATAAGGAAAAACCCGTAAAGATCCTCGGTGACGGTGAACTTTCAAAGAAAATTAATGTAAGAGTGGACCGTATTTCAAAAAGTGCCAAATTAAAGATCGAGAAAGCAAAAGGTACTGCAACCGAACTCATGACTGTGGCTCCAAAAGGACCAGCCGTGAAAGAACCCGCCAAAAAATAAAGGAACCTTATGCTCAAATATCTCCAACAAATCTGGAATTCCAGGGATCTCCGCAAGAAGATCCTTTTCACGTTCGGAATCATTGTCACCTACCGCATCCTGACCCAGATCATCATACCCGGGGTCAACCTTGAAGCTTTGAATGTAATATTCTCACGCAACCAGCTTTTAGGCATGTTCAGCCTTCTGACCGGTGGCAGCGCCCATAACTTTTCGATCGTACTTATGGGTCTTTCACCATTCATTAACGCATCCATCATCATTCAGCTTCTCACGGTCATTGTTCCGAAATTTGAAGGCCTTTCAAAAGAAGGCCAGCAGGGACAGCGTGTCCTTAATGGATATACGCGCTGGTTAACTCTCCCGCTGGCATTTATCCAGTCCTACGGGATGATACTCCTCCTGAATTCCCAATCCCCCGTCACGCTCATCCCGAATATCAGTTCACCGTTAGTTATACTGCCCATTATGCTTACCATTACGGCCGGTGCACTCCTCCTTATGTGGATGGGCGAACTCATCAGTGAAATGGGCATAGGTAACGGCAGCTCACTAATAATATTCACGGGTATCATCGCCAACATCCCGACCGTTATCGGACAAAGTCTGGCACTGTCACAACAATCCTCCGACAAGCTCATCCCTTTTGTCATCATGCTTCTTGTCACACTGATCCTGACCGTTTTTGTAATCCTCGTAACGGAGGCCCAGCGAAATGTCCCGATCATTTATGCCGGTCGCGGCATCCGCGGACGCAGCGACCATTCCACCATGCCGATCCGCATCAACCAGGCGGGCATGGTTCCGATTATCTTTGCAGTATCGCTCATAACCTTTCCGGGGATCATCGCCCAGTTCCTGCAAAACGCGCCACAGCCGTGGCTTAAAGATGCGTCCAGCTTTATCACTACCTATTTCAGTTCCACCAGCATCGCTTACCTGGTTGCCTATTTCCTCCTGGTCATCGCCTTCACTTTCTTCTACGTCGCCATCACCTTCAATCCTGAACAGGTGGCGGAGAACATCCAGAAGCGCGGCGGTTACATACCGGGAATCCGTCCCGGAAAACAGACCGCTGATTATCTTGGAAAAGTCTCCAATCACCTGAACCTTTTCGGCGGCCTCTTTATCGCCTTCATCGCCGTTTTGCCCATCCTTTTACAAAACATTTCTTCCACCCTGGCTTTTGGCAGTGTCCCGACCCTTATCACCGGTGCCGGACTCATCATTATTGTGGGCGTCGTGCTTGAACTCATCCGACAGGTGAATGCACAACTAGTCATGCACGACTACAATAAGCTTTATTAACGCATGGACATCGTTCTGTTTGGCATTCAGGGTTCCGGGAAAGGCACACTGGGAAAGATCGCAGCCGACAAATACGGGTACGTTATTTTTGAAACCGGCTCGGAACTCAGGAAGCTTGCCCAGGAACAAAATGAACTCGGGAAGAAAGTTAAAAGTATTGTGGAGGCGGGACATCTTGTGCCGAACGATGTTGTCATGGACATAATCGAAAATTTCATGGCACATCTGCCCAAAGGGAAAAATGTCCTGTTTGACGGCATCCCCAGGAAAATGGTCCAGGCGGAAACATTTGATGACCTCATGAAAAAGCTTCACCGGGATTTTTTCGGGATCCTGGTCGATGTACCGGAAGACGTGGTCACGAGGCGCCTCATGAACAGGCGCATGTGTGAAAACTGCAAGACGGTCTATCCGGCTAATTATACAAAAGATATTTGCGAAAAATGCGGCGGGAAACTGGTATCACGCAGTGATGACAATCCCGAAAGCATCAGAACCCGGATCAATGCTTTTTTTACCGAAACCATGCAAGTTATTGAACACTATAAAAGCCAGGGCAAACTCTTTAGCATGAACGGGAACCTGAGCATCGATGATGCAGGCAAGGAAATGTTAAAACTCCTCGAAACAAAGCTAAAATAATTCTTTTTGCTTTCCTTTACAACAAATACAGAATCGGCACTGAAATGATTTTTTTCTGTTATTTGGAATAAAGGCATTCCCGAACCCGAGCGGGCAGGCGAGCGAGGGTGAGGGTATAGCGCAGCGAGCCTCGCCGGGGCGAGCAAGTGTGCCTGAATCCAAATAACAGAAAAAATAATAAATAACCTTATGAAATTCTGGAACGAAGGGAAAATGAAAATAGGAATCAAAGATGAGCATGACATCAAAATCATGCGGGAAGGCGGAAAAATCCTGGGTGTTATTCTTCATAAAGTCGGTGAAAAAATAGAACCGGGTATCACCGGACTGGAACTCGATTACTACGCCGAGCAACTCATGCGCCGCTATGGCGTCGAACCGTCTTTTAAAGGTTACCATGGCTATCCAAATGTTCTCTGCGTGAATGTGAACGAACAGGTAGTCCATGGGATCCCGTCAAAAAAACCGCTTAAATCCGGTGACATCGTGACCCTCGACTGCGGAATTATCTACGAAAAATTCCATTCCGACGCCGCCATAGCAAAAGGAGTCGGGACTATTTCCCCTGAACTTATAAAATTTCTGGCGACCGCGGAAAAAGCCCTCAAAAAGGGCATAGAAGCGGCAAGACCCGGAGTCAGGGTTCGCACCATTAGCGCCGCCATCCAGGACACCATTGAAAAAAACGGCTATTCGGTCGTGCGTGACCTCATCGGCCACGGCATTGGCCACCGGCTCCATGAAGATCCTCCAGTCCCGAACTTCCGGGACAATGACCCGGGACCCATCCTGCAGCCAGGAATGACCATTTGCATCGAGCCGATTTTCAACATGGGGGGATTCCGCGTTAAAACCTTGAAAGACGGGTGGACAGTCGTGACGGCTGATGGTTCATTTTCCGTACAGGTTGAACACACAATTTTAATCACACAAAAGGGCTCGGAAATTCTCACTAAAAGACCGTCGGCAAACCCAGGCCTTTTTGCCTGAAAAATCTCTTGCAATAGTCAATTTTGTCATGTAGAATCCTAACGCTCTTTTGTATTTTTTTGTCAAAAAACATCGGCCGTAAGGCCTTAATTACACTGTATGGCAAAAGAGGTCATTGAGGTCCTGGGAGTGGTAGTGGAAGCCCTTCCAAATGCGATGTTCCGTGTAAAACTCATCGATGAGAGATACCCGGACCACGAAGTACTGGCGCACATTTCGGGGAGAATGCGAATCAATTATATCCGTATTTTACCCGGTGATAAGGTCACCATCGAACTGACACCGTACGACCTTACGAAAGGCAGAATTACCTTCCGCCATAAGGACCACTATACGGGTACCCCTAATGTGGCTCCGGTAAAGCCGCAAGAAACACCTGCCCCGCCACCGGAAACACCTGCCCTGCCACCGGAAACACCTGCCCCGCCGCAAGAAACACCTGCCCCGCCACCGGAAACACCTGTACCGCCACCGGAAACACCTGCCCCGCCACCGGAAACACCTGTTCCACCGCAGGAAACGCCTCCTTAAGAATCAACCATGAAAGTACGCTCATCTGTGAAAAAAATCTGCAATAAATGCAAAGTCGTACGGCGTAAAAATGTCGTGCGCGTCATATGCTCGACCAAAAAACATAAACAGCGCCAGGGGTAGACCTTAATTTTACAAGAAATATGGCAATTCTTGCCCGTATCGCAGGTGTAACGCTTCCCAAGGAAAAACGCATTGAAATAGGCCTTACTGCAATCTTTGGAATCGGCCGGAAGTTAAGCAACAGGATCCTGAAGGAAACAGGCATCAGTCCTGATATAAGGATAGCTGAGCTCAGCGAAGTCCAACTCAATGTGCTGCGTGAAAAAATCGCGCGTTTTACAACCGAAGGTGATTTGAGACGCAAAATGCAGATGGATATCAAACGCCTCCAGGAAATAGGCTCCTACCGTGGGTTCCGGCACCGCCGCGGTCTGCCGGTGCGCGGCCAGAATACACGTAAAAACGCACGTACCAGGAAAGGCAAGCGCAAGACCGTTGCCAATAAGAAAGTCACGACCAAATAACTTTTAACTCCATGGCTGAAGAAAAGAAAAAGAAGGAAGAAGTCGCTTCCGAGAATGCTCCCGCCGAGGCGAAAGCAAAAAAACCGTCCGCAAAAGCCAAGAAAAAGGCTAAACGCCGGACAGTCCAGGAAGGCAAGGCATACATCCAGGCGACCTACAACAACACCATCATCACAATCACTGATTTGAATGGGGAAGTTATTGCCTGGACCAGCGCCGGATCAAGCGGCTTTAAGGGCGCAAAAAAAGCTACTCCGTTTGCCGCGCAGGTTTCAGCCGAAGCAGCAGCCAACAAAGCAAAAGTATTCGGTCTGGAAAGAGTCCATGTCATCATCAAAGGCGTCGGTTCCGGACGTGAACAGGCTATGCGCGGACTGCACGTTGCCGGCATCAGCATTGAAAGCATTACCGATGTCACCACGATAGCCCACAATGGCTGCCGCCAAAAGAGATCCCGCCGTGTTTAAAACTTAATTTTTTTCATCACATGTCGAGGTATACTGGTCCAAAATGTCGTTTATGCCGCCGCGAGGGTGTCAGCCTATGCGGAAAGGAAAAATGCGCCCTTAAGCGCAAGAATTATATCCCTGGCATGCATGGCCCCAAGGGAAGTTTCGCCAAGAAATCGGAATACGCCCGCCAGCTGCGCGAAAAACAAAAGCTCAAACGCATTTTTGGTATTACGGAACGCCAGATGGGTAATTATTTTACAAAAGCCAGCTCGCAGAAAGAAGTGACCGGCCTGGCAATTCTCAAGCTCCTGGAGAGCCGTTTTGACAATGTCATTTTTCGTGCAGGCATTGCCAAGAGCCGCCCCCAGGCCCGACAAATGGTCAACCATGGCCTGTTCAAGGTCAACGGCAGAACTATCAACATCCCTTCACACCAGATGAAGGTCGGTGACAAGTTCGAAGCTGTTGAACGGATCAAGAAGTCAAAGCTTTTTGCCGACCTTGAAAAACAGAAATTTGCTCCTGCCAAATGGATAAAGGTCGACTACAAGGCCCTTACCGGTGAAATGACCCGGGATATGGAACCTCAGGAGCTCGAGCAGATGGTTCAGCCCAACCTTGTCGTCGAATATTATTCGAAATAATATTTCTAACCCCCATCAATAATGCATTATATTCAAGAAGAAATAGGCATTCCAAAGATTAAAACTGAAAAAATCAGTGATAATCATGCCATTTTCGTCGTCAGCCCGCTTCCTCCCGGATACGGCATGACGATAGGTAATGCTTTTCGACGGATCGTGCTTTCCTCTTTGCCGGGCGCAAGCGTCACCGGTATTAAGATTGACGGTATAAGCCACGAATATTCAACCATCAAAGGAGTCAAGGAAAGTGTTTTGGACATTACCTTGAACCTCAAACAGCTTCAGATCAGGAAAACCACGAAAGAACCTTCGCACTGCAACCTGAACGTTTCCAAGGAAGGGGCTGTATATGCAAAGGACATTAAATGCCCAAGCGACGTGGAAATCATAAACAAGGACCTTTACATTACGACACTTGAAAAAGGATCCAAACTCAATATGGAACTCCGTATTGAAAAAGGCGTGGGTTACCTTCCAGCCCATGCGCGACAGAAAGACGAAAGCGATCCGGCACTTATAATTCTTGACGGTGTTTTCAGCCCGGTCAAGAAAGCTCGTTATGACGTGGAATCAACCCGTGTAGGTCAAATGACAAACCTCGATAAGCTTACTCTTGAAATCATGACGGACGGTTCCATCACCCCGGAAGACGCCGTAAAGTTCGCTTCAAATATCCTTCAATCCTACTATAACCTCTTCAACCAGGAAAATATCATGGTTGAAGCGGACTATATGTCCGATTTCAAAAAGATCGTGGAAAAAGAACAGGCCGAAGAAAAGAACAAGCCGGTCCAGGAAAGCTACACGCCGATCGAAATCCTCGGTTTCTCACCACGCACGCTCAATGCTCTCATCAACGGCGGAATAGGCTCAATTGAACAGCTCTCAAAATGCACCGAAAGCAAATTGACCAACCTGCGCGGCTTTGGCAAGAAAGCACTGACAGAGGTCAAGAACGCGCTTAAATCACGGAACCTCGTCCTGACTGAAGAATAATCCCCATATAAGCCATGAGACACCAGAAAAAAATTGCAAAACTCGGACGCCCGCGCGACGCTAGACGGCTGCTCATTGGAAACCTGGCTACTTCCCTGATTATCCATGGAAAAATCCAGACCACACAAGCCAGGGCCAAGGCCGTGCAGCCTTTTATCGACAGGCTGATCGACACTGCCAAGAAGAAG
>Ga0315286_10007756_pt1 | contig 10533 bp, 7 predicted proteins | sample YL17G10_0_MG_FD_205038 | JGI IMG/M metagenome (GOLD analysis project Ga0315286, IMG submission 205038) | Sediment microbial communities from Yellowstone Lake, YNP, Wyoming, USA - YL17G10_0 | ecosystem: Environmental > Aquatic > Freshwater > Lake > Sediment | place: USA: Wyoming | collected...
ATGTCAAGATATAAAGATAAAAGAGTGCAATTTGTTGGAGTTAGTGATTATAATAGAGCTCCTTATTTTTTCTTAGATTCTAATGGTGAGGTTTATTTAGCCACTTGGTTTTCTCAAGCAAGAAAACCTATAGGAAATTTATTAACAGAAGGATTCAGAAAAGTTAAAAATAGGGCTATTGGAGAGTATTCAAAAGGACCGTTGTATGATGAAGAAGCTTTTATTGAAACAGAACAATGCCAACCTCTTTGGGCAAGAGCTGCATGGGAAGGAAACTTTTTTAGTGAAGAACTTGAAGATCTTAATCCAAAATATTATGATAAATTTAGGCATCTTTCAGATTTATATCTAACCAGGATAAAAAAACAGGGAAAAGCTCCTATAAACGCTGAACTGGCCATATCTTAATTTATGTTGCAGAGGAAAATGTGGGAGAACATATAACCAAAAAGTCTTTAAGTTATTGAAGTTTTAATTTTTTATGAAAGAGTTACCAACACCTGAGATTTATGAAAAAGAATTTAAATACATGCCCTGGGGCATATTAATTAAAAAAATACTTGATATAACCAAACAAGATACACAAAAAGGGTCCAATATTTTAGATTTAATGTGCGGACCCGGTTATCTTTTAAGTAAAATAAAGGAACTCAGACCTGATTTGAAATTAAAAGGAGTAGACATTAATGAAGAATTTATTGGGTATGCCCAAGAAAAATATGATGGAATTAAATTTGAAGTTGCTGATGTTCTTAAATGGAAAACAAAGGAGAAATATGATTTAATCTTATGTACTGGTGGACTACATCATTTACCTTATGAGAAACAAGAAGAATTAGTAAAAGAAATAAGGAGTTTATTAAATGAAGAGGGTTTTTGTATTATTGCAGACCCATACATCGACGATTATTCAAATGAAAAAGAAAGAAAATTAGCTGCATTGAAATTGGGATATGAATATTTAATAGAAGTTATTAAAAATAGCGCTCCGAAAGAGATAATTTCAGCAGCGGTGGACATTCTCAATAATGATTTAATGGGATTTGAATTTAAAAATTCCATAAAGAAAAATAAGCTGATATTTGAGAAATATTTCTCTTCTGTGTTAGTTCATAAAACATGGCCAAAGTCAAACTCAGAATATGGAGATTACTTTTTTATTCTAAGAAAATAAATAAATTGTTTTTAAGTTAATCCCCAAGTTTTGGTGTTACCAAAACTTATCATAAATCTGAAAAGTCTTTTTTGCAATTATGTTCCAGCCGCTGACATTTTTAACATAGTTTAAAGCATTTTCACTGCATTTTTGCCTTAATTTCTCGTTTTTTAGAAGTTTTATTATTGCTTTCCAGAACTCGCTTCTTTTTTTAACTGCAATTCCTGCTTTGCTGTTTCTTATCTCTGCTCCTAATCCCTCTATATCTGTAACAATTGCAGGAGCACCAACAGAAAATCCATGTGCTAACACTCCCGACTGGCTCTCGCTTTTGTAAGGCAAAACAAGAATATCAAAACTTCTCAATCTCTTGTAAAATTCTATTTCACTATAATTTTTAACAATAAACTCCATGTTTTTGCTTACGCGACTTTTCATAACTTCTTCTAAAACTTTATCTATGTAAATTCTTGTCTCAGGAGCTGATTCTGGCTTTAATTCAAGGCTTAATATAGCATTTGGAACTTTTTTAATAACTTTTGGCCATTGTTTTATTAGTGTGCGAAAGCCTTTTCTTTCACTTGCTAATCCAGCACTTCCAACAATTAAATCTTTTGATGTATATCCAAAGCCTTCTCTTATTTCTTCTTTGTCTAATTTTAAATCTTCTCTTGAACCATGAGGCAAAACAAAAACATTCTCAGGCTGCCAACCAATATTGCCTTTTAAAGCATTTTTTTGATAATCTTCATGCAAAATTCCTGCACTAAGCTCTTTTAAACTTGAGCTGACAAAATGTTTAAAATCTTTACTTAATCTTCTATAAACACTATGGTAAGTCATGACAACAGGAATTTTTTCTTTTCTTAGCATCTTGATTAGTTCGATAACTCTTTCGTTTCTGTCGCCATCAGTTTCATACAAGCCATATTCGTGCTGTATATGAACAATAGAAGGTTTTTCTCTTTTTATTGTTGATAAAACTTTATGATGCCAATTTTTATCTTTTAAAGAGATTATAGGAAAATCAGCTAGTTCTGCATCTGTATGGGCAATAATTTTAAAGCTAACTTCTTTTCCTATTTCTTCTGCATATTTCTTTAGAGCAGAAATATAATTTTCAGAATAATATGCTATCCCGCATGAGCGGGGAAGATAACTTGAAATCCACACAACTTTTTTTACCATAACTAAAAAAGGAAAAGTTGTTTTAAATATGTTTTGATTTTTAATCTTGAATAACTCTGATATGATATTTATCCAAAAAGATTTATAAATCCCATATCTTTAATAAACATATGAAAAAAACTGCTGAAAGAAAAGCGGAGATTAACTCTGATTTAGAAAGAAACGTACTTGATCTTAATCCAATTATTGATGGTGTGTCTCCATTAATATCACGGGGTTGTCAAATAGTTGGTCCATTATATACTCTATTTGGAGAATGTGAACATCATGTTAGAGATGGTATTATAATCTTTGCAGCAGGTTCATTAATTTATTATGCTTCCATGGCAGTTGGTTATTTAAAAGATATAAGAGACAATCTTAAAGAAAAATAAACCTTTCACTCTCCCCTCTTCACTTCTTCCAGCATTAATCTTGCCATTAAATAAGAAACTGTGGATTCTGCGCCTTGGTTTAAATTAATAGATTCTTTTCCTAATCCATCATAACACCCGCCTGTTGTTTCATTATACAGCATCTGCTTCAGATGATTTTTTCCTAAAAACCAATTGAAAGCTAAAACTGCCTTGTCGTAATATTTTTTATTTCCAGTTATAGAATATACTACAAGGCAGGTTTGCACAATAGAAGCAGCATCAATTGGCTGCTGGTCAAAAAAAGCCCGCTTGCCATTTCTATTATACCAGCCATTCTGCCCTATCGGCGACAATTCATTATCTATAAACATTAATTTTGACAAGAACTCAAAAGTTTTTTCTGCAATCTCTAAATACTCTTTATTCTTTGTGATTTCATAGGCTAAAAAAAGCGCCTCTGGAAGTTGAGAGTTAGCATAAGTTAAATATTTTTCAAACCACTGCCAATTTTCTGAAGACTCTTTTTTATACCAACCAACTAAAAAATCAGCAAGCTCTTTTACTTTTAAAACAATCTTTTCATCCTGGGTTTTTTTGTAGAAATAATAAAGCCCGTTTATAGCATAAGCTTTTGCTCTTGGAGAATTTAATTTATCAATTTTATCAAAAGAGCTATCAAATAATTTTTTCACTTTTTCTGTAATTTCTTCATCATCACTTTTGTTAAGTGCATATCCTAAAGCCCAAATTGCTCTGCCAAAAGCATCTTCACTATACATTTCTTCTCCTTCATCTATTTTTTTAAAAGTATTTTTAAAAATCCCATTTTCATCTTGTGATTTTTCTAGAAAATTTAGATAAGTTTTTGCAAGCCCTAAAGATTCTTCTGAATTAAAAAGTTTGTTATGCAAGGAGGCTACAATTAAAGCTCTTGAGTTGTCATCTACTGTATACCCCGAGCCTTTATCAGGTACAGACATTTCTGAAAATTGTATGCACCCGAATTTATCAGTGAGAGTTTTTAGATGATGAAGGCTTATTTTAGGATATTTTTCAGTGATTTCCTCTCTTAGCTTAACAACTTTATTGAAAATATTCAAATAAAGATTTGCGACATTCTGCCAGGTCATTTGTCTCCCAAAAGTATACGCGTTTCTCTCTAAATTTTCCCTTAATTCCTTATCTGAAAGTATTTTATTTATTGCTTCTGCATAAGAGCGGGGATCTTCAAAGTTAACTAAAATTCCTCTGTTGTTGGCAAGAATCTCGCGCGCATAAACACTTGGTGTAGAAACAACTGCTTTTCCACAACCTAAAGCATAAGATAAAGTTCCAGAAACTATCTGATTTTTATCTAAATTTGTGCATATATAAATATCGCTTGCGAGCAAGTATTGAATAACTTCTTGTAACGACAAATATTTATTATAAAATTTCACATTTTCTTTTAATCCAAGCTCTCCAACAAGTTTAATAAGATTATTTCTGTATTCTTCGCCTTCTCGTTTTCTAACTATTGGGTGGGTCTCTCCAATAACTAAATACAACAAATTCGGATATTTTTTAATTAATCCAGGCAAAGCTTTAATCATATGTTCTATTCCTTTTCCTTTGCTTAACAAACCAAAAGTAGACAAGATTATTTTTCCATTTAGTTTTAATTTTTTCTTAAAATGCTCTGCTGGCTTAAAAGAAACATCAGGTATTCCATGAGGAACAACATAAATTTTTTTCTTTTCTATTCCATAATCTCTATGTAAAATATCAATCGCAGAGTTTGCCATTACTATTATTGCAGCACATTTAGAAGCAATGAATTTAACAACTCTTTTTCTCATTTCATCTGGTTCTGGCAAAATACTATGAAATGTAATAACTACTGGTTTTTCAAGAGTCTCTAAAAAGGGTATCAGATAATTTCCGTACGCTCCTCCGAACAAACCAAACTCATGCTGTATACAAATAAGTTTAATTTTTTTTGAAGAATTTATTTTTTTGGCTATACTAATATAATCTGCTATGTCCTCTTTGTTTAGCTGCATAACCACTCTGCTATCATAATTATAAAAGCTTGCCATCTCGTTTAAAGCTACAACCCTGCTTTTTAATCTCGGATTGAATCTTTTGTCTAAAGCAGTTACTAAATCTCGCGTGAAAGTTGCTATTCCACATTCTTTAGGGGGAAAGTTGCTAAGAAAACATACTTTAGAATAACTTAATTTGTTATTAAAATCTTTTTCCTCTTTTCGCTCACTCATTTTTGCATCAAGAATCTCTCGTCGGAATTATCTATAATTTATTCTCCCATAATCTTGATTTCAAAATTAAGTGTTTGTGGTTTATAAATTCTTCTCTTTTTTGCTGCAAACAACTTGCCAACCAATCATCTATTAGCCCACCATCCAACTTTTGTGCTTCGCTTAATAAGATAAATTAACTATTAATAAATCAAAATTAAGAAATCTTTTTGCGTAAGCAAACATCTCCGAGCGAACGAAGTGAGCTAGAATTTCACTCAACTTTAACATTAATCTTCAAGAGTTCTCCTTTCAAGGAGTTGTTGATATCCTCTAAACTTTTTTCAAGTTTCTCGCATTTTTTTTCTTCTGCAAATTTTTTATTATTTGCGATAGCAATTTCAGAATTAATCTTTTTAATCTCGTTTTCAATTTCTTCTATACCCAAATGTTCTATATCCACTTCATCAATATCTTTTTTTAATTCTCTAATCTTTTCAATTTTATTTAATATTCCAACATCCTGCATTTTTGATTCACTAATCAAATCTAAAACCTCCTGCCCGTTTGTTTTTGAAAATTGTTCTCTAAAATTTTCCTTATGTTCTTTTATTATGTTCATCTCTTTTTCAAAGCTATGATAGAATTTAGCTAAAGCCTTAAAGTCTATAATCTCTCTTAGCTTAGAAATTTCTATATCTGATTCTTGCATCTTTTCTTCTAACTCTCGTCTCTTCTTTTCTTCTTCAATAAACTTTCTAGAATTTTTAATTTCCTCAATTTCCTTTTCATTATTTTTAACTCTTTCTTTCAAATTGGTTGAATCATCGTCACACTCCTTGATTGCTCTTTCAGTTTCTTCTTTCAATTTTTTAATTTCATTAGCCCTTTCCATTTTCATTTCAACTGAAGAAAAGATTTTTGATTTATCAATCAATTCTTGATTCTCTTTAAGAGTTTTTTCAATCTCCCTGAAAAAATTTCTTATGCTCTCTTTTACGTTTTCTATCTCTTTTCCTACAAGGAAAGTTGCTTTTTCATAGCTCATTGCAGACTTTTTTTTAAAATCTTCAAAAACCGAGTTTATTTTTTCTATAATTTCTTTTTCCTCTTTTATTTCTTTTAATCTCCCCGTCAATTTTTCTAAATAACCTGTATAATTGTTTAGATTTTCTTTGACAACTAGTTTAATCTTTTCTTCGGCCCTTATCTCTTCCACTTTTACATTTTTAAGCGCAGAAATCTCTTCTTCAAGCTCTTTGACAAGCTTATTAACTCTCTCTTGAACAAGCTTCAAAAACTCTCTTTCTTTATTCTCAATATCGGCTTTTTCCTTGCTAAACCATCCATCTATTTCCTCTGGAGATAGCTTTTCAACTTTAACTTCTTCTATTTCTTTCTTCCTAAACCAGTCCCAAAGTCCCATTTTGATGCTAAGAAATAAGAGATTATAAATTTTTCTTAAGTTCCCTACATCCTTATTTTTCCTTCTTGCCAGTCCTGAATTATTAATCTTGAAGTTCTGTTTTCGTCTACAACCCCTCCTTTTTTTAAAAAGCTTTTTTTTCTTCCAAGCTTTTCAATAAGAACTTCAGGATCTCCTTTTGAATCAATATCATAGAATTTTTCTATTTGAGCAGAGAAATTTTTCACTAGCTCAAAAACAATCATTTCAGGGTCGCGTATGGTGTTCGAGGTTCTTGCCCCAATTGTTGCATGTTTTTTTATAACTTCTTCTTTTGTATGAGAGTATTCTGATTCCGGGATTATTCCAGGAGTATCAAGCATCAAAATATCAGAACTAAGCCGTATTTTTTGCACGCCTTTTGTAAATCCCGCTTCTGAACCTGTTCTTGCTGGCGATCTTCCAGACAAAATATTGATTATAGATGATTTTCCAGTATTTGGATAGCCAATTATCCCGACTTGTGTTCTTCTGCCTGTTATGTGGAGCTTTTTTGCTTCTATTTTTATCTTATTCCTGAGCTCTGATACTCCCCTCCTTTTTTTACAAGACACAAAAATATAAGGAGCTATCCCAAGCAAGCTAATCTCTTGAATCTTAGATTTCATATCCACAATATCTGATTTATTAAGAACATAAAGTATTTTCTTTCCTTGATTTTTTATTAGCTCTTCCAACTCTTTATTCATAGTTTCTTGTATAAATCTTGCGTCTAAAATCTCCAGAATAATATCTGAAACTTCAATAATCTCTTTAATTAAGCTTGGAATCTTCTTTTTCTCCTTTCTTATATCTTCTATGTGCCCTGCTCTTCTTGAAGAAAACGAGTATCTTACTCTTGCCATATTGACTAATGGGGAAACGGGTTTAAATAGGTAGGTTTGGAAGAAAAGGTGTGATGCCTGGTGGTGAATCCACTAAACTTCTGGCACCTTCATGGAACATTTTTTTAGTTATTTTAACTAAAATTTAAATTTTTTTTCTGCCTGCTTTTTGATTAGCAATATAATTAGCTATAATCATCCTCATTTCACTGTCAAGTGCTGAGTTTTTGTTATAAAAATCTTCCAGATGCCCTGTTAACTCATCATGAGTCAGCTCATGAGAGAGTAATGGGATAAAATAAAGGGCATTTCTTTTTGGGTTTTTAGATTGAGCAAAATTCTGAACAAGAGAATTATTTTGGTTTAAATGAACTTCCCTTCTGCTCCTGTTGTATTGAGCAATAACTGAATGATCCTCTATTTCAACATAAGAAACAGGGACTTTAGATGGCAGGCCATATTTTCTCATTAATGCCCTAACTTTTTTTATACTTAAAACATATCTAACTTCTTCTAGAAAAGCTTTTTGGCTATTGTTAAGAGTTGTTTCATTTATTTCCTTACTATCTGCTGAGGAATGTAATTTAATCATATTTTTATCAGCAAGTTCTTTAATATTTGAAGTATCCAAATCAATAACTGTTGATTCCTGGCCATATAATCCTCTAAAGAGATCTTCTTGATTTGTCATATCCCTCTCTTTTTTAGCGAGAACATTTCTTGTGTCTTTATCATCAAGAATGTTAATTAGATTCTTTTCAGAGCTAAATATAATGTAGCCGCCTTGCTTGATTTTATGATGAATTTGTCTTAAGCTTAAATAATTCCCCCCCCATAATTGAAATACTCCTGCGTCAAAAAGCTTTTCAACTAATTTGCATTTAGCATTCTCTTGCTTTTCACAGCCAAGCATTTCTAAAGCAGCTCTTCTAAAAAATTGTTTATTACCTGCTATGTTTTTCAATATTACTCTTCTGTAACATTCTAATGGATCTTTTACATGTTTGTCTAGTAATTTTGAAAGTAAATCTGGGCATTTTGAAAGAATAGCTGCTTTTGTATTTAAGAATTCTCTATCTTCAACAACCTGGTTTCTTGAAAGAACCAAGTCAAACTTATCATTATTAATTACTCCGTGTATATTTGGCAAAAATAAGTTTAATGAATCCCAATTTCCTGCTAGAACCTTAAAATCACTAAATTCTTTAAATTCTTTAGATTCAACTAAAAGGAATTTTGACAAGAGGGTTAGAGTGTTAGAAGAATAAGGTATGAATCCTATATAGCCTTTTAGCCCATTTTCATCTATATTTATATCTTGGCTTATATCAGGGGCTTCTAAAGAAACTGTTTCTAGCAATTTCCTATTTAACTTTATTTTGTGAGGCATATATTTACATGCTGTTCTAGCTCTTGACTCTATTCCATAGATAACTGAGTTATCCCTAAAGTTAATTTCTATTTTTGTCCCAAAATTTATCTCATCATTAAGTTCGTAAATCTTTAAAGAGGGGACAGAGTTTGCTTTTGGGGTAAAGACAAGCCTGTAGTGTTTTCCATTATTATTTGTGTCTACAGTTACTTTTTTTGTTTTTAGTTTTGGGGAAAATATTGATGAGAAACCTATCCCAAATCTTCCTATTTCGCCTTGGATTTTATCACTCAAGCCAAGGGTTGTTAAAAGCCTTATTTTTTCATCATTCATACCTGTGCCATAGTCAATTATAGTAAAAGAATTATCCCCCCCTCTAATGCTAGATTTAGTATCTATTTTAATTAATGGTTTTTTCTTTGTCCCATAGTAAGAGTCAATAGCATTTGCGATTAATTCTCTCAACCCATCAAAAGGGTTTTCAAGCTGATTTTCAGCTAATTTAAGAAATGCTTTTTTATCATCTACTTCAAACATACTTTGATGTTCCTCTAAAACTTCTTCGCCACTTAATATCGCTTCTAAATTTGATATCATTTTAAGTAACCCCGCATTTTTTCTATTATTAAGTTTTCTGTTTCCCTTGGTGCTAAGCTTGGAAATAATGACCTGTCATTTAGCGCTTCGCATAATGTATAAAATCCTGCTAATTCTTGGTCTTGTGAAAAAAGATTTATCATTGATTTTATGTAGGGGTTGGAGATGTTTAAAGAAATTTTATTGAGACTCCTTTCAAATACTTTCCACTCTGCAAGGTTTCCCCCTAAATCATAAAAATTAACAAAGTCGCAGGTTATATCTTTAGAACTATCCGCAAAATTTGCAAGAAAATCTTTCAGCCATGCAGAATTTTTATCTTCTTGCATATTTTTTCCTCCCATTTTTTCTATTATCTTATAATCAGAGAATAAGTATCCAATAAAAGATAGATATTCTTTTTCTGTCTCGGAATTTGGAGGGGCCCTTCTTTGGAGTATTGTTGCATCAACATCAATAGAGATTAAACGAGAAAATTTATTTTTGAGCAGTGCAAGGACTGAATAAGTATTGTTCCATATATCAACAACTGGAATTTTGTTTTTCCTGAAATATCTTAAATCCTTTCTTTGGAGAGATTGCTGCGAAACATAGACCCACTCTTTACCTTTATAAGCATTGCAAACATTCTCAAGAGATTCGTATGTGCCATCAATTAATTTAAATAATTTTGCATCCAAAACTCTTTTTGGTGTGTATGGAACAAAATCTTTGCGTGTTTTGTCAAAAAATACATTTAGATATCCTAATAAAAAACCCCTAATCTCCTCTTTATTTTTGGAATCTGGTTTTTCTAATTTAGAGGCACAATCTTCAGCAAGTTCAGTGATAGGTTTTTTGAGGATACTGTTGGATATCTCCTTAAATGCATCATCTTGATACACTTTATTTCTGGAGATTGGATGATTAAATGCAAATGAATCAGCTATTGCCCCGAGATGAGGTATCCTCCATGAATCCCCTCCTGTGAGATTAAATGGAAATTCTACGCTTCCTAAATTTAAACTCCCTTTGAGAGCCAAGAATTCTGAGCTGTATGGGCCAACTGCACTAACTCCTTCAACTTCATAACCAGAATCTGTTGTAAATTTGAAACTAATTTTATTTTCAGCTTCAATATCAATTTTCTTTCCGATTCTCTCTCCATTTATAATAATAGGAATTCTTGAATAAGGGCAATTTTCTCTTAAATAACCAGCAATATCATAAGGCATGTGTCGGGCATCATACTCATCAACTTTTTTTAATATTATAACACTTGTTCCTTTCTTTGTTCCATTTTTCATTATCCTTCCGCTGAGGTCTTTTTCTATTACTGCTTTAAACCCTTGTTGCCCA
>Ga0315286_10007757_pt1 | contig 10532 bp, 11 predicted proteins | sample YL17G10_0_MG_FD_205038 | JGI IMG/M metagenome (GOLD analysis project Ga0315286, IMG submission 205038) | Sediment microbial communities from Yellowstone Lake, YNP, Wyoming, USA - YL17G10_0 | ecosystem: Environmental > Aquatic > Freshwater > Lake > Sediment | place: USA: Wyoming | collected...
AGAAGTCAGCCGGAGCCCGGAAACCCGCTTTCGCTATTTTGATGATACTACCATTGAGAGATTAAAAAGAATCCGCGCTTTAAGAAAAGAAGGCAAATCCATCAAGAAAATCAAGGATGAGCTACTTTAAAGTCTTAGGCTTAGAAAAAGAGCCATTCTCCATCAGTCCTGACCCGCAGTTTTTTTATCATTCCTCCAGTCATTATACTGCCCTGAAACGCTTAGAAATTGCTATCCGGCTGCGCCGGGGCTTAAGCCTTATTTTAGGAGATGTGGGCACAGGTAAGACTACGTTATCGCGCACTCTTCTGCAGACATTTAGGGAGGAAGGCGATTTTGTATTTCATATGATTTTAGACCCCAGCTTCAAATCCGAATTTCAGTTTTTATCAACTCTGGTGAAGATATTTGATATAACGCCTGCTTTTAAGTCCACTTTAGACTTTAAGGAAGCCCTGGAAAAACATTTATTCCAAAAAGGCGTGATTGAAAATAAGACCATTGTTTTACTCATTGATGAGGGCCAAAAGCTCAGCCCGGAAAATTTAGAGGTCTTAAGAACGCTTTTAAATTATGAAACTAATGAATATAAGTTGCTCCAATTAGTCATTATGGCGCAAATAGAATTACTCCCCCGTATAAAACGGATTCGCAATTTTATGGACCGCATAGTTTTAAAATATACCATCAACCCTCTTGATGAGACAGAAACTAAAGAAATGATAGAATTTAGGCTTAAGCAGGCAGGCTATAATCATGAAAATAATCTATTTACCGATGAGGCAATAAAGTTAATCTACCAGCATACCCAAGGTTATCCGCGCCGTATAGCTATGCTTTGCCACGATGCCTTAGAGACATTAGCGATAGAGGAGCGTTCTGTGGTTGAGGCAGAAATTATAAATGGATTGCTCGCCCGAGAGGCAAGTGTATGAGAGATGATATAGCTCCGGAAGAAAAACTATTAAGGTTGATAAAGGGCCAGAAGAGACAAGAGGTAGGCTTAACAAAGGAATCTGGCGCAGTGATTACCAACTTAAAACCCACGGCTAAACCCTTCATAAAATCCTCTTTCCAAAAATATGCCTATTTTTTAAATGCCCGCAGAATTATTTTTATCGCATTTGCAGCATCTTGTATTTATTTAGCCGCCTCTCTTATCTATCCCTGGATAATCCCCAGAGAAATTAAGTTACCGCAAATACCTCCCGAAAAGATTATTGAGCCAAAAGTAGAACCTAAAGGAGAACCAAGGCCTTACGAATTTTATTTAGAAGGGATAAGAAACCGTCAGGTATTTAGCGCCTCTACACAAGAAACAGAGAGGCCTGCCAGCGGAGTAAATGTAGATTTAATGAAGGATATGAGCCTGGTAGGGATTATTTCGGGTGAAAACCCTCAGGCAGTTATTGAAGATACAAAAATGCACAAGACTTATTACGCCACCAAGGGGCAGTTTATTGGAGAATTCCAAGTTGAGGATATACAGGAAGGCAAGATTATTCTAAATTATAGAGGCCAGAGGTTTGAGCTTTACATATAAAGGAGGAACGATGAGAGATAAAATCCTATTAGTTATAATTGTGTTATCTTTATTTCTTTTTGGTTTAATTTATGCTCAAGGAGAAGAGGCGCAACTTATACCTGAAGAAAACACATCCCTTCAAGAACAGGAAACGAATAAGCAGCCACAAGCAGCGCTTCCTGTAGTAGGAGAACCAACCCGGGCTACACCGGCGTACATATCCAAACCTACCGCGCAAAATAAAATATCTTTAGATATAAAAGGAATGGATATAGTGGATGTGATGAAGATGCTGGCTCAACGCGCCGGTTTGAATATTGTCATCGGAAAAAACGTTACCGGAAGAGTGACCTTGTTTTTAAAAGACGTAGATGTGGCTGATGCCTTTGAAATTACCCTATTATCTAATGACCTGGCGTATGAAAAAAAAGGCGATATCATCAACGTAATGACACAGAGGGACTATGAATTGCTTTATGGAGAGCGCTACCAGGATAAAAAACAGGTAAAAAACATCCAATTAAAATACGCCAAGGGCGCGGATTTATCCCGCGCCTTAAACCAGATTAAAACCAACATCGGTAGAATTGTGGTGGATGAGGGCTCCAATACCTTAGTCTTGATAGATACGCCGGATAAATTAAAAGAGATGGAGGATTTTATTAAGAACACGGATTTACCTATCCAGACCAGGGTATTTAGTTTAAGCTATGCCCAGGCAGATAAACTCCAGCCTAAGCTGCAAGAGGCGCTGACAAAAGGGGTTGGTTCCATAAGAATAGATGAACGCACTAATAAGATTGCCGTGACGGATTATCCCGCAAAATTAGAGGAAATTGCCAATGTAATCAGCGCCTTTGATGAAAAAACGCCACAGGTATTAATTGACGCGCAAATTATAGAAATAAAACCTTCGGATAAATTTGAGATGGGCGTAGACTGGGATTACTGGATAGAGAAACATTTTGACATTAAGGCCGCATTGCCTGTAGGCACAGCTAATAGGCTACTTTTAGGGACGAGCTCTGCCGCGCCCAGTAAAAAGGGAGAATATAAAGCCATTTTAGACCTTTTGCGCACCATCGGTGATACCAAAATACTCTCCAGCCCGCGGATTATGACTTTAAATAATCAGGAAGCAAAGATATTAGTGGGGACAAAAGACGCCTACATTACATCCACTACTTCTCAGTCTGGAGAGTCTACGGTTACCTCTCAAACCGTAAATTTTGTCGATGTGGGCATAAAACTCTATGTTACCCCTACAATTAACCGCGATGGTTTTGTGATTATGAAAATAAAACCCGAGGTAAGTTCTGCAGAACGAACGAGCATTACCTCTGAGGGTCAAATAACCCAGATTCCTATTGTCACCACATCAGAGACTGAAACGACAGTTATGGTCAAGGACGGGGTAACCATAATTATCGGGGGCTTAAGAAAAGACGAAAGGTCAAAGACCGTAAAGAAGATTCCCTTAATCGGAGATATTCCTGGCTTGGGCTTCTTTTTTAGAAGCACTTCAGACGAACTTAAAAAAACAGAATTAGTTATTCTTTTAACCCCGCATATCATGTCGGGGGAAAGTAGTTACACGGATTTTTCCGAGATAAAACCCAAAGAGGGGGCAGTATTAAAGATGGAAAAGGGCAGCATAGTTACGGAAAAATTCAGCGAAGGCCTAGCAAAGGAGCCGCCAAAAGAAGAACTCGCAAAGCAGAAATTTGCAAATAAGGAGCCGGTAAAAAAAGAATCCATAAAGAGAGAGCCCTTAAAGAATGAATCTCTAAAGGAAACCGCAAAAAAGGAATCCTTAATAGAAAGTGGTTTTGAATACTATAAGTTAGTTACGGATAAAGTCAGGGGCCTGGCCTTGCTTAACTACCCTAAGGGAGTAAAAGGAAGGGTAGGATTGGTATTTACTCTGGCCAAAGATGGGAGTTTGGTTGACGAGCCGTATGTTTCCCAAGCAGATAATTCTGCTTTAATTCCATTTGCACTAAAAGCTATAAATTCAGCCTCTTCTTTTCCGCCTTTCCCTGCATCTCTAAAGAAGGAAAAAGAGACATTTAAAATCAGTTTATCTTATGAATAGGTTTAATTTAGGTATCAACTTATTTGTTTTATATAATTGACAATATCCCCGGTAGTGGAATCCGGGGTTGATGCCCCCGCTGTAATCCCCACACTTTTTGCATTCTTAAACCAGCCTGAACTTATTTCTTTTTTTGCGTTAACCCAATGGCTTCGCTTATTTAGTGATTTTGATATTTCGTAAAGCCTTTGGGTGTTTGCGCTATTTTTCGAACCGATGATAATCATCACATCGTTCTCTTGCGGCATTACCTTAATCTCTTCTTGTTTTATCCGGGTGGGCCTGCATATAGTATTAAAAAATTCCAATTCCTTGATATAGGTTTTTAGGACCTCCACAATTTTAAGCACTTTTTCCAGATTTTGCGTAGATTGTACGACTACGCAGGCTTGTTTGATTCTTTTAATCGCCTTATAGGGGATGTATTTAATATTTGCCGGGTCAATCACAATTGCCTTGTCTTTTAGCTGTCCCACAATACCGTGCACCTCATCGTGTTTCTTGTCGCCAATAACGATGAGCTTATAACCTTTTTGTTGGAATTCTTGGGCAATTTTGTGGATTTCTTTGACCATCGGGCAGGTGGCATCAACAATCTTATAGCCCAGGCGCCGGGACTTTTGCAGGGTATCCATACTGGTTCCATGCGCGCGTAATAGAAGGACTCTATCTTTACCCGCAGCAAGCCGCTCAATTTTTTTTATTCCCATTTTGTTTATTTGTTTTACTACCTTTTCGTTGTGGACAATGTCACCAAGCATATAGACACCGGCACCGGAGCCCGCGGTTTTAAAAGCAATATCTAATGCCCGCTTTACCCCAAAGCAGAAACCCGCAGATTTAGCTAAATTAATTTTCATCGTGTACATTATTTTACCTCTAACCCAGTGTAAATCAAGATACTTTTATACCATCCGACACCTAAAAAATCCTTGATATCAACTGATTATTGTGTTATTATTTTTATAAAAGTAACACTAAAGATGGAGGCAGGCAATGTCAAGGTTAATTCGCTTTGGGGTTTCTTTAGAGAAAGGATTATTAGAAAAGTTTGATTACCTGCTAAAGAAAAAGAATTATACCAGCCGCTCCGAATCCTTTCGGGATTTAATCCGCCAGGAGCTAGTAAAGAAGGAATGGCAAGAAGGGAAAGAAATAGCGGGTGCCGTGATACTTATCTATGACCACCATAAAAGAGAACTGGTGAATAAAATGATGAATATCCAGCATAACTTTAGCGAAATAATTATATCTACACAGCATATTCATTTAGACCATAATAATTGTTTGGAAATAATTGCCATAAGAGGCAGCCCTAACCAGGCAGAGAAACTATCCGATCACTTAAGGTCAGTTAAGAAAGTCAAGCATGTTGCCTTAACTATGTCGAGCACAGGTAAGCACATAGAATAATTTTATTAACGGTAGAATTTATGCTTGGGGACACCCTGCCCCTGATTTAAGAGGAGAGACATGCATATACCAGATGGGTATTTAGGGCCAGCTACCTGCGGTGTTTTTTACGCAGTGATGTTGCCAATATGGGCAGCGGCTTCAAGAATCGTTAAGAAAACCATCAAAGCAAAACAGGTGCCGCTTTTGGCGATAGGGGCAGCGTTCAGCTTTGTGATTATGATGTTCAATGTGCCTATTCCCGGAGGTACAACGGGTCATGCGGTAGGTGGTGTTCTTATCGCGATATTGCTGGGGCCATGGGCAGCATGTATTGCAATTACCGTTGCACTCGTAGTACAGGCGCTTCTTTTTGGAGATGGCGGCATTACTGCGATTGGCGCCAATTGTTTTAATATGGCGTTTGTTCTTCCGTTTGCCGGATTTTATATCTATAAGATGATTAGTTACAATGCGCCTATAGATTCGAAAAGGAGGGTCATCGCTGCAGGTATAGCCGGTTATGTGGCGCTTAATCTTGCCGGTGCTTTCACAGGATTCGAGTTCGGCATCCAACCACTGCTTCATAAAACAGCGAACGGCCAGGCGTTATACTGCCCTTACGGCTTGAATGCCGCGTTGCCTGTCATGATGGGAGAACATTTGTTGATTTTCGGTTGGGTAGAGGCTCTCGTAACCGCCCTGGTCATAAAATATTTACAGAAACAATCTCCGGAACTTCTTAAAGAAGGAAAAGGATAATTATGAAAATCACGGCTAAATTATGGATTGGATTAGGCATATTGATTGTTCTTTCTCCGCTTGGTTTAATTCTGCCTGAGTATTTTAAGGCGGCTGCCGCATGGGGCGAATGGGGGGCTGGGGAGGTCAAAAATTTGGTTGGGTATATCCCTCGGGGGTTTGAAAAACTTTCAACCCTTTGGAATGCGCCGATTCCTGATTATGCGTTTAGGGGCTGGGAGGAGAAGGGCCTGCCGCATTCCAGCGCTGCCTATATTGTGTCTGCGGTTTTGGGAATAACCGTAACAGTTGTTTTGGTACTGTTGATAGGAAAAATACTTGCCAAGAAAGGCGATTAATTAGTGGCCAAAAATAATAACTTTATTGAACGCTCCATTGTGGGCGCTCTAGCATTTTTAAAGGAATCTATCTTTGCCGATGAATACGCATCGCAGAATGGCTTTTTGCAGTCTTTAGATTCAAGAATAAAGACTGCAACTTTTCTTTCGATTATTCTCCAAATACTGTTCACCAGGAATATTCTTGTTTTATTGTGCCTCTATGCGCTATGTTTGTTGTTGACTCAAATATCCAGAATTAACCTAGGATTTTTCTTGAAGCGGACGTGGGTATTTATACCTTTATTTTCGCTTTTTATCGCAATCCCTGCCTTGTTCAGTGTATTTACCCCCGGAGAATCCTTGTTTACTTTTAAGGCAGCCGGATTCAGGCTTATCATTACCCGCCAAGGATTACATGGGGCAACATTGTTTGTTACACGCGTTATTACCTCAGTATCTTTTGTTGTCCTTTTAAGCATTACCACAAAACATTTCGAGTTGCTTAAGGTTTTGCGTATTTTTAAAATACCCCAAGTTTTTGTGATGACCCTAGGCATGTGCTACCGTTACATTTATCTTTTTGTCGAGACAATTGAAAATACCTATCTTGCCATCAAGAGCCGCGTGGGGACAAAAGTTCATTACAGGAGAGGCCAACATATTGTGGCCTGGAATATCGCCTATCTTTGGGCGCGGTCGTATCAGCTTAATGAACAAGTATATAGCGCCATGTTGTCGCGGGGGTATAGAGGAGAGCCGGTAATATTAAATGATTTTAAGCTTAAAACAAAGGATTGGTTGTGGTTATTATCTGTCACGGCAATGCTTGCAGCGGTATTTTATTTTAATCATTGGGCGAAAGGTTAAGGGTATAATGAACAACTCTATTTTTGAATTAAAGGATGTGCATTTCTCATATCTTGGCAGGTATCCAGCCTTGTGCGGAATAGATATCACTATAAAACAGGGAGAAAAGATATCTGTCATCGGTGCAAATGGCTCTGGTAAGTCTACGCTGTTACATGTGCTTGACGGGCTCATTTTCCCGGAGAAAGGCGTAATTAAAGTTTTCGGTGAAGAATTAAAGGAAAGCGCATTTAATGACGATACTTACTCAAAGTGCTTCAGGAAGAAGATTGGGTTGGTGTTTCAGAACCCTGATGTTCAGCTGTTTTGTCCTACGGTCAAAGAAGATATTATCTTTGGGCCGCTGCAGCTTGGAATGGGAAAAGAAGAAATTAAAAATCGCCTTGAAGAACTCGTGTTAATTTTAGGCATTAAGGATTTACTTCAGAGATCGCCGCACCAGTTAAGCATAGGAGAAAAACGAAAAGTAGCTATCGCCTCAACTTTGATAATAAATCCCGCGGTCCTCATTTTGGATGAGCCGACCGCAGGATTAGATCCCTTAACGACACAGCACATTATAGATTTGCTTGTTCAGGCGAATGCTTCTGGGACGACTATTATTACTTCGACTCATGATTTGCATATTGTAGAAGAAATATCAGACACGGTTTATGTATTTAGCCAAGAGAAGATAATCGTAAAACACGGCAGTCCGGACGAGATCTTAAAAGATGCTCAATTACTACAGGCAAACAATCTCGTGCATATCCACAGCCACGGGCATAAAGATAAGGTGCACGCGCATCCCCATCAGCATTTAGGCCACCATCATTGATGTAGGGATTATTGAAAAGTACAATTCAGGCGGATCTGCCACAGAAAATTACTTCAATGAGCTTGTGAAGTATGCGGAAAGCCTTAAGGAAGAGGACGAGAGATATATCAAAGAGGGCCTTTCAAAGGATGAGCTGGAACTCTACGACATTCTCAAGAAAGAAAAGATGACCAAGACGGAAGAAATTAAGGCAAAAAATGCCGCAAAGCATTTACTACATCGCCTTATCGAAGAAAATCCCAAAGTGCTTGTTCAGGACTGGTTCAAGGATAGTCAGAGCAGAAACAGAGTAAGGTTTGCCATAGAAAAAGTTTTGGACAAGGAATTGTCGATGGATTCTTACGATAAAGAATTGTTCAGAATGAAGACCGAGCAGGTATTTGAAATGGTTTATAATTATGCATCAACAAGCTCCAATTCCGCAAAACAAATTTATTGTTCCGTGAATTAATTATATCCCCTTTCCCCCAACCTTATACAATCCTTTTAAACTTCCTCGTTACTACTTCTAAATGGAATATCAGAATTCATCCTACAATGATTTTGTCTTTTGCATTTAGATTAAGGTAATTTAAAGTAATCTAAAAGCTTATCAAATTGGCGTTGATCAGGGTCACAATCTAAAAGATAGAGATAATGCGGTTATGGGGTATTTAGAATAGAGTTGGTAGTTATAGATGGTAGAATTTTTTTAATTCTTTGGCCGCCCATGATGCCTTAAGAGATGTCTGAATAATTTTAACAAAGGCCTCTTTTCGTTTTTCCGGAGTATCCAATATGCCGTTCTGAAGATTTTCTATCGCTAACAAGGCGCTGTGAAGATAGCCGTTTATGGGGCTGGACTTAATCGTTCAGTCCTTTTTGTTTATAAAATAGTTAGTTAGATTTTCCCACCTCCTGCGCCTCTTGGAGGGTTGCTCAAAACTTAGGTTTTTGTAATCTTTAGACTCACTAAATCCCTTACCATCTTGCCATGGAAGTGGTATAATTAAGGGGAAAATACACGTTTACAATTTAGGGGGCTTATGGAGAGGATAAAGGGGATTGCGATGAGGACAATTAAGAAATATTTATGGGTATTTGTAGTAATTAGTTCGATATGTATAGTGCCAGTAGGATTAAGTTATGCTCAACCGGGGATTGATAAGAAAAATATCCCTACCAATACACCTCGTAAAGTGCGGAAGGAGATCAGTAGATTATATTCTCTAATTGTATCCACTCGACAAGAGGCTGTTTATAAATTGGGAGAAATGGGAGAGGAAGCAGCGGCTGCAATACCATTTCTGATTAGTATGTTAGAAGATTATCCTACCGCAGAGTGTCTTTCTCCTACGTGCTTACATTCGGGTTCTGCGCCTGGCGAAATGGCGATAGGTGCGCTAGCCAAAATAGGTGAGCCAGCTATTGAGCCGTTAATATTAATCATTAAGGAGAATCGTAGTTCAGATCATGCATTTGCAGCATTAGGGCTAATGGGTAGTTTAGCATTAGAGCCACTCTTGAAATTTCTTAATGATAAAGACGATCATATCCGTGAGCTTGCGGCTAATGCATTAGCAAAAACCGGAAGCAGAGAAGCTGTTGAACCTCTTATAGCCGCTCTCAAAGATAAAAACGCGTTTGTTCGAAGGGAAGCAGCTTTTGCGTTAGGACAAATAAAAGATAATCGTGCTGTTGAACCATTACTTATTTGTCTTAATGATGAAAACCAGACTGTTCGAGAACAAGCAGCTAATGCGCTTAAGAAAATACCGGATGTTCGTAATCTCAACTCACTTATTAGTACATTAAAAAACAAGGAAAACAATATTTACACGCGTATGTATTCAGCCGAAGCACTTGGCAAAATAGGTAAACCAGCAGTAGAGTCATTAATTACTAATCTTAAAGACAATGATGCAACCGTTAGATCGCTTTCGGCAGAATCATTAGGAAAGATAAAAGATATTCGCTCTGTAGAACCCCTTGTTACTTTACTTAATGATGAAAATGCTAATGTACGGAAAGCATCAGCCCGAGCATTAGGAGAAATAAAAGATAGTCGCGCCGTTGAGCCTTTAGTAGTTGCTCTTAAGGATAAAGATAAATGGGTTCGACTTAATTCTATTGAGGCACTAGGGATGATAAAAGATAATCGTGCCGTACCAGCTTTGATTATGTGTCTTAATGATGAAGATAGTTATGTTCGACAGGATGCAGCCCGAGCATTAGGAGAAATAAAAGATAGTCGCGCCGTTGAGCCTCTAATTATAACCCTAAAGGATAAAAATGAACTTGTTCAAGTGAATGGGGTACGAGCGCTGGGCGAAATAAAAGATAATCGAGCTATCGAACCGTTACTTGAGCTTCTCAAAGAGACAACCCAATCAAATTATGTTCGTTGGATAACAGCTGAGGTGTTAGGTATAATACAAGACAATCGTGCCATTGAACCTCTAATCAATAGCTTGAGAGATAGAGATTATCATGTAAGACAATATGCAGCGGAAGCACTTAAAAAGATAACAGGAGAGGATTTTGGTCAAGACTATGGAACGTGGAAGCAGTGGCTAAAAGAGAACCAAAAAAGATTAACGGTAATAAAAAATGACTATACAAACAGTCTTCAGCCTCGTCAAGAAAGTGTCCCCGCCCCAAAGTGAAGGAGCAGTTTAGGTAGGTTTTTAAAATGTAAGTTGTAAGGATGGCGTATGACAGAAATAAGAGATAAAATATCATTAGTTGGAATTAAGTGGATAGCAAATATCTATA
>Ga0315286_10007758_pt1 | contig 10532 bp, 5 predicted proteins | sample YL17G10_0_MG_FD_205038 | JGI IMG/M metagenome (GOLD analysis project Ga0315286, IMG submission 205038) | Sediment microbial communities from Yellowstone Lake, YNP, Wyoming, USA - YL17G10_0 | ecosystem: Environmental > Aquatic > Freshwater > Lake > Sediment | place: USA: Wyoming | collected...
GGCGGGGGGGGCCGCGCCATGCCGGTCATCAACACCCGCTCCGCCGATACCGTGGTCATCACCCCCGATGGGCAGACCGTCGTCATCGGCGGTTTGATGCAGAAAACAAAGACCGAAACCATCAGCAAGATTCCGGTTCTGGGAGACATACCGCTGCTAGGCGCGGTCTTCCGGAGAAAGGTGTCGAACGACACCAAAACTGAGCTGCTGATCTTCCTGACGCCCCAGATTGTTCAGTACCCCAGGCAGTTGGCCGCGCTCGGCGCACAGGAGCGCGCCAATTTACAGATCGCCCCGAAGTCGAGTCTGAACTCGGAGCTCAACCGGTATCTCGACACCCTGCCAGAAAAGGACAGCCTCCCGTCCAAGAAAACCCGCAAGTAACCCGGGCCAAATCAATGCGCCGCGCTGAGCAACCGGACACCATGAGCAGACGAATACGGCTCGTTTACGGGGTATTGCTCGCCGTTTGGGGCGTGATCGTTGCCTGGCAGGCCGTGGAGCATGCGCGGGTGCGGCAGACGGCTCGGGGGGCACTGATCAACCGCGCCAAGGACATCTCCACCACGCTCGGTGTGGTGCTTCGGTCACAGCGACGTTTCGGCGGCATGATCTCCAAGGATCGCCTCGAATCGGCCCTCGCCTCGCTGATCAAACCCGGCGAACTCAACGGCATCGCCCTGCTAAACGATGCCGGCGATGTGGTCGCGTCGGCTGGCGCAGCCATTGATTTCCAGGCCAAGAGCCTGGCGCCCACCGGCGAATTCTGGGCTGACCGGGTGGTCACCCTGATGAACCTGGTCGATCTCGGCACCAACGTGATGTCGGAGGCGGAAGGGAGCCGCCCGACCATCGTGCTGCCGCGCAGCGAGATGTTCGGCCCCTTCGGCACGAACCGGCCCGCGCCTGCGCCCGGGCCGCCGCCGGGCGCCGCCGCTCCGGGAGCGCCCGACACCGTCCCCACAACGGCCGCCGCGACGACCAGCACCAATCCACCTCCCCGATCCCGCGAACGGTTCCGGCGGGGCGACGAGGAGCGGCGAGGTGACGGCGACCGGAGAGGCGAGGGCGACCGACGATCGCCGTTTGGGCGTCCTTTCTGGATGAGCGAGGAAGAATACAAGTCCCTGATCCAGAAGCAGGGCGTTCACAGCTTCGTGATCGTCATGTCCACCGAGATGATGAGGGCCTCGGTCAGCCATGACTTCTGGCTGCGGTGCCTGATCACCGCTCTCGCTTCCGTGTCCGTCGTCGGTCTGGGGATGGCATGGCGCACCCTGGCCAGGTCCTCGGAGCTTGAGCTTCGCCTGGTGCGGGCGGCCGAATTGAACTCCCGGCTCAAGGAGATGAACCTCGCTGCCGCGGGTCTCGCCCACGAAACGAAGAACCCGCTCAACATCATCCGCGGTCTGGCCCAGATGGTTTCCAAACGCGAAGACGCGCCCGCGGAGGTCCGGCAGAAATCGCGCGAAATCGTCGATGAAACTGACCGCGTGACCGCCCAGCTCAACGAGTTCATCAACTACTCCCGCCCCCGCGAGGTGCGCCGGGCCGCCGTCTCCCTTCGGTCGGTGATGGCGGATGTGGCCCGGGCCCTCAGTTACGACCTCGAGGAGAAGAGCGTCCGGTTGCAGCCGTTCGACCAGGAGTTGGTGGTCGAAGCGGATGAGCAATTGCTCCGGCAGGCCGTGTTCAACCTCGTCCTCAACGCCATTCAGGCCGTGGACCGTCAGGGCGAGATCCGGATCCTTGCGGGACGCAATGGAACGGAGGCGTTCTGGGAGATCCGGGACAACGGTCCCGGGGTGCCCCCGGAGCAGCGGACCGAGATTTTCAAACCCTATTTCACCACACATGAGAGCGGCACGGGCCTCGGCCTGGCTGTGGTTCAGCAGATCGTCCTGGTGCACGGCTGGGAGATTGAGTGTCTCCCGAACGAACCCCGCGGGGCCTGCTTCCGTCTCACCCACCTGAAACCGGTTGCCGAACGTTGAGACGATGGCCACCGAGATCATCGCCAAGCCCGTCCGCAAGGCGCCTCGCATCCTGATTGTCGATGACGACGCCGGCCAGCGGAGCCTGCTGGATTCGTTCCTGCGGGGGCAGGGTTTCGACACGGTGACCGTCGCTTCGGGCGAACATGCGCTGGAGGTCTTGCGCGACGAAGAGGTCAGCATGATGATCTCGGACGTGCGGATGCCGGGCATCTCCGGGCTCGACACGCTCCGGCGCGCGCGCCAGCAGCATCTCGTGCTCCCGGTGTTGCTCGTCACCGCCTACGCGGACATTCGCGAAGCGGTCGGCGCGATGCGGGACGGGGCGGTTAACTACCTCGCCAAGCCCATCGATCTCGATGAGTTGCTGGCGTCGGTCCAACAGGCCACCGGCATGGCGAAAGCGGCGCCTCTGCACCTGGGCGAGGACCGGCAGTTGCCGCCGCTGGTAGTCGCCCAAAGCCCGCTGATGCAGGCGGTGTTTCGCGATGCGGCGCTGATCGCCCCCTCGGAGAGCCGGGTGCTGATCACCGGCGAAAGCGGTGTGGGCAAGGAGGTGTTGGCCGAAGTCATTCACGCCTGGAGCGCCCGCGCCGCCGGGCCGCTGGTCAAGGTCAACTGCGCGGCCATCCCCGAGAACCTGCTGGAGAGCGAACTGTTTGGCCACGAGAAAGGCGCGTTCACCGGCGCGGTGGCTCAACGGATCGGCCGGTTCGAGTCCGCCGCCACCGGCACGATCTTTCTGGATGAAGTGGCCGAGATGTCACCCCCGCTTCAGGCCAAGCTGTTGCGGGTCACGCAGGACGGCCGGTTCCAGCGCGTCGGCTCGAACGCCGAGGTCCAGACCAATGCCCGCCTGTTGGCGGCGTCGAATCGCATCTTGGAGGAGGAAGTGCGGAAGGGGCGATTCCGCGAGGACCTTTTCTACCGGCTCAACGTGGTTGAATTGAATGTCCCGCCGTTGCGCGAACGTCCGGAGGACGTCCTGGCGCTGGCGAACCAGTTCATCGCCGGACTGACCCAGGGCCAGGCACGCTGCTCCTCGTCCGTCGTGGACTGCCTTCAGCGCTACGCCTGGCCCGGCAATGTGCGGGAGCTGCGCAACGCCATGGAGCGCGCCGTCCTGCTCTCGGGAGGCGAGTTGATTCTGGTGGACCATCTCCCAACCCGCGTCCGGGAAGCCGCGGCGCCCGGCGCCGGCGTTGCGGTGGCGGAAGATCCTTTGCGGTTGGAGGAAATCGAACGTAATGCCATCGTCCAAGCGCTGCGTCGCCTGCAATTCAACCGCACCGAGACCGCGAAAGCGCTCGGGATCAGCCGGCGCGCCCTGGTGTACAAACTGCAACGCCTGCGTGAACTCGGCTATGAGGTGGATCCGAAGTGAATTCTCAGGAGGTAGGGCGCGTGTGTCCCCACCGCGCCGTCGGGGGAATGCCCTTGCCCAAAGCGGCGGACTGAGGACAGTCCTGCCCTACCGAATGCGTTGGTTGCCATCAGGCTCTCAGACCCCGATCATCCTGGCGTTCGCGCTGGGGCTTGGCGCCCTCGCCTACCCTCTTTGTGCTGCGCCCTCACCCGCCGACCAGAACTGGCCGGCCTGGCGCGGCCCCCTGGCCAGCGGTGTCGCACCGCACGGCGATCCCCCCGTCACCTGGAGCGAGACAGATCACGTGAAGTGGAAGGTCAGGATTCCTGGTCGGGGCGCCGCCACGCCCATCATCTGGGAGAACCTCATTTTCGTTCAGACCGCAATTCCCCTCGGCAAACCGATCGAGGCGGCGCCGCAGACGCCGGCCGCTGACCCGAGCGCGCCGCCCGCGAATCCCGGCCCGTCTGGCCCCCGGTCAGGGGGTGGGACACATGCCGCGGCGCCGAAGCAGGCCTATCAGTTCGTGCTGATCTGCCTGGATCGTCAGACCGGTCGGACCCTTTGGCTGAGAGTCGCCCGCGAGGAAGTCCCCCACGAGGGCCATTACCCGGAGCACGGATTTGCGTCCCATTCCCCCGTCACGGATGGACAACGGGTCTTCGCCTACTTCGGATCGCGCGGGTTGCACTGCTACGACTTTGAAGGAAACCGGCAATGGTCAAAGGACCTGGGCCGGATGCGCCCGAAGAACTGGTTCGGCGAAGGCAGCTCGCCGGCGTTGCTCGGCCAGACGCTCGTGGTCAACTGGGACCACGAGGGAGAGGATTTTGTCGCCGCGCTGGACGTGGCGACGGGCCGGGAGTTGTGGCGTCAGCCGCGCGACGAGGCGACCTCCTGGGCCACACCGTTGATCGTCCAGCACGAGGGCAAGGCGCAAGTCGTCACCTCCGCCAGCCGCAAGATTCGCAGCTACGACCTGGCGACCGGCAACCTCGTGTGGGAATGTGCCGGCATGACGACGAATGTCATCCCGACTCCGGTGACCGCCGACGGCTTGGTCTATGCCACCAGTGGGTGCCGGGGCAGTGCGCTGCTCGCGATCCGTCTCGACCGCACGGGCGACCTGACGGGCACCGACGCGATCGCGTGGAGCCTGAACCAGGCGACGCCTTATGTGCCCTCACCGTTGCTTTGTGGGGCCCGGCTCTATTTCTTCTCAGGAATCACCGCCGCGCTCACGTGCTGTGATGCCCGGACCGGCCGCGTGCTGATAAACGCGGAGAAGCTGAGGGGACTGGGGAGCGTTTACGCCTCGCCCGTGGCCGCGGCCGGTCGCGTCTATCTGGTCGGACGCAACGGCGCGGCGCTCGTGCTCAAGCGCTCCGACCGCCTGGAGGTGCTCGCCACCAACCGGCTCGACGACAAGTTCGATGCGTCGCCCGCGATTGCCGGGAAAGAGCTCTTCCTGCGCGGTCGGGAGAATCTTTACTGCCTCGCGGAACCTTGAGCGACGTGGGCCGCGGGGTCGATTGCCATCCACCAAAACCACAAACCACAAACCACAAGAGAAACATGAAAAGACAACTCATACTCGGGGCCATCACACTGCTGGCGGGCTCGCTGTTGGCCGCGGACGCCAAGGATGACGTTAAGAACGCCGCCAAGAAACTGGCCGGCGCGGGCGGCTACGCCTGGAAAAGCACCATCGAGATGGCCGGAGGCGGAGGCGGAGGCGGCGGTGGAATGCGCCCCGGCCCCACCGAAGGCAAGATCGGCAAGGATGGCATGGCGATGCTGACGATGACGCGCGGCGAGAACACGATCGAAGCCGTGGTGATGGGCAGCAAGGGCGCCATCAAGACCGCCGACGGTTGGCAGTCCATCGCCGAAGCCAGTGAAGGCGACGGCGGCGGCGGCCAGCCGAATCCGGGAAGGTTCATGGCCCGGCGGCTGCAGAACTTCAAGGCGCCCGCCGCCGAAGCCGAAGACCTCGCCGGCAAAACGAAGGAACTCAAGAAGACCGACGACGCCTTTGGCGGCGAGTTGACCGAGGAAGCCGTCAAAGGCCTCCTGACGTTCGGGCCGGGGCGCGGCGGCGGGGAAGCACCCGTTGTGAGCAACGCCAAAGGTTCGGTGAAGTTCTGGATCAAAGACGGCGTCCTGGCGAAGTACGAGGTCAAAGTGCAGGGGACCGTCAGTCGCGGCGGTAACGACCGTGAAGTCGATCGCACGACCAAGGTTGAGATCAAGGATGTCGGCACGGCCAAGGTCGAGGTGCCCGAAGACGCGAAGAAGAAGCTGTAAGAACCTGTTCGAAATCGGTAGGGCGAACCGTCCCCGGTGAGCCGCTTACGGATCGGCGATGCAAGAGTCCGGCTCGGCAGGGACGCCTCGCCCTACCGGATGCGCAATTCTCAAAGGGATCTTAACGGAAGAACACCCACCACACCACCGCCAGCACCGGCACCATGAAGGGGAGCGTGTAGCGGAACACGTAGCCGAGGAACGTGGGCGTGTGGACCTTCTGCTGGTCGGCGATGGCCTTGACCATGAAGTTCGGTCCGTTGCCGATGTAGGTGTTGGCGCCGAAGAACACCGCCCCGGTGCTGATGGCCACGATATAGTCGTTGAACCGGGCGTTCCCGATCAGGAACGCCACTTCAATCTCCTCCACGCCCACCCGGTGCGCCGCCAGATGGTTCGCGTGGTATTTCTGGAGCGCGAGAAAAGTCTGCTGCACCGGTTCGCTGGCCTGCGCGAAGTCCACGCCCCCGTTCTGCACCAGTTGCTGCACCTGCTGGATCGTCTCGGGATGAACAAACGCCCCGAACACGGCCTTCAGGAAACTGAGGTAGGTGGGCGCGTTGTCGAGCACGCTCGAGAGCGAGCCGGCGGTCCAGTAGAAGAAGCCCGTGGTCGGATCACCCAGTTTGCCGGCGTGGAGTTGGAGCCAGTCGAGCGCCGGCATCATGGTGGCAAAGATGCCGATGAACAGGATGGCCACCTCCTGGATGGGATGGAAATTGAAGTGATTGGCCTCATGGACGGATTTGCGCGTGGTGAAATAGGAGCCGAGCGCCGCCGCCAGCATGATCCCTTCGCGCAGAAACGGCGGATCTTCGATAAACACCGCCCCCAGGATCACCGCCAGAAAGACGAGGTTGCTCAGCCCCTCGAAGCGCCACTGATCGTGGGGTTCGGCCAACCGCGCGCGGACTTCCCTCGGGGCGCGATGATAGTTGCGCTGGTCCACGACGTAAAAGATGGCCAGCAACAGGCCTAACGCCACGGCCCACATCGGCCAGCAGTGCTCCGCCACCCACCAGAACGGGATGCCCTTGAGGTAACCCAGGAACAGGGGCGGATCACCAATCGGGGTCAAACAGCCACCCACGTTCGACACGATGAAGATGAAGAACACGACGTGGTGCGCCGTGATGCGGTACTTGTTCATCCGCAGCCAGGGGCGGATCAACAGCATCGAGGCGCCCGTCGTGCCCAGCACGTTGGCAGTGACGGCTCCGATGAACAGGAACACGGTGTTCGCCCACGGGGTGGCTTCGCCTTTCACGGAGAGGTGGATGCCCCCCGATACCACGAAGAGCGAACCGATCAGCGCGATGAAGCTGAGGTAATCATGGGCGGTGTGGGCCATCGTGGTGCGCGCCGCCGACGGCAGGAAGAAGCCGTAGTAGGTGAGCGTGATCGCCGCCAGACTGAGCGCCACTTTCGGATAATGCCGGGACCACCAATCGGCAAGGAACAGGGGTGCCAGCGCGATCGCGGCCAGCAGGACCCCAAACGGCAGGATCATCCACGGGTTCGGCTGGACCGACAGGTCTTCCATCCCGTGAGGCTATGAACCGCGGGCAAAGACGGTCAAACAGAATCCTTCAGCCCCGAACATTCCACACCCTGTAGCGGCGTTTCGTGAGAACGCCGCACGCTTCAATGGGGAACTCAGCGGCGCTCTTACGAGACGCCGCTACAGCTCGTTGGGGGATCACGCGCACATGAACCCCTCCCGGTCAGCTATCTTTCGATCGCTCGGTAGAAAGCTTGATCGTCTGGAGGATTCGTATCGTGAAGGTCGAGGACGCCATTCAAACCGGCGGTTCCCTCGTCCACCTTGGACCAGGACACCAGATCCGTGGAACGTCGGAGTTCGTAGGTGCGTCCGGCAGTCCCTTCAAGGCGCACGTTGACCTGCTGCGAGGTGACCTGGACCAGGGTCAGATGAACCCGCGACGACGGCAGGGCCACCACCGCCAGACCCAGCGGCTGGGTCAGGAGTCCTCCCGAACTGAAGAGGGACTGCGCGCCCGTGACCGGATCGATCTTGACCACCGAGCGTCCCATCAAGTTCAGCGTGAAAATCGCCCCGTCGGAACCCAGCGCCAATCCCGTAGGCAACGCCAGCAGGCCATTCGTGGAAACCAGGGTCTGTGAGCCGTCCGCGGGATTGACCCTGACAACCATGTCGAAGAATGCGGGTCCGGCGAAACTGGCCCCGTCAGCAACCAGCAGCATGCCCTGCCCATCCACGGCAATGCCCGTCGGAAGCACGAGGAGGTTGTTGGTGGTGACCAGGGTCGCGGCCCCGCTGCCGGGCTGCACCCGGATGACGCGGCTGGGCTGGCCCCGCATGGCGGAGAGGTCGGTGACGAAGATGGTGCCATCTGGCGCCACCGTGACTCCCTTGGGATAGACGAACGGATCCCCGGCCGAAAGCACCGAGGCCACGCCCGTCATCGGATTGACGCGGAGCAAACCGTTGGTGCCGTCAGGCACGAGAATCGAGCCATTGGCCTCCACCGTGAGACCGAACGTCTGGACGTCATCCTGGACGAAGTTGGTCGCTGGTGAAACCAGGGTCTGGCTGCCGTCGGTCGCATTCACTCGCACGAGCCCGGAGATCTTATCCTTGACCATGATGGTTCCCTGAGCCTCGACCGCGAGGCCTTGGGGTGCGAGGAGGAGGTTGGTCGAGGAGATCAGCGCCTGGGCTCCCGTGGGGTCAATCAGGATGAGAGCGCCCGTGCCGAGGTCGGTGACCAGCAAGTCGCCCGGATCGAGCCGGGGCCGAATGCCGATGCTGAAGGCCCGGGTGACCGAGTTGGTCAGGCCGTCGGTCACCCTGAAGGTGAACGAGTCCTGGCCGATTGCACCGGTGTTCGGCGTGTAGGTGAACGCGCCCGTTCCCGCGTCGGTGACGACCACGTTGCCTTTGGCGGGCTGGGTCTGAAGGATGAAGGTCAGAAGTTGGGGCGGGAGGTCGGGGTCGGAAGCGCTGAGTTGACCCTGGAACACCACATCCTCCCGCGTCGTGCCCTGGCCGTCCAGGGCCGCCGACGGCTGATTCGCGACCATAAGAGTGAACGTGCCCGGCGCGTCGGCGTCGGCCACGCCGTCATTCACCTGGAACGTGAAGGCGTCCGGTCCGGCGTAGTTCGTCCTCGGACGGTAGCTGAACGCGCCGGAGTTCGGGTTGTCCACGGTGACCGTTCCGTTCGCAGGGGGGGTGACCACGCGGAAGACGAGCGTCTGGGGGACGCAATCTCCATTGGTTGCTTGCAGGATACTCTGGAACCGCGCGTTGAGCGGGACATCCCCATGGCCGTTGATCGCCACGGGTTTGATGTTCGGGTGCTCGATCTGAATCCGGAACGTGTAGGTGGTGAACTGGCCGGTCGGGATGACGCCTCGGTCGGGGTCGCTCACGTTGAAGGTGAAGTCGTCGCTCGTGGCGCATTGGCCATCGTGGGTGTAAGTCATACGGCCGCTGTCGATGTCGTCCTGGGTGAACGTGCCGTTGTCTGGGACCATGACGCCGTTCAGGTAGAGCGATCCGTTGTGAGGCGGGCCACCCTGGCTGCCAGGCCCGACGGTGTAAACGAGGTTCGTGGGGCCACTCTCCGGGTCGGTGGTGAGCAGGAGTTGATCCGTGATCGTGCCCGAGCCGCCGCGCTGGACGGTCAGGGCATTGTTTGCTGCCAGGGAAGGCCGGTTGTTCACCTTGAGCAGGAAGGAATGATGGTTGGTGATGGAATCGTCGGCCACGGCCAGGGTGATCGTGGTCAGGCCGGTCTTCCCCCGAACGGGATTCAACGTAATGGTCCGATCGGGGCCGCTACCACCCAGGGTGATGTTTGCCAAAGGCACCAACTCGAGGTTGCTCGAACTGGCCGTGACCACAAGTTGGTCCGCGGGCGTTTCGGGATCGCCAATCACAAACGGGATCGGGGCAGTCGATTCATCTCTTTGGGTGATCTGGTCCGGGACATCACTGATCGTGGGCCGGCCGTTCACCGTGAGCACGAAGGTGTCGAAGTTCGTGATCGACCCGTCCGAGACACCAATCGAGATCGTCGTGACACCGTACCCGCCAGGCGCCGGAGTGAGGGTGACGGTTCGGTTCGATTCGCTGCCGCCGAACACGATGTTCTCCAGCGGCACCAGGCTGGGGTTGCTGGAATCCTTCACGAGCCCGAGCTCGGCGGCCGGGGTCTCCCAGTCACCGATGGTAAGCGCGAGGGCCGCCGTCGGAGTGTCCTGCTGGATCAGCAGGTTGGGCAGATCGGGGATCGCTGGCCGGCCGTTGACGGTGAGCCGGAAGATGATGCTGGTGCTCTGGGCAGCGTCCTCGACATTGAGCGTGATCAGGGCCTGGCCGGCTTGTCCCGGCAGGGGAGTGACAGTTACGGTGCGTTCGGTGTCGCTCCCGCCCAGGACGAGGTTGGCGGGGGGCACGAGCTCGAAGTTGCTTGAGTAAGCGGTAACCACGAGGCCCGCCGCGGGCGTTTCGGTGTCGCCGATGGTGAACGACAAGGGCCCTGTGGACAGGTCCTGCTGGATGAACTGGTCGGAGACCGGGTTGATCGTGGGAGGATCATCGACGGTGAGCAAGAAGGACGTGCTGGCGAATCCGAAGCCGTCGTTGACGTAGAGGGTGATGGTGCAGCTCCCGCCTTCACCTGCGACGGGCGTAACGAAGATCTGCCGTCCCGCTCCCTCACCACTCAGCTCGATGTTCGCGTCAGGAACCAGGGTCTGGTTATCCGAGGTGGCCGTCACTACCAACTCTTCGAGCGGTGTTTCGTTGTCGCCCACGGAGAACAGGTGCGGGCCGCTCGGCGTGCCGCGCGCCGTGATCTGATCGGGCACGGGAT
>Ga0315286_10007759_pt1 | contig 10530 bp, 6 predicted proteins | sample YL17G10_0_MG_FD_205038 | JGI IMG/M metagenome (GOLD analysis project Ga0315286, IMG submission 205038) | Sediment microbial communities from Yellowstone Lake, YNP, Wyoming, USA - YL17G10_0 | ecosystem: Environmental > Aquatic > Freshwater > Lake > Sediment | place: USA: Wyoming | collected...
TTTGCGCAGAAGGTGATCATAGTGCCCGGCTACGGCATGGCGGTGGCCCAGGCCCAGCACAAGGTGTGGGAGCTGGCCAAGCTGCTACGGGAACGAGGCGTTACGGTGAAGTTCGCGATTCACCCGGTGGCGGGCCGCATGCCCGGCCACATGAACGTCCTGCTCGCGGAAGCGGGTGTGCCCTACGACGTCATCTACGACGAATCCGAGATCAATGCCGAGTTCGACAACACGGATGTCGCCCTCATCATCGGCGCCAACGACGTGGTAAACCCGGCTGCCCGCACGGACAAGTCGAGTCCCATCTATGGCATGCCGATCCTGAACGCGGACAAGGCCAGGAACGTGATCGTCATCAAGCGCGGCAAGGGCGCCGGCTTTTCCGGTATCGAGAACGGCCTGTTCTTCCTCGACAACACTCACATGCTTTACGGCGACGGCCAGGCCATGGCCGCAGCACTGATCCAGGCCGTCAAGGCGCTCTAGAAAAGGTACCGGACCTTAGTTTTGTTAGTTATTCGGGGCCAATAACTAACAAAACTAAGGTCCGGTACCTTTAGCGTTCTCCAGTACCTCTGGCCGTTACAACGGATGGAACCGAAGGGGTTGACAAACCCGGATCCATGTAAATCGAAATCAGCGCTGCGCCCGCACTTATGCACAATTCCTACGAAAAGGCGCCATTTAGCGTTTTCTTTACGGTGAGCACTTGAGTACATGACTATAACTATATGAAAGTATTAGTAACTCTCCCTAGGCCAAGAAATGCTCAGACTGTCATAATGGTTGAAGAGCTTGGCAGAAGGACCGCTTTGCTCCCACTTGTCCACAGACTTATCCACAGGATCTGTGGATAACCTCCATGTCGGCCCCCCTGATCCTTGAGGTGGCGGTCGCCGCCCCGCTTATGGGCCTCTTCGACTACCTGGCGCCGGCTGATACCGAGGTCGAACTCCGTCCCGGGATGCGTGTGCGCGTGCCCTTCGGCCGTGGCACGCGGGTGGGCCTGCTCGTGGGCCTGAAGGCAGAGAGCACCCTGCCCGCGGACAGGCTCCGCCAGGCGCAGGCGGTGCTCGATGCGGAGCCGTTGCTGCCCGATGACCTGCTGCGCCTCCTCAGCTGGGCCTCGACCTACTACCAGCACCCGCCCGGTGAGGTGTTTGCCACGGCGGTGCCGAAGGCCCTGCGGGAGGGCCGCGATCCGGGGCGGCGGCGCAAGCTGAAAGCGCCGCCAGCCTCTGCGGACGGCGGACCGCCAGCCGACGTGCCGCCGCTACTTACCGCCGGCCAGCAGCTTGCCGTGGCGGCGATCAATGCAGCGGTGGGCTTCCGCTGTTTTCTGCTCGACGGGGTGACGGGCAGCGGCAAGACCGAGGTCTACCTGCGCTGCATCCAGGAACGACTGGACGCCGGCCAGCAATGCCTGGTGCTGGTTCCGGAAATCGGGCTGACACCGCAACTGCTCGACCGCTTCCGGCGGCGCTTCCCGGTACCGATGGCGGTGTTGCATTCCGGCCTCGCGGACGGGGAGCGCCTGCGCGCCTGGACCGCGGCGCGGGACGGCACCGCCCGGATCGTCATCGGTACGCGATCGGCCATCTTCACGCCGTTAAAGCGTCCTGGGCTACTCGTGGTCGATGAGGAGCACGACACCAGCTACAAGCAACAGGACGGCTTCCGTTACTCGGCACGTGACCTGGCCGTGTGGCGCGCGCAGAAGCTCGGCGTGCCGCTGGTGCTGGGCTCCGCCACGCCGTCCCTCGAGTCGGTGGAGAACGCACGCAGTGGCCGCTACGAGCGCCTCGTGCTCGCCGAGCGGGCGGGCACCGCAGGTCAGCCCACCGTGCACCTGATCGACGTGCGCACCCACCTGCCACGGGACGGGCTGAGCCAGCCCCTGCTGGCCGCCATCCGCGGGCACCTCGCCGCCGACGGGCAGGTACTGATTTTTCTTAACCGGCGGGGTTACGCGCCAACGCTGGTGTGTGTGGGCTGCGGCACGGTCATCGGTTGCGAACGCTGCGACGCGCGGATGGTGCTCCACCAGCAGCGGGGACGGGTTACGTGCCACCACTGCGGGAGCGACCGGGCGGCGCCTGCCGACTGTCCTGCCTGCCACGCCGAACTCCGCCCCGTGGGGCAGGGCACCGAACGCCTTGAACAGGCGCTCGCCCGCGAATTCCCTGACCACCCGATGGAGCGCATTGACCGGGACACCACCCGCCGGCGCGGCGAGATCGAGCGTCGCCTCGAGCGGGTCCACAGCCTGGAAGCCCGGCTCCTTCTCGGCACCCAGATGCTCACCAAGGGCCACGATTTCCCCGGGGTCACTCTCGTCGGCATCGTCGATGTGGATCAGGGACTCTTCGGTACCGACTTTCGCAGTGCTGAACGCCTGGCCCAGACCTTCATCCAGGTGGCCGGCCGCGCCGGCCGCGCCGACCGTGCGGGCGAGGTCTACCTGCAAACCCTGTTCCCGGATCACCCGCTGCTACGAGTTCTACTGGCGCAGGGCTATGGGGCCTTCGCGACTCTGGCGCTTGCAGAGCGCCAGCAGGCCGGCTGGCCGCCCTGGTCGTCCCTGGCGTTGGTGCGGGCCGAAGCAACAGAGCGCCCGGCGGTCTTCAGTTTCCTGGAAGCCACGGCGTCACTGGCGCGGACGGCCGCGCCCAGCGGCCTCCGCGTGCTCGGCCCCGCGCCCGCGCCAATGGAGCGCCGCTCGGGACGCTATCGGGGTCAGTTGCTCCTGCAGGCGGACGCGCGCCGCGACCTGCAGCGCTTCCTGCCGGACTTTCGTGCCGCGGTTTCCGCGCTGCCGTCCCAGCGCCGTGTGCGTTGGAGCCTGGACGTGGATCCGTCTGAATTGTTCTAGAATCCCGCCCGTTCCACAGGCGCTCGACGCTCAAGATGCAGATCACCAGTCACATCGCGCAGGTCGTGCGTAAGGCGCTCGACTGGCCGGTCGAGCGCACCGCGCAGGTCGAAGAAGCCCTTACAGCACCGCCGAATCCCGCGCTGGGGGATGTCGCTTTTCCCTGTTTCCAGCTGGCGAAGGAACTCCGCTCTGCCCCCAACCTGATTGCGAAGAACATCGCCGCGAAAATCGCTCCGGACCCTATCATCGCGAGTGCCCGGGCCGAGGGCCCCTATCTCAATCTGTTTCTCAACCGGGCCAACGCCACGGAACAGGTACTGGGCGAGATCCGGGAGAGGCCGGAGTCCTTCGGCCGCCAGGATCTCGGCGGCGGCCGCACGCTGGTACTCGACTTCTCGGCGCCCAACATCGCCAAGCCATTCCATTTCGGGCATCTGCGCTCGACGAACCTCGGCGCGGACCTCGCCAGGATCTTTGCCTTCGAGGGCTGGCGGGTCATCCGGAAGAATTACATCGGGGACTGGGGCACCCAGTTCGGCTTCGTGATCTGGGCCTGGCAGCAGTGGGGCGACGAGGCCGCACTGGAGGCCCGGGCCATCGACTATCTCGTGGAGTTGTACATCCGCGCCAACCGGGACAGCGAGCAGGACCCGGGCGTACGGGAGCAGGCGCGCAAGCTGTTCCTGCGGCTCGAGCAGGGCGATCCGGACATCGTTAGTCTCTGGAAGCGTTTCCGGGCGCTCTCACTGGAGGGCTTCCACCGGACCTACGACCGGCTCGGCATCGAGTTTGACTCCTACGACGGCGAGTCGTCGCTGAACCAGAAGGTGCAGCCGTTGATAGAACGCTTCCGGTCGGCCGGCGTGGCCAGGGAATCCCAGGGCGCCATCGTCGTGGACGTGTCGGACGTCATGGGCCGGGAGATCGCGCCCTGCATGTTGCAGAAGTCCGACGGGGCCTCAACCTACGCCGCGCGGGATTGCGCGGAAGCGCTCGACCGGTGGGAGCGCTACCAGTTCGGGGCCAACGTTTACGTGGTGTCCCGGCAGGAAGACCATTTCGCCCAGGTCTTCGCCGCCCTCGGCAAGCTCGCCCTGGCGGAACAGTGGCCAGTGAACTGGCCCGCGCTGTGCGAGAACGTGAGCTTCGGCTACGTCCGCGGCATGTCCACCCGCAAGGGCGAGGCGGTGTGGCTCGAGGCCGTGCTGGACGAAGCCCGCGACCGGGCAGCCCGGTACCGGGAGGAGCGCTCCGCGGCCAGCGCCCGGGCCCTTCCGGAAGTACCGGCGGTCGAACTGTCTACCATCAGTGAGGCCGTGGGCCAGGCGGCGCTGCTGTACTTCGATGTCTCGTCGCGGCGGCTGACCGACGTCACCTTCGACTGGGACACGGTGCTGCAGTTCGAGGGCAACACAGGCCCGTACCTCCAGTACACCCATGCGCGCATGAGCGGTATCTTCCGGAAAGCGACGGACGCCGGCCTGGTCACGACCGCCACGCCAGGCGACCTCCCGCTGCTGGTTGCCGACGAGGAATGGGCCCTGGTTCAGAAGTTGCGCGGGTTTGGTCAAGCCGTCCGTCGCGCAGCGGAACAACGCGAACCCTTTGAAGTGGCCCACTACCTGCACGAACTCGCGAGCGTCTTCAACGCGTTCTACAACCGTCACGTCGTGCTGGACGACGCTGACCCCGCCCGCAGCCGTGCCCGGCTGGTCCTCGTGGGCAGCGCCCGCGTGGTCCTGGCGAGTGGCTTGCGCCTGCTCGGGATTCGGCCACTGGAGTACCTGTAGTGGCGCAGTCCACCGCCCGGGCCGGGAGCCGGCAGAAGCATCGGCGCAATCGCCGCCGTGACTCGGTCGGCCTGCCCCGTGGTTTGGCCATGAGCGTGCTGCTGCTCGCGTCGACCGGGCTGCTGGCGTGGTATTTCCGGTCCGCACTGACGACTGCACTGGAGAGCCCGCCGCCCGTAACCGCCAGCGAGTCAGCGCAGGCCCCAAAGCAGGCCAGCAAGTCTGCGGGACGATCGCCCGGCAAGCCCAGCGCGGAACAGAAGACTGCAGCCACGGAGGCAGCTGACCGCTTCCAGTTCTACACCATGCTGCCCGACGCCGAGGTGGAAGTGGCCGAGCAGCTGAAGACGTCGCGCGCCGCGGCGCCGCCGCCCGTCTCCGTGCCAGGCACTTACGTCGTCCAGGCCGGCGCCTTTCCGGATTTCGCCGCCGCAGACAAGGTGAAGGCCAGGCTGGCCCTCCTCGGGGTGGTCTCTGAGATCCAGACTGCCACCGCCAACGGCATACAGTTTCACAGGGTGCGCATCGGCCCCATCGAAAACCTGGACGAACTCAACCGGCTGCGCGCCCGACTACAACAGAACGGCATCGAGCATCAGGTTATCCCCATTGGCGAATAGGCTTAGCCTTGCCACTCTTCCGACGACACTGGAAGCTTCCGCGCGTCTCGGCGCCGCCATCGGCGCGCCGGGGCTGCTAACCAAACGCGACGACCTTGCCGGCCCTGTGTACGGTGGCAACAAGGTCCGCAAACTCGAATACCTGCTCGGGGACGCCCTGCAGCGGGGGTGCGATACCGTAGTCACCTTCGGGGCCGCCGGCTCCAATCACGCCCTCGCGACCGCGATCTGCGCGAAGCAGGTGGGGCTCGCCTGCCACGCCGTGCTCACGGACCAGGTCCAGACGCCCTGGGTGACCAATACACTCCGGTGGCACGCCCTGCTGGGCACACACCTGCTGCCTGCAAAGGGCTTCGTCGAGACCCAGGCAGAGGCAACGCGCCTGCGTGCCGGCCATCCTTCCGGTCCCAACCGCCTCTACGAAGTGGCCTGGGGCGGCTCTTCGCCCCTCGGCTCCCTGGGCTTCGTCGACGCGGGCGCCGAGCTGGCGGGCCAACTCGCCAGGGCAGGACTGAACGGACCCGTGCGCGTCTACCTGCCCTGCGGCACGATGGGCAGCGTCGCGGGGCTGCTGGTGGGCCTGCGCCTCGCGCGAGTGCCGGCGACGATCGTCAGCGTGAAGGTGGTGCCCCAGAACGTGGTGGATGCCGCGGCGGTCCTCCGGCTGGCCGCGGCCATTCAGGAATTGTTACCCACTGGATCGGCGCGCTCCGCGGGCGAACTGGCCGACCACCTGGAGTTCCGCCCGGAATTCGCCGGTGACGGCTACGCCCTGCCCACCCCGGAATGCCTCGAGGCCGCGGCGCTGGCGCGGGAGCTGGAAGGTTTCAAGCTGGACACCACCTACTCGGGCAAGGCCCTGGCCTGTCTCGTCGCCGACGCCCGGAGCGGCCGGCTCGCAGGCCACATCCCGATCTTCTGGCAAACCTGGAACTCGCGGCCCTACCCGGCGGGGCTGGACAAGGTGGACGTCACGCGCCTCCCTGCGGCGTTCCAGAAGTTCTTTCTGCAGGAGCCGCTGTAGCAGCTCTTACTCCTCTTCGCTGATCTGCCGGAAGTCGACGCCGAGTGCGCGCAGCTTGCGGTAGAGATGCGTACGCTCCATCCCGACACGCTTCGCCAACAGCCCAACCCGGCCGCCACACAACGCCAGTTGCTGCGTCAGATAAGCCCGCTCGAACTTCTCCCGAGCTTCCCGCAGCGGCAGACTGAGCAGATCCTGCTTCACCAGAGGCTCCAGAGTGCCGGCGGCGGGCGCCAGTTGCTGTTCAAGTTCCGCGAGGCTGATTTCTTCCGCGCCCCCGGCCACCAGCAGGCGCCGCACCAGGTTGGTGAGTTCGCGCACATTGCCCGGCCAGGGGTAATGGCGAAGGCGGTTCTGCGCCGCGAGGCCGAAGCGCCGGAAGGCCAGTCCTTCGTCATCCACCAGCCGGTCGACCGCGTAGCGCAGCAGCTCCGGCACGTCTTCGTGCCGATCCCGCAGGGGAGGCACCCGTAACTCGAGCACAGCGAGGCGCGCGAGCAGATCTGCCCGGACAAGACCGGCACCGTCCGGGGCCAGCGAGGCTATGACCCGCAGATCCAGCGTCACCGGCACAGACTGGCCGAGAGGGACGTAACTGCCCTGCTCCAGGGCACCGGCCAGCAGGCGCTGGGCGCCCGCACCCAGGTCCTGCAAATCGCGCAGGAAGAGCGTGCCGCCAGCGGCCTGCTCGAGCACGCCGGGTTGCGCCTCGCCACGCAGCTGGCCGCCGAAGAGGAGAGCTGCCGCGTTCTCCTCAGGAATGGCAGCACCGACCAGCGTGACAAAGGGAGGCTGGCCACGACCCACCAGGTCGTGCAGGTAACGTGCAACTACGGTTCGGCCGGAGCCGGGCTCGCCCACGATCAGTATCGGTTCGTGGCGCTGCGCAACCGTGGCAGCCTGATCGCGCAGGGCCCGCATCAGCGGGCTGCGGCCACCCGGAGCCAGCCGCTTCGGCAGGAGCGTGCGCGGCGCCGGGCGGCGCGGCTCGGGCGATCTGTCGAGCGCCTTCTCCACGGTGCGCAGGAGCTTCGCCAGGGACAGCGGCTTCTCCACGAAGTCGACCGCACCGAGACGCGTGGCCTCGACGGCCGTTTCGACTGTACCGTGCCCCGACAGGATCACGACCGGGCAGCGCGGCGCCCCCTCTCGCGCCCACTCGCGCAGGAGTGTGATGCCGTCCACGTCGGGCATCCAGACGTCCAGCAGAATTAGGTCCGGCCGCTCTCGGCCCACTTCGACGCGGGCCGCGGCAGCATCTGCGGCCACGCTGACCGCGTAGCCCTCATCCTCCAGGATGTCGCTGATGGTGGTGCGGATGTCCGCTTCGTCGTCGACCACGAGTATGTGTGCGGCAGTCATGCTCTTTCCCTCCATTGCTCGGCCAGGGTCCCCCGCGGCTCGTTCACTGCGTCGCGAACGACCGCCCGAACCGGCAATCGCACGACGAGGCGTGCACCCCCTTCTGGCAGATTTTCGGCGGCCACGGTGCCACCATGTTCCTCAACCAGCTTCTTCACAATCGCCAGGCCCAGGCCTGTGCCCTTCCTCTTGCTCGTAACGTAGGGCTCGAACAAGCTAGCCAGCACCTCGACGTCGATGCCCGGGCCGTTGTCCGTCACGCTGATCTCGGCGAACGGCCGTTCACCGCCATCGAGGCTGCGTGCGCCGATCTCGATGACGCCGTCGGTCTCCCCTTCAAGAGCTTCCTGGGCGTTGCGGATCAGGTTGTGCAGCAGCTGCCGGACGCGGACCGCATCCGCCTCTACCTCGAGTCCGTCCTCCAGCACGAGTTTCACGAGCGGCTGGCCCTCCTGGGCCCGGTACAGCCAGGCCACCTCGCGCACCAGCTGGCTGAGGTCCACCCGGGCGATAGTGATTGCCGGCGCACGCGCGTACTCGCTGAACGCATTGACCATGTCGCGCATGGCCTCGACCTGCTGGACGATCGTATGGGTTGAACGATCAAGCACCTGTCCGTCCTCCTCCGCCATCGTGGGCAAGTAGCGGCGGCGAATCCGCTCGGCGGCCAGGCGGATCGGGGTGAGCGGGTTCTTGATCTCGTGGGCGAGGCGCCGCGCAACCTCACCCCAGGCCGCCTCGCGCTGGGCCACGAGCAACTCCGTTACGTCGTCGAAGACGATGATGGCGCCGACAATTTCCCCGTCAGCGCCTGGGTACGCGGCCCCGGGCAGCACAGAAGTGGCGCAGTTCAGGATGCGCCGGGCGGCTTCAGTCCGCAGCACAATCTGGCCACGCCATTCCCGCTGCTCGCCCGCGACATGCGGCCGGCAGGCGTCAACGAACTGGGCCGGCACGGAACCCGCCGCCTCGATGTCCTCGAGGCACGCGCCGGCGCGGGAAGCGAGGTCTACACCGAGAATGGCGCCGGCCGCATCATTAGCGATCCGGATCCGGCTGTCGGGGCCGATGGCAATGACGCCCGTCGACAGGCGCCCGAGGATTGTCGCCAGGTTGGCCCGCTCACGTTCCAGTTGCTGTTGGCTGATGCGGCTCTCTTGGCGCGCACGGTCGAGCCGCTCGATCATGCCGTTGAAGGACTCGATGAGGAATCCGACCTCGTCGGCAGGGCCCGGCGGCAAGCGCGTGTCGAAGTCGCCCTTGGCCACGGCTTCGGTACCCGCGGCGAGCGACTCGATAGGCGCGGCCAGCCGTTGGGCGAGGTAGAAGGCCCCGGTGGCTGCCGACAACAGCGACAGCAGCAACACCAGCGACAGTGTCACTGTGAGGTTGTCCTTGAGCGGGCCACGCAGAAAGCGCAACTCCGCGTAGCGGGTGTAGGTGTCCTGCACGGCATCCGCCAGGCGCCCCTGCCGATCGCCGATCGGAAACACGGCCTGCAGGTACCGCTGGCCTGCCTCCGGCACGTCGCCAGGCATCACCACCGCCGCGCGGACCTGGTAGCGTGCGCTGCCCTGGGGCTCCAGGGCGACGAAACGCTGGCGCTGCCCCAGTTCGTTCAGTGCGTCCTCCGACAGGCTCGGCGGCAGGCTATCGGTGCGGGAACTGGACGACGCGACGCGCAGATCGGGGGTGAAAACCGTGAGTTCCTCGGCGCCAGCATCCGCACGCAGCACGCTGAGTGCGCGCGACAGCGCCTCGCCGTCGAGATTACCCAGAGCGGCCGCGAGGGCGCTCGTCTGCACCAGTCGGGATGTGGACTGGACTTCCAGAGACTCCCGACTCAGGCGCAGAGCAGATGACAACTCCTGCTCGAGGTCGGAATCGAACCAGCTGTCGATGCCGCCGTTGACGAACTGCAGGGCGAAGAGGTACACGACCAGCAGAGGTGCGAGCGTAAGGCCGACAAACATCGCAACCAGTCGAGCCCGCAGCCGCGCCCCCGGCGCCCGCCGCCGGTAGGCCCGCACGAGGCGGAACAGGTTGACGATGATCAGGCCGAGCAACACGGCCGCCGCCGCGGCGTTGACCGCCAGGATGAGCACGTGCCGACGGCCAAAGTCGGCAGGGATTGAAGCGTAGCGGCCGAGCATGACCAGCGCGGCGACGCCCATCAGCACGCCGCCCGCCGCGACGGCGACGGTCCCGTGGCGTCTTATGAGGCGACTAACTGCGGCCCTCACGGGAGTTGACCAGTCCGCAAGTTCCACCGGTACCACTCGCTTTCCAGGGTGAAGTCGTCGTCCCAGAAGGCCAGCATGCGCAGCAGCCCCGGGAGTTGCTGCTGGTCGAGAACGGCACGCAGGCTCACTGCGTAGTCCTTGTTTTCATCGATGAGAGCAGCATCGATGAGCGGCAGGGCCGATATGCGGCCCAGGTCGTTCAGCGCCGCAAACAGGGTGGTGTGAGCGCGCTGGTCGCCGCTGTTCTTGTTGCGCACCAGATAGCCGCGGGAGAGCGGTTGCCAGGACAGTTCGAAGTACTGGCGCAGGGAAGCCACGTCCACGTCCGGTAGCCAGCGCCGATCTTCAGTCAGCTCGACCTGCAGTTCGAAAGTGAGCGGGATGCCGTTCTGGAGGGCGTCCAGGGTGTCGCGATTCAGGTGGTAATCGATCCGGGCGGAGAGATACCAGACTCCCGCATCGAGTCGCGTGGTGGCATTGCGGATCTCGAGGCCCGTCTCCTGGCCGTGCAGGGCCGCCGCGCATAGCAGCCCGGCGAGGGCAGCGAGTGCCGTAAGGGGGCCGGCATGACGGGTGTTGTTTTTCTGCACGTCAGTGGTATCCCGGGCGCAACGTG
>Ga0315286_10007762_pt1 | contig 10529 bp, 21 predicted proteins | sample YL17G10_0_MG_FD_205038 | JGI IMG/M metagenome (GOLD analysis project Ga0315286, IMG submission 205038) | Sediment microbial communities from Yellowstone Lake, YNP, Wyoming, USA - YL17G10_0 | ecosystem: Environmental > Aquatic > Freshwater > Lake > Sediment | place: USA: Wyoming | collected...
CTAATTAGTCGTACCAGTCTGGTATATAGACTGGCCGGATCAATTAGACTGAATAGGCAGCGCAAGAACGGTTCTGTTCGTAGGCCCCATAACCCTGTGTGCCGCGGCAGTCCGCTTGACTGTGCTGTGACCGAGATGATGCAGCCAAGCCCGGTTGACAGTCTCGAAAAATCTTTTGAAGGAGAAAACCGAGCATGTTTAAAGGGCTGATTGGCAAGAAGATCGGCATGACCCAGATCTTCGATGAGACCGGTGCTGCTTTGCCGGTAACTCTGATTGAAGCTGGGCCTTGCTATGTAACGCAGGTACGCCTTCCAGAGAAGGAAGGCTACGCAGCGGTGCAACTCGGATTCCAAGAGGCAAAACCCAAGCGTCTGACTTCAGGTGAATTGGGCCATCTCAAGAAAAACGAATTGCCGCCTCTGCGTTTTTTGCGCGAGTTTCGCATCAAGGATGCTGAATCCAAGGTCGGTGACAAGGTCACGGTCGAGGTCTTCGGTGTCGGCGAACGTGTGGACGTGGTAGGCACCAGCAAAGGCAAAGGCTTTGCTGGTGTGGTAAAACGCTACCATTTCGCAGGTGGACCTAAAACACATGGCGCCTCTGACCGTCTGCGCGCACCAGGCTCAAACTCTTCGACGACGACACCTGGACGTGTTTACAAAGGCTCGCGCCGCGCTGGTCATATGGGGCACGAACGCGTGACTGCCCAAGGCCTGAAGGTCGTCTTGGTGGACGCGGAACGGAACCTGCTTGGTGTTACTGGTGCCGTCCCCGGATCCAAAGGCGGCCTGGTGGTAGTTCAGGAAGCGCGCAAGCAATAGCGCGGATGATGGGAGCATAGGCACAATGAAAGTAGACGTTCTCAACATGAAGGGCGAAAAGGTCAAAACGGTTGAACTACCGGCTGAGATCTTTGAGGCTCCGGTAAACATAGATTTGATGCACCAGGCTTACATTCAACAAATGGCAAATGCCCGCCTGGGTACAAGCAAAACAAAAACCCGCAGCGAAGTCTCCGGCGGTGGTAAAAAGCCGTGGAAACAGAAGGGTACTGGTCGCGCCCGCCAGGGATCCACACGTGCACCGCAGTGGGTGCATGGTGGCAAGATCCATACGCCCCGTCCTCGCAAATACACGCAGCACATGCCGCTCAAGATGCGTCGCGCTGCGTTGCGTTCAGCACTGACAGCCAAGGCGGCTGAATCTGGCTTAGTGGTAGTAGATGAACTGATATTGCCCGAGCCTAAGACTCGCCTGATGGCGCAGGCTCTGAATGTTTTGGTAGGCGATTCGACTGTCTTGATCCTGGTCGCTGAGAAGGGTACCGAGTACGATGTGGTTGCCCGCTCAACCAATAATCTCCCAGATGCCAGGTTGCTTATGGCTAGTTATCTGAATATCCGGGACCTGCTTGGTTACGATAAACTCGTCATGCCACTCAAGGCATTGGACGTTTTGAAGTCTTTTTTGGTGTAGGAGGGCAGCATGATAACGATTTATGATGTACTTCGCCGCCCGCTTGTCACTGAGAAGTCGAACTATCAGACTGGCAAACTCCACCAATATTCCTTCGAGGTCGCATCCGCTGCTACCCGGACTTTGGTAAAGGATGCGGTTGAAACATTGTTCGACGTAAAGGTCATGCGCGTTAATATTTTGAATACGGCTGGTAAACGCAGCCGCCGCCGAAACCGGCGCCTATTGATTCGGGATGCTGGTTTCAAGAAGGCAATTGTTACCTTGGCTGAGGGAAGCACCTTCGATTTTCTTGAAGGGGTGAAATAATGGCTGTCAAAAAGTATAAACCTACGACGCCCGGCCAGCGGGGGATGACCGGATACACGTTTGAAGAGATTACCAAGTCCACTCCTGAGCGCAGCCTGATCATTCATCCGCGTGGACATGGAGGCCGCGATACCACTGGCCGCATCACAGTACGCCATCGTGGCGGTGGGAATCGCCGGTATATTCGTATTTTGGATTTCAAGCGTGATAAGAGAAACATCCCAGCCAAGGTTGCGGCTATTGAATATGATCCTAACCGGACAAGCCGCTTGGCCCTGCTATTTTATGCCGACGGTGAGAAACGTTACATTGTAGCTCCGCTCGGGATTAAAGTCGGTGATACGCTTCTATCCGGACCTCAGGCAGAGATCCGTCCTGGCAACAGTCTGCCGCTTGCGAACATCCCCGTTGGTACACTGGTTCATAACATCGAACTAAAACCAGGCAAGGGCGGGCAACTGGTCCGTTCGGCAGGTGGTTCAGCACAGGTGCTGGCTAAAGAAGGCGAGTATGCCCAGATCCGCCTGCCTTCAGGAGAAGTGCGTCTGGTGAGCCAGGTGTGCTACGCCACGGTTGGTCAGGTTGGTAACCTGGACCATAGCAATATCAAGTTGGGAAAAGCCGGACGCAAACGCCACATGGGTATTCGCCCGACTGTGCGTGGTACTGCTATGTCGCCGCGTGACCATCCGCATGGCGGCGGCGAAGGCCGCCAGCCCACCGGTATGCCCGGCCCAAAAACCCCTTGGGGCAAACCGGCCCGGGGTTTTAAGACCCGCCGCAACAAGTCGACGGATAAGTACATCGTGCGCCACCGCAGCAAGTCAAGCCGCTAAGGCGCTGAGAGTTAGCGAGGGTAGCAGATATGTCTCGTTCATTGAAAAAAGGGCCTTACATTGCCCCTAAACTGTTGAAAAAGATTGAAGCGATGAATCAGAAAGGCGAGAAGAAGGTCATCCGCACCTGGAGTCGCGCCAGCGTGATATTCCCCCAAATGGTGGGACATACGATCGCAATTCATGATGGTCGACGCCATGTACCGATCTATATCACCGAAAATATGGTAGGTCATCGCTTGGGCGAATTTGCGCCGACGCGCCTATTCCGTGGCCATATGGCGGCTGAGAAGTCGTCAAAACCGGTGGCGTAGGAGTATTAAGATGACTCATGATATCCGAGCTCAACTACGTTTCTTGACCATCTCGGCTCAGAAAGTACGCCTGGTTGTTGATTTGGTACGCGGAAAAAATGCAGTGCAGGCATTGGAAATTCTGCGCTTCGCGCCCCAAAACGCGGCGTTGCCGGTTGGAAAACTTCTGGCTTCTGCCGTTGCCAATGCCGAGGAGAACTTCGGTGTCAGCCGCGACGACCTGTTCGTTGCTAAAATCTTTGCCGACGAAGCGCCCACCCGTAAATGGCGCCGTTTTGGGGCACGCGGTCGCTTCAAGCCAGTCTTGCGTCGTTCATCGCATATAACTGTTGTCCTGCGCGAACGCGAGGTTGCCTAACCGGCAGAGAAAGGACGAAGGAGGTCTTATGGGTCGCAAAGTTCATCCGATAGGTTTTCGTCTGAATGTTAATAAGGACTGGCGTGGCCGCTGGTTCGCTGAAGGTGCACAATACCGTGAGCAATTGTCACAGGACTTCGCCATTCGCGACATGCTTTACAAGGAATCCGGCCGCGCAGGCGTCTCTCGAATTGATGTGGAGCGCTATCCCGGAAAATTGAAAGTGGCTGTGTTTACTGCCAAACCTGGCATCTTAATTGGACGTAAAGGCGAAGGTATTAAGAAAGTTCGTGTAGCCCTTGAAGGGTTAACCGGCAAGAAAGTGGATTTGGATATTAAAGAAATCAAATTCCCTGATTGCGATGCTTATCTGGTCGCTCATAATATTGGAGATCAACTGGAACGCCGTATCAGTTATCGCCGGGCGATGAAACGTGCCATCCAACAAGCCATGCGGCAAGGCGCCCAAGGTATCAAGATTGAGGTCGCTGGTCGATTGGGAGGCGCAGAAATGGCTCGCACAGTTTGGCTGCGCGATGGCCGCGTTCCTCTGCAAACATTGCGTGCGGATATGGATTTCGCCCGTTCCGAAGCGGCGACGACTTATGGCCGAATCGGGATCAAGGTTTGGGTCTATCACGGCGAGATGAAGACCGAAGTTGAAGAAAAAGTCGAGACTACCGAAGGCGTCTACGTTAGCGAGTAATAAAGGCGTCTGTGATGTGAGGTTGATGCTATGTTAATGCCAAAACGTGTGAAGTACCGCAAGCAGATGCGCGGCCGAATGAAAGGAAAAGAATCACGCGGGGTTGAGATTTCCTTCGGTGATTATGGTTTGTTGGCTATGGAGCCGGGGTGGGTGACTGCCCGCCAAATCGAAGCTGCCCGTCGTACGCTTGTCCATGCTATGAAGCGGCGTGGCAAGGTCTGGATCCGCATTTTCCCGGATAAACCTTATACACAGAAACCCCCTGAAACCCGCATGGGTAAAGGCAAAGGCAATGTGGAGTATTGGGTGGCTGTGGTCAAACCGGGTCGGGTTATGTTCGAAATTGGTGGTTTGGATGAGGCAGCTGCCCGAGAGGCGCTGAGCTTGGCCAGGCATAAATTTGCAATCAAGACCAAGATTATTGCCCGTAGTGATGTAGCGGCAGGAGAATAGGCATGAAATCCGAAGAAATTCGTAAGATGGCGGTAGAAGAAATGCAGGCCAAATTATCGGATATGCGTGAGGAATTGATGAAACTTCGCTTCCAGCAGGTATCCGGTCAATTAACCGATACCAGCCACCTGCGCACGCTGCGTCGTGATATCGCCCGGATGGAGACAATATTTAATGAAAGTACCCGGACGACAGTACAGGAAGGTGAAGAATGAATGACCGTCGTCGAATAACCGGTGTTGTTACCAGTAATAAAATGACCAAAACCGTTGTGGTTGAGATCGGCAGAACTTTCCGGCACCCTCTTTACCGCAAGGTGGTTCATTTGAGCAAGCGTGTCAAGGCACATGACGAATTGGGTTGCCAAATCGGTGATCAGGTTCAGATTGTGGAAAGCCGGCCGATCTCACGTGATAAGCGCTGGGTGGTTGAGTCGATCATCAAACATGAGGTCCGTATAGTGGATACAGTTGTGGAGGCACTGCCATGATTCAGCACGAGTCGCGATTAAAAATTGCGGATAATACCGGCGCGCGCGAAATCCTGGTCATCCACGTCATGGGCGGTTCGACCCGCAGATATGGAGCAATTGGTGACATTGTGGTTGGAGCAGTCCAATCGGCGACACCCCAGGGATCGATTAAGAAATCCGAGATTGTCAAGGCCGTGATTGTGCGGTGTACCAAGGAATGGCGCCGTGAAGATGGCTCATACATCCGCTTTGACGACAATGCTGCTGTCATCCTGGATGCCGACGGCCAAAACCCGAAGGGCAGCCGTATTTTCGGCCCGGTGGCACGCGAACTTCGTGAAAAGGGTTTTATGAAGATAGTATCGCTGGCCCCGGAAGTGCTCTAGGCCAGTTGAGGAGCGAACGATGAGAGTCAAGATCCGTAAAGGCGATACCGTTGAAATCATTAGCGGGAAAATTGAAGAAAAGGGTAAACGCGGCGAAGTGATTAAGGTTCTGCCTGACGAGCACCGCGTGGTGGTGCAGGGTGTGAACATCCATACCAAACACCAGCGTCAGGTCCAGACTCAGGGTCGTACGATTAACCCTGGTCGTATCAAGTTCGAGGCCCCGCTCGACATCTCGAACGTTATGCTTGTCTGCCCGAAGTGCAGCGAACCGACTCGGATCGGTGTCCAGCGCGATGATGACGGCGGACACCGCGTCTGCAAGAAGTGCCAGGCGTTGATTGATTAGGCGCCCGTGGAGCATTAATTTATGAATAGAATGCAAGAAAGATACCAGAAAGAAGTTGTTTCAGCCCTGCTCAAAGCGTTCCAGTATAAGAATACCATGCAGGTACCGCAAATTGAAAAGGTCGTGGTCAATATTGGCCTGGGCGGTGAAGCAATGGATAATCCGAAAATGCTTGAAGCAGCGGCGGGAGACATGACCATCATTACCGGCCAGAAACCAGTGATGACCAAAGCTCGCAAGAGCATTGCGAATTTCAAATTACGTGAGGGACGAATCATCGGCACCAAGGTGACTTTACGCGGAGCCAAAATGTGGGCCTTCCTGGACCGATTGATTAACATTGCGCTGCCGCGCGTGCGCGACTTCCGCGGTGTATCTCCGGAAGCCTTCGATGGGCGCGGCAACTACACCCTTGGTCTGCGTGACCAGTTGATCTTCCCGGAAATCGAATACGATAAGATCGACAAGATAAGAGGCATGGAGGTCACGATTGTGACCACAGCCAAATCTGACGACCATGCACGGCTGATGTTGCAATTGCTGGGCATGCCGTTCAAGAAGGAAGCGTAACTATGGCAAGCACTTGCATGAAGTATCGTGAACAGCGCCGCAAGTATTCCAATCAAGTCCGCCATCGCTGCTCGCGTTGCGGACGCCCGCGCGGTTATATTCGCCGTTTTGGCCTGTGCCGGATTTGTTTCCGTGAATACGCGCTCGAAGGAAAAATTCCTGGCGTCATGAAGGCGTCATGGTAACCGGGTGGAGGTAGGAAATGAGCATGACTGATCCTATTGCTGATATGTTGACCCGCATTCGCAATGCTGTGATGAGTGGTCAGGCCTTGACAGCGATGCCCCTATCGAAGGTCAAAGTGGAAATTGCCAAGATCTTGAAAGAAGAAGGCTATCTAGAAAACTTTGAAGTTGCCGATGGTGAACGTCCCAGCCAGAAGGTCTTGCGTTTGAAGATCAAGTATATTGGTGAGCGCCGTGAGCGCAAGCCTGTTCTCACCGGTCTGGAACGCGTCAGCCGTCCTGGTCGCCGCGTCTATACCAAGAAACAGGAAATCCCCTGGGTGCTTTCGGGCATCGGCGTAGCTATCCTGTCCACCCCCAAAGGTATCATGACCGGTCAGCGAGCTCGCCAGTTGGGTGTGGGTGGTGAGATCCTCTGCAAGGTTTGGTAAGAGAGGAGGTAATTAAAGTGTCTCGAGTTGGAAGAATGCCTGTAGTTATCCCGACTGGCGTACAGATCGAACTCAAAGGTTCGAATGTGAGCGTGAAAGGTCCCAAGGGCGAATTGAAGCGCACGTTCTCCCCATTGGTTGGTATTGCAATGGAAAATGGTCAAATTGTTATTACTCGCAATTCTGACTTGCCTGCTGAGCGCGCTTTGCATGGGACTACCCGTGCTGTACTTGCGAATATGATTCACGGCGTCAGCGCTGGTTTTGAACGCGTGTTGGAAATCGAAGGTGTCGGTTATCGGGCCGAGATGAATGGCAAGAACCTGGTTCTTAATATGGGCTATTCTCACCCGGTGGAGATGGAACCGCCGGCAGGGATTTCCTTTGACGTTGAACAGAAAGCCCGCCTGGTATTTGTGCGCGGCTTTGACAAGGAACTGGTCGGCCAGACAGCAGCGAATGTCCGTAGTGTCCGCCCACCGGAACCTTACCATGGCAAAGGCTTGCATTATCTAGGTGAAAAGATCCGACACAAGGCTGGCAAGGCCGGAAAGGCAGCAAAGTAATCTATGGCTGGGAAATCCCGTTCTGACGCTCGGGTTCGTCGGCATGCTCGTGTACGCAAGGATGTTCAAGGTACAGCGCAGCGCCCCCGGCTGAGTGTATTCCGCAGTCTTTCTGAAATATATGCTCAAGTGATTGACGATCACATTGGGAATACCATTGCTTCCGCTTCGACCATTGATGAGGAATTACGCGGCAAGATGAAAGGTCTGAAGAAATTCGAGCAGGCAAAATTGGTTGGCAAAGCAGTCGCCGAACGTGCGATGGGCAAGGGTGTTAAGGCGGTCGTGTTCGATCGCGGCGGTTTCAAGTATAGCGGCCGGGTCAAGGCTCTGGCCGATGGCGCCCGTGAAGGCGGCCTGGAATTCTAAGGCTTGATTGGAGAACGCTATGTTGGATTACCAGGTAAAAGAAGCTGAACAGCAAGCAGAATCACTTGACGAGCGTGTCATTGAAATCGCCCGCGTGGCCAAAGTGGTTAAAGGTGGTCGCAGGTTCCGATTTCGGGTGACATTGATCATGGGTGATAACCACGGCAAAGTGGGAATGGGCGTTGGCAAGGCCAACGCTGTTCCGGATGCCATGCGCAAGGCCACTGATCGCGCCCGCAAAGATATGCATCAAGTATTTCTTTTTGGGACGACTATTCCGCACGAAACGACAGGCAAAGTCGGCGGTGCGATCATCCTGCTCAAGCCGGCTTCTCCCGGTACGGGCGTGATTGCGGGCGGCGGTGTGCGCGCGGTTCTTGAAGCAGTTGGTGTGCGCGATATCCTGACCAAGTCGCTGGGTTCCTCAAATGTCCTGAATATTGTTCAGGCAACTCTCCAGGCGCTTGAACAACTCAAGTCACCACAGGAAGAGGCAACCCGGCGCGGCAAGTCTGTTGAAGATTTGCTGCCTTACTGGGAAAGGAGAAAGAAGCATGGCTAAGAAAGTTGAAGGCAAAACCATAAAGGTGACACTGTTACGCAGTCCGATTGGCTTTCCGGTGCCTCAAAAAGCAACTGTACAAGCCTTGGGCCTGCACCGTCTCAACCAGACCGTGGAACACAAAGACACACCTGCCATGCGTGGGATGTTGATGAAAGTAATCCATTTGATTCGTGTTGAGGAATAGGACGAAGATGAAACTGAACGATCTCAAACCCAATCCAGGGTCCAAGAAGAACCGAAAGCGCGTTGGACGCGGGATATCTGCTGGTCAAGGAAAGACGGCGGGCCGCGGGACCAAAGGTCAGAACTCCCGCGCCGGCTCGGGCGGGCACTTGTACCGGCAAGGTGGTCAACTGCCGTTCTTCCGCCGCCTTCCGTTCGTGCGTGGCAAGGGTTTTACTCCGCCAAATGAGGTTGAATTTAACGAAGTCAATCTCGACCAGTTATCCTCCTTCAAAGCCAACGCCGAAGTCAATCCCGAAACCCTCGACCAGGCTCGTTTGATCCGAAACCCGCACAACCCGGTTGCTTTGATGGGTCGCGGCGAACTAAAGACAGCCCTGAAGGTGCGCGTTGATCGCGTGACCAAGAGCGCCAAGGCAAAAATAGAAGCCGCCGGTGGCACGGTGGAACTGATTGGATAACACGTTCCCGCGAGGAGCCTTTTTATGAAAAACCCATTTTCGGGTGTGCGTTATCTCTGGAAGTCACAGGATATCCGTCGAAAACTGACTGTGACCCTGATTATTCTGGTTATCTACCGGTTGGCGGCCAACGTCCCGGTGCCGGGCATAGATGGCGCAGCGCTCAAGTCGTTGATGGCAAACCTGAGTAGTACCGGCTCATTTTTTGCGTTTCTTGACTTGCTCTCAGGCGGCACAGTTTCGCACTTCTCGTTACTATCAATGGGCGTTTACCCGTACATCACAGCCCAGATTATCCTCCAATTGCTGACTCCAATTTTCCCTGCGCTCCAACGTAAAATGGAAGAAGATCCACGCGAGGCTCGCAAGTGGCAGGAAAAGTGGACATATTACCTGGCTGTCCCGATGGCTGCACTTTCCGCCCTGGGTCAGATTAACATCTTTAATTCGTATTCAGCCAGAAGTTCCGGTGTTGCGATTGTTCCCTTTGGATTCACAAGCGCACTTTGGCTTCCCTCTCTAACGGTACTGGTTACGATGATCGGCGGAACGATGTTTGCCATATGGCTGGGCGAGTTGATCTCTGAGTACGGCATTCGAGGCCAGGGTCTCTCTCTGATCATCTTTGCCGGTATCGTGGCTCGTATTCCATCCCAATTCGGTACGCTCCTGGCGGATAAGCAGTATGGTTGGATCCTGGTGGTTGCAATGATTGTCGTGATGGTGGCAGTCATTTACGCCATTGTTTACGTGCAACAAGGGCGCCGCTACATGCCGGTCATGTATCCAGGCCGGCGGGTTGGCAACCGGATGTCAATGCCAGTTAAAGGCACGCTGCCATTGATGGTCAACCTGGCGGGTATGATTCCGCTCATCTTTGCCAGCGCCATCCTCCAATTCCCGGCAATTATTTCCAGTTATTTCACCAGTTCAAAAGTCGCCTGGGTGGCGAATTTTGCCACATCAACGCAAACCACCTTTAGCCCAACTTCGTGGGTCTACCAACTGCTGTACTTCCTGATGGTGGTGGTCTTCACTTTCTTCTACACTGATGTAATGTTCTCCCAGCAAAATTATGGTGAGAACCTGAAGAAAGTTGGTGCGCAGATCCCCGGTATCAACCGCGGTGCCCCGACTCAGAAATACCTTACTAAGGTCCAGCGCCGGATTACGCTCCCCGGTGCACTGTTTTTGGGATTAGTTGCTGTCTTGGGATACATTATCAACCTGATCCTGAAAGCAATAGGCATTGGAGCTGCATTGTCGTCAACATCCATTTTCCTGGTTTCGTCGGCTGGTTTGCTTATCGTGGTGGGTGTCGTCCGTGATACTTTCATGAATATCGATGCCGAATTGAAATTGCATGGTTATGATGATGCCCGGTTGGTAAAATAGGCTCTGGCATGCCCACTTATATTGTTCTTCTCGGACCTCCCGGTGTTGGTAAAGGTACTCAGGCGAAACTCCTCGCTGAAATTACCGGGTTGCCGCATGTTTCCTCGGGTGATCTTTTCAGGGAGAACATTAATAATGA
>Ga0315286_10007763_pt1 | contig 10528 bp, 8 predicted proteins | sample YL17G10_0_MG_FD_205038 | JGI IMG/M metagenome (GOLD analysis project Ga0315286, IMG submission 205038) | Sediment microbial communities from Yellowstone Lake, YNP, Wyoming, USA - YL17G10_0 | ecosystem: Environmental > Aquatic > Freshwater > Lake > Sediment | place: USA: Wyoming | collected...
CCGAGTAATTCAACGTCGCGCCTATGGATTACGGGATGAAGAATATCTCCGCCTCAAAATCCTCACTTGCATGCTGCCGGAGATATAAACCGCGTCATTTTACCCACTCACTTGGGAGATGAGCCAGTAAAGTTTTCTGAAAGGCGAAAGGGAACTGTCTATGAAAATTACGGATGTCTTGGCGAATAACTTGACGATTCCTTATCCTGGAGAGGTTCGGCCTGCCTGGCAGCCTGGCCGCGTGATTACGTCACATGATTTCACCCTCGTTCGTATCTATACCGATGAGGATATTTGTGGAATCGGTGGCATGAGCGGCCATTTGGCCGGAATCATCGACGGTCAAGTTAAACCCTATCTAATCGGCGAAGATCCTTTTGCAACGGAACGTCTCGCAAGGATATACAGGAACGCAGGAAGCGGCATGTGGTGCATCGACATGGCGCTATGGGATATTATCGGCAAGGCGGCGGGGTTACCTCTGTATAAGCTCTGGGGCAGTTATCGGGACAAAGTAAAAGCTTACGCCAGTACGGTGGAGGTTGGAACACCGGAGGAGCGGGCCGAACTTGCGCTGCAATATCAAGGTCTCGGCTTCAAGGCCATGAAGATCCGAATTCACGGGGAAACGATATCCGACGATTTGAAGATTGTCGATTCCTGCATCGAAGCGACAAAAGGGAAAATGGATTTCATGGTTGATGCGAATCAGCCGCCGCTCGGTCCTGCACCCCAGAGAGGCGTTGTTTGGGATTTTCGCCGAGCGCTGCAGATGACTCGAGAGCTGAAAGCCAGGAAAATACTCTGGCTGGAGGAACCTCTCGACCGTTATGATTTTGACAATTTAATCCGATTGAGGGAAGTGAGCGAAATCGATATAGCCGGAGGCGAGTGGAACCAAGGACTTCACGAATTTCGTTGGATGATCGAAAAAGGCGTCTATGACATCATCCAGCCCTGCTGCGCCACATCAGAGGGCGCGTCGCAAGTTAAAAAAATTGCCGCCATGGCGGACATGTATAAGAGAAAATTTGCGCCCCATCACGGCATGAGCGGGCTCGGTCTTTCCGCCGCCCTGCATGTTTGCTGTACATTTCCAGGTGAGACCTGGCTCGAGTTCATGTACGAACCAAAAACAAGGACCATCGAGTCCTTCCAACAATTGGGTGGCGTTCTATTTTCAAAGATTTGGATCGACAAAGATGGAAACGTTGCGCCTTCCGAAGACCCCGGCTTGGGTGTCCTTCTGAACGAAAAGATGATCGGGAAATATGCGGCGTGATGGCACATAATTGAATTTCTTTTGTTGTTGTTGTGGAGAAATGGACTGATGAAAATCAGGAATATGGAGCCTCTGCTGTCCTCGGGCGACAGGGATGCGCGTAAAGCCGTCTTGGATATAGCAGAGATGTCTCTGCAGGCACTGGATTCCTATCACGTCATTCGAAACCTACTGAAACTGGAAGGTAAAATCCTCCATATCGGGAACTATCGGTGGGACATCGGCACAAAACGAAGGCTCTATGTCGTCGGCGCCGGGAAGGCCTGTAATGCAATGGCCAGGGCTGTTGACGAAGTGCTTGGATCTCTCATTACAAAAGGCATTGTAATCGTCAAAAAACTTGAAGAAGGCGATCAGCTGCAGCATATTGAACTGATAGAGGGAGGCCATCCGCTTCCGAACCAAAGCGGTTGGAAGGCCAGTCAAGATATTCTCCGACTTGTTGATGGGGCGACACCGGAAGATCTTTTTATCGGTCTCATCAGCGGGGGAAGTTCCGCTTTGATGAGTTGCCCCGTCGCGGGGATTACGCTGGAAGATGAAATTCAGATCACGGATCAACTTTTGAAATGCAGCGCCCGCATTCTGGAAATCAATGCGATTCGACGTCATATATCAGCAACCAATGGAGGGCGGCTGGCACAGAGAATCGAGACAAAGGGGGCGGAATTGATCAATTTGATTATCTCCGACAGTGTCGGAGATAAATCGATGGTAGACCCGGAAAAACCTGCCGCTTTTTTCGGTACGCCCGTAGCGCCGGACCGGACAACCATCCAGGATGCCCAAAATGTCCTGAAAAAATTTCATCTCCTTTCTCAAGCGCCCAAGTCCATCGTCAATTATATCCAGACAAACGATCCCTCCCGTGAGACACCGAAATCCTTCGGAAGTCGCGTCTGCCATTTTGTATTGCGGGGTACGACGGATGCTTGCGAGGTGGTGTTGTCGTCAGCCGGGAAGCTCGGTTTACCGGGGATGGTGCTTACGACGTTGTTGGAAGGGGAAAGCCGGGAAGCAGGTACTTTTCTGGCAACGATTGCCAAGGAAGTGGTCATGAACCGACGTCCATTGGCTCCACCCTGTGTTCTTATAGCAGGTGGAGAAACGACGACAGCCATCAAAGGCCCGTCGGGCCAGGGAGGCCCCTCTCAGGAACTTGCCCTCGGTTTTGCCTTGGAAGTAAACGGAAGGAAAGGCATATGCATTGCCGCCATCGATACGGACGGCACGGATGGCCCCTCCGACTTTGCCGGCGGCATTGCCGACGGATATACCGTGGAGCGGGCGCGATCCCGGGGAATCGACGTGTATGCGTGTTTGAAAAATCATGACAGCTCTTCCGTATTGACGGCATTGGGCGATGCCATCTTGACAGGCAACACAGGTACGAACGTCTGCGACGTGACCATGATTTACATTGCGTAAGGAGAGCTGGATCTTCCCCGGGCCGAAGGAGACAGCGTGACAGATTCAAAGATCGCCACAATCAAGGCGCGAGAGTTGTTGGACAGCAAAGGGCGTCCCATGGTGGAAGTGGATGTATTAACCTCTTCCGGCGCCTTCGGCAGAGGGTCCGCACCCTGTGGTACATCTGTAGGAAAACATGAGGCGTTTGTTCTTCGTGACGGGGGAAAGCGCTTCGACGGTCTTGGCGTGAAAAAGGCAGTCATGAACGTCACCGATGTCATCGCTCCCGTCTTGTTGGGAAAAAACATTTTTGATCAGCGGGCAATTGACGAGCGAATGATCGAGCTCGATGGAACGCCCAATAAATCGCTATTGGGCGCCAATACGATTTATAGCGTATCTGTTGCCGTGGCAAGGGCGGCCGCCGCTAATGCAGGGTTGCCGCTCTATCGTCATCTGGCCGGCGAGAGTCTTGGTTATCTGCCCGTGCCTGCATTCAATGTTATCAACGGTGGTCCTTATTCAGACACCGCCGTCGAGTTCCAGGAATTTCTCATCTTACCCACGTCGGCAGACACCTACGCCGAGGCGCTTCGAATGGGTGTCGAAGTTTTTTACGAGGTCGGTCGAACGCTTGAAAAGCGCTATGGAAGAAACCATGTTCGCTCCGGTCATTATGGAGGATATGCGGCGCCTGTCGATGATCCCTTTCAAATCATTGAATGTCTTTTAGAGGCTGTTAATGATGCCGGTTATGGCGGAAAGTTTCAAGTAGGTTTGGATTGCGCAGCAAGTCATTTTTATGATGAGAAAAGAAAAATCTATCAGTTACGGAAGAAGCAGCTAACACGGACTGATATGATTGCGTTTTTGGAGTCTTTGACAAAATCTTTCCCGATTTTCTTCATTGAGGACCCATTGGAAGAAGACGACTTCGACGGATTTGAGGAAATCACCGCGCGATTGGGCACTCTGATTGTTGGCGATGACTTATTTGTAACGAACATAGAGCGGCTCAAGCAGGGCATCGCAAAAGGAGCGGCTGACGCCATGTTGTTCAAACCCAATCAGATCGGCACACTTACAGAGGCCATCGACACCGCGAAATTCGCGACGGCGCACGGCTATCATGTGATCCCTTCAAGTCGCGGAGGTGGAACAGTTGATGATCCGATCACGGATATTTCTGCAGCCATCTGCGCATCCTTTGCGAAATTTGGAGCGCCCCGCACCGGTGAAAGAACAAACTATCAAAATCGCATGTTGAGGATGGAAGAGGATTTGGGGAAATCCGTCCGTTTATTTGACCTCGGAAAGATAGGGAAAAATAAGAAGCATATATTCAAAGCCAAGAGATGATGGTACCTTATCATGCAGAAGGGAACGAGAGGAGGTGAAATATAGGCAGCGGAAGTATTCATCATGGCGCATCGCTCCTGAATGGAGGGCCATTGGGGAATAAAAAAAGGGATTGTTGACTTGAGTTCGATAAAAGAGGTGATGGAATGAAAAATATGCCGAATGTAACTGTATGCGGATGCGGCAGCGCGGGGACCGCTATCGCTGCAGATGTGGCAATGATGGGATGCAAAGTAAATATCTTTGAGCTTCCTGAGTTTGAGAAAAATATCTCGGCCATACGAGAGCGTAAAGGCATCAATCTGACCGGTACAACGTCTTCCGGAAAAACGGGCTTTGCGAAACTGGACAAAATTACAACCGATGCGCAAGAAGCGATTCAGGATGCGGAACTTATCATGATTACTGTACCGGCGCCCAACCATGGGGCTTTTTTTGAGGCACTCGCTCCCTACTTTGCGGACGGCCAGACCGTTTTGGTCAACACGGGCTACTGGGCCAGCCTCAGAATGAAGGAAATGCTCAGAGTAAAAGGGGTACTGGACAAGATCACCCTTGCTGAAGAACACCTTATGCCTTATCTGAGCCGTGTCATTGCCCCGGCTCATGCCCATATCTACAATTACAAAAGGGATATCCGCGTGTCGGCCTGGCCTGCTACCAAGAACGCGGCCGTGTATAAATTGGTGAAAAAGGTCTACCCGCAATTTGGTTTGTGCAAAAATGTTCTGGAAAATAATTTTTACCCGGGGAATGCATCGGTTCACGCCCAAATCAACATTCCCATGGCTGCATTTCTGTTCGAGAGGGCGCGGGAATTTCGCTTTTATGCCGAAGTTTCAAAATGTGCGTCCAATTTGACCAATGCGTTCGACCAGGAGAGGATTCAAGTTGCCAAAGCTTTCGGATCGGATGTCCCGCATGCATTTGAATATTTCAGCAATACCTACAAATATGAGGGGCGCGATTTCTACGAAATATTCGGACATGTAACCTGTGAACATGCAAAGCGCTGGGGTACGGATGCCGGCAACAGAAGAGTACTTATCGAAGATCTCTGTTATTTCTTCGTTCCCATGGAGCAGTTGGCGGAGATAGCGGGAGTCGAGGTTCCCGTAACCAAGGCTATTATTGAAATTCTCCAAATATTCACGGAATATGATTATCGCGGGAATGGCGTCACATTAAAAGATCTTAGTATGGATCGGTTTACGACCACAAAGCAAATCATTGATTATGTAACCAAAGGCTGAACCACCAGGCCTGAATCGGAACGATACGATGCTTCCGGTTGATGAATCATTTGGTCGATCCGACGCCAGGAACTGATGAAATATAGAGGGGGAATTTGCGATGAGAGAAAAAATTCTGTTGATTGGCGTCGGAGAACTTGGCGGTATTGTCCTTGAGTATCTGTGCCGCGTCCCCGGCATTGTGGATATCGTTGTCGCCGATACGAATGCCGACTGGGGCTTCAGAAAAACGAACAGTGCGATCGAAGGCGCCTCGTACATGGGCCTGTATCCGAACATTCAATTCCATCCCATCGATCTTCTGAATATTGAAAAGACCGCGGAATTTATCAAGAAGATCAACCCCGCCATCATATACAATGCAACGACGCTTCAGTCCTGGTGGGTCGTCAACGAGCTTCCACCCGATGTAAACGCGAAACTGTACCGGGACAAATGCGCGCTCGGACCCTGGAGTGCCATGCATCTGGCCCTGGTGTCCAAATTGATGAAGGCCGTCAAGATGTCGGGTACGAATCCTTATGTCATTAATGCAGCCTATCCGGATGTGACGCATCCGAGTTTGGCCAAGGTCGGATTGGCGCCGATGGTGGGCGTCGGAAACATCGACCTCATTATTCCCTACATTAAGAAAACCGCAGCGGAACTGCTCAACGTGCCGATGAGAAGCATCGGTGTTGAGCTTATCGCGCACCACTACCAGTGTTACTACTGGTGCCGCGCCGGCAAGGGACTCGATGCCCCTTACTACCTGAGAGTTTACGCCGGGCATGAGGACGTTACGGACAAACTGGGGGATATCGAGAAGTTTGTTGCCGAACTTCCGAAGCGGTGTATGAGACCGGGCGGACGGCACGGTCAATTCGTCGTTGCCGCATCCAGCATGAACAACATTCTGGCCGTCCTGAACGATACCCACGAGATTACGCACGCGCCGGGACCCCAGGGGCTGGAGGGAGGATATCCCGTACGGTTGAGCCGAAGCGGGGCTGAGATTGTTCTTCCTAAGGGGCTAACCCTCGAGCAGGCGCGCGATATCAACGTGAAGTCACAAGCATACGACGGTGTCAATGAAATCCGGGCCAACGGGGATGTGATCGTGACGGACGAGGCCTATCAGACATTCAAGGAAATGATGGGCATTGACTGCCGCGTTATTACCATCGAGACGGCTTACGAGCAGGCCATGGAGCTGAAGAACAAGTTCCATGAATTTGCTCGGAAGCACGGCGTAAAAATATAAGTAAAGGCGGGAGGAAGGGTTTTCAAAGATTTCTTCATCATTGCGTAAGAGGAGGGGAAAAATGAAAAAGAAGATTGTTTTATGTGCGGCGGTGTTGTTTACCATGAGTCTTCTTGTCGGCGGGATTGCTTCGGCGCAGACCAGGTTGCTCATTGGGACGGGAGGCCTTTCCGGTGTTTATTATCCGATCGGCGGCGCCATTGCGCAGATCATCACCAAGAAAGTTTCAGGTTTGGAGGCTACGGTTCAGACGAGCGCTGCCGGTCTGGAGAATATAAGACTTCTCAGCCTGGATCAGATCGACATGGGCCTTGTACAAAACAGCGATGCGTACAACGCGTTTCAAGGGCTTTCCAATTTTCAGGATAAGCCCATCAAAAATATTCGCGGCGTATCGGTCTTGTATCCGCAGCCAATACAAATCATTGTGCAGGCCGATTCCAAGATCAAGTCGTTTTATGACTTAAAAGGCAAGAGAGTCGGTGTGGGCGCTCCTGGAAGTGGTGAAGAAAATACCTTCCGGAGACTCATGGTCGCGTACAACATGACCTACAAGGATATGGATGCAAAAATGATTTCCCTTGCGGAACAGACGAATCAGTTCAAGGATCGTCACATCGATGCCATGTGGTATGTGTCCGGTTTGCCCGCCTCGGGAATCTTGGACGTGGCCTCCGTTCTTTCTATCAGGATGGTCCCCATAATGGGAAAGGAACGCGACGCCTTGATCAAGGCCGATCCGTATTTTACCAAGTCCACTGTGAAAAAAGGCGTGTATCCCGGCATGACGGAAGATGTGGAGACGATTGCCTCTCCGGCCTATCTGATTTGTCTTGAGAAACTCAAGACCGACGATGTATACCGGATTACCAAGGCGATGTTCGAGAATGTCAAAGATATCGCCGCTGCCCACAAACAGGGGGAATATATCCAACTGAAGACAGCCCTCGTAGGATCGACGATTCCCCTTCATCCGGGTGCGGAAAAATACTACAAGGAAGCCGGCTTGCTGAAATAAAGGTCTTTACTTCTGAGAGATCAGATCTTTTACGGATGGGAGAAAATTTTCTCAAGCGATTCGGAGAAATATGAATTTTCGCAAGAGGATTTCCATTCGCCTCTTCCTGGCGGGTGGGGCAGGGTTGCTGCTGCTGGCTTTGATCCTTGGCTTACGGTCTACCCTCGTTTTGGAAGTATGGGATACCGAAGCGAAGCGGCTGTTGCTCTCCCTACCCGTCAAAGAAGGGGATCCTTTCTCTCTTCAATATACGCATTCCACGGCAAAGACGATTATTGAAGAGCATTTCCAGATCAGGGGAAGTGATGATATCCTGGCTACTCGTATGATTTACGTCTCCGGCGGCGCCGGAATTCCGGACGTCGCTCCCCCGGGTGCGCATTTCCGGATTAATGATGACGGCCGCTTCGTCATGGATAACTTGAACAAGGTCTTTCCTTTATTGGCCAATATTCGCGTTGCCTACTTCTATCCACACCTGCTTGTTTATCATGGAAACAATTACAGCCTGTCGGAAATTGCACGGGGAAGGCTTGTAGACATCAAGATTCAAAAAAAAGAATTCTGGAACCTTCTCGGTTAAAAATCAATGCGGGAGAAATTATTCTCATAAGGGGGGAGAATGTCCGAACAAGATGCCGGTAAGACGGTCGCACAAGCAGAAGAAGCGAAGTCCGACGTAATTATGGCGGATGCACAACAGATGAAGGAAGTCGTGGATGACTACAAGAGACAACCCACGGGCAAGGTAAAAGTGGCTGTCGGCATTATCGGCGCATCTTTGACGCTCTTTTCTCTCTATACGGCGCAATTTGGCCTTTTGGTTGCGAACAAGCAGCGGGCGGTGTTTCTCGCACTGGCCCTTTCCTTGACCTTTTTGCTGTATCCGAGCCGTTTTTCCAGGAAGAAAGAAGCAGGAATCGTCGATATTCTCTTCTCCATATTGGGCTTCTTAAGCGCATTCTACATGGTCCTTGTCTTCGATCAGCTGGCCTTGCGACAAGGCTGGCCTACCCCGCTGGACTTTGCTATGGGCTCTCTGACGATTGTCATGCTCAGTATGGCGGCGATCCGAATAGCCGGATTCATTCTTCCATCCATTTCTCTTCTGTTTCTTGCCTATTGTTATTTCGGTCAGTGGATTCCCGGAAAATTCGGACATCGGGGATTTTCGATCGTAAGCATTGTTCGGCACATGTATCTCAGCACGGAGGGAATATTCGGCCTGCCGCTTGGTGTCGTTTCCGATTTCATCTATCTCTTTATATTCTTCGGTGTCATCCTGACCGTGACCGGCGTGGGAAAAGTATTCATCGATCTATCTCTGGCTGTTCTGGGTAGACAACGTGGCGGACCGGCCAAAGTGGCGGTCCTGGCCAGCGGATTGCTGGGTACGATTAATGGAAGTTCCGTCGCCAATGTCGTCGGGACGGGAACCTTCACCATCCCGCTGATGAAATCCATCGGTTATCGACCGGAATTCGCCGGTGCCGTTGAGGCGGCCGCCTCGACCGGTGGACAGATCATGCCTCCGATCATGGGGGCGGCAGCATTCATCATGGCCGAGTTTCTGGGCGTCAGTTATCTGACCGTAGCCGTCGCGGCGGCGTTTCCGGCGGTTCTCTACTATACCGGCGTGCTCGCTTCAGTTCATATCGAAGCGGTGCGGACGGGCTTAAGGGGGTTGCCCAAGGAGAAGATCCCCTCTTTGAAAGCTATTCTCATGAAAGACGGGTATATGCTGATACCCATTCCTCTCATTATTGCAGCACTGGTGATGGGGTATACACCAATGATGGCGGCCCTGTGGGCGATTTATCTATCGCTCGCCCTGCCGTTCATCCCGATCATCGGCAAGAAGGAAAATCGATATGACTGGAAAGGGCTCTATACCATGCTGGTAAAGGGCTCCACGGGCGCGCTGGAATTGCTCGTGGTCTGCGGACTGATCGGATTCATTATCGGTGCGGCATCGCTTACGGGCATCGGCCTGAAACTGGCTTCATTCATTGTCGATCTATCAGCTGGACATCTCTTGCCGGCTCTCATTCTGACCATGATTGCCAGCCTCATTCTGGGGACGGGAGTTCCCACGACGGGCACCTATATCATGATGGCTTTGCTGGCTGCCCCTGCTTTGAAGCTCATGAACGTCGCGCCGATGGCCGCCCACATGTTCGTCTTCTATTTCGGGATCATTTCCGATCTCACTCCGCCCGTTGCACTCGCGGCGATGGTGGCGGCGGGATTGGCCGGCGGCGCTTTCTGGCCGACGGCGTTAAATGCAACGAAGCTTGCGGTGGCCGGATTTGTCATCCCCTTTATGTTCGTCTACAATCCCGCCTTGCTTCTTGATCTGAAGAATATTCACATAGGAGAAGCGACCTTCAATGTCGTAACGGCAATCATCGGCGTTACTGCCTTGGCAGGCGTCGTTCAGAATTATTTCTACGTAAAATTGAAGGTTCATGAAAGGATCTTGCTTCTTGCCGCTGCCTTCTATCTGATCATGCCGACATTCATTCATAGTCTCATAGGAGCAATCCTGTTGGGAGTTGTTGTTGCATTGCAAGTCTATCGATCGAAAAGGCAATCTCCCGCCGCTCCTTAGGGGGAAAAAGTATTTAATCACAATGTTAGATCAATCATTTCAAACGCAAATCCTCAAAATATTTCATCCACTATAGGTGCTGCTTTGTAGGTGGCGTCTACACCAGCACATGTCTTTTTGGTTAAGCAGTACAGGTTGAAAGTGCGCTACAAAAGCGGATCCGCCTCAAACCTTGACTGCAATAAACTATACGATTACCGAATAGACATTCTGTCTAAAAAAATCTATGCCGGAGCTCCGGCATAGGTTAACTATTTGATGTGTTTAATGTACTGACGACAGTTCTCCCCGTTTTTCATCCTCCACCATGCCCCGCCGTCAGGCCAATTGGCTTGGCTGCAACCGGGAAATT
>Ga0315286_10007764_pt1 | contig 10528 bp, 7 predicted proteins | sample YL17G10_0_MG_FD_205038 | JGI IMG/M metagenome (GOLD analysis project Ga0315286, IMG submission 205038) | Sediment microbial communities from Yellowstone Lake, YNP, Wyoming, USA - YL17G10_0 | ecosystem: Environmental > Aquatic > Freshwater > Lake > Sediment | place: USA: Wyoming | collected...
CGCGCGCCGTTCCCGCCAGTTCGTCTCGGAGCGTGCCGGTTCCGCAGATCACCAGAAGCGTGTCGGGGTGCGCCGCCAGGACGGCCGGCATGGCTTCGATCAGGAACCGCTGGCCGGCCAGCGGGTGCAGGCGCTTGACGTTCAACAGCACGTGCCGCGCCGCGATTCCCAACCGCGCGCGGGCGGCGATCTGAGCCTCACGGTCGGCCACCTGGAACTGGTTCGCAATCGGCGGGTAGACGACGTGGAGCGCGGGCCGGGCGAGGCCGAGCGCGACGCCGCGATCCAGGAGGCCGCGGCTATAGAAGGTGACCGCCGACGCGGTCCGATACGCCGCGGTGAACAGGTCGGGCCCCAGGCGCTTTCTGCGGTAGTGCCAGATCTCGGTGCCGTAGAGCGTCAGGACGACAGGCTTGCCCGCGCGGACCGCGAGCCGCGCGCAGTACTCGGCCAGCAGACCGTTGCTGTGCACGTGCACGATGTCGGCGGCCGCGATGATCGGCCGGGCGACGCTCGCGATGCGCCAGGCGGCGGCGGCGCTCCCGATCTTCAGCGCTCGCGCAACCGCGTTCCCGGGCTGGTGGGCGGGAACGAAGGCGACCGGCCCCGGGAGCGCGATCGCCTGGGCGTCGCTTCGAGTCTGACGGGGCGGGTGTGCGATGAAGCACGCGTCGTCGCCCGCCTCGCGCGCCCAGCAACCGAGGTGATACGGCAGCAGCGCGTTGGCCGCCTGGTCGGGCGGCAGGTGCGGCGTCACGTGACAGATGCGCACGGGTGCCTCAGGGCGTCAGGAACCGGGTCCGAAACTCGGCGAACGTCACCGGCTCGGCGCCCAGCTCCGACGTCGCAAACGCGATGAACCGATCGAGGCGATCGAGGAACGCCTCGAGCTCGCCCCCGGTCCGATTGTACGGGCTGCCGCCGACGATCGCTTCGCTCGAATGGAAGAGCAGGTTGAGCAGCGGAACGCCGTCCGAGGCCAACCGGCTCGCGAGGCGCTTCATCTGGTCGAGCGAGGAATACGACGGCCGGAGCCACAGCATGCGGGCGAGGCCCAGCTTTCTCAGGATGCGCTTGGTGGTGTAGGGCCAGGGCGCCCGCGCGTACCGGCGCCTCAGCCACGCGGGATACCGGTGGTTGAGCGCCGCCGACACCGGCAGCTCCAGCAGGCTGCTGCTGCCGGGCCGGCTCGCGTCGTCGTACGAGAGGAAGTAGGGCTCGAGCGGGGCCTCGACGAATTCCGGGCCGCCCTTGTGCGCTTCGCAGAACAGAGGGGCGATGCTGGACTCGACCAGGTAGCCTGCGCGCTCGAGCGTCGACACGTGGGCGGCCGAGAACCCGAACCGTCCGGACCGATACGAGACCGGCCGCGCGCCGACCGCCGCCTCGATGGCCCCGGTGAGCGTGGCCACCTGCCGCGCGAACCGTTCCGGCGGCAGCTGGAGCGCGTAGGTGTGGCGGCGGACGTCCTCGGGCTCGAACGGCGGCGTCTCCCACGCGTGGTGGTGGGCGCCTATCTCGCAGGCACCCTGTTCGCAAAGGGCGCGCAGGGCGTCAGCGGAGCGGGGGTCGGAGACCACCGGATGGGTGACGAGGTAGGTCGGCCGCACCGACCGCCTGGCGAACAGCGCGTGGAGCTTCGGCAGCGCGTAGATGTTCTCGAACGTCTGGTTCGTGCGCGACGCCTCGTCCCATTGGTTGTCGCCCTCGGTGTCGATGCCGACGAGGAGATGGAGCATCTAGCGGTCCTGGTCCGAGTCGCCGAGCGCGAAGTGCCAATCGTCGGTCTGCTCGTAGAAGCCTCGCGGCACGGGCACGGCGTTGACCTTGACGGTGAATTCCAGCGTCGACGTCACGCCGAAGTAGCCGGACCGCCGGAGCATCTTGCGGTAGCCGGCGTGCATCGCGAAGGTCCTGATCTTGTCGGAGTCGGCGGCGCGAGCCTCCCGGTCGACCCACCGCAGAAGGGTCTCAAAACCCGCCCGATCGGACGGGTCGACCAGGAAGTCCACGAGGATCGTCACGCGCCCGCGGGGCTCCTGCAGGTGGCGGTAGACGGCGTATCCGCCAATCGTCTCGTCCCGCTTCAGCGCGACGACCGAGTAGCGGACGTGCGGCGGCTCGATGTACTTCCAGTTCAGATAGGCCGCGTCGCGCGCCACGGCCAGGCCGTAGGAGGGCGCCAGCCGCGCCCAGAGTTCGGTGAACCGCTGATCGAAGTGCCGAATCGGCTCGATCTGCGCGCTGAGCGGCCTGGTCCGCGAGATGATCCGGATGTAGGGCCACGCGACGGCTCCCACCAGCCGGTTCACCGGCATCGGCCAGCTTGGGCGGCGCAACGCCCGTCGCGTCAGCGGCTTGATCAGGCACGGGACGGGGCCGGCCTCGGGCCACTTCATCTTCTTGAACAGGCGGTGCGACGAAGGCGAAAGGCCCAGGCCGAGCGACGCGCCGACGTTCTGGTCCCAGGTGCGGAACAGCACCTCGCCGATGCCCTGCCGCTGGCGCTCGGGGGCCACCATGACGTCCATGCCCCAGGAGCCCGGAATCTCCAGCCCCTTCAGCGTGAGACGCACCGGCATCGTGGCGTACTGCCCGACGATGGTCGGGCCTTCTCGTGCCAGCCAGATCTGCGGGCCGTCGGACGGTGTATTCGGATTCTGGACGTACTGCCAGTGCCAGCGCAGGCGGCTGGCATTGGCGGCGTCGTGCCCGAACACCCGACGGTACAGCGCGTCGATCGCGCGCCCGTCCTCGAAGCGGAAGCGAGCAATGTCGGCCATGATCCTAGCGCGCGCCCTCCTGGCGGTGCCCGTCGATGCGGAGCACGTACTCGACGGCCCCGACCACCACGTCCTGCGTCAGCGGGCTCTCGCGCAGCCAGCGCGCGATCGGTCCGGGCAGCCTCCGGAACGTCCGCGTCTGGTGGAGATCCTCCCTGAGGATCTCGAAGCCCGCACCGAGGATCAACGAGCGCATCCGCCGGATCCGCACGCGTTCCAGCAGGTCGTCGTGCTTGACGGCATCGGCGCGCGCCGCCTTGATGAACGTGTTCTCGTGCTCGGGTTCCTTGAGCGACCAGGGCGCGTGCCGCGCCAGCGCGCAGAACGTCGCGAACGCCGCGCGGCGGCCGACGAGCAGGTGCAGCGGGACCGGCACCTTCAGGCGCGGCAGATGCGCGCCGGCGAACGACAGGTACGGAGCGGTCGACAGGTACATGCGGCCACCCGGCTTCAACACGCGGCCGCACTCGCGCAGGTAGCGGGCGGCGTCGGCCACGTGTTCGATCACGGCGTGAGACAGGACCAGGTCGAACGACGCGCTTCGAAACGGCAGCCACATGCCGTTCGCCACGGCGAACGAGACGTTCCCGACGCCCCGCTCCGCCGCCAGCCTCGTGCCGGCGTCTCTGAACCGTGGCGACAGGTCGATCGCCGCCAGCGACCGGGCCTCCTCCGCAAACGACACCGGCATCCCGCCGCCGCCGCAGCCCGCGTCCAGGACGCAGCCCGCCATCGACACGCCGGCCTGCTCGAGGTACGCAATCACCTTCGCGCTGCGGTAGTACTCGAACAGCGCGTAGTCGTACTCCGATCGGAACCGCACGTCGGAACAGCGCTTGATGGCCGACTCGTCGATCTGGCGCACGGACACCCCACGTCCCGAAACCACCATTGTATCCCGCGACCGCCTCACTTCCGGTCCGGGTACTTGTCGATCAACGCCGCCCGGTCTCGTCCCCAGGGGTTCTCGGCGACGTCGAACTCGCGCACCACTTTCCACCCCGGGCAGGCCTCCAGGATGTCCAGGATCACCGGGTTTCTCGCCTGGCTCTCGAAGCCCAGCGACGGCTTGACGTAGGTGAGCAGGTAGCGGACATCCGGCCGCCGGGCCCGGTCCTCGTAGTTGCCGAAGCCGCGGCCGACGAACACCGGCGTGATGCCGCTCTCCAGGGCGAGGCCGTTCGCCAGCTTGCCGTGTACCAGCGTTCCGGGCGGCAGCCAGCGGGCGATCGCAACCATCGCCTCGTAGTTCCTGGACGTCCGGATGGCGGCCCACTCGGAGAACTGCCAGAGGTCGGCTCCGGCCAATACCAGCGCGATGGCAACGCCGACGGCCATGCTCCAGCGGACGCGCGACAGCAGCCTGGGCACCCGCGGCCACGAGGCGTAGACCAACACGCCCGTGGCCACCGCGGCCGCGGCCGACCAGCGAACCGCCGAGCGGAACACGCCCACGTGGATCTCGTCGAGGAAGGGCAGGCGGATCGCGGACCCGCACGCCAGGTACAGGCCCCAGAGGACAGCCGGGGCCGCCAGCAGGGCGCGCGGGAGCCTCGTTCCCGCGGCGCGCTCGTCGATCAGCCCGCGGTCGCGCGCGAGGGCCAGCGCGGCCAACGCCACGAGGCCCGGGACGAGGAACACCAGGCGCCGCTCGTTGCCGACGTCGTGGAGCACCAGTTCCAGCGCGCCGACCACCAGCCACAGCACCAGCACCCGTTCAGCCGGCGGGGCGCTCCGCCACCGGTAGAAGACGCCGAGACCGCTGGCGACGGCGAGCGCGGTGGCGGTCCACATCCGGGTGAAGAAGTCGTGGATGACCGGGAACCACGACAGGCGGTCCAGAATTGCCTTCACCGTGTAGGCGGGCTTGCGCGTCACCGACATCTGCCAGTTGTAGAACCGGTACTCCTGCCAGTTCGGCCCGACGAAGAAGACCAGGCTCAGCACGCCCGCCGCGGTCAGCCCGCCGAGCGTGTACCACGCCGCCGCCGCGCCTTTGTCGCGCAGGTCGCCCCGCGGTCCGATCCAGCCGCGCGAGCGCGCGATCGCGACCACGGCGTCGACTCCGAGCGCCGCCAGGAAGAACACGGCCGACGCCTTGGTGAAATACGCGAGCATCGCGGCGACGCCAGCGACGAGTCCCCAGCGCGGCGACTCGGACGCCTTGCCGTAGGCGAACCACGACGCCACGACGAGCGACACCATCGTCGCTTCCATGGTGGCCGCGCGGTCGTACATGAGCGAGACGAAGTTGGTCGCCAGGAGTCCGGCGGCCACCAGCCCCGCGGGGCGACCGCCGATACGAGCGACACCCAGGCCGAGCAGCAGGACGGCGAGCACCCCCATGGCCTCCGACACCAGACGCGCCTGCCAGAGGCCGACGCCAAACGACCGGAAGCTGAGGTACTCGAGGCCGGTCAGCACCGGCGTGATGTACATCGGGTTCCAGCGATCACCCTCAACCTGCCACTCTCCCGTCAGCGCGCGGTTCCGCGCGTTGTGGACCCAGGCGCCCTCGTCGTGCCAGACGACGCCGACCGGCGAGAACCACGGCGGGTCGGCCAGCGGGAACATCGTCCGGAGCGTGACGGCCAGCAGCACGATCGCCGCCAGCACCATTGCGAACCGCCACACGGACATGCCCGCGTCGCGAGAAGTCATGGCAGGTCCCGCCGCTTCCAGATGAAATAGGTGCTCGTGTCAGCCGCCTGCCGGTAGCCTTCGGTGAGCCACGCCTGAAGCGCGGGCTGGCGCGAGAACCAGGTGGCGGAATCGATGCCCTCGACCGGCCAGTCGCGCTGCTGGAGCGCGACCATCGCCGGGCGCCACTTCGTCAGCTCGGCCAGCAGGCCGGCGGCGCCGTAGCCTGGCGTCCCGTCGTTGAACCCGACCAGCAGCGGCCGGCTCCAAAAGAACCGCGAGGCACTCTGGCGGTCCGCCCGGACGAGCGCGCCCGCCGAGAACCCCAGCACGAGCACCCGATCGGTCGGCGCGGTCTCGGCGCGCAGTCGCTCGCCGAGCTGCCACGTCGCGAGCGCCGAGAACTTGTCGGTGGGGCGCTGGCCGCCGAACTTCGACAGGTACTGCTCGCGGGTGGTTCGTCCGCGAGCGTGGTCGAGGTCGTAGACCGTACTCGCGGCCCACTTGTCGAACTGGTTCACGCGAACGACGCCGACGGCAAGCAGCAGGAACAGCGCGGCCCGCGAGAGCGGCCCCAGCGCGCGCCACGCGATTGCGCCCGCCACGCCCGACGCGAGCGCGAGCGCCGGTGCCGCCTGCACGAAGTACTGCGGCAGCTCGCGGCTGCTGTTCACCGTGATCGACAGGCAGGCGGCGGCAACCCACGCCGGCGCGATGGCCAGGCGCCGATCGCGGATCGACAGGAGCAGCAGCGCCGCGCACGAGGCGCCGCCGACGAACCACAGCGCGTCCACCCGCGCATGCCTGACCGGAAACGTCACGAGGTACCGGACGACGTCCCAGAGCCCGGCGTACGTCTCGCCCGAGTACTTCAGGTTGTACACGACGGTGGCCTGATAGAGGTCTCCCAGGGCCCGATGTACGCCGAACCACGCGGCGACGGCACAAACGACCAGGGCCGCACCGAGGACGAAGGCCGGCAGGTGACGCCACAGCACGCGTGCGCCGCGACTCCGGACATCGAGCAGCCTGTCGCCGGGGACGCCGACGAAGTAGGCGAGCAGGCAGGGCAGGGTGAACAGGCCCGCATTGTATTTGTAGACGAATGCCGCTCCGCAGAGCATCCCGGCCGCCACGCTCCAGCCGAACGCGGCCCGCTCTCGGCCGCGCTCGCTGCCCGCGTCGGCCGCGGCGAACGCCGCGAGCATGGCGGCGGTCACCGTCAGCGCGATGAACGTTTCGGCCTGGCCGCGCACCCAGAGGCCGCCGAGGCGCTGAAAGGAGGGGTCGCCCAGCAGGAGGAAGACAATGGCCGCCGCCTCGCCCGCCCCCGGACGGCCCGTCAGACGCCGACCTAGAGGGACGAGCAGGATGGCGACCAGCGCGGCGACGACGAGATCGGTCGTCGCCACGACCGAGTCGTTGCGCCAGAGGCCGAGCATCGCCGCGTAGGTCAGGTGCACGCCCGGCGGCTTCTGGTCCCACGCGTCGCGGTACGGCACCTCACCCTTGAGGATCGACTGCCCGACGTAGGCATAGATGCCCTGGTCGCCTCCCGCGGGCTGCACCAGAGACGGCAGGCGGGCGAGCAGCAGGGCGACCGCGAGGGCCGCGAACAGCCATCTCATTGGGGAAAACACTGGAGCGCGTGGGCCGTTTCGGCCACAATGCGAGGCAGTGTACCATAGCGCGAGGGCCATGACCGACGCCTGCGACGTCTCCATCATCGTCCCCACCTACAACGAGCGGGAGCGGCTCGAGGAACTCGTGGCCGCCCTCGCCGGCGTGTTCGAGGATCGTCGGATCCGCGGGGAAATCGTGGTGGTGGACGACAACTCCCCGGACGGGACCGGGGCGATTGCCGACGGCCTCACCCGCAGGTTTCCGCTGCAGGTCGTTCACCGGTCCGGGAAGCTCGGCCTGGGCAGCGCCGTCATCGAGGGCTTCCGACGCGCCCGCGCCCCGGTGCTCGGCGTGATGGACGCCGACCTGAGCCACCCGCCGTCGATCCTGCCCGGGATGCTGGCCGCGCTTCAGGCACTCGGCGTCGACGCCGTCGTCGGCAGCCGGTACATCCCGGGAGGGGGGGCGAAGAACTGGCCGTTCCTGCGCCTGGCGATGTCCAGGTTCGCCTGCGTGCTGGCCTGGCCGCTGACGCCGGTCCGCGATGCCACCTCTGGGCTCTTCCTCGCACGACGGGCGGCGATCGAGGGCGTGACGATCTCGGCGGCCGGTTTCAAGATCTGCCTCGAACTCCTCGTGCGGAGCCGCATCGCGTCGATTGCGGAAGTGCCATACGTGTTTGCCGATCGCGCGGCGGGTGAGAGCAAGATGACGACGCGTGAGGCAATGGGCTACTTCCTGCAGCTGCGGGACCTGTACGCGCTGCGCTTCTCCCGGGGGCACAAGCCGCGCGCGCGCTACCGCCGCGTGTCCGAGGCAGAGCTGACGGATCTGCGGAAGACAACCTTCGGGCGGGACCACGCCTGACGTGGGGCTCAGTCTCCCGTCACCGGCCGGACGCGCTCGCCAATGAGCATCCGCGTCACGACCTTCCACACCAGCGCCTGACTGGTGAGCAGCATCCTGAAGATGTCCCCACGATGCCGGAAGATGTAGCTCGGGCGGAGAAAGAAGCGCCTGCGCGCCCGGCTGAGTGCCGCCATCACCACCCGTTCGTCGAGGCCGTCCCCCTGGAGCACGTAGTACGAGTACTCCATCCTGGTCCAGTCGTCGGTCGTGAGTCGGCCCTCGCGTTTCGCCTTCTCGAACAGGGCGGTGCCCGGGTACGGGACCGCGGGGTAGAAGTTCGCGAAGTCGGCGTCGAGCTCGATCGCGTACCGCGTCGTCTGCTCCATCGACTCGGGCGTCTCGCCCGGATACCCGTAGATGAAGAAGGCGAACGACTTGATCCCGGCCTCGCGCAGGTTGCGGAACGCCATCTGGATCTTCTCGCGCTCGAGTCGTTTCATCATGTCCTTGCGGACGGCGTCCGACTCGGATTCGATGCCCATCGAGAGCATCCAGCAGCCTGAGCGCTCGAGCCGCTTGACGAACTCCAGGTCCACCAGGTTGTCGGCGCGCGCGTTCGCGAGCCACCGGATGTCCAGGTTGCGTGCAATCAGCGCCTCGCAGAACACGCTGAACGTCTTCGCGTTGAGCGTGACCGTGTCGCCCCACAGGTAGAAGAACCGGATGCCGTGGTCGCGCCTGGCGCGCTCGATCTCGTCGACGAGCACCTCTGGCGCGCGCTCGCGGAACTTGTGGCCGTGGTGGAGCGGGACGACGCAGAAGTCGCAGCTGTACGGGCAGCCTCGGCTGGTTTCGACCAGCACGTAGGGCTCGTTGACGAGCGGCAGCCGGTACCGCCGGAGCGGCAGCAGATCCCACGCCGGCGCCGGCATGTCGAGGAACCCCGAGAATACGCCCCGTCCCGAATGGGGCAGGACGGTACCGTTCCGCCGCAGCACCACGCCAGGGATGCCGGATGCCGTGTTCAGCGACTCGAGCTGGGCGATGGCCACGACCGCGTCTTCCGGCTCGCCCACGATCATGGCGTCGACGTCGGGCGCCCGCTCCATCGATTCGGCCGGGGCGGCCGAGGCGTGCGGTCCGAAGCAGACAAGCGGCGCGCCGAAGTGCCGCTTGAGTTTCACCATTTCACTGACGTCGAAGGCGAGCGTGGGGGTGGTGGAGCAGAAGACAATCAGCCCGGGCTTGAACCGCTCCGCGTCGAGCCGCTCGATGACGGATTCGGTCGGCAGCCGCTCGGCCGTCTGGTCGATCACCCGGAAGTCGATGCCGAGCCGGCGGAACAGCGACGCGATGACGATCAGCGAGTAGGGCGGCTTGGTGGTGCCGAGCACTTCGTCGCGCTCCTGGCACCGGCCCTGCCGGGTGAACGCCACGCCGTTGACGAGCGGCGGGTTGATGAGCAGCGTCGTTCGACCAATCATCGGATCTCAATCCCTACTGGCTTGCGACTTGCGACTTGCGGCTCTCGTCGTCCGCTGCCAGCTGCCAGCTGCCAGCTGTCAGCTGTCAGCTTCCGATCGGCGTGAGCGTCAGCGTCCGACGCCCCTTCAGCGCCGCGGCTGCCACCGGCACCGGCTCCGGAGACAACTCCACCTTGCAGCAGCGACGGCACACGGGAAAGAGCTCGCGCTCGAGCAGCCGCCGCCTCAGGTCCACGTAGCGAGGGCTGTTCCACGCCTCCTCGAGAGTGGACACCGCCAGGTCGCCCACCTCGATCCGGATGAACGGGCAGAAGTAGACCTTCCCGCTGTAGCCGACCCGCGCATTGAGGAACGGGTACAGGCACCGGCCGCCGAGCGGCGTGCCCGGGGTGTAGTATCCCTCGATGAGCGGCTCGTGCACCTTCGGCCGGTAGTCGAAGCGGATGCGCCGCCCGCGGCATGCGGCTTCGAGCGCCGACATCTTCGCGGCCACCGCCGCGGGGCTGACGCCAGGGTCGGCCGTCACGAACGTCGCGATCAGCCGCCGATCGGTTTCGCCGAGGATCTTCAGCGTCTGATCGACTTCGTCCGGCGTCGCGTACATCAGGTGGTTCACCCCGAGCGCGTCGACACCTAGCTCCTCCGCCACCTCCGCCATCCGGTCCAGCGCATCGAGGCTCTCGCGGGTGACGGTGGTGTTGATGCTGACCTTGAGCGGCGCGCGCTTCGCGCGGGCCGCGGCCTGCAGCCGACGCAGGCCCGTTGCCGTGCGCTCGAACGTACCCTTCACGCCGCGCGCGGCGTCGTGGAGATCGCCCGGGCCGTCAATCGAGACGCTGATGTGCCTGACGAATCCCGCCAGCGCCAGATCGGCCAGCGCGGCCGCCCGGCTCTCGGTGATCGCCGTCCCATTCGTGGTGAGGTAGCCGCAGGCGTAGCCCTTCTGCCGGAACAGGTCGAGGACCTGCTCGACGTCCTTCCGCACGAACACCTCGCCGCCCGTCAGGCTGATCTGCACTCCCTGCTTGTCGGGAAACGCCTTCCGGAGAGCGTCAACGGTGAGTTCCTCGCGCCACTCGCCCTCGAGGTTCAGCAGGTCGCCGACGTAGCAGAACTCGCACTTCAGATTGCAGCGCATCGTCGCTTCGT
>Ga0315286_10007766_pt1 | contig 10526 bp, 7 predicted proteins | sample YL17G10_0_MG_FD_205038 | JGI IMG/M metagenome (GOLD analysis project Ga0315286, IMG submission 205038) | Sediment microbial communities from Yellowstone Lake, YNP, Wyoming, USA - YL17G10_0 | ecosystem: Environmental > Aquatic > Freshwater > Lake > Sediment | place: USA: Wyoming | collected...
CGCTGGCGCGGCATCACGCCTCGGAACAAACCCGCGAGTCGGTCCTCTCGCTTCTCGCCCGGAGCGTGTTCGACTGGCGATCGGTGGGGCTCCCGGCGACGGCCTTGGCCATTGCGTTGTCGGCATGGAAGGTGCCCCGCCCTCCGCTGGTCAGCGCGTGGCACCTCGTGGACATTTTCGTTTACCTGGTCACGCCGCTGGCGTTCTTCGGGATTGGCCTACGACTGCATTTCTCGCGGGTGCTGCCCTTGTGGCGCCTGTTGCTGGGGCTGGCACTGGTCCGGTTCGGCGTATGTGCTGCGGTGGGCGCAGGGCTGGCGGCCTTGACGTGGCTGACGCCCTGGCCGATCCGCGACCTGCGCTGGAACGTCTATGTGATCCAGGCGTTCGTTCCCACTTCGGTCACGATGGTGGCCATCGCGAACATGTTCGGCCTCCACCCGCGCGAGGCGTCCGTCCTGTTCGTGGGGAACACGGCGATGTACCTGGTGCTGGTCCTGCCCGTGGTCCTCTGGTGGTTCGGATGAAGCGGCGCGAGCTCATTCCACCGACAGGCCGTCCAGCCACACGCTGAACGGATCGCCGCCCCAGGAATCCAACGACACACTGAGGGCTTCGATGCGATCGAGCGGCGCGGAACCGGTGACCGTGCGTTGCCAGGCATCGTCGCCAGCCAGGGGGATGTTGACGGGCATCCAAAGCCAGCGCGCCTCACTGAAAGGCGGGTCGTTCAGGAGATTGGCGTCTTGCGCGGGTTTGAATTCGATCTGCCCGCCGGGGGCCAGCAACCGCACCACCGGACCCGCGTTCTGCCAGCCGGGCACGTTGGGATTCTGCGCCTTGATCCAGAAGCTGATCTGCCGTTTGCCGGCGAGGTTCCAGCCGGCATCGCGGGAGGCTGGATAGACGGCCGTGGCGTAGGCGCCCGGATAGGGATCCGGCGTGAAGCGGAGGCAGTGACGACCCAGGATGGCCACGGGATCATTCTCGAACCGAACCCGCCCCTTGCTATCCCCATTTCCCTCAAGCTCGAACGCCCAGCGATCCGCCTGGCCTTCGGTGCCGAGCTCTTGCGCCACCGGCCGCACGACCAGCAGATCGCGCCAAGCCAGGCTGGCAAGCGCGCCGTTGTTCACCGTCAGCCCGAGGCGATGAAATCCAGGTTCGTCGAACACACGCTCCAGCGACGATTGGTCGCCCGCCCTTCCGCCGAGCCACCATTGGAAACCGAGGGGACGTCCGAGTGGATCGCGGCTGAGCGACCCGTCGAAGCGCGCGGTTTGGCCGGCTAACACGACCTCCGGCCCGAGGATCATCGCTGTGGGAGCGACACGCAGGGAGGTCTGGGAAGCCAACTCAGTCAGGTGGGACACGTTCGTGATGAAGTTCCCCTCCGGGTTGTTCGTGAAGACATTCGCCGCCAGCAGAATGGCGTCGCCCCAGCGGCCCCAGATCCCAAACCGGTTGCTCGCGATCTGATTCTGCTGGACGACCCAGTGCTCCGTGCGCCACTTGCGGTCTTGGCTTTCCACGTCGCCGCGGAACGCGATCCCCGCGCCGTTGTTGTGATGAAGGTGGTTTCCTTCGATCACCGTGTGGCTGGAGGGACCGCCGACAATCACGATGCCGCCGTGACCGAAGCCGGCCTCGGGGGCGTTGTGATAACCGTTGGTCAGCCCGTTGAACGCGGCTTCGTTGCCGATGAGCACGGTCTGATCGCTGCCACCGAGCCAGAAGCCGTAGCTGCCGTGGTTGGCTTTGTTCCGAATGAAGGTGTTGCCGGGACTCCATGACTCCACGCAATTGTTGTTCGCGTAGGAGGTGTCGTTTTCGACAAAGACATTGCCGCGGGACACCCAGCGGTTGAGCGGGCGGATAAAGATCCCGTCGCCGCCGTGCGTGATGTTGTTGCGGTGCCAGGTGTTGTCGTCCGAGCCGGTTTCGATCAGCACACACGTCGAGTCCCGCGCGTGCACCTCCCCGGCGGCGCGGTCGATCCGGATGCCGTGCGAGAGGTTGTTCTCGAGGAAATGATTGCGCGAGGATTTCCACAACTTGGCGCACGTGTTCGAGGATTCCGAGAAATCGTTGTCGGCCACCAGGTTGTCGTCCGAGTCGAGCAAGTGGATCCCGTCCCAGACCCGGTTGGCGCGATTGTTCCGCAGGACGCAATGCCGCGCGTGGTCGAGGAGCACGCCGCCACGCGCCGGCAGCTCACCCCAACCGTGCTTCGGATTGTGGTAGTTGTCAGAGAAGTCACAGTCAGTGACCAACACTGCTTCCGCCCGCCGGATGACGAGCCCAGTGGCAAACCCGCGGACCTTGAGGTTTTTCACCGTCACGCCGGTCGCGCCCTCGATGAGGACGCCGATACCAGCGGACTCGAGTGATTTGACGTCACCAACGCGTCCGGGGCCGACGAGCGTTGTCCCGTTGCCGTCGAGAATCACGTGACTGGCGCGGACGACGATCCGGGAGGGTATCTCGGCTCCCTTTTCCAGGACGAGATCGTTGGTGACAACCAGCTCGCCCGGCGCGGCGTCCGCAAGACCGGCCACCACGGACGCCAACAGCACACTGCCGACGAACAGTGATACCGCGATCCGCAGGCAAGTGGGTTGGCTCATGGAGAATGAGCAAGTGACAGTGGAGTCGTGCGGAGCTTCCACGCCAGGACAGGCGCGTCCACGGAAACTGAACCGTAGCCGCCGACGTGAGTCGGCGCTGATCTCTTTTCCGCCGAACGAAGGATGCGCGGACTCACGTCCGCGGCTACCGGTAGGTTCATAGAGCAGTTCAGGCTGTCGGCCATTGGCGTTTCAAGTAATCCCGCGCCTGGGCGAGAGCGGCCGACATCGCGTCCGGCTCCGGGTGACCGTGCATGAACGGGTTCACGTACCAGCGGTAGTTGATCTTCGCCAGCGCCGCCAGCCACGGCTTGAAATCGGTCGGGCCATGACCCGGGAGCTGCCCCAGTCCGGCCTGGTTCTGCCAGGCATAAAAGAAGAAGAGCTGCGGGCCGCAGATCTTGATCGCCTCCTCGACTGATGCGCCGATGGCCTGGAGATGGTAAGGCGCAAGTGCGACGCCGAGGCGCGGCGACCGGTTCAGGTCCACGAACGTCTTGAACGAGTCCAGCGAATCGAGCAGCGCATTGCCGTGGTTCTCGATGGCCAGATACGAGTTGTGCTTCCCGGCGAGCTCGACCAGCGGCTTCAGGCTCTCGAGGAACTGCTTCATCCGGCCGCTGAGCTCTTCCGGCTGGCACGGCCCGGCGCTGCCCTGAATCGCGACGCCTCCGCCCGCCTTGCCTAGCAGCTCGGCGTATTTCGCGTAACCCCCGACGTAGGTCGAGAAGGCGTAGAGTTTGAGTTTGTGTTTGGCCAGGAGCTCCGTGAGCCCGTCGGCGCCCAATCGGTTCAAGGCATCGTCAAGGTGCGGGCAGTTCTCGTAGGCGCACCAGATATCGACCGCCTCGAAGCCGAGCGCCGCAATCCGCGAACACGCCTGCTCGATGGGGAGCGACAGGAACTGGATGGTGGAGGTGGACAGGCGCATCCGCCACGGCTTTTCGGCGACCGCGCTTTCAGCAGCGACTGCGAGGCGCGAGGAAAGCACGGTGGCGGCGGCCAGCGCGGTGCCGGCCGACTTGACAAAGGTGCGCCGGGTCGTGGGGTGGATCGGGTCAGCCATGAGTGTTGTCTTTCTATGGGGGTGGCAGGAGGAAGTTTATGGATTCGCGGTTCGTGCTGACGAAGTCTGATAGTGCTCCGGTTGAAATCGGCTGCAAGGAAATCCGGGCGGCCTCAACCCCAGCCCTGCAAGCCGGACCTCACGAAGTTCGCCAGCGCGACGTCCCCCGTCACCCGGAGGTGCTCATACACCGGATCTACCGGCCAGCCGCGTGCGGGTGGCCCGGCGGGCGGCGGCGAGTGCCTTGAATTCAAACGGCGCCTGCACCGAGGACACGCCCAGGATGTGAGCCAGCGTGGCGCGCAGGGTCGCCGCGTCGTCATCAAAGTCGCCATGCCGACGCGATTCGGAGTGATTCGGCGAGCCGTCCGGCGCGGTGTTCGGCGAGCGGATCCACGTGGCCGACGGCAATCCCAAGATCGGCACCGTGTCCGGGTCGTCGCTGCGAATGTCATTGGTGCGGACCTGGAAGTCGGCATCGCTCAGAATGGAGTTCTCCAGGCCCAGCAAAGGGGTGCCCTTGGCCCAGAGGAGACCGGACTTTTCTTCGAACGCGTTGGAGACGAGGTAGAGCAGCGATTTATGGTAGATGTGCGCGCAATGATCGTCTTGCTCGGCGGCGTCCTTGAGCGTGAACAGCGCGAAACTCCTCACGCCGCCCGCGCGCAGGACCGGCAGGTAGGCGTCTTTGAACAACTGCATCGTGCAGGCGGGCGCCCAGAGCGTGAGCGTGGCCACGTTGAGTCCCTGGCCTTGCTCGCCTTTGAGCGAGCCGGTCTTGATGGCGCCGCGCGTGGCCAGCTTCTGCACCACTGGTGCCATGAAGATGCTGCCGGCGCTGTGTCCGGCCACGTGGATTTCCAGTGACGGATCCCGCGTGGCGAGTTGGGCGATGTGCTCCAGTGCCAGCCGGGCGCCGCCGGTCTGGCTCGTGGTGGCCAGGAGGGCGTTTTCTTTCATCTCTCTCCACTCGGCCTTGCCGGCGAGCGGACGGGCCAGCACTTCGAGGGTGTCGTCGAGGCGGTCGAGCATGAAGTCTTTTGCGGCGTCCAGGAATCCTTCGGGACGGCGGCGGCGGAGCAGGTCCTGCAACACGTTGGTGAGCGTCGTCCAAAAATCAGTCTTCCAGATGAAGGCCAGAGGATAGACCTGCGCCTCCAGGAGCGGCTTGCGGTAATCGGCCACGCGCTGGATGGCGTCGGCCTCGCTCACCAGGCCGCCGTGGGCGTAGAGGAGCAACCGCTTCTTTGGCCAGCCCTTTGTGACGCGCGGAAAATCCTCGGTGAAGATCGTGCGCACGTCCGCCGCCGTCGTGCCAAACGTGCCACCGGGGCGAAGCTGCCCGTCGTTGCCGAGGCTGATGAGGTGCGGACGCAATTCGGAGAACACGTACTCGGACTGGCCGCTGACGCTGACGACCGCGCGTCGCTTCGCCCGGTCGGCTTCGTGCAGCACGGGTGCGCCCAAGCGCGCCACCCAGACATCGGTGCCGTTGGCCAGCCAGTCGTCGTAGGTGACGAGCGCAAAACCGCCGCAGCCCCAGGTGTCGCCCCACGAGTTCTGGATCCAGAAACCGCGCTCGTCATAGCCGACCATGGCGAAAGCGTGGGCGCCCAGGGGTTCGTTGGTGAACGGAATCACGCCCTGGACATCGATCTGCCCCCAGCCGGCATGGACGTTGGCGGTGACGTAGAGAACGCCCACCTCCGAAATCGCGCTGTGCATCGCAACCAGATCGAGATGATTGACACGGAAGTAAGCACCCAGCGGACGTCGGCCCGCATCGACCGCACGCTCGTCGGTCAAGCGATTGTCGTGGTCATCGACGCGAGAGGGCCAGACAGCCTGTGCGCAGACGCCGTGTTTGTGCCAGCCCTTCATGGCGCCGCGGGCGCTGGAGCCGGAGTAAGCTTCGCCCGCCCATTCGTCGTAGCGCCGGGCCATCTCATAGAACATGCGCGGGCTGATGGGCGTGGAGTCCGGCACCACCTTGCGTCGGCGCAAGAGGAAGTGCGCCACGGCGGCCAGCCCAAAGCCGGTGCAAGCGCCTTCCTTGCCCTGGTCCAGAATGGGCACCTTGCCTGGCCGGTAGCAGCCGAGGTAGGTCTGGAGCGGAATGCGCAAGGGCACTTCGACCAACGTAGGCACATACATCTTGTCGCGGAAGTCGAGCGTGTCTGGCCGGGCGTCGAACGTGCGCTCGGTAAGCTGCGTGGCGGTTGAGACGCTTTTCTTCTTCATAGAATTGCGGGGACGGTTTTACCCGCCCGGCTCACCGTGGCCTTGAAGCCGGGGCGAGCAGTGACCGGCCCGGAGCGCGAACTCCAGTCTCAGAAGACATCCGAGGCCGGGCCAGCGTTGGGCGGTCTCGATGCCCAGTCGGCCGAAGTCCGGGTTGAAGATTGTTGAGTGCTGGTTCACGGCGTTGCCGCCTGACTCCGCCGGCCAGGCGCCGCGCCCCGCTCTCAAACGCTGAACGGCTTCTGCCTCTCAAACGCGGCGTTGGCCGCGCCGACCACGTAGTAATTCGGGGTCTGGCTGGCCGGCATTTGTGCCGCAATTTTGTCTCGGAACAGCTTGTGGCCACCGGCGAACTTGCCGTTCCTCCACACCTTGCGCAGTTTCTCCGTGAACAGCCCGTTGCGGGCGCCGTCCTGTGAAAGTTGGTTGTCCTGGCAACCGGAGATCAACACCACCGTCGAGCGGATCCGGGCCTTGTCGCCGGCGGGATTCTTCTTCTGGATGCCGTCGTAGAGGGCCTTGTGGCGGCGGTAGGTCCGCAGGGCGACGTCCGGCGGCATGAGGCGATTTCGGACGGGCAGGGCCACACCGGCGTTGGCGCGGTTGAATATCGGCATGACGCGCGCCATCGTGCCGCTGTGGCAACTGTCCGAGAGCATGACGATGCGCACGCCGGCGGCGAACTCGCCCCACAGCGCGTGGAGTTCGTCGTCCACGAGTTCGCGGTCGTAGAGCACCCAGGTTTCGTCCTGGCGATCCGCTTCGTCGTGGTTGGTGTCCGGCACCTGACCGCCGTGGCCGGAGTAGCTGAGGAAGAAGAGGTCGCCGCTTTTCAGCGCGGCCGCCGCCCGTTGGAGGGCGGCCAGGACTGCCGTCGCGGTCGCCTGGCGCGTCAACAGCACTTGCGCGGTGAAGCCTTGCGCTCGGGCGATGGCTTTCATGTCCTTGGCGTCCGCCTCGCACGCGGTCAACTGGCCATCCCAGCCGCCGTAATGAGCGGGATCGACGCGGTTCAGTCCGAGGTGAAGTGAGATTCCTCTCCTGCGCATAATGATTTTGGGTTGATGGTTTGGGAGTTCATGGCTGGGGAAGAGAAGGCGGGCGAGGCCGGGGGTCGGCGGACAAGAACGCATGGTCCGGCCGCGTCTCCGGCTTTCCAGACCACGTTGCCTCGAACCTGGCCATTCAACCACTCCGTTCATCCCCGCTCGATCCGTTCGCCTCAGCGCTTCACTCTTCGCCAGCGTGCCGCTTATGAACTGCCTTACGTCCGAATGGAAGAGAAAAATGCGCCGACACCAGCGCCGGCTTCCGGACCTCGGGCCCGTTCAGCGGCGGCGCAAGCCGGCCACGACGGCCGCCACGCGGTTGACCAGGAGCTCTTCGATGCCTCCGCGGAACGGTCCATAGTAACCGTAATAGACGAGCGAATAGTCCGATTCGTAGCCGCCTTCCTTGATCAGGCGCGCCGAGGGCACATAACACGGCACCTCGTAGGCGTAGCCGATCAACCAGGGATGCTCGTCGGCCAACAGGCGCTTGAGCCGACGCGAATAGTCCACCACCACCTCGCCGCCCAGCAGTACGAACGTCAGATCGTCGCCCAGGCGCACCGCCGCCAGGGGCAGTTTCACCGATTGCGGCATCGGCTTGCCCTCGCTCAACTGGTTCAGGAAACCCTCGGCTCGTTGCTTCACATAGCGGTCGTTGCCCTGCGCATCCTTCTCCAACTGCTCGCGTCCGGGCGGGTCCACCAGCGGCAGCTCGACCTCCTCATACGCCATCTTCAATCCCCCCTGAACCGGGCGCATTGGGTGGTCCAGCACACCCATCACGGCGCCGGCGAGTTCGAGGCCGTGGCGCTTGGCATCCAGCAAGCGGCCCCGCGGCGCCGGATCGGAGTCCGCTCCCAGGCCAGGGACAAACAGGGCGACGGCGCCGGGATGGAGGGCTTCAAGATGTTGGCGGGCGTAGCCCATGTATTCGCTCGACACCACATACCAATCATCACCACTGCGCACGCTGGTCCCGTGGCAGGCGTAACCGAACAGGATGGCGCGCACGGCGCCGTTCGTGCCTTTGATGCGCAACACAGGCACGTCCCAATCCACCGGCCCATCGGGGTTGTCGCCGAACACGACCTTGTCGCCCTGATAGACGCGGCGGTTCATGGCGAACGTGGCGCGGCCTTGGCCGTGTTCAAGCAGCGCAGGCTGAAGGTCCTGTAGCGCGGCGCCTGCCACTTCCACCAGCCGGGCTTGGAGGAACCGGCTGTACTTCTCGATGGCTTCGCGGTCGGCCGGCGGCGCTTCGGACATGCTGTCCAGCGTCTGCGCGAGCACGGGCGCCGAATGGGTGTGGCTGGGAACGACCGCAACGGCGCCGCGGGCGAGCTGAAACTTGTCCGTAAGCTGCCGAACGACCGGCTCCAGCAAGTCGCGGCCCGCCTCACAGTTGTCGAAGCTGACCAACACGAATCTTTCGCCGCCGGGATTTCGGAACGCCAGCGCCTGGGCCACAAGCGGGGTGTCGATCTTGTCGGCGGCTTTGTCGCGTGCCGCATAGCCCGCCAGTCGGATGGGCAGCTCCGGCGTGATGTCGCGAACGGCGAGGCCGACCTCCAACGTGGCCGCGGGCGCTTCCGCCGCGGCCACGGCTGCCGCCAGTGTCAGGAGGCACACGGTTGCTCGCACCGCGGCAGCCAAGGTCACTAGGCCAACAGAAGGCGCGGAACAAGAATGTTCTTCGCGGAATTCCGGGGTGAACGGATGGAGACGGGGGGGTCTGTTGAGATGGCGGTTTGTTGCTCGCGCCAGCGTGTGGAGTGCGTCCGGTTTCACCGGCGCTTTGGCTTCGGGGCAGCGGCTGCCGTGGGGCGAGGCTTGGCGCGTCGCGGCGAAAGGAAAGCGGTGACTCCGCTGGGCTCCGTCACCGCAGTCCAAACGCAGGCGCGACTTCTGACCCGCTACTCCGAATCGAGGGTCTTCGTTCTCCCGGAATCCCGTGAAGAACCAATCAAAAGCGGGAAGTGCGGAACCTCCGGCGTGAAACGCCGAACGAGGAGTGCCGAGGGCGACACGCCGGGGGCCGAGCACGGAACGTGAATCGGGTTCAGAGCACATAGGGATACCTTTGGGGTTTGTCGAGCAACCGGTTCGCCTGCTCGTCGCCGACCACCAGTTGCTTGTCGCCGTCCCAGACCAGCTTACGGCCGAGAATGTAGGAGAGGTTTCCGAGGTTGCAGAGCGTCGCAGTGTGATGCGCGATCTCGATATCGACGGCCGGCCGGAGATGGCCTTCGCGGATGGACTTCAACCAGTCGGCCTTGTGGTTCATGTTGAAGTCCTCGTATTCATCCGTGCGATAGACCTCCTTGCCGCCGGGCGGGAGCTGAAAGTTGACCGCCTCCGGGTTCGCCGGCCGATAGCCGCCTTCCCATTCGAGCACGAGAGGGCCTTTGTCGCCCCAGAAGACGTTGCCGAATTCCGTCTGACCCACCTTGTTGCCGGGCTGCCCCCACTCAAGCGTCCAGTCCGGGTTCTTGAACTGGTAAACGACGTCCATCTCGACCGGGTTGTCCCAGAGTCCTTTGGTCGGCGCCCGGCCCTTGGCCTCGACGGTGAACGAGGTTTGGTTATCGGCATCCATCGCCCACAAGATGGTGCTGAACTGGTGCGCGCCGCGGTCGCGGATATTCCCGCCGCCGGACTCGAGCAGCCAACGGAAGTTCGCGGGCTGATAGCGGCGGTTGTGGGGCCGCCAGGGCAACGGCCCCAGCCACAAATCCCAATCCAAACCCTCCGGCGGCGCGCTGTCCGGCACGGGAGTCTCATCGACCGGATTCGGGTAGTGCCAGCAGGTGACCTTGTGCACCTTGCCCACAATCCCGTTGCGAATCGCCCGGCAGGTGTGCCAGCCGCCTTTCGCGGTCCGAGCCTGGGCGCCGACCTGGACGGCGACCTTGTTAGCGCGGGCGGCAGCGACCATCGCCTGGCCCTCGCGCACCGTCACCGACGCCGGCTTCTCGACATAAACATGCTTGCCGCTCTGGCAGGCGTGGACGGTTTGGACGGCGTGCCAGTGATCGGGGGTGGCGATGAGCACCGCGTCAATGTCTCTTCGCTCGACGATGTAGCGGTAATCGCGATAGGGGACGACGTCCTTGCCAGCGGCAGTGAGAGCGGCTTCAAGGCGGTTGTCGTCGCAATCGCAGACGGCGGCGAGCTTGACCTTCCCGTCCTGTTGAAAGCGCAGGATGTTGTTCAGGTGCGTCATGCCCATGCCGCCGACGCCGATGTGGGCGACCACAAAGCGATCGTTGGCACCGGGCCGGCCGGGCGCGGCCCGCGCGGTGGCCGGGATAAGGCTGGGCAACTCGATGGCGCCGGCTCCAACCGCCAGCGCGGACGATTTCAGAAAGGCGCGTCGGGACGCGATGCTGGGCTTCATGGCCAATGTGGATTCATCGCTGACAGGGCCATTGTGCACCCGATGCGGCGCGACTCAAGCACGGAAGGGGCGGAGGCTGATTCGAGGTTCAACCGCCAAAAAGTCGAACCCCCGGGTATCAGTCAAAGGGCACAATGTACGCG
>Ga0315286_10007767_pt1 | contig 10525 bp, 2 predicted proteins | sample YL17G10_0_MG_FD_205038 | JGI IMG/M metagenome (GOLD analysis project Ga0315286, IMG submission 205038) | Sediment microbial communities from Yellowstone Lake, YNP, Wyoming, USA - YL17G10_0 | ecosystem: Environmental > Aquatic > Freshwater > Lake > Sediment | place: USA: Wyoming | collected...
CGTCTGCAACGAATCGAAAGAGGCGATACAAGGCTCGATCGATTTCATCGTGGCCCCGGCCGCGAGCGGCGAACCTGTGAGCACTGTCACGCTTGACCAGAAGATCGCACCAGGCACAAGCACGCTCCGTGCCGAGCTGCAAGTTGCCAATCCGAAGCTGTGGCAGCTCGGTGACCCGTGTCTCTACCGCGCAACCGGTCGCATGAAGGCCGCCGGTTCCATGCATGAGATCTCAACCCGATTCGGCTTCCGGGATTTCCGATTCGAGAACGGCTACTTCCGTCTCAACGGCCGGCGCGTATTCTGGCGATTTACACACACCGGGGCCGATACTCCGGCCACCGTTCGTGTGCCGTATGACCCCGGCCTCCTGCGGCGCGACTTGCTGAACCTCAAGGCCATGGGCTTCAATGCCGTCCGGTTCATTTCGATCATGGGGCAGCGTTTTCAGCTTGATATGTGCGACGAAATCGGCCTGATGGTCTACCAGGAGAGCCACGCTTCGTGGATGCTTGATGATTCACCGAAACTCGCCGAGCGAATGGACAACTCCTTCACCGGAATGGTTCTGCGAGACCGAAATCACCCGAGCGTCGTGGCCTGGGGGCTTCTCAACGAGACGTGGGACGGCGCCGTGTTTCGGCATGCGGCCGCTTCGCTGCCGCTGTTTCGGCGTTTGGACGACTCGCGGATCGTGATGCTCGGCAGCGGCCGCTTCGATACCCAAGGCAACGCAATGAACGGCCTGGAAATCTGGAAGCCGGTGGCCGGTTCGGCGCCATGCCTGACCTACAATCCGAAACCCTATGGAATATGTTGCGTCACACTGTGGAAGCCCGGCGAGATTGCCCTGATCCCGGGCGTCAACGGCGAGTATGGAGTGGTGCGCTGGATCGCTCCTGCCAATGGCAACTACAGGGTTTCCGCCGTTTTTCGTGGCACCGGCACCTACACCACCACCAACGTCCATGTGCTTTCGGCCGGCAAACCGGTATTCGACAGCTTCATCAACCTGAATGGGCATGGCGACCAATGCGCCTACTCCGCGACCCTGAGCGTATCCAAAGGTCAGGCGCTCGACTTCGTCGTGGGCGGACGAACTTCCGCCGGCGGGGCGTGGTATGAGACCTGGAGCCACAACACGACGCTCAGCGCGACCGTCACCTCCGCGAATGGCGCAGCCAGCAGTCTCGAGAACGATTTTTCGAACTCCTGGAACCCGAATGGCCCCTGGAGCTACGGCTGGCTGGTCGCGGGCGCGGTGCCAGACGTATCCACGTTCAGACTATTTGCCAAATGCCAGGCCGAGAAACACGACGTCATCGGGGGCATCAGCAATCCTGGCTCGGATCGATGGGAAGATATCCTGGCCGACCTGCATTTCTACCCCAGAGTCCCTCACCGGGAACTCGAGATAGGCCGGCTGCGCACCATCGCTGGCAACGACCACCACCTGTTGCTCTCCGAGTACGGCATCGGGAGCGGCGTGGACCTTCCAAGGATGCTGCGAAACTACGAGCAGATCGGAATGGATTCCTCTGATGGCGCTAACGACGTCAAGGGAAGGCTGGCCGCGTTCACCGCCGACTGGGAGCGGCTCAAGCTCGCGGACACCTTCGCCAGCCCGGAAGAATTCTTCGGCAAGTGCACGGCCAGGATGGCGGGACTCCGGAAGCTGGGTATCAACGCCATCCGATCGAACCCCAACATTGTGGGCTATGGCCTGACTTCATGCGTCGATCCCCTCACTTACGGCGAGGGCCTGACCACAGCCTTCCGCGAGTTCAAGCCCGGCACGATGGACGCGATGTTCGATGCGTTCTATCCGGTCCGCTGGTGCACCTTCGCCGAGCCGGTGAGCATGTACCGAGGATCGAAAGTGCACCTTGAGGCCGTGCTTTCGAACGAAGACTCCGCGCCGCCAGGCCAGTATCCCGCGCGGCTGCAGATCGTCGGGCCGGACAATCGGCAGGTCCTCAATCGGATAATTACCGTGACCATCCCGGGCCCGCGGAACGGACAGGATGCGCCATTCGCGATCCCGGTATTCTCCGAGGATATCCCTGTCGATGGCCCATCAGGCAAGTACCGGTTCCTCGTGACCTTTGAGAAAGGTGTTGCGGCCTCGGGCGGAGAAGCGGAGTTCTACGTGACCGATCCGGCCGACATGCCCCTTGTGGACGGTGAAGTCGCGTTGTGGGGCGATGACCCGGAACTCAACAGATGGCTCAAGGATCACGGCATTAAGACCCGGCCGTATGTGCCCGGCGCGACAAATGCCCGCGAAGCGATCCTCGTCTCCTATGCACCCTTCGGAGGTGGAAGCGCGGAAGCCTGGCGCGACCTGGTCGCGCGAATCGCCCAAGGCTCCACGGCCATATTCCTCACGCTCGATGTCTTTAAGAAAGCCGACAATCCGGTGGGCTGGCTGCCGCTGGCGAACAAGGGCACGCTGGGAATGGTGAGCGAGTACACCTTCCCCCAGGTCTATCCGAAGGACGAATGGGTGAAGAAGCATCCGCTCTTTGCGGGCTTGCCATGCGGCGGGCTGATGGACTACACGTTCTATCGGGAGATCATCCCGGACCTCAGGTATTGGGGGCAGGCCATGCCCGATGAGCCGGTGGCCGGCGCATTTCGCACTTCCTGCCCCGGCCATCAGTCGGAGTTGATGCTTTCGGTCTGCAACCTGGGCGCCGGCCGTTTCATCTTGAACTCTCTTCGCGTCCGGCAGGCCTTGGGTCAGGATCCCACTGCCGAGCGCCTGCTGCGAAATATGCTCCGGTATGCCGGAACGGACGTGAACAAGCCGCTCGCCCCTTTGCCGGCCGATTTCGGATCGCAGATGAAGGCAATGGGCTATTGAGCAGGCCTCAAGCCGACCCCGGCGCGCTGATAGGTGACGATTGCCGCGGTTGGCTTTTCTTTGATCGTCAAGACGATGCCGGTTGTCAGGAACTGCTCGCCGCGCATTTCGGCCGGGCCTTCGCAGTCCACGTAGGTCAGGCGGTATGTCGCCGTTTCCTGGAGGCCGCGCAGTTTCAGAGAGATCGATGACTGTCCGTTCTCTGGCCGTCGAAAGGCTTGGACAACGCCTCTGCCCAGATCAGGACGATCGAACTGCCATGCGATCCACTGGTCATTGGCCAGGCTGTAGGGCGTCAAGGGGTAGAAGTCGCCGAGAAGGCAATCGCTGAGGCCCCGCCAGTCCCCCAGCACGCCGCGGAACCTGGCCCAATCCACATCGTTCTTGCGCACGTCCGCACAAAGGCCGAATGACGGGCAGAAATGGCTGCGGGCCGCATAGACGAGCTGGTTTTCATTGTAGTAGGTCCCCTGGCCGTAGTAGGGGATCCATGACGAGAGGCCGTAGGTATGACATTGATTGCCCAGGGCGTAGGAGGGATCGCCCGCGAAGGATTGGTAGTCGCTGCGAAGCAATGGCACCGCCCGGCGCAGTGTCTCCAGGTCGTTTCGTCGCCCGCCGGAGGCGCAGGAGTCGATCAGCATGCCTGGATGCCTCCGGCGCAGCTGATCCCAGAAGGCCAGATAGCCTTCGACGTGGCGGATCTCGGTGATTCCTTGGCGGTCGGGGCTGTCGTTGGCGCGCCAATAGGGCAGAGGGTCCATGTTGAAGTCCTGGCGGTACAGGTCCACGCCCTGTTGCGTCAGGAACCGGTCGATATGATCGGTCAGCCATCGCCGAGCCTCGACGCTGCCCAGATTCAGCAGCTTCTGCTGCCCGTCCTTGCCCAAGAGCCACTCCGGATGCGCCTGATATAACCAGGTGCCCGGAGTAACCCGCTCCGGCTCGAACCAGAGGATCAGCTTCATTCCCTTTGAGTGGGCAAGGTCGGAGACGGCCTTGATTCCCCTGGGGAATCGAGCGGGGTCCGGCTCCCAGGTGCCCGTGCTGGGCCAGTCCTGGCAAGGATACCAACCGGCATCCATCCACCAGTAGTCGAGCTTGATGCCCTTGCCGACGAGCGCGTCGATGAACTTCCGCTCATCGGCCTCGTTGCACTTGAGGCCCGGAAAAAACCCGCCGCTGCAGAAGCTGAGCATGGGTGCGGGGACCTTGCCGTTGCGCTCCCGGGGAATGTTGTGCTCGATCATCCAGCGCCGCCAGAGGTTCTGGGACCGGACGCGATCGCCTCGGTAGAACAACACAACCGATAATGGTGTTCGAACTTCTTCCTGTGGCAGCAGCTTGAAGTGAGTCAGTTCCTGGCCCGCCCGCACTTGCAGGCCGGCGGCCTGGTCCCGTGTGAACCGGCAGGCCCACTGGCCGGGCCAGCCGATCACGGCAATCACTCCCTGCCCGGCCCACTCGATGTTGTAGTAGGGGAACGCGCCGGTGGTTGGGCGACCACCAGCCGACGCAAACCGATGTTCAGCGCCGGGGGCGAGTGTCAATTGGTGAGGCTGATAGCTATCCGGCGTGCAGTTGTCTCCGGTGTGGTGGTTAAGAATGAACTCCCCTTGGTTTGCCTGCCGGTCGAGGCGGGTGTCCAGTGAGCACACGTCCGAGATGATCGGCGTTTCCGCGACGCCGCCGTTCTTCAGGTAGACCGTCCACTCCACCACGGGGTAGTCCCGGTATTCCACCGCGACGCATCGCAAGATCAGGCCGCTCTGCGGGTCCGTATAGACGAGGGTGCGCTCCGTTCGCGACGCGTCCGGATTCCGGGTTTCCTGCCGAACCGACCACCCGGCCAGCAACTCCGACGACCTCTTGCCGCTATAGGTAAATGAGAAGGGCGCGGCGGGTTTCTGCTCCACCTGGAAGGACGCCGCGACAAAATCACGGGCCAGCTTCATTTCGTCAGGGGTCGCCGACTGGCCGAAGCACGCCGATGCCATTCCCAGTGTCGTTACGATTAGCGGGATCAGCTTGATGTGCATGGTTTTGCTCAGTTCCGCGTCTTTCGCGCTGCTGGTCCGTCAATCCAGATGATCTCCGAAGCGCGGTCGCCGGCCATCTGGGAGACGGTAATCCCTTCGTCCATGAGTTGCGCCCCGGTCTTTGTGCAGTTAAGGCCGGTCCGCTCCTGAAAGGCCAGCGAATAAGCCGCCTTCCGGTCAAGCCCCTTGAGTTTGATGAGCTTGGCATCCCCATCGGCGGCCTTGGCAGAGGGTTTGAAGAGGAAGACCGAGCCCTGGTCAAGGTCGGGATTGTGGAACTGCAGCCCGTCCCAGTTCGTTCCATCCGCCATGGGCAGAATGTGATAGACATTGCCGCCCCTGAGAATGGGCCGTTGCCTGGCTTTGTAGAGGGCGACATGTTGCCGATAGATCGGATTGTCCACCGGCCAGGTCAGGATGGAACCGAGCATGTCGGTGCGCAGGTCGTAGGCGGTTTCGGCCGGACCGAGATCCGACTTCAACTGCACCGGGTTGATCGCATACGTGTTGGAGTAATAGGTCGTCCTCGTCTTCCACGCCGTGTTGTCCACGTCGTTCATGGTGCAGAACGTCATGCGCCGGCAGATGGCGAATCCCTTGTACTTGCCGCCGTTGCAGCAGTTCTCGTACCTGTACCCGGGCCGGTTCTTGATCAGATAGTCCTGGATGTACAGGAAGTTAGTCACGCCTTGATACGTCTGCGGCATCGGTTCCTTCGGCGCCGTGTAGAGGTCCGTCCGCCACATGTCGAACCAGCCCTTGTCGTACCTGCTCAGGACCGCCTCGAGTTCCGCATCCCGCCCGGCGATGGTCGTCAGATCGCAATCCTTGTACGTCCCGCCCATGTACAGGGATGCCTTCAGGCCGGCCTTGTGCGCTTTGGCGGCGTAGTCAAAGCCGTTCGGCCAGATCTCCGGGTGGAACATCCAATCCCGGTCCGTGTACCAGCATTTCCCGGAACCGTCCCAGAAGTCCATCTTCACGCATTCTGTGCCGGTGGACGCAAGCAGGTCGTAGGCGCTCTGAGGGGTCTGGCCGGTGATGCCCGCATTGCCTTTGCCACCGATATCCGCCATGCACACCTCGACCCAAGGCTCGTTGGGGTTGTCGTGGAGGCTGCGGGTGATCTTGTGATTCCAGAACCAGCGTTTGAAGCGATTGCTGCCATCGTCGATGTCGCCCTGATAAACGCCGTAATACACGCTCGGGATCAGGAACACCTGGCCATTGGCCCGAGTGACATTATCGGTGATCGGATGGACCGAAGCGGTCATCCGCAGCGGGTCGCTCTGGGACGAGACCTTGAATCCGCCCAGTTCCCACTCGAAGCCAAGATAAGCGCCATGCGCGGTCCCGACGCCGAGGATGACCAACGGGATGACATCGGCGCCGGTGCTGAAACGGGCGTCGGGACCGATGATATTCTGATGCACCCTGCCGTCGCCTACCGCGGTCTTGTCGGCCCGATGCAGAGTCACCGCCGCGTCGGCCGTGAGCAGGACCTCGGCGGCAGCGGGAGCGGGGGAGAACGTGACATCGCCTCCCGACTTGTTCTCTATGGCGACCCAGTTCTCAACCGGTCCCGGTCCCGGCAGAGCCTGCCAGATCGATTTCAACTCCAGCGCGGGCTCGGCGCAGACAAACCGCAGGGTCACCCGATGGCCATTGGTCTTGTCCTCGGCCGCATTGCGAAATTCCCACTTGATGGCCTTGTATTGGTTCCCGGCCTGGATGCCCGGCATCGGCACGGGGGATGGAGCGCCGACCCAGTTCCACTTCTGCACGGGGTTGCACAGGCTGATGAGATCAATCGTACCCCTCGCCGCCGTTATGGTCAGTAACGTATCATCGGTCGACAGGGTCCAGGTCGCATCCCTGGCCGGTTCGGCCGCCTGCACGCACATTGCCAGGCCCAATCCAGCCAGCCCTGCCAGAGTCCTGAGCTGTTTCATCATCGCATTCCTCCGTTGTCGGCGGTGCCAGTCTGATGCGCCAACCCCTTTACCTGCGATCGAAGTGCAACGGCTTTTCCGGATCGGCCTCGCAGCGCGGCACTCGTCATGCGCGCGAGCGTAGCCGTGCTCGGGGGAGGGCTCCTTGTTACGAACAGCCCTTGAGTAAGAGCGCGCCCGCTGCATGCGGCTACTATACTCGATTTGAGTCGCCACCCGTGAGCTCGCAACCATCCCCGCGCATCCTGGTGGCGAAACACCCTCAGTCAACGGACCTACGTCCCCTCGCAAATCACCCGGAATCCAACGTTGAACACCCGCTGCCATGGCCAATAGCTCAGGCGGCATCCTGACCGAGCCAGGTCGGCGCGGTCATACCAGGAACCGCCGCGAACGACTCTTCTCGATTGCGGAACAGCATGCCGCGGGTCGGCTGCGCTGAACGGGTACGGCAGATAGGAACTGCTGGTCCATTCGGCGACGTTGCCGTGCATGTCATAGAGGCTCCACCGATTAGGCTGGTACGATCCTGCCACGGCTGAAACCGTGTTGTGATCATCCACCGGGTCGATCGCCAGGAACGGCCGGACCTTCTCCATGCCCCGACAGAGATCCAGCAGGGCGGAGTCGGCGAGGTTGGCGAAGGCGGCCGAGTCGGCGCCCATCGGGCCGTAGCTCTGGGAGGTGTCTGTTCCCGCGCGGCAGGCCCATTCCCATTGTGCTTCGGTCGGAAGCGAGAATTTCCTGCCGGTCTTCTCGGAAAGCCACCGACAGAACGCCTGCGCTTCGTCCCACGAGACGCGGCAGACCGGCTGGCGCGGCTGGGTAAGCGGGTGATAGTCGCCGCGGCTCCAGCGGAGCCACATCTTGCCCTCGTCGCCACTCTCATGGGCGGGGTCGAAAACGGCATACTGTTCATTGGTCACTTCAAGGGTGCCCATCCAGAACGGCCGATCGACCTTTGCCCTGAACGCGGGCTTCTCATCGGCGTAGCCCGTCGGGTCGCCCATAACAAATTCCCCCGCCGGGATGAGCGCGAACTGCATCTTGATCCCCGGCCTCAACTCGATCTCCATTTGGGTCGAGGCGGCGCCTTGGGCTTGGTGGCGCTTCGCCTGGTCCGCGTCGAACGGCCAACCCGCGACCCGGACGGTTGGTGCAAGCGGTTCGACCGGCGGCAGCATAACCGGAGTCACCGGTTCAATCGTCATCGGCGGGATCGCCTCCGGATCCTCGCTCATTCCCGCGTAGCGCCGCGCCGACTCGATGCGTCGCACGCGACACTGCAGAGCCGCAGCATTCCCCCGCGCGGTCGGAATCTCCAGCCATGTCCCATATGCCGGGGTGTTCAGGTCAATCCACGTCACCAGGCGGTCCCAGGCCTCCTCATCAAGTTGCACATTGTGATGCCCCTTGCGGAGCATCTGCACGAGGGGATTCGTATCGGCATGATAGTCGGCCGCCGGGAGCAGTTGTGGATTGCCCTCAAGCCCAGGGCTGCGAACGAAGCGCCGCAATGCGTAGAAGGACGGGGGGAACGGAGCATCCGACAGCGGCAGGACTCGCGGCTCCGCCCGGCGCAGGTCCGGTGGGATCTTGCCGCCGGCATGCTGCTGGCCGTTGTGGCAGCCCACGCAGTGCTTGTCCAGGGCGCCCTGCACCTCACGATCCCAGCCAAAGCCGCGCGTCGGCCCGCGCCACGGCGTGACTTGCGACGGAGCGCGGGCCAGGGCGCCGGGCCGACGCACCGACGGAGTGCTGTTGGCATCTTCGTGACAACCGACGCACGACACCGATTCCCCGGGCATCGCCGTGAACCAACTCCGCATCAATTGCAGCGCCTTGCCCTCGGAATCCAGCGGCTGCACCGATATGGGCGTGTTCGCGGGCACCGTGAAATACGCCGAACCGTCCTCCGCGACCGGCACCGTGCCGAGGACTCGGCGTATGTCCCATGGCCCATCCATCCCGATGTAGTCCTCGATGCCCGATGTGCCGTAGTAGTTGAAGTGGTAGGTAAACAGCCGCAGCTTCTTCACCGTGCCGCGGGGAATGCCCTTGAGGCCATCGCCGACGTAGATGTCGGACAGATACACCGTCCCCTCGCGCGACGCGAGGTTCACGCGGTCCGGAATCACCCGCGGGCGCGGCGTTTTGCGCACCGGCACCGGCTCAAACAGCACGTAGCCATCCTCTTCATGCAAGAGAACCATGTTGTCGAACACGTCCACCAGATAGATGCCCCAGCGGGAATCCTTCGTCGGCTGACACGAAACCAGGAAGTGCTTGTCGCTCAGCGGATAGGGATGCAGGAACTTCGGCCATGACCCATCGACCAGCCCGTCCACCATGGCCGGCTCGACGCTCTGGCCGCGCCCAGGGATGCGCTGCACCACGCCTTGCGCCTGCCGCCGCCCTTTGCCCAGATCAAACAGCACCAGCTCACCTGCTCGGGCCGTCCCATGATGTCCCGAGATCACCCCTACGAACCTCGAATCGTCCCCAGGCACGGGCTTGGCATAGAAAATCCGGTTCGGCCAATATCCGCTGCTGGCGTAGAACGCCCTCTGCTGGGTGCCGTCCGGGTTCATGGTGAACAGCCGGGCGCTGAAAGCGTGGGCGATATCGGTGTATTCCCATCGTGTATAGAGCACGCGCCCGTCGCTCATCATGGTCGGGTAGAAATTGTGGTCCTGGTCGAAGCACAGCCGCCGAACGCCCGTGCCGTCCCTGTTCATGACGTGCAGCGTCGTTACTTCGTCCAGACGCCGCTCGCAGGGCACCGACTGGAAGCACGAAGACGAGCCGAAAATGACTCGTCCATCGGGCAGATAACATGCGTCGTAATTGTCGATGTCACTTTCATCGCCGCGCGTCACCTGCCGAAGCCCCTGTCCATCGACGCCGATCTCGAAGATCTGAAAGCGGTTGTGGCTCCCGATGGAGGAAAAGAGCAAACGGCCGGCGTCGAAGTGCATTTTGATCTCGCCGACGTAGGCGCGATTCTCCGGACGATAAAGTGTTGTGATCCGCCCGTCGGGTCGAACAGGTGACAACGCCGCGATTTCGTTGTCGAACGGGATCTGGCGCAGGGCCCCGGTGCCCTGGAAATTGGTTGGAAGGCCGTTCAGGTGTCCGATGGCGTCGTTGGGAAACGGCATCCGCAACGGAGGCAGCGGCTTGAGGCTGCGGGCATCTTTTCGCTTCACCAGCAGGATGCGATCGAAATCCAGCAGCGGATTGGCCAGCAATGCCTCGGCCTGCAACCCTTCGAAATCCCGCGCCGCCGCGGCAAATCCCTCCGCATCCACAATCCGCCCATCCGTTGACCGCGCGGCAGCGAACGCCTTCTGCAGTTCCGCGATCCGCGCAAGATACTCCGGTCCCTTCGGATATCCGGCGCCCTGCGTCCGCGCCAGGTCCTCAACCGCCAGCCGCAGAGACTCGATCTTCGCGTCCCTCCAATGTCCGATGAGCTCGTCAACATCTCTTGAACGGTAGTACAGCGTCCGAACCGCTGCCAGATCGGCCGCCGTCTTCGTGCCCTTTGCCAGTTCGCTCACCCGGCCCGAAAACCCGGCTCTGCTGGCGCGGGCATACCGCTCCGCCAGCACGTTCACGCCGCCCGGCGGCCAATCCCGCGCCCAGACACCATCTTCCCGTTCCCA
>Ga0315286_10007768_pt1 | contig 10523 bp, 7 predicted proteins | sample YL17G10_0_MG_FD_205038 | JGI IMG/M metagenome (GOLD analysis project Ga0315286, IMG submission 205038) | Sediment microbial communities from Yellowstone Lake, YNP, Wyoming, USA - YL17G10_0 | ecosystem: Environmental > Aquatic > Freshwater > Lake > Sediment | place: USA: Wyoming | collected...
GCACCTGGAGCGCCCCATGGCCGCCACCGAGCGCGCGGTGAAAGGCCTGCTGTTCGACTGCAAGATGTGCGGGCGCTGCGTGCTGAGTTCCACGGGCATGTCCTGCCCGATGAATTGCCCGAAACAACTGCGCAACGGCCCGTGCGGCGGCGTGCGCGCCAACGGCAACTGCGAGGTCAAGCCGGAGATGCGCTGCGTCTGGGTCGAGGCCTGGCGCGGTGCCGAGCGCATCCCTGGCGGCCTCGAGGCGATCCAGCAGGTACAGGCGCCGGTCGACCGCCGTCTCGAAGGCACGTCGGCCTGGCTGCGCGTCGTGCGGGAAAAGCGCGGAGCCCAGGCATGAAGTTCGAGGACGAACCGGTACCGGGCTATCCGCTGCCGATCCTGCCGGGTCACACCTCGCCGGGGCGTTTCGAGCGCGTGCTGCGCGCAGGCGCATTCGCGGTCACCGCCGAACTCGCTCCACCCGACTCCGCCGACCCCGACGACGTCTATCGCCGCGCGCGCGTGTTCGACGGCTACGTGGACGCGATCAACGCCACCGACGGCAGCGGCGCCAACTGCCACATGTCGAGTCTCGCAGTCTGCGCGCTGCTGACCAGCGTCGGCTACGCGCCGGTGATGCAGATCTCGTGCCGCGACAAGAACCGCATCGCGATCCAGGGTGACATCCTCGGCGGCGCGGCCATGGGCGTCTGCAACGTGCTGTGCCTGACCGGCGACGGCGTGCAGGCCGGCGACCACCCGCAGGCCAAAGCCGTGTTCGACCTGGACTCCGTATCGCTGCTCGGCATCGCGCGCGGACTGCGCGACGAACACCGCTTCGAGAGCGGCCGCAAGATCACCCATGCGCCACGCGTGCTGCTCGGCGCCGCCGAGAATCCGAACGTGTCGCCGGTGGAGCACCGCGCGCTGCGTCTCGCGAAGAAGATCGCGGCCGGCGCGCAGTTCGTCCAGACCCAGTACTGCTACGACATCCCGTTGCTGCGCCGTTTCATGACCGCGGCCGAGGACGCCGGCCTGCTCGAACGGGTTTTCATCCTGATCGGCGTCGGTCCGCTGCGCACGGCGAAAGCCGGCGAATGGATGCGCACCCACGTGCCGGGAATCCACATCCCCGACCCCGTCATCGCGCGGATGAAGGGCGCCACGGACCAGACTCGCGAAGGCCTCAATCTCTGCGTCGATCTCATCCAGGAGATCCGCGCGATCAAGGGCGTGAGCGGCGTGCACGTGATGGCCTACCGCCAGGAGGAGGCCGTCGCGGAAGTCATCGAACGATCGGGAATTCTCGCGGGGCGCGTGCCCTGGTATCCGGGCAGAGACCCGCAGACAGACGCAGACAGGAAGACATCATGACCGACACCGTCATCAGCTCGGCGACCCGCGAAGTCGTCATCGGCTTCGATCGCCCGTTCGTCATCATCGGCGAGCGCATCAATCCGACCGGCCGCAAGCTGCTCGCCGCCGAGATGGCTGCCGGGGATTTCAGCCGCGTCGAATCGGACGCGCTGGCGCAGGTCGCAGCGGGCGCGCACATGCTCGACGTCAATGCCGGCATCCCGCTCGCCGATGAACCCGCGATTCTCGCGCGGGCGATTCAGCTGGTGCAGTCGATCACCGACGTGCCGCTGTCGATCGATTCGTCGATCGTCGCCGCCCTCGCCGCCGGGCTCGCCGTCTACCAGGGCAAGCCGCTGGTGAACTCGGTGACCGGTGAGGAGGATCGGCTCGAGACGGTGCTGCCGCTGGTCAAGAAATACGGCGCGGCGGTCGTGGCGATCTCGAACGACGAGACCGGCATTTCCGAGAACCCGGACGTACGCTTCGAGGTCGCCAAAAAGATCGTGCACCGCGCGATGGATCACGGCATTCCCGCGTCCGACGTCGTCGTCGACCCGCTGGTGATGCCGATCGGGGCGATCAACCACGCGGGCGTGCAAGTGATGCGGCTGGTGAAGCGCCTCAAGGAGGAACTCAAGGTCAACACGACCTGCGGTGCGTCGAACGTGAGCTTCGGCCTGCCGGCCCGCGACGGCATCAACAGCGCGTTCCTGACGATGGCGATCGCATCGGGCCTGACCTCCGCGATCACCAATCCGTTGCACGGCGACGTCGTGAAGGCATGCATGGGCGCCGACGTGATGATGGGTCACGATCCGGATTGCGCGCGCTGGATCCGCCGCTTCCGTGAAGGCCCGGCCCCGGGCACCGGCGCGCCGGGCGAGGCGTCGCGTGGTCGTCGCGAGGGTGGACACCGTCGCCGGCCAGGGTGAGCAGCCCGAGGAATCGATCGTGAGCCGCCAGGATCCTCTCGTCGTCTTCACGCCTTCCGGCAAGCGCGGTCGGTTTCCGATCGGCACGCCGCTGCTGACGGCTGCGCGGACGCTCGGCGTCGACATCGACTCCGTGTGCGGCGGCCGCGCGATCTGCGGTCGGTGCCAGGTGCTCGTGGCCGAGGGCGAATTCGCGAAGCACGGCGTGCGCTCGACCGCCGACAGCCTGTCACCGGCGTCCGAGTCAGAGCAGCGCTATGCGGCACGACGGGTGCTCGCGGAAGGCCGTCGGCTGTCCTGCCAGGCGCGCGTCGAAGCGGACGTCGTGGTCGACGTGCCGTCAAACAGCCAGGTGCACCGGCAGGTCGTGCGCAAGGAAGCGGAAGCCCGCGACATCGAACTCTACCCGCTCGTCAAACTGCATTACGTCGAGGTTGCCGAACCCGACATGCACGACCCGTCGGGAGACCTGCAGCGGCTCGAGATCGCGCTGGCGCGCGAGTGGCAACTGGCGAACCTGGAGTGCGACCTGTCGGTGCTGCAGCAGCTGCAGCCGGTGCTGCGCGCGGGCGACTGGAAAGTCACGGTCGCGGTGCACGATACGTCGCGGATCATCGCGGTCTGGCCGGGGTTCCACGAAACGGCCTTCGGCCTCGCCGTCGATGTCGGCTCGACCACGATCGCGGCGCACCTCTGCGACCTCGTCAGCGGCGAGGTCGTCGCTTCCGCCGGGCGGATGAATCCGCAGATCCGCTTCGGCGAAGACCTGATGAGCCGCGTGTCGTACTCGATGATGAATCCCGGCGGGGCCGCCCAGATGACGGCAGCCGTACGGCAGGCGCTGAGCGAGCTCGCTGCCGAGGTCGCCGCCGCCGCCGGCATCGATCGCGAAACGATCCTCGAGGCCACGCTGGTCGGCAACCCGATCATGCATCACCTGGTGCTCGGCATCGATCCGGTCGAACTGGGTGGCGCGCCCTTCGCGCTCGCCATCGATCGCGCCGTGACGGTCACGGCCGCGGAGATCGGCGTCGCACTGCACCCGAACGCCCGCGTCTATGCCCTGCCCTGCATCGCGGGTCACGTCGGCGCGGACACGGCGGGCATGATTCTCGCCGAGCGGCCGGACCTGACCGAGGCAATGACGCTGCTGGTCGACGTCGGCACGAATGCCGAGATCGTGCTCGGTAACCGGCAGCGACTGGTCGCCTGTTCCAGCCCGACCGGACCCGCTTTCGAGGGCGCGCAGATCAGCTGCGGTCAGCGGGCTGCACCCGGCGCCATCGAGCGGGTGCGCATCGATCGCGAGACCCTCGAGCCGCGCTTCAAGATCATCGGCTCAGACCTGTGGTCCGACGACCCCGGGTTCCCCGCAGCGACTGCGGGAACCGGCGTCACCGGTGTCTGCGGCTCCGGCATCATCGAGGTGCTCGCCGAGCTGTTTCTTGCCGGCGTGATCACGCAGGACGGTGTGATCGACGGCTCCCTCGCGGCACGCAGCCCGCGCATCGTCACCCAGGGCCGCACGTTCTCCTACGTGCTGCACGAAGGCGCCCAGTCGCTCAGCATCACGCAGAACGACGTGCGCGCCATCCAGCTCGCCAAGTCGGCGCTGCTGGCCGGCATTCGCCTGCTGATGGAGCGACTCGGCGTCGAGAGCGTCGATCGGATCCGCCTGGCCGGCGCCTTCGGGGCTCACATCGACGTCATGTACGCCACCGTCCTCGGCATGATTCCCGACTGCGACCTTGCGCAGGTGACCTCAGCGGGCAACGCCGCCGGCACCGGTGCGCGGATCGCCCTGCTCGATTCGCGGTCGCGGGCCACGATCGAGGCGCTCGTCAGCCGCGTCGAGAAGATCGAGACCGCCATCGAGCCGCGTTTCCAGGAGCACTTCGTCGAGGCGATGTCGATCCCGCACAAGACCGCGGACTACCCGAACCTGCGCAAGGTGATCGACCTGCCGCCGCCGAAGCTGTCCCCATCGGCCGGCGAGGGCCGGGACCGACGCGGCCGGCGTCCACCGGGCCCGCGGCCCGTCTAGCCCTCACCCGCGCGTTGCGCGACCTCTCCCGTCTTGCCGGGAGAGGGAAAGATCAGATGTTGGAGTCGGGTGACGCCGACTTGCGGCGGTTCATGAAATCGAGCAGCGCTTCGTCGATCGCCGGGTCGAGCGGCGGCGCGACGTACTCGGCCAGCTGCTTCTTCCAGAGCGCATTCGCGCGCTGCGCCATGTCGAGCGAACCCTCGGCCAGCCACTGCTCGAAACTGTTGTTGTCGGCGAGCGGCGAGCGATAGAACGCGCTCTCGAAATTCGCCTGCGTGTGGGCGCAGCCCAGGAAGTGATTGCCGGGACCGACCTCCTGGATCGCGTCCATCGCCTGGCCGTTCGGCGAGAGGTCCACGCCCGCGAGCAGCGTGTGCATCATCCCGGCCTGGTCGGCATCCATCATGAATTTCTCGTAACCCATCGCCAGCCCGCCCTCGAGCCAACCGGTGGTGTGCAGCACGAAATTGACGCCGGCAAGGCAGGTCGGCAGCAAGGTCTGCGCGGACTCGAAGGCCGCCTGGGCATCGGGGATCTTCGCGGCGCAGAGGCTGCCACCGGAGCGGAACGGCACGCCGAGCCGTCGCGCCAGGGCAGCCATGACGTAAAGCACCAGCGCGGGTTCCGGCGTGCCGAAAGTCGGCGCACCGGATTGCATCGAGATCGAGGAGGCGAAGCTGCCGAACACCACCGGCGTACCGGGATTGACCAGCTGCGCGAAGGCCATGCCGGCCAGCGCCTCCGCCAGCGTCTGCGCAGCGGTGCCGGCCACGGTCACCGGCGACATGGCGCCCGACAGGATGAAGGGCGTGATGATCGTCGCCTGGTTTGCCCGGGCATAGACCTTGAGCGCGCCCAGCATCGTGGCGTCGTAGATCAGCGGCGAGTTGACGTTGATCAGGCTGATCAGCATCGTCTTGGGACGGCCGGTGTCGGCGTCGATGGGGTCCGCCCCGAACGCGATCTTCGCCATCTCGACACTGTCGGCGGCACGCTCGGGATGCGTGACCGAACCCATGAACGCCTTGTCGCTGTACTTGACGTGGCTGTAGACCATGTCGAGGTGGCGCTTGTTGACCGGCAGGTCGACCGGCTCGCAGATCGTGCCGCCCGAATGGTGCAGCGCGTGCGCCATGTAGGCGAGCTTGACGAAGTTGCGGAAATCCTCGATGCGGGCGTAGCGCCTGCCCTCGTCCAGGTTGTGGATGAACGGCGAACCGTAGGCCGGCGCGAAGACGGTTGAATCGCCGCCGATGCGCACGCTGCGTGCCGGGTTGCGGGCATGCTGCACGAACTCGCGGGGCGCGCTGCGTTGGACGATCGCGCGGCACATGCCGCGCGGGAAGCGCACGCGTTCCCCGTCGACGTCGGCTCCGGCCTCTTTCCAGAGCTCAAGCGACTCCGGGTCGTCGTCCCGGAACACGATGCCGACTTGCTCGAGGATCGTGTCGGCGTTGCGCTCGATGAGGACCAGGCCCTCCTCGCCCAGGACTTCGAATCGGGGCACGGACCGCGTGATGTACGGCACCGAGGCGGCGGCACGCGCGGCGCGCGCCACTCGTTTCGCTTCGCGACCATGGCGCAGCGCACGCTTCTCGGCGGGTGGCTGCTGTTCGTCCGCGCTAGACATGGTGGTTCGATCCCCGGTTGCGTGGCTGCCAGTATGTCACTCGGCCGCCGCGCGGCTGATCAGTTTGCGTCCTCGACTTGCCTGCGCGCGCCATCCCTTGGCACGCACCAGCAGGCCGGGCGATCAGGGCGTGCCGAAACGGTACGTCGCGCTCAGGCCGTACCAGCGCGGCTTGGCATAGACGCCGGCCACCACGCCCGCGAACAGCGAGCTGTCGAAGGCGTACACCCGGTACTTTTCCTCGAACAGGTTGTTCACGAAGGCCGCGACGCCCCAGCGGCCGCTGTCGCTGTCGTAACTGACGCGCGCATTGGCCACGGTATAGGAATCCTCCTGCTCGACCGGGGCGCACAGCACCGTGAAGCAGAAGCTGCTCGAGTACTGCACGTCGCCCTGGATACCCAGCTTGCCCCCGGCCAGCCCGAAGTCGTAGCGCGCCAGCGCATTGCCCGAAAAGCTCGGGGCCTGCGGCAGGTCGTGATCTTCGGTCGTGGCGCCGTCGGGCAGCGGCACGTCCTTGACCGTCGAATCGAGGAAGGACGCGCCCAACTGCAGGGTCAGACCTTCGATCGGCCGCGACATGAGCTCCGCCTCGAGGCCGGTGATGTTCGCGTCGAGGTTGATGACGGTCTGTACCAGGCCGAACTGCGCAAAGGCCTGGTAGTCCGAATAGTCGTAGTAGAAGGCCGCCAGGTTCAGCGTGGTGGTACCGCCGAGCGTCGACTTCATGCCGATTTCGTAGGCGTCGAGCGTCTCCTCGTCGAATGGAATGCCCTCGAGGAAAGCCCGCGGCGCCGCCTGGCTGCCATCGAGATCGAAGGGCGTGCCTGTCGAGAACGTATAGCCGCCGCTCTTGCTGCCGCGGTTGAAGCTTCCGTACAGCAGGAGGTTATCGGTCGGCTTCCAGTCGAGCTGCACGCGGGCCGTCACGCCGTCGAAGCTGTTCGTTGCGTCTCCCGGGCTGATGCCGCTGCCGAGCGGCGACACTTCGTGCTTGTTGAAAATGATCGTCACGGGCGCCGTCACGTCCACGATGCCCGGGGCGGTACCGAAATAGCCGCCCTCGCGCTCGTCGTTCCAGTAGCGCGCGCCGACGATCAGCTTCCAGCTGTCCGCGAATGCCCACTCGTCCTGCGCGAACACGGCGTAAGAGGTCGTCTCCTGCGACATCTCGACCGTCGGGTCGTAGCCGTAGAACGGACTGGCGAACTTGCCGGTGTAGTCGCCGTCGACCTTCATGCCGTAGACGCCCGCCACCCAGGTGTGCGCACCGACCTCGCCGGAGAGGCGCAGTTCCTGCGAGTACTGATCGAGGTCGCTGCCCTGGTAGAACAGCACGCCCTCGATCGGCGAGGCATCGCCGCCTTCCAAGTAGAACTTCTCGCCGTGCTGCCAGTCGGTGATCGAAACGAGGTGCAGGCTGTCGCCGATGTCCCAATCGAAGTGCAGCGTGGCACCCGTGATCTCGCGATCCACGTAGGATCTCTGCGTCTCCTGCGTCTTCCAGGGATCGCCGCCGCGGCTCGGCGGAGTGATGGCACCATCATCACTGCTGCCCCAGCCAGTGCCCGCCTCGCCCGGCCCCGTGCCCCAGTACGCGCAGGACTGGTCGGGCCGCGTGAACTCGCCCTGGTACTGGTCGTTCGGGCACGCCGGCTCGAACGAGTACAGGCCGGCCTGCGTCTCCTTGCTGGCCTTCATGTAGCGGACCAGCAGGTTCAGGTCGGTGGCGTCCGAGGGTTGCCACGACAACTGGCCACGGATCGCGTAGTGATCGTTGCCGCCTCGGTCCCCGGAGGCCGGCGACACCGCTTGGATGTAGCCGTCGTCCTGGTTGCTGATCGCGGCGATGCGGCCCTGGACGTTCTCGCCGAGCGGGCCCGACACCGCGCCTTCCAGGATCCACTGGTTGTAACTGCCGGCCGTCAGCGTCGCGTAGCCGTCGAAGTAGTCCGTCGGCTTGTTCGAAACGAACTGGATCGCGCCGCCGGTCGCATTGCGTCCGAACAGCGTGCCCTGCGGACCACGCAGGACTTCGACGCGCGCGAGGTCGAACACCGGGAAGCTCGCCATGTTGATCGAACTCGCGTAACTGTCGTCCTGATAGACGGCGACGGGCGGTTCCTGCTGGTCGCCGTAGTCGTTCTGCGACACGCCGCGGATGTTGAACACGACCTGCGAAGACGAGTACGCGTTCATCTTGAGGCTCGGCACCGACCGCGTGATGTCCGTGGCCGTAGTGATGTTCAGGTTGGTCAGCATCTCGTTGCCGAGCGCCGTGACCGCAATGCCGACGTCCTGGAGCTTTTCTTCGCGACGCTGTGCGGTGACGACGACGACCTCGATGCCGGGACTCGCCACGGCCTGCTGTGCGACCGCCGCGTGCGGCGAACAGGCCAACGCCACCGCGGAGCCCACGAGCGAACCCGAAATGCGACTCACAACGGACTGAAAACGTCGAATGACCATGTCGGACTCCCTGTGTGGACGATCAGGAAAAAGCTCGGGCGCGGGCGTCGCTCGTGGCAAGCGCTCGAATGACTTCGGTCGGACCGCAGACGCCACGGACGACGCCGGCTTCGGCGAGCAGCACCGGGTGACCGGACTTGCACCATTGAATCAGTTGCCGCAGCGGCGTCTCGACGTCGGCGACGAGCAGGCCCGAGCCCTCCTCGCCCGCGGTACGCAACTCCAGGGGCTGGCCCTCGCGCAGGACGGCGAGCGGTCGGCCCTCCGGATCGAGCGCGGCGGAATACTGCTGCGCCGGATCCAGCCAGCGACGATCGCCGTCGGCCACCAGCTCGGTCCACGGCCGCATGACCATGCGACCGTTGAGGACCGAGAGCGGGTTCATGTGCTGCACGAACTCGCCTACGTAGGCACTGGCCGGCCGCAGCACGATGTCTTCGGACTTCCCCGTCTGCACGATGCGTCCGCCCTCGAGGACCGAGGTCTGGTTGCCGAGCTTGAGCGCCTCGTCGAGGTCGTGGGTGACGAACAGGATGGTCTTCTTGACGCGCGCCTGCAGGGCCAGCAACTCGTCCTGCAGCTTGCTGCGGATCAGCGGATCGAGGGCGGAGAACGGCTCGTCCATAAGCAGGATCGGCGCATCCGTCGCGAATGCGCGTGCGAGCCCGACGCGTTGCTGCATGCCGCCCGACAGTTCGTGGCCGTAACGATCGGCCCAGCGCTCGAGTCCGACCAGTTGCAGCTTCTCGTCCACGATGCGGCGGTGCTCGGCCGCCGGCTCACCACGCAGTTCGAGCCCGAGGCCGACGTTTTCGCGCACCGTGCGCCAGGGCAGCAGGCCGAACTGCTGGAAGATCATGGCGATCGTGCGGCGCCGCAGGCGGCGCAGCGTCTTCGCGTCGCAGCGCGCCACGTCCACCTGACGTTCACCGTCGTTGACCAGCACGCGGCCCCGCGTCACCGGGTTCAGGCCGTTCGCAGCACGCAGCAGCGTCGACTTGCCCGATCCGGACAACCCCATCAGCACCGAGATCTGGCCGCGCTGCACGGACAGATTGGCCTGGCTGACGCCGACTACGACACCCGTCGCGGTCTCGATCTCGGTCCGGTCGCGGCCCGCATCGAGCAGCTCCAGCGCAGACTTGAGGGCGGCATCGCGCCGACGGCCCACGTTCGCGGCGAACAGGATGTCGACCTTGTCGAACTCGAGGACGGCGCTCATTCGCGCCCCTTGCGATCCGCCGGGCGGCTGATGCGGTCCAGCATGATCGCCAGCAGCACGATCACGATGCCGGCTTCGAAACCCATGCCCACCTGCACGGTGTTGAGCGCGCGCACGACCGGGACACCGAGTCCGCCGGCGCCGACCAGCGCCGCGATCACCACCATCGAGAGGCTCAGCATGATGCACTGCGTGATGCCGGCGAGGATGGTCGGGCCGGCACTCGGCAGTTCGACCTTGAGGAGCAGCTGCAGCGGCGTCGCGCCGAAGGCCTGCCCCGCCTCGCGCAGCGTCTTAGGCACGGCTGCGATGCCGAGCTGCGTGAGACGGATCGGCGCCGGCAAGGCGAAGATGATGGTCGAGATGAGTCCCGGCACGACGCCGAGGCCGAACAGCACCAGCGTCGGGGTGAGGTAGACGAAGGTCGGCAGCGTCTGCATCAGGTCGAGCACGGGCCGCATCGCCGCGGACAGCCTTGGCCTCTTCGCGGCCGCGATGCCGAGCGGCACGCCGATCACCGTGGCGATGGTGGCCGCGACCAGCACCAGCGTGAGCGTCTCGAGCGTCGCGTCCCAATAGCCCTGGTTCATGATGAACAGCATGGACAGCACCACGAATACGACCAACCCGACCGAGCGCCTCAGCACGTAGGTGAGCGCGGCGATCGCGATGATCAGCAACGGAGCCGGCATGGCGTTCAGCAGTGCCGACACCACCCTGGTACAGCCCGTGAGGACGGCCGCGATGCCATCGAAGAATCCGCGCGCGTGCTGCTTGGTGTACTCGACGAATGCGGTGGCCGAGTCGCCCACCGGGATCTTGTGGGCCGTCACCCAGTCCTCGAAGGCCGACACGTGGCTGACGCGACCCGTGCCTTGC
>Ga0315286_10007771_pt1 | contig 10522 bp, 10 predicted proteins | sample YL17G10_0_MG_FD_205038 | JGI IMG/M metagenome (GOLD analysis project Ga0315286, IMG submission 205038) | Sediment microbial communities from Yellowstone Lake, YNP, Wyoming, USA - YL17G10_0 | ecosystem: Environmental > Aquatic > Freshwater > Lake > Sediment | place: USA: Wyoming | collected...
GGACAGGGAGACCACGTTGGCCTGTTTTTCCTTCACCGCCTCGATGAATTTCTCCGGCGACACGTTCACGCCCAGGTCGATGACCTCGAACCCGCCCCCTTCGAGCATCGCGGCGACGAGGTTCTTGCCGATGTCGTGCAGGTCGCCCTTGACGGTGCCGATCGCCACCCGGCCCACGGGTTGGGCCCCTTGGGCCGCCAGCAACGGGCGGATCAACTCCAGCGCCGACTTCATCGCCCGGGCGGAGAGGAGCAACTCCGGGACGAAGTATTCGCAGGCCTCGAAGCGACGGCCCACCTCTTTCATCGCTGGCGCCATGTGCTGATTGACCAGGGCGACCGGGTCCACGTTGGCGGCGAGGGCTTGTTCGGTGAGGTCGCGCGCAGTCTTGGCGTCGCCGTTGACCACGGCCTCGTAGAGCTTTTGCAGGTCAGGCATAAGAGGGGGGTGGGTTGGATCGTTTGCTTAAGTCAGCGTGTCGGCGCACAGGTTGGGTTATTCGTTGACGCAAGTCAATGCCTTGCGCCATGCTCCAGGCGTTGTCATCCGGTCCGATCTGCCGACGCCCATTGGGGCGAGCAAACGTGAACCATCGCGCAACCCAGACCGAATACCGAGGAATCCCCATGTCTCATCCCACCCTGACCCGCCGTCAATTCATCGGCCGAACCGCCGCCCTCGCCAGCCTCGCCTGGCTGCAACCCCCACTCACCGCCGCCGCCAAACGCACCGCCGTGGACCAGGTCACCCTGGGTAAGACCGGCATCAAGTTGAGCCGCCTGGGCTTCGGCACCGGCAGCAACAGCGGCAACGTCCAGCGCGCCTTGGGCCAGGAAGCCTTCAACAAGCTCATCCACTACGCCTACGACCAGGGCATCACCTACTTTGACGCAGCCATGTCGTACCGAACGCACGAATGGATCGGCGCCGCCATCAAGGGCCTGCCGCGCGAGAAGCTCTTCCTCCAAACCAAGATCGGCGGCGTGCCCGAGAAGCCGCTCGAAGTCATCGACAAGATTCGCCAGACCTACGACACTGATTATGTGGACACCCTGCTCGTCCATTGCACGGTCAAGAAAGACTGGGACGAGGAGCGCAAGCGCATGATGGACGCCGTCTCCGAGGCGCAGTCCCGCAAATGGGTGCGGGCCCGGGGCGTTTCCTGCCACAGCCTGCCCGCGCTCGACCTCGCCGCCCAACTGGACTGGGTGGAGGTCAACCTGGTGCGCGTCAACCCGCAGGGCGCCCACATCGACACCCCGGCGGAGGATTGGAACGCCAAGAGCGACGCCAGCCATCTGCCATCGGTGCTGACCGAGCTCAAGACCATGAAGGCAAACGGGCACGGCGTCATCGGCATGAAAATGATCGGCGACGGCGAATTCACCCAGGCCGAGGACCGCGAGAAAGCGATCCGCTACGCGATGTCGCTCAAGGAGCTCGACGCCGTGGTGATCGGCTTCAAGAGCACCGCCGAGATCGACGAAGCCATCCAACGCATGAACCGTGCGCTGGCTGAGGCGGCGTGAAATCAGGCCGATCCGTGAGTGGACGACGCCAGGCTTGCTCGTCAGAGTGGTGATCGTGGCGGTAGGCGCGTGATACCCGAGGGTATTCGGTTCCAGTCCACCGAACCACTCTTGGCGCGTCAAGGCTCGATGGTGCCCAGCAGATCGGATCGGCGCACCGGGCCAAACCAACGGCTGTCCTGGCTGACCAGGCGGTTGTCTCCCATCACGAAGTACTCGTCTGAACCGAGGGTCAGCTTCCGATCCCCCATCCGGCGCGAGTAGGTATAAGCGTCGTGAGGGACGTAAGGTTCGCGCAGGCGTTGGCCATTCACATAGACGCCGTCATCGCGTAACTGGAGAGTTTCGCGGGGCAGGGCGATGATGCGTTTGACCACCTTGGGGCTCTCTTGGTGCTCGCGAAGCACCACCAGATCGCCGCGCTGGAAGGGAATGACGTGATGAAGCCAGTAGTTCAGCAGGTGACGCTCATTTGGCTGAAGCGTCGGCGTCATGCTGGCCCCCTCCACGACCACCGAGGAGTAAATGAACCGACTGACGAACAGGAAGCTGATGGTGGACCAGAGCGCCAGACATAAAAGGATATGGCCTTGGCGAGTCTCCTTGCGGAGCCGGCCCTTGAACAGCCGCTGCAACGCCGGAGGGGTGTTCGCCGCCCTTGCCGAGTTGGCCAACCGCGGAATCATGACGAGTTGCAGATACGTCTTGCCGCCTGCGAAATCTCGCGGGGCGGCAGACATTACCAAGCACCTTCGATGCCCTCACTCCGACCGACCAGTTCGCTAATGATTGTGCTTGGCGCTTTCCGGAGACGGAAGGTGCGACCTGGAAGCGCAATACGGATGCAATGAAAGAGAGAGGCGACCGGCCTTGCGTACCCCCCGAACAAGATGGGGATATACGAATACCTGGCAGACGGTTACTACTCCCCTGGACGCCATTCCTGCGGCAGCAGGCTTCTCGCTTGCGAAGGTCAAGGTGGTTTGCTCCACCCAGGGTGAAGCCGACGACCCTCCCCATACGCTCTGGTTCGACAATCTCCGCTTCCGAACTGGTTCAGGAAGGATAGAACGGCTGGTTCTACCACTTCCTCGACCTGAACAGTGGTTTGCGGGCGGGCACTTCCGAGCTTCCGTCGGTCGATACCGCCTGACTGCTCGCCCGCGTCCTCTATGCTCGCGAGTACTTTGCCATGGGCACGCTTCACCGGCCGGCTTGATCACGGTAGGTGCGACGACTGTGACCTGGGAGGATGGGGGACCGCCGGCCACCGATCTTCCACCCGCAGGCGCGCCCGCCCGCTTCTACCGGGTCTTCCGCTTGGAAACCCCGTAGCGCCTGGCGCGTGGCGGTTCGAGCGGCCCGGCCTCCGCCGCGAGGCTTACTCGCGGAAGATCGCGCCCAGGCCATGCTTGAGCTGTGTCAGCACCTGCTCGTGCGCGGCGTTTACTTCCGCGTCCGTCAGCGTGCGCTCGGCGTGACGGTAGGTGAGCGCATAGGCCAGGCTCTTCTGGCCGGCGGGAACGTGCTTGCCGCGGAACACGTCGAAGAGTTCCACGCTCTCCAGGCTGGCCGGCTTGGCCTGGCGGATCGTCCGCAGCACGGCATCATGGGTCACGGTTTCGGGCACAATCATCGCCACGTCGCGGCGAATGCTCGGGAACTGTGGCAACGGCTTGAAGCTCCTGGCTGCGATCCGGCGGCCCAGCAACTCGTCGAGGTCCAGCTCGGCCAGGAACACCGCATCGCGCAGATCGTAGCGCTTCGCCAGCGGGGGCAGCAGTTGCCCCAGCTCGCCCAAGGGCACCTTGCCGCCCAGCGCGATGCCGGCAGATTCCAGGAACAGGGGCGTGCTCTCCGGGCGTTTCGGGTACGCCATCGCGCGCAAGCCGAACTGTTCCAGGAACTCCTCGACCAAGCCCTTCAGGTCGTACTGATCGAATGAGGCGGAGCGATCCTCGCCGCTCCAGAACAGGGGGTGCCGGGCGCCCGTCAAGGCAATCGCCAGCCGGCCAGTCTCTCTCGATTGTCGGTCCGTGCGCGAAAATACGCGGCCAATCTCGAACAACGCCACCGATTCGTTTTTCCGACTCACATTGTGGCGGAGGGAATCGAGCAGGCCGGGCAGCAGGCTGGGCCGCAGCGTGTTCATGTCGCTGCTGAGCGGATTGGCCAACAACACGAGGGCGTCGGCCGGGGCGACGAGGCGGGCCGCCGTGTCCGAAATCAGCGTTTGGCCCTGGGCTTCATTCAGGCCCAGGCCGGTCAGGATGCGACGCGCTTCGGCGAGTTGGTCGTGAAGGCCGTCGAACGGATTCGTCCCAATCGCTCCGCGCGGCGGCGTGGCAGGCACTTTCTCCAACCCGTGCAAGCGCTCGATTTCCTCGATCAAGTCCGTCTCCCGCTTGAGGTCCACGCGCCAGCTCGGAATCTGGAACGTGACCGGTTCCGGGGCGGTGGCCTCGGCGCCGACGGGTCGCGCCTTGCGGCCAACGATCCTGAGGCCGAGCTGGCCGAGGTAATACTCCATTTCCTCCGGCTTGAGTGTGATGCCGAGCAGTTCATTCACCTTGTGGTGACGCAGCGTGATCTGGCGGGGCGTGAACGGCTGCGGGTAAGCGTCCACAAGGCCTTCGGCGAGTTCGCCCCCGGCGGTTTCCAGGATGAGCGCGGCGCATCGCCGACTCGCCCAGTCGTTGATGTCGATGTCGGCGCCCCGCTCGAAACGGTAGGACGCGTCGGTGCGCAGGCCGAACGCCTTGGACGTGGCACGGATGTTCTGCGGCTTGAAGTAAGCGCTCTCGATCAGGACATCCACCGTGCGTTCGTTGATCTCCGAGTTGTGGCCGCCCATCACGCCGGCCAGCGCGATGCCTTTCTGCTCATCGGCGATGAGGAGATGGTCCGTCGTGAGCGTGTGCTTCTGGCCATCGAGCGTGACGAACAACTCGCCGGCCTGGGCGCGCCGGACAACGATGGTTGGAATAGTGGGGCAGGCGCCCTCGCCTGCCCCAGGTCCTCCGGGCGCCTCGCTTGGCGGCGCGGCGGATCGGCAGGGTGCCTGTCCGACATTCGCAGGCGAGGCGCCTGCGCCACTCCGTTGAACGACCAGGTGGTAATCGAAGGCATGGAGCGGTTGGCCGCATTCCATCATCACGTAGTTGGTCACGTCCACCACATTGCTGATGCTGCGGATGCCCACCTTTTCGAGCATGGAACGGAGCCAGTCCGGGCTCGGGCCGACCTTGACGCCACGAACGACTCGCGCCGTGTACCGCGGGCAAAGCTCGTCGTCCTCGATGCGAACCGCCACCAGGTCCTGAACTCGGAAGTCGGAAGTCGGAAGTCGGAAGTCCGGGAGGCGGAGCGAATTGCCGGTCAGGGCCGCGATTTCGCGGGCGACGCCGATGACGCTGTTCAGATCCGGCCGGTTGGGGGTGACTTCGAGGTCATAGACGATGTCGCTCCCGGCGCGGCCGAGGTATTCGGCGAACGGCTGGCCGACCTTGGCGTCAGGCTTCAGGATCAGGATGCCATCGACCTGGTCCGGAAGCCCAAGTTCCTGCGGCGAACACATCATGCCGTGGGATTCGCAGCCGCGGATCTTGCCGACCTTGATGGTGAACGGATCCTTGTCACCCGGCTTCAGGGGCAAGGACGCCCCGGGCAGGATCAGAGGCACTTTGTCGCCAGGTTCGAAGTTGTGAGCTCCGCAGACGATCTGGCGTTCGCCTTGGCCGTCGTGAACGCGGCAGAGCGTCAGTTTGTCGGCATTGGGGTGTTTGTCCTTGGTAACAACCCGGGCAACCACGATGCCAGCGAACTCGCCGCCGAGTTTCTGGAGGGACTCGACCTCGAGCCCGAGCATGGTGAGCCGCTCCGCCAGTTCCTCGGGCGACCAGTTGAACTCGACGTATTGCCTGAGCCAGTGGTAGGTGACTTTCATTTTTTCTGCAGTCTCTGGATTCCCGGGACAGCTACGGCTTGACGACAAAGCATTCTTGGTGGAGCAGTCCAACGTCATCGCTAATGCCAGCCCAAAGGGCCGCGGCAGCGATCATAGAGATGCGCGGATTGGCCGTGACGGAGTTCGAGGCGAATTTGAGACGACCTTCGAGCTTCAGAAACTCGCGCACCCCCTTCTCCGCATCGGCCTTGTGGGTCTTGCCTTTTGATTTGCCCGAAATGAACGCCTCCCAACACAGCAACGTCGGATCAGGCCCGGCGGGAGGCCACTCGCGCCAATTCAGACTGAAAGAGAACATCTGAGCTCGCCCCCGAATACGACGTAGAATCCAGGCTGCTTGATGCAACGCCAGAGTTGCCACGTACGCTCCTGTAAGGGCGGCCCATGAACGGTCGCTTTCTCCGTCGCGTCTCTTGCTGAGCTCGGTCGTCGACTCAGGTACCGGTAAGAAGAGGGGCGCCTCAAAGCCAAGCGCGACGCTTGATCCGGATTGTAGATCCTCGGCGACTAAGTCGGCGATCTCACTTATGTCCGTGCCGGGTTTGAGGCTCGCCGAGCCTGGTTCGCCTCTGGCCCACGCGAAGTTACGTCGCAGGGTGGAACCGATGTCGCACGCATAGATGAAACGCTTCATTTGCCTCGCGGAAGGTTGAAGTTGGATTGGAACCGTTTCAGGAATCGGACGTCGTTCTCACAGAAGTGCCGGAGATAGTTGATGCTGTAGCGGAGCATGACGATGCGTCCTGACTACTCGCTTTGCTCGATCTGCTTCCGCAGGTGACAGCTCACGCAGCGCGGGCTGTAAATCAAGTAAGGGGGGAGGGTTGTCTGCGGCATAGTGTCGCCAGCGCCGCATCAGCTTGGTGGCTTCCTGAAGCTCATCCCTGTCTGTGGGTGCAAGATCCGTCTTGCGCAGCGGGAGCAGCGTCTTGGCGGCTTCGCCTGGCTCGAGCTTCAGCATGCCCCCGCCGAGCGGATGCCCCTCGATCTCACAACTGAGCTGCGCGAGGGGATGATCCCAAGCGTGCTGGAGCTGCTGGACGGTTGCCTCGCCCGTCAACCGCACGGCATGGACCGAATTCGTGCAAACGCACTCGGCAGAGTTGGCCACCATGGCGGGCCGCACGCCGCTCATGTAGGACAGGAAGGCGTCCGGCACGCGCACATCGGGCACGACATACCAAGGGTCGCGATTGCGGCACTTGTACGTTTGCCGCGCCTTCTGCGCGTCCGCCGTTGACAGATAGCGACGAGCCGACTCTGACAACGCCTGCTCTCCACCAAGGTCCAACAGCAACACCGGCTCGTCTTCCTCCAGCCACCGGCGCACGGTCGGCGGGTCCACGTCTTTCTCCGGCAACTGTTCAGTGCGACGCACGGCCACGCGCAGACAGCGTCGCGGCAGTTCCCAGAGCCTGGTTTCGCTGGGGCGCAAGTGGAAGAAGTCATTGGCGCCGGTGACGTAGCCGATGCCGGCATGGGCGACCTCTGAGAACCGCCGCACGCCTGCTGCCCCGGCCAGTTCGTCGTAGAGGGATAATGAGCGTCGAGGCAGAAGGAACCGCCGAAGCCGGCACCCGGCGGCCCGCCATTCCACGAGACGAATGGTTTGGTCAAACCTAGGAGGTTCTGAGGACTCGGTGAATCGCTCCAGAGCGCGCAACTTGATGGCCATCGCACGACCCCCAAAACCCGCACAGTAGAGCAGCCAGGCATCCTCTGACAGTTCGGGAAACAACTTCTCACGGATCGCGACCACCCCGACTTGGCTGAAGTGGGAGCAGAGGCATTCCAGCAACGGCGCCGCGTAAGTGGCGTGACCGATTTCCGCTGGCACCACAAAAGCCATTCGCCCTCCTGGCTTCAACAACCCAGCCGTGACGACCAGGAACGGGGCCCAGGAAGATGAGAGGCCGTTGAAATCGGCACCGAGTCGCGAGGCAACCTTGTTCGCCAGTTCACGGACGTCTCCCGAGAAAAGCTGGTAGCGAATGAAGGGTGGGTTGCCCACCGCCGCTTCAAAACGATCTTCCGTCCTGGAGGCCCACGTGAAGAAGTCGCCCGAGTGGATCAAGGCACTTGGCGCGCGCAGGCGGGCACGGGCAGCATTCTCAGCGTCCACCTCAACGCCGACTGAGCGCCGGTGCAGCGAGAGGAACTGACCATCCCCGCACGAAGGATCAAGCAGGCGGTCGGTGGGACTTGGAGCAAGCCAACTCACCAGGGCCCCAGCCACGGACGGTGGGGTGAAGAACTGCCCAAGCTGCTTTTGGCGCTGTTTCAAGCTCGGACGCCTTTCTTGTTCCTTCAGATAGCCCAGTTGACTCTCCGGCTCAAGCGCATGCTTCGCTATTAGAACTGCCTCAAAAACCGAACGGCGTTCTCGTAGAACACCTGGACGTCATTGATGCCGTAGTGGAGCATGGCGGGTGAAGGGTTTGAATGCCTAGAGCGCTTTGGCAAGGGGCATGAGTTCGTCGAAGTGGGCGTCATGGTGCTCCACCTCGACGTCGTGGTGAACCGCACACGCCGCGACCAGGAGGTCGGCGGCCGGAAAGGTTTTACCCTGCTCACGACAACGCGTAGCCAAGCGGCAGGCCAGCTCCCAAACTTCATTCGTGGTCTGCAGACGGTGAGCGGTGGTTTTCAGATCCTCCAGCTTGCGCTTCTCGGTCTGCCCCCGTGCGCCGTTCCAGAGCTCGAGGAGCACCAGGTCGCACCAGGCGGCTTCATCCGCGAGCACCAACGCTTCGACGCGTTCGCCGACCTCGCTGAGACCGGGGCGGAGGTACTCAATCCACGCGGAGGTGTCCACGAGCGTCATGCGGTTTTCTCCCACTTGCGGTCTTCGCGCATCCCCTTCAGATCTTCCTGGTTCATGAAGTCCACGAAGGTTCCTTTCAAACGGGCGTTCAACTCCCGCAGGCGCTGGAGCCGGTTGAACTTCTCAATGGCCGTGACCACCGCGGCACGCTTGGTCTTCGCGCGGGTGTAGCGCATCGCTTCCTTCAGCAATGAATCCGGAATATCAATCGTCGTTTTCACACTTCCAGTATCCGCTAGATTGAGATTCCGTCAATTGAACTCGTGGAATCCTCATCCTGCTTCAGAACTGCCTCAGGAACCGGACGTCGTTCTCGTAGAACAGCCGGATGTCGTTGATCCCGTAGCGGAGCATGGCGATGCGTTCGATGCCGAAGCCGAAGGCCCAGCCGGTCCAGAAGTCCGGATCGTAGCCGACGTTCTCGAACACGACCGGGTTCACCATGCCGCAGCCGGCAATCTCCAGCCAGTCCTTGCCCATCCGCTTCACCAGCGCGTTGGTGAAGTCGATCTCGTAACTCGGCTCCGTGTAGCTGAAATAGTGCGGGCGGAAGCGGATCTTCACGTCGCTGCCCATGAGTTCCTTGAAGACGAACTCGACCGTGCCCTTGAGATCGCCCACGGTCACGCCCCGGTCCACGTAGAGGCCCTCGATCTGGTGGAAGGTCGGGTTGTGCGTGGCGTCGGCATTGTCGCGGCGATAGACCCGGCCGGGCACGATGATGCGGACGGGCGGGGCTTGCTTCGTCATCACCCGAATCTGCACGGATGAGGTGTGGGTGCGGAGCAGCCAACGGTTGGCGCTGTTGAGCGGCGGTCGAGGCGCGTTCGCGGGCAGGTCGGCGTAAAACGTATCCTGGGTGTCCCGCGCCGGGTGATCGGCGGGTGTGTTGAGCGCGTCGAAGCAATGATACTCGTCTTCGAGCTCCGGCCCGTCGGCGACGGCGAAGCCGATCTTGCGGAAGCTGCGGACGATGTCCTCGGTGACCTGCGTGAGCGGATGCAGCTTGCCGACGAGGCGACGGCGGCCTGGCAAGGTGAAGTCCGTCGGTTCCTGGGGGAGGAAGGCTTTGAGTTCGAGTTCGGCGCGGCGTTCAGCGAGTGCGGTTTCGAGTTCGATCTTGGCGGTGTTGATGGCCTTGCCGGCGGCGGGCTTCTCTTCCTTGGGCAGCCCACCGAGCTGCTTCATCAGGGCAGTGAATTGGCCCTGGGTGCCGAGCCACTTCCCTTTCGCCTGTTCGAGCGCGGCGAGGCCCGCGGCGGCCCGGAGGTCGGCCAACGCCGCCTGCTTCAACGGTTCGAGATCGTTCAACAGTGACATAGCGTTCGGGGGCCGAACTTAGAAGGCGGGCACGCGATTGAACAGCCAAAACGCGAGTTGCCCGCTTCGTCGGTGTTATTCAATTGCCGGCCGTTCCCGGTCGGCCTTGCCCACCGAGGACCGATCCAGGGCCGGGGTGTTCCGGGAGCCGAATCGCTGCGGGCCAACCTCGGAAAAGCAAAAGCGGGCTTTCTGTTCAGGTCGCCCGCTGCTCGGTTCGAAAGTGAAACGGGAATCTTTAGAGGGAGAAGCCGCCTACGCCTTGGTGCTGGCCTTGGCCTTGAGAGCGTTCTGGGCCACCTGGATCAACACGCTGAACGCGGCGGCGTCCTGGGCCGCGAGATCCGCGATCATTTTGCGATCGAGTGCGCACTGGGCGGCCTTGAGGCCTTCCATCAACCGGCTGTAGGTCGTTCCGGCCGCGCGCGCGGCGGCGTTGATGCGGACCTGCCAGAGCGCGCGGAAACTGCGCTTCTTGGCCTTGCGGTCGCGATAGGCGTACTGGCGGCCGTGATCGAGGGCGTCGGAGGCGTAGCGATACAGCTTGCTGCGGCGCATCCGGAAGCCTTTCGCGGCTTTGATCGTGCGGATGCGGCGTTTCCGGGAAGCGGGGGCGTTGGTGACTCGCATGAAAAGGGGGCGTTGAGGATTGCGGCCGGCGGCGACTAATGGCTGAATGGCAGGTTCAGGATGACCCGATGCACATCCGTGGGGTCGACGAGCACGGCCGTGCCGAGGGAGCGGCGGCGCTTGGGGCTCTTGGTGGACAACAGGTGCCGTTTGCCGGCGCGCATGCGCATGACCTTGCCGCGAGCCGTGACCTTGAACCGCTTGGCCACGGATTTCCTTGTCTTCACACCTTTGGGGCGTCGCATAGATGCA
>Ga0315286_10007772_pt1 | contig 10521 bp, 8 predicted proteins | sample YL17G10_0_MG_FD_205038 | JGI IMG/M metagenome (GOLD analysis project Ga0315286, IMG submission 205038) | Sediment microbial communities from Yellowstone Lake, YNP, Wyoming, USA - YL17G10_0 | ecosystem: Environmental > Aquatic > Freshwater > Lake > Sediment | place: USA: Wyoming | collected...
TTTCTGAGTGTTGTGGACAACGTGGAGCGGGCGCTGGCTGCACCGGTTGGCCACGGCGAGGAGCTGCGCCAGGGAGTGCAATTGACCCATCGCTCAGCGCTGCAGATGCTGGAGAGAGAGGGCGTGGAACCGATCCTGGCCCAGCCTGCCCTGCGGAGTATGGCGATCTCCGCAGCGCAGCCGAGAAGGGCCGCTCCCTTGCCGGTGACTGACGCCAGTCCCCGTAGTGAAGCCCGTCGTTCAGTGCCGACGACCGAAGGGAGAGCGAGGCAGGAGCGGGCGCGGGCAGTCCAGAGGGTCAACTCTTCGACCCGGCCTGGCAAAAAGCCGTCGCAGCGGTAAAGCTCGATGGCGGGACCCAGGTATTGCCTGGCACTGTGGCGCAGGTGATAGAACCGGGATATCGCCGGGGCGGCCAGTTGCTGCGGCCGGCGAAGGTGGTTGTGGCCGTCTGATTGTATACGGCGGTGGCAAGACAATGACTTGCCCTGCGGGGAGCAGGTAGATGGAATACAAAGACTATTACAAGACCCTGGGCGTAGACCAGAACGCCGACGAAAAAGAGATCAAGAAAGCATTCCGTCGCCTGGCCCGGGAACACCATCCCGACGTGAACCCAGACAACCCCCAAGCTGAAGGGCGCTTCAAGGAGATCAACGAAGCCTATGAGGTTCTCTCTGATCCGGAGAAGCGGCGCAAGTATGACCAGTTGGGTGCCGACTGGCAGCGTTGGCAAGGGATGGGCGGGCAGCCTGGTGACTTTGACTGGACCCGTTACGCCTCCGCCCGGCCCGGCGATGGAACGTATGTCCGCTATGGCGCGCCAGAAGACCTGCAGGGTATGTTCGGCGCCGGCAGCCCCTTCTCCGACTTTTTCAGCCAGATCTTTAGCGGCGCGGCTGCCGGATCCGGAACGGGGGGCATTCGATTTCAGACCCGCCGGCAACGCGGCCAGGACGTAGAGCAGCCCGTCGAGATCACCCTGCAAGAGGCGTATCACGGTACAAAGTGCGTCCTTCAGAGGGATGGGCAGAGGTTTGAAGTCAAGATCCCAGCCGGCGCCAAGACCGGCACTCGCGTACGGATCGGTGGTGAGGGAGGGGCCGGCAGCGGCGGTGGGCCGGCCGGCGACTTTTACCTACGGGTGACCGTGGTGCCCGATCCCCGGCTTGAACGCAGGGATGATGACCTGCACACCACGGTGGAGGCCGATCTGTATACCCTCGTCTTAGGTGGAGAGTTGCGGGTGCCGACCATGGAGGGTGATGTCGTCCTGAGCATACCTGCCGGAACGCAGAACGGTCGTTCTTTCCGGCTACGGGGCAAGGGCATGCCCTATCTGAACCAACCTGACCAGCACGGAGATCTGTATGCCAAGGTTGACGCCCGCCTGCCCGTGGATCTGACGCCTCGGCAACGGGAGTTGTTCGAGGAACTCAGGCAGAGTGCCCTGTCAGGATGAGGAATGCCGCATGACTGCATGAACTCGGGAGTGAAGCATGTTTCGTAAGATCCTTTTCGCTAACGAAGGCTCGCCCGCCGGGGAACGAGCGCTGCTATATGTGGAGCATCTGGCCCGGCGTGAAGAAGCAGAGGTGGTCGTGGTTCACGCCTATGAGGTTCCGGGCCGCTATGCCGCCACCGATGCCTACGATGAGCTGCGCGCCAGCTTTGAGAAAGCAAGCTGGGCAGTCGTGGACGATGCCATGGAGGAGCTGCAGCAGGCGGGGGTTTCCGTTCGTGGGATGATCCGCGAAGGGCCGGCTGCGCGTGGCATTCTGGAGGTGGCAGACACAGAAAACGCGTCGCTGATTGTGTTGGGCGCACGGGGGCCCTCCAGCGCAGCGGAGCTGCTATTGGGCAGCGTGAGCAGCGAGGTGCTGCGCTTCGCCCGTTGCCCGGTCATGGTCGTTCCCTAGAAATCCTCGTGGTTTCCGAAAGGGGGGAGGCAATGAACCCAATGCGTCACGAGAGATGGCTCGTTTTGCCGGTGCTGGTGGTAGCCCTGTTGGGATGTGCGGTGCCGAGCAGGTTGTCCGAGTTGATGACTGTGCCGCCGACAGCCACAGTCGCTCCTCCGCCAACAGCCACCACCGCGATGACTTCAGCGGCGGTTCCAGCCGAACCCGGTGTGCCGTTGCTGGGAGGGCTCGGAGCTCTCCAGGACGAATTCGTCCAGATCTACGAGGACGTGGGCAACAGCGTGGTGAACATCACCAACCGCAGCTATGGCTACGACTTTTTCCTTCAGCCAATGCCCCAGGAAGGCACCGGTTCCGGCTTTGTGTACGACACGCAGGGACACATCGTCACGAACTACCACGTGATTGAGGGTGCTGAAGAGCTGTACGTCACCCTGGCCAATGGCACGACACTCCCGGCCAAGGTGACCGGCGCTGACCCTTCCAACGACCTGGCGGTGCTGCAGATCGATGTTTCGAATGACAACCTGAAACCAGTCCCCTTGGGTGAGTCGGAGAACCTGCGCGTCGGCCAATTCGCTGTGGCCATCGGCAATCCATTTGGCCTGGAGCGCACCCTGACCGTGGGCGTCATCAGCGCCTTGGGCCGGGTGATCCAAAGCCCGGACGAACGGTTCATTGGCGAGATTATACAGACCGACGCGGCCATCAACCCCGGCAACTCGGGAGGACCGCTGTTGGACCTGACAGGACAGGTGATTGGGGTGAATACTTCCATCGTGAGCCCCAGCCAGGCATCGGCTGGCATTGGTTTTGCTGTGCCGGTGGATACGGTGAAGCGGGTGGTGCCTGAGTTGATCTCCCGTGGGTATTTCCCACATCCCTGGCTGGGCATCACCATGTATGGCCTGACGCCAGACTTGGTGAGCATTCTCAGAGAAGCCGGGATGAACGTGCCTGTGGACAAAGGGCTGCTGATCGTCGAAGTGTCGTCGGGCAGTCCTGCGGCCAAGGCTGGCTTGCAGGGGGGCCAGCAACAACTGCGGTTGAGGCGCGTGGTCCTGCCCATTGGTGGCGACATTCTGACGGCCATCGACGGCACAACCATTGCGTCCGACCGCGACTTAACGCTGTACCTGGACACACAGACCGAGGTGGGTCAGGTGATTCAGGTCACGATCTGGCGGGACGGGAAAGAGCTCACGATTCCCGTTACCCTGACCGAGCGGCCACGGCAGTAGGGGCAAACCCTGATCCATGGCGGCCTGAAGATTTGCACATTCCCTCAGGTTGCGGTAAACTGGGTAGTGCGTTAGCACTCGCGCTATTAGAGTGCTAGCGCGCTCATCGTGTAGTTCAAATCATGTTGTGAGGAGGGTTGCGAGAAATGACACTCAAACTGAGACCATTGGCAGATCGCGTCGTGGTGGAACCGATCGAACGCGAAGAGATGACCGCCAGCGGCATCTATGTGCCCGAGACGGCCAAGGAAAAGCCTCAGGAGGGGTTGGTGGTGGCCGCCGGCCCGGGGCGCAAGGACGAGGACGGGGAGCGCATCCCCATGGACGTCGCCGTGGGCGACCGTGTGCTGTACGCCAAGTATGCGGGCACGGAGGTCAAGCTCGAGGACAAGAAGGTCCTCATCCTCAAGGAAAGCGATATTCTCGCGATCCTGGAATAAGACAAGGAGAGACATAAAATGGCAAAGCAACTGATTTTTGCAGAGGATGCTCGTCGCGAGCTCAAGATCGGCGTTGACGCCCTGGCAAACGCCGTCAAGGTCACCTTGGGCCCCAAAGGCCGCAACGTTGCGCTCGACAAGAAGTGGGGTGCTCCGACGATCACCCACGACGGCGTGACCGTGGCGAAAGAGATCGAGCTGGAAGCCCCCTTCCAGAACATGGGGGCCCAGCTTCTCAAGGAAGCGGCTACCAAGACCAACGATGTGGCCGGCGATGGCACCACCACGGCCACCGTGCTGGCGCAGATGATCGTCAACGAGGGTCTGAAGAACGTCGCCGCCGGCGCCAACCCGATGCTCATCAAGAACGGCATCGCCAAGGCCTCGCAGGCCATTGTCAAGGCGTTGCGCGAGATGGCCACCGAGATCGACACCAAGGAAGAGATCGCCAACGTTGCCGCGATCTCGGCCAACGACATGGAGATCGGGACCCTCATCGCCGAGGTGATGGAGAAGGTGGGCAAGGACGGCGTGATCACGGTCGAAGAGTCCAAGGGACTGGCGTTTGAGACGGAGTACGTGGAAGGCATGCAGTTTGACCGCGGCTACATCTCGCCGTACTTCATCTCCGACCCGGAGCGCATGGAAGCTGTGCTTCAGGACCCTCTTTTTCTCATCTACGACAAAAAGATCTCGTCTGCGCAGGACATCATCCCCATTCTCGAGAAGATGGTGCAGTCCGGGCGCAAGAACCTGGTCATCATCGCCGAGGACGTTGACGGCGAAGCGCTGGCCACGCTTGTACTCAACAAGCTGCGGGGCGTGTTCAACTGTCTGGCCATCAAGGCTCCGGGTTTTGGGGACCGGCGCAAGGCCATGCTGCAGGACATTGCCATTCTCACCGGGGGGCAGGTCATCACCGAGGAGATGGGGCGCAAGCTTGAAACTGCGCAGATTCGCGACCTGGGTCGCGCCGTGAAGGTCATCGCTACCAAGGAAGAGACGACGATCGTCGGGGTGGAGGACGAAGCGATCAAGAAGGACATCATCGGCCGCATCAACCAGATCAAGGCCGAGGTGGAGGCCTCGACCTCTGACTATGACAAGGAAAAGCTTCAGGAGCGACTGGCCAAGCTGTCGGGCGGGGTAGCCATCATCCGTGTGGGTGCCGGCACCGAGGTGGAACTGAAGGAAAAGAAGCACCGCGTCGAAGACGCCCTGAGCGCCACCCGCGCGGCGGTCGAAGAGGGCATCGTTCCTGGTGGTGGCGTAGCTCTGATCAATGCGGTTCCCGCCCTGGCGGACGTCAAGCTCGAGTTCGACGACGAAAACACGGGCGTGGCCATCGTCCGCCGTGCCTTGGAAGAGCCGATGCGCCAACTGGCGGTGAACGCCGGCAAGGATGGCGCGGTCATCGTCGAGAACGTGCGTCGTGCCCAGGCGGAACAGAACGACAAGAGCGTGGGCTATGACGTGCTGCGCACAGTGTACGTGAACATGCTGAAGCAGGGCATCATCGACCCGGTGAAGGTCACCCGCAGCGCCGTGGAGAACGCGGCCAGCATCGGGGCGATGATTCTGACCACCGAAGCGCTCATCACCGACATCCCGGAGAAGGCAAAGGCACCTGCGACCCCGCAGATGCCCGAGTACTAGGCTGAAACTGACGGGGACCATGCCTCAGTGCGAGGTGTGGTCTCTATTGTCTCCAGTAAGTCCAGACTTCCGAAGTCTCGCCCGCCCTGGCTTGCGCCAGCGGGCCAGGGCAGGCTTCGGAAGTCTGTGGACTAACCAGAAGGAGGCGAACTGCTCTATGCCAATTTACGAGTACGAATGCTCAGAGTGCGGCACGCACTTTGAGCAGTGGCAGAAGTTCGGGGACGGGCTGCCGAGCGCCTGCCCCAATGGGCACAAGCAGGTGCGCCGGCTCCTTTCACAACCGATGGTCATCTTCAAGGGCTCAGGCTTTTACTCAACCGACCACGGGAAGAACGGATACGGCCCCTCGTCTCGAAAGGCTCCGAAAGCCAAGCAACCAGAAACGGCTTCTGACCTAGCAGCAGACGGGGAATCCAAGTCCCAGAGCCACTAATGGCCCTGCGGCCATAGCTTTGCGGCCACAGGCAGGGTCGCTACACGATGTTGAGTGGCCTTAAGCCAGGCTTAAGGTCGCTTTCATGTCCGCTTAAGGACAGTCGAATCCACCGTGTGCTATCCTCCGATGGAATATCCTGTGTGCTATCCACGAGGCGAAGATCTATGATTGACGTCACCGACCTTGGCAAGTCTTACGGCCCTGTCCAGGCCTTGCGCGGAGTGTCGTACCATGTGGACCCAGGCGAAATCATCGGCCTGCTGGGTCCCAACGGCGCAGGCAAGACGACCATGATGAAGATCCTGACCGGCTACCTGCATCCAACCAGCGGCACGGCGACGGTGGGCGGTCTGGACGTCGTGTCCCACTCCCTGGAAGTCCAGCGGCGCATCGGCTACCTGCCGGAGAACGCTCCTCTCTATCCAGAGCTCTCGGTGCAGGCATATCTCAAGATGATCGCCGACCTGCGCCAGATCCCACAGGCAGACCAACCCGCACGCCTTTCAGAAGCGATCCGTGCCACTAGTTTGGAGGCTCACCTGACCCGGCCCATCGGTCAACTCAGCAAAGGCTTTCGCCAGCGGGTGGGATTGGCCCAGGCCATCGTGCACCAGCCGCAACTACTCATCCTTGACGAGCCGACCATCGGCCTGGACCCGACGCAAATCGTCCAGATCCGGAATCTCATCCGCCGCCTGGCCCGGAAAAGCACCGTACTCCTCTCTACCCACATCCTGTCGGAGGTCGAGGCGATCTGCGACCGGGTGATCATCCTGTTGAATGGAGAGGTCAAGGCCGACGCCCGCCTGGCTGAACTGGAAGCCAGCAATGACGTGGTCCTGTTACTGCACGAGGGTGCACCGAACGTAACTACCGAGCTCAGGGCTCTGAAGGGCGTCTGCAGCGTTGAATCCATGCCCACCACCGACGGCACCCTCTATCGAGTGCGTGTCAGAGACGGCTCAACCCAGTTCTATGCAAGCACCCTGGATCTGCGGCCGGCCATCTTTACCCTCGCCTGCCAGCAGGGATGGGAGCTGAAAGAACTGAGGCGAGACCAGCGAACCCTGGAAGCGGTGTTCAACGAGCTGGTGACGGCAGGGGGAGAAGAGCAAGCATGAAGCAGATATGGGCTGTTACACGCAAGGAGCTGAGCACCTACTTCGGCTCACCCATGGCCCTGATCTTCGTGGGGGCCTTCCTGGTCGTCACCCTTTTTGTGTTCTTCTGGGTAGAGACCTTCTTTGCCCGCAACATCGCCGATGTCCGGCCACTCTTCCGCTGGATGCCGATGTTGATCCTCTTCCTGGTCGCTGCACTGACCATGCGCCAGTGGAGCGAGGAGCAGCGAGGCGGAACCCTGGAAGTCCTCCTTACCCTGCCCGTGAACCGCATCCAGTTGGTGTTGGGCAAGTTCCTGGCGGTCATGATCCTGGTGGCCTTGGCCCTGGCCCTGACATTGTTCCTGCCCATCACCGTCAGCATCCTGGGTCCCCTGGACTGGGGTCCGGTTGTGGGTGGAGCCCTTGCAGCTCTGTTGATGGCCGCAGCCTATACGGCCATCGGGCTCACCGTCTCGTCGCGCACCGACAACCAGATCGTGTCCTTGATCGCGACCCTGTTCGCGGGCGGCATGTTTTACGTGATCGGCACGAACGGCCTGACGGGACACGTGAAGGAAGGCCTGGCCGAGATCCTGCGGGCCATTGGCACCGGCAGCCGCTTCGAGAGTATTGAACGAGGGGTGATCGACCTGCGGGACCTGGTCTACTATGGTTCGCTGGCGGTCGGTTTCCTCACACTCAACGTCCTATCTCTGGATGCGAAGCGATGGAGCAAGGGCTCGCAAACCACCGCCTACCGGCGACAGGCGATCCTGAGTGTAGTACTGATCATAGCCAATCTGGCAGCCCTGAACACCTGGCTTTTCCGCCAGGGAGGGTTGCGTGCAGATCTGACCGCCGACCGACAGTACAGCCTGTCTCGCGCCACCCGCGACCTGCTCTCCAACCTGCAGGAACCGCTGCTCATCCGTGGCTATTTCAGTGAACAGACCCACCCGCTCCTGGCACCCCTGGTGCCGACCATCCGTGACATGCTGCGCGAGTACCAGATTGCCTCCAGGGGCAAGATCCAGGTCCAAGTGTTGGACCCCCGCAACAATCCAGACCTGGAAGCCGAAGCCAACCAGGTGTATGGCATCCGCCCCACGCCCTTCCGCATCCTGGGCCGTTACGAATCGTCGGTGATCAACTCCTATTTTGACCTTCTGATCCGTTATGGCGACCAGTACACCACTTTGGCCTTTGGCGACCTGATCGAGGTTGAGCCCAACGTCACAGGGCAGGTGGACGTCCGGCTGCGCAACCTGGAATACGATCTGACCAGGTCGATCAAGAAAACGGTGTATGGCTTCCAGAGTCTGGATTCGGCGTTTGTCACCATCCAGCAGCCGATCAAGCTCACGGCGTACATCACCCCCAAGACCTTGCCCTCCGGCCTGGAGCAGGTACCGCAGACCATTGAGAAAGTGGCCCAGAAACTCCGGGAGGAATCGGGGGGCAAGTTCACACACGAGATCGTCGACCCCGACGCGCCAGGCAGCCCCGTCAACCGGGATACGCTCATCAATTCCTACGGCCTGCGGCCGATCTCGGCTTCGCTCTTCTCGCCCGATTCGTACTACCTGCACCTGGTGCTCCAGATCGGGGATCAAGCACAGTTGCTCTACCCTACAGGCGACATGGCCGAGGCGGACATTCGCGCTGAGATCGAATCGGCCCTTAAGCGAGCAGCGCCCGGCTTTCTCAAGACCGTGGGCGTGTGGGTTCCAAACCTGCAGCCGCAGCCCGACATGTTCGGGGGAACGACCCAGCCCATCTCCAGTTGGGATATGCTGCAAGATCAACTACGCCAGAACTATACCGTGAAACAGGTTGACCTGAGCTCAGGACAGGTGCCTGGGGATATCGACGTGCTGCTGTTGGTTGCCCCACAGGCGATGAGCGACAAGGAACGCTACGCGATCGACCAGACCCTGATGCGAGGTGGCGCGGTAGTGGTAGCCGGCGGCACTTATGCCCTTTCGCAGCAGCAAGCGCCTGGCGGCCTGACTGTCGACCCGCTGAAGGATGGCCTCAAAGAGATGCTGGCCAGCTACGGTGTGGAGGTAGCGGAGTCGATGGTTCTGGACCCACAAAACGAACCGTTCCCTGTACAAGTGCAGCGCAACGTCAGCGGCATGCAGGTAACGGAGATACAGCAGGTAGAATACCCCTACTTTGTGGACATCCGTCGCGAAGGCATGGACAAGAGCAGCCCTATCGTGGCCAACCTACCGGCTGTCACGTTACAGTGGGCCTCGCCACTGACCATCGACCAAAACAAAAACGCAGGCAGGGAAGTGACGGTCCTGCTTCAGTCCACCGCCAAGTCCTGGGTACGCGCCTCGTCGGACATCCAGCCCACTCTGGATCAATATCCTCCATATGGCTTTCCTGTGGAGGGGGAACAGAAATCTTGGCCGCTTGCCGTCTCTATCCGTGGCTCGTTCGAGAGCTTTTTCAAGGGCCGCCCTTCGCCCTTGCAGGAAGCCGCAGCTCCAACGCCTGAGGCCGGGAGCCAGGCCAGCCCGGTAGAGCCGGTAGCGCCCACCGTCCAACCGTCGCTAGGCACCATCGAGTCGTCGCCCGATTCGGCGCGGCTGGTGGTCATCGCCAGCTCCGAGTTTGTCGACGATGTTGTGCTCCAGCTTTCCCAGAGCCTGGCGGCCGACCGATACCTCAGCAACCTTCAGCTCCTCCAGAACGCGGTGGACTGGTCCGTTGAGGACCAGGACCTGCTGAGCATCCGATCGCGGGGCAGCTACGCGCGCCTGCTCAAGCCCATGGACAGAGGGCAGGAAACCTTCTGGGAAGGGATCAACTACGGCCTGGCCTTGCTCGCCCTGGTCGTCATCGCCGGGGTGTGGAGTGTGAAACGGCGCAATGAGAAGCCCATGCCTCTCGTAGACGAATTGGACATTCCAAGCTCGACGTTGGATGAGGCACAGCGCGAGACAACGCTGAATGGGCGCAAGCCTGGCGCCCCTACCATCGGACCTCGAATATCGAGCGCGAAAGGAGGAGGCGATGAATAGGCGAAACCAGATCCTGGTGGGCCTTCTCGTCCTACAACTGATCGTACTCGCCTTTGTCTTCTGGCCCCGGTCAGCAGTGTCGGGCAAGGAAGGGCAAAGCCTCTTTCCTGGCATCGCCGCCGACCAAATCGTCGGGCTGGCCATCACCGGCGCTGACGGCCAGTCTGTCCGTCTGGCCAAGGGAGCGGATGGCTGGGTGCTGCCAGACGCGGGCGACTATCCGGTTCAGGTTGACAAGGTGCCGGCCTTGCTCACCAAGATCGTCGGGCTGAAGGCCAGCCAACCGGTGGCGACAACGAGCAGCAGCCTGAAGCGTCTCAAGGTGGCAAAGGATAGCTTTGAGCGGCTCATCGAGTTCCAGGTGGCCGACGGGTCTATCCACCGGCTCTACCTGGGAAGCTCTCCCAGCTATGGCGCCAACCATGTCCGCGCCGACGAACAGAACGAGGTTTATCTGGCCCGCGGCCTCTCCACGCAGGATGCAGGGAATGCCGCCTCGGACTGGGTGGACCGGGACTATCTGTCGATCCCCCAGGATCAGATCGTGGCGTTCACGCTGGAAAATGGTCAAGGCCGCCTCGACCTCGAGAAGAACGGAGGCCAGTGGGCAATGCAGGGGCTGGCGGTGGGTGAAACCCTCGACCAGGGCAAGATCACGACGTTGCTGAATAGAGTCAGTCCGCTA
>Ga0315286_10007773_pt1 | contig 10521 bp, 11 predicted proteins | sample YL17G10_0_MG_FD_205038 | JGI IMG/M metagenome (GOLD analysis project Ga0315286, IMG submission 205038) | Sediment microbial communities from Yellowstone Lake, YNP, Wyoming, USA - YL17G10_0 | ecosystem: Environmental > Aquatic > Freshwater > Lake > Sediment | place: USA: Wyoming | collected...
TTTTTTATATGGCCTTGCCTTTTTCGGCTTGGGACTAACTCTTGCACTGGAATCCGAACGCTCCCCCGCCCTGGCTGAGGCGCGCCTCCTGCGCCCCCTGGCTGCTTTTGGAATGCTCCATGGGGCCCACGAATGGCTTGATTCATATTTGCTGCAGCCTGTAGCAGGCGGAATGCAGCTACCTGCTTGGCTGCTTTGGCTAAGGCTGGGAATGCTGATCGCATCGTTTTGTTCCCTTTTGCTTTATGGCATCTTAACCTTGCGAGTACACCCGTTGGAACCAAGCATATCCTCCTATTTCGGTTGGGGCGCACTGGCAGTCTTTGAATTGGGAATCTTGGCAAGCACTGTTCTTACTTACCGGACAGGCACCACTCTTTTGGTTAATGTATTTGATGTACTGACCCGCTACCTGCTGGCAGTTCCCGCCGCATTTCTAGCTGCCATAGCCCTGCGAGCCGAAGCGCACAGTGCTCAGATCGCTGGCAGAAGGCGAGTGATGGTCTTCCTTACATGGGCGGCAATCGGGTTTGGGTTGTATGGTCTGACCCAACTATTCGTCCCTGGGATTGATATGTTCCCTGCCCGCGACTTGAATTCGACCGTCTTTCGGACGATTACTGGTTTCCCCATCCAAGTCTTGAGGGCACTTATGGCTGTTTTGATCACGCTCAGCTTATTACGAGCCACGCAAATCGTTGAGAAAGAAAGGCAACTGCAATTGCTCGCTGCACAACAAGCACGGCTGGATGCACTCGAACGGATTCAGAACGAGTTGATCAAGCGAGAAGCACTCCGGCGCGAATTGCTTCGGCATACTGTGCGGGCCCAGGAAGAGGAGCGAACTCGCATTGCTCGCGAGCTCCATGACGAGACCTCCCAAGTCTTAACAGCATTTTCTCTCGACCTGGCTACATTAAGAACCGTAGTTTGTGACCGCTCTGAAGTTTTAAATCTTGTTGACCGGCTGCAGGATCTCAGTAAACAAATGTCGCAGGGACTCTATCGTTTAGTTCACGATCTCCGCCCAGCGCAATTGGATGACCTTGGACTGGTTTCTGCTCTGGAATACCTCAAGGATGATAGCAAGACAGCAGGGTTGGATGTGTCAATGGAAATAAAGGGCAGTGCACGACGACTCGATTCTGTTATTGAAACAGTTCTCTTTCGAGTGGCGCAAGAAGCAATACATAATATAGTTCGTCATTCACAGGTCCGCCGGGCTCGGATTCTCTTGGTTTACCAATCCCAGGAGGTTACCCTTAAGATTGAAGATTCTGGCGTCGGTTTTAACCCTGTGCAATCATTTGCCCCACCGCGCGGTTGGGGTCTGGCCGGGATGCGAGAGCGGGTCGAATCGGTTGGCGGCCAATTAAGTATCCAATCGGAGCCGGGTGCAGGAACGATGGTCGAGGTTGCAGTGCCTGTCTTTGACATCCTCCCATAGTCAGGTCTCTCTATAATAAAGGAAGAATAAAAGCATGGAAAAAATACGATTAATGCTCGTGGATGATCATGAGGTTGTACGCGTAGGATTAAAGTCCTTCCTGCAGACTCAGGAGGATTTTGATGTGGTTGCTGAAGCCAGTGATGGGGAAGAAGCAATCAGCCGGGCCATGGCAACGCATCCAGACATCATCCTGATGGACATTACCATGCCCGGGGTTGATGGGTTGGAGGCCACCCGGCGACTGCGCGTCCTGTGTCCGAAATGTTTGATCCTCGCCTTAACCGTCCACGATGATAAACAGTACTTTATGCAAATGCTGGCCGCAGGCGCATCCGGTTACATCACCAAACAAGCCGCGGGAGATGACCTTATCGCAGCCATTCACACGATTTTTGCCGGCAATGTATTTCTCCAGCCCGCCCTGGCGCGTTGGTTGCTTGAAGATTACCAGCGGCTGACCCGCCAGTCGGCTTTGACACCAACATCTACCTCGGCAGAAGTAGACGAAGCAAATGTAATCGGGTTGGATGTGCTCAGCCAGCGCGAACGCCAGGTCCTTGAGTTGGTGGCAAATGGATTGAATAACCAGCAGATTGGAGAGCAGCTCACTCTCAGTCCCAAGACGATCGCCCGCCATCGAGAACGCATCATGCACAAACTTAACATGCACTCCCGCACCGAACTGGTCAAATTTGCCATCCGAAGTGGTTTAATCCAGTTGCATTAATAGTGTAATATTTTTCACATTCTCACCTTGCGCTAATCTAGATATGTAAAATTATCATGGAACTTATTAATAGGTAAATAGGAGGTATGGAATGCAAAAGTCCCGACCAATTGGTTTCCAAGGCCGTGTGAAATTTATATTGGGTGGCCTGCTTATCTTAGCAGCAGTGATCTACCTTATTGTTTCGGCCACGAATGCAAATGCTGAATACTTTATGACAGTGAATGAATTAAAATCCAAAGGCAGCAGCCTGGTTGGACGCAGCCTGCGCATCTCCGGTGCGGTGATTGGCGATACCATCGGATACGACCCGCAGACGATGAATTTAACCTTTGAGATTGCCAACGTGCCCGGTGATAACGCCTCCATTGAGATGGGCGGCGGACTGGCTGCGGTGCTCCACGCAGCAGTCACAGACCCGACTCGTGGTCGACTGACCATAGTTTACAACGGTCCAAAACCCGACTTGCTGCGTGATGAGGCACAGGCGATTGTCACTGGCCATTTAGGCCAGGATGGTATCTTCCGCGCCAATGAGCTCTTGCTCAAGTGCCCCACTAAATACCAGGAAGCCGTTCCCAGCCAGGTCGTCAACGGGAATTAACCTGTCGGAATCTTGGAATTATCAGTATTAGTGGATTACTAAAAGTATTCGACAAGGAGCCTTCATGCTTGCTCAATTCGGCTTTGGCGTGTTCGTGCTGACTTTCATACTGGCACTTTTCAGCGTAGGTGCTGCAGTTTTTGGATACTTTGACAAGTCTGACCGCTGGGTGGAAGCAGCCCGGCGTGCCATGCAATTAACTTTTCCTCTTATCACACTGGCATCCTTGACGCTCGCTTACCTGCTCGTCACAGGACATTATGAACTCCAATATGTCTACTCGGTGACAAGCAATGACATGCCATTCTATCTAAAGATCACAGCCTTGTGGGGTGGACAGGCGGGGTCACTCGTCCTTTGGTCGTGGTTGATGTCAGCTTTCGCTTCAGCCGTCACCTTGCGCAAGTGGGAACGCGACCGCGAATTATTGCCGTGGGTCATCGTGGTGACTTCGGTTACGCTGGCTTTCTTCCTGTCTCTGACAATCCTCTACGAGAATCCTTTTGCGCGCTGGTGGCAAACAACTGGAGGCGATTTTGTGCCGCACATGTTCGCACCTGCCGGAGCATTTCCAGTCACTCCCGCAGATGGACAAGGTCTGAATCCGCTCCTGCGCCATCCAGGCATGATCATCCATCCGCCCATGTTGTACCTGGGTTTTGTCGCTTTTGTCATCCCATATGCATTCGCAATCGCCGCCCTGGTGACTGGTCGCTCAGACGACCGCTGGATTCGTCTGACCCGCCGCTGGACATTGGTCGCATGGCTCTTCCTGTCTCTCGGTCTTGTACTGGGGATGCGCTGGGCTTACGATGTGCTTGGTTGGGGGGGTTACTGGGCCTGGGACCCGGTCGAAATCTCCGCATTGATGCCCTGGCTGACCGGAACAGCTTTCCTGCACTCGGTTATGATCCAAGAAAAACGTGGAATGTTCAAGCAATGGAACATGCTGCTCATCATCTTGACTTATGCTCTGGTTATCTTTGGAACATTTCTCACCCGTTCCGGGGTGCTTTCTTCGGTTCATGCTTTCGCACAAAGCGCCATCGGACCGATGTTCTTTGCCTTTATCGGCATCACCTTTGTCATTTCGATTGCCCTGTTAATTTATCGCTGGAAAGACCTGCGCGCCGAAGTTGAAATGACCTCAATGTTTTCGCGTGAGGCGCTTTTCCTTCTCAATAATCTGCTGTTCATGGGCATTCTGATCGTCTGCTTCTGGGGAGTGATCTTCCCTTTGATCTCGGAACTGGTAACAGGCCAGAAAGTGACTGTCGGACCGCCATTCTATCTGCGCGCCAACGGACCTTTGTTCGGTGCGTTGTTGGCGCTAATGGGTATCGCCCCGCTTTCAGCCTGGGGTCGATCCACATTCAAGACCTTGGGGCGCGCCTTGTGGAAACCATCCATCCCTTCAGCTATCGTCCCGGTTGTATTGGCCATCCTGGGTGTGCACAATTGGATTGCGCTGGTTGGTTTCACGCTGGTTGCCTTTGTGATCTTCGTGACACTGTTTGAGTTCTGGCGGGGGGTCCGTTCCCGACAGAAGAAGAATGATGAAAATTTCCTGGTCTCCTTCTGGCAACTGGCTGGGCGCAATCGCCGACGTTATGGCGGTTATTTGATCCATCTAAGCATGGTCGTCATGGCAATCGGCATCCTGGGGATCGAGCTTTACCAAACCACCACCCAAAAGACACTTGCGGTCGGGGAAGACATCCAGATTGCCGGGTACACTCTCCGTTATGACTCACTGGCACAGTTCCCATATACAGACGGGCGCATTGTGACGCGCGCCGCCCTCAGCGTATACCGGGGCGGGAAGTTTCTAAGCAATCTTTATCCCCGCTACGACTATTACACGGCGAGCGGGCAGCCGATGACGATCGCCGGTGTACGCTCCACCCTGGCAGACGATCTGTATGTGGTGCTGGTAAACTGGGAGAACGTATCGGCAGCCCAGGCACCTTTTAAGGTGTATCATAATCCGCTGGTCAACTGGCTATGGATTGGGAGCCTGATGTTCATCTTCGGATTCCTGGTGGCAGCATGGCCGCAACGTGAGGAAGAAACACGGCAAGGGAATACATGAAAACAAGAATCATCTTTCTAATTACTTATTCCTTCCTGTTTTTCTTTATTGCCAGCCTTATTCCGGTAGTTGTAGTCGCTGCCCAGCAACCAACGCCCTCGGATGATGAAGTGAATGCCATCGCTCGGCAGTTATACTGCCCGGTTTGCGAGAATACCCCCTTGGATGTTTGCCCGACTACAGCCTGTCACCAGTGGCGTGAACTCATCCGCCAGATGCTGTCCGAAGGGAAATCCGAAACAGACATCAAGCAGTATTTTGTAGATTATTATGGGGCCCGCGTTCTGGCCGAGCCACCGCGCACGGGGATAAACTGGCTGGTGTACGTAGTCCCGCCTGCGGCATTTTTAGCCGGGGTCTACTTGCTATTCCGGGCTTTCACGACCTGGAAACGGCAGGCGAAAGAACCGATTAAGCCAGCAGGTCAATCCTCCTCGCTTGGGTCAGGAACCGAGCCCGGCAAAGATTCCAATATCGCTGCGGACGCTGATTATGCAAGCCGTTTCGAAGAAGAATTACGTAAGCGACAGTAATTGAGGCTGTTATGGGAAAATTGAAGTCTTTGAATTGCCCAAATTGTGGAAGTCCAAATCTAACTAAGATAGACGAAGCAACTTACAAGTGTAATCATTGTGAGTTGACCTCGGTTTTGGAAAAAGATCCAATCAAGAATACATTTATTCTTGTATTATCTGAGAATGTTCCCTCACCTGAATCGAGAGGCGTGTCTAGGCGCGGCGTCCCATTCTGGGCGCAGATACTTGTATGGATTGGTTTACTGGGCCTACTCGGTCTGCTGGCTGCCGGGTTGTTAAAGGCAAAGAATCCAATTATAGGTGTCGGCTCTTCAGTGCCCGGTTTCACGCTGACTCTGTTTAGTGGTTACGAATACAACGGCGCTTTGCTGGTCAAGCTCTCGAACCTGAGCGGTAAGGTGGTAGTGGTTAATTTCTGGGCGTCCTGGTGCCAACCATGCCGGACCGAAGCTGCGGAGTTGGAATCTGCATGGCGTTCCTATAAAGAGACGGACCAGGTTATTTTTTTGGGTGTGGATTACGTGGATACCGAGCCGGAAGCACGTGCATATATGACGGATTTCAACCTGAGTTACCCCAACGGTCCAGACATGGGGACGCGCATTTCGCAAATATTCAACCGCAACCTGGGTGTTCCGGAAACTTACATCATTGACCAGCAAGGTGTTCTGCGTTTCATCCAAATTGGACCGTTCCAATCCGTAGCAGAAATCCAAGCTATCATTGATCCGTTACTGGCTGGGAGATAGGATTTTATGGAACCGGTAGCTATTTTCCTCCTTTTGATCGTTCTCACAATCATCGTACTTTTTGTGACCCGGCCGTTTTTCAAACGGCAGCGCGTCCAGGCTGTAGAAAGCAGCCACGAATATTCGTCCCTTCTGGCTGAACGTGAACGGTTGTTGACCGCATTGCAGGAACTGGATTTTGACCAGACTCTCGGTAAAATTCCAACGGAGGATTACCCCAGCCAGCGTGCAACCTTACTCCAAAAAGGTGCCGAAGTGCTGCGGCAGTTGGATGCCATCTCACCTTCCCTTGCAAAGCAGGCTGGAGGAAAAGTTCATGGCACCGAGAACGCATCCAACCTGAATACCTCGCTTTCTGATGACGATCTGGAAGAATTGCTTTCCAAACGCCGCAACACCCGGAAAGACAAGACTGCCGGTTTTTGCCCCAAGTGTGGCAAACCTATTCTGCAAGCGGATGTTTTCTGCCCATCCTGTGGTCATACATTGAAATAATATAGAAGCCCTCTGGATTATGTTCTGCAGTTTTTACACAAACGTTTTTGGATGGCTATCACCAATAAGAAAAGGATCCTTCATGAAATTCCGCTTGACAATTCTCGTTGTTTTCCTTTCCCTGGCTCTTGCTGCCTGTTCGCTTGCCGAAGATATCACCCCCCCACCTGGTTACTCTTCGCCGACTAACTTAGTCACAATCATTCCGTCCACTCAAACACCTAGACCTCCTTCGGCAGTGGCACCTTCGCCGACCACCGAAAAGGTTATTATTACCACTGAAACTACTCCCTCCACAACTGACGCAACCACTCCTTCAGCGGAGGTCAGCCCCACTTCTCAGGCGGATGTGGTGGAAATTGACGGTACGGTGACTCTCGCTTCAGGCGCTGCCATCCCCGATGGCACTCTTGCAACCCTGCTTGTTTACGACACCGCACTCGGACAGGTATCACAGACCCTGACAATGCCTATCCAGTCTGATGGGAAATATGTATTTTCCAATGTCCCGGCAGACAATACGACGGTCTACCTGATAACTGTGGACTTTGACGGCGTTACGTATAATTCTGCTCCCGCACAATTCGACGGGACGCTCTTCCTATTTGATATTCCGATAAGTATCTATGATTCGACAGACGACCTGAGTGTTCTTACCATTACCCAGGCTCACCTGCAATTCGACTTTTCAACTACCGGACAAGTACAGGTAATGGCGCTTTATGTGATCAGTAATCCTGGTGTAAACACCGTCATCGTTACCAGCGATGGTTCCAGTGTGCCATTCATTCAGCTCGCTGAAGGCGCTACAAGTGTACAGTATCAATTAACCCAGAACAGTTCTCCATTATTGAACGCCGCGAATGGCTTTGCATTATTACCGGGTGCTGATAAGCAATATGGAATTATTACCACATTCACGCTGCCTTACACCAATCGCCTGGTTTATTCCCAGCCGTTCAACCTGCCAGTTTCTTCCACCACCATCATTGTGCCGGAGGGTGTCAAAGTTCGCAGTGACCAATTAACCGATGCCGGTACACAAAGTTCCACGGATGCAATTTTTCACCTGTATCAATCCGACAGCCTGGCTTCCGGCAGTACACTGACTTTGACGATCTCCGGCATGCCAGGGGACAAACCCGGTTTCGTGCTTGACCAGCGTACATGGTTAATGATTGGAGTGGGTACTTTGGGTCTTATATTGATCGGCCTGGGCATCTTCCTCTTCCTGCGCGATCGCAGACTCAGAAAGCTGGAGGAGGAATTTGAAGGCGATAACGAAGAAGGTGAAGAAGATGCCCTTGGCGAAGATCGCGAAAGCATTATGGATGCCATTATCGCCCTCGACGATCAATATAAATCCGGTGACATCTTAAAAGACGCATATGAGAAGCGCCGGGACGAGTTGAAAGACCGGCTTAAGAATCTGGCTTAATCTCCAACCCAGTGTTTCCCTTCGAAACATCGTTGAACCGCAAATGGTCAAGAATTAACCTTATGATCGCCGTCAAAAAACTCGTCAAACGCTTTGGTTTGAAAACTGTCCTGCGTGGCTTGGATTTTGAAGTGCAGGCAGGGGAATTCGTGGCCTTACTCGGTCCGAATGGAGCTGGAAAGACAACCTTCCTGCGCATCTTGGCTTCGCTTTCGCGACCTACTTTGGGTGAAGTCCGCGTCGCCGGTTACCGCCTCCCTGCCCAGGCTTCAGACGTCCGCCGCAACCTGGGTGTGGTCTCTCACCTGCCATTGTTGTATGGCGACCTGACCGCGGAAGAGAACCTGCGGTTCTATGGGAGGATCTACGGTGTCCTGGAACTGAGTCAGCGAATCAACGAGGTTCTGGAACTGGTGGGACTCAATTCCCGGCGACGTGACCTGGTGCGGACTTTTTCACGTGGCATGCAGCAACGGCTTGCCATCGGACGCGCAATCCTGCATAACCCGGACGTTCTCCTTTTCGACGAACCTCATACCGGTCTCGACCAGGATGCCTGCGATATGCTCGACCGCCTCCTGAGCGAGGTGGCGGGACAGGGCCGGACCGTGGTCATGACCTCACATGACCTGGCACGTGTCGAGGACCTGGCCTCGCGCTTCGATGTGCTTTCCAGCGGAGTCATCTCCGCATCGGCGAGCCGGAATGGGCTTGGGAAGAACAACCTGCTCGATTTCTACCGCAAGGCGTTGGCAAGTTAGGATGAATAATAAGCAACGGACCGTAGAACACAAATCAGCCTCCAGTTTTCTTGGTGCCGTCGGTGCTATTATCTGGAAAGACCTGGCAGCTGAACTGCGTTCGCGCGAACTTCTTTCAGCTATGCTGGTTTTTGCCCTGCTGGTTATCTTGATCTTCAATTTTGCCCTCGAACTGGATCCGTTGACACGTCGCGTCGCCACACCGGGTATTTTATGGGCAACTTTCGCCTTCGCCGGGACGCTTGGACTGAACCGCTCGATGGCAGTCGAAAAAGACCGCGGCTGCCTCGACGGTCTCCTGCTCGCTCCGGTGGACCGCTCGGCAATCTATTTTGGAAAAACAATCAGCAACCTGGCTTTCATGCTTATCGTCGAGGCGATAGTCTTACCAGTATATAGTGTGTTGTACACCACCAATTTGTTTAACCCCGGGTTGATCGTCGTAATCTTACTCGGTTCGGTAGGATATGTTGCCGTCGGGACTTTACTGTCCAGTATGGCGGTCCAGACTCGCACACGGGATGTGTTGTTGCCCATCCTGTTATTCCCGGTCGTAATCCCCATTCTGATTGCAGCAGTCAAAGCCAGCAGCGGTTTTCTGCAAGGTCTGGCACTGACGGAGGTCATGCCATATATTAACCTGCTTATCGTTTATGATGTGATTTTTACTTCAGTCGCTTACATGGTATTCGATTTTGTGGTCGAAGAATAAGACGAGCTTCCCGTGTTCAACTTTATTGGAGAAGAAATGAAACCTCAACCGATTTTCCTAAAAGTACTTAACGTTGTCTCTGTACTGCTTTTCCTGGCCACCCTCAGCATGGTCTTTTTGTACGCACCGCTTGAAGCGACCATGAATTACGTCCAGAAAATTTTTTATCTCCACATTGCTAATGCCTGGGTTGGGATGCTCGGTTTCATCGCCGCGGCTGCCGCCGGGGTGATTTACCTGATCAAACATGACCAGAAATGGGATAACATCGAACTGGCTGCCGTGGAAATAAGCCTGGTCTTCTTTCTCATTGCCATCATCTCTGGATCCATCTGGGCCCGTCCTTCCTGGGGCGCTTACTGGACTTGGGAACCACGCCTGACCACTGCCGCCATCCTCGAGATGGTCTACATCGCCTATCTCCTGCTCCGTCAGGGTATCGACGACCCTGATCGACGCGCCCGGTTCAGCGCAGTGTACACAATCGTCGGCTCGATCAGTGTACCGATCACCTTCATGTCTATTCGACTTTTCCGCACCATCCATCCGGTAGTCATTGGGACGAATTCCGCCAGTTCGCAGGGCAGCTTCGACATGACTTCGAAAATGCTCGCCACCATGTTCTTTGCCTTGTTTACCTTCTCAGTCATCTTCGTCACCCTGTTTTGGCATCGTATCCGCCTGGGCCAACTTGCTCAACAGGTTGAACAACTCAAACTTGAAGAATTGCAATAAAGGAACCAGCCATGATTGCATTTGCCACCTCGATTAAATATATGTTCGCCGGGTACACAGTGATTCTGACCGTGCTTGCTTTTTACATCGTTAGTCTTTTCTTCCGCTGGCGCAACCTGAAGCGGGATTTACACACCCTTCATGAAATCCAAAAAAAATCTCTTTAGGAATCCCCTTTAGGGGTATTACCATACCTTTCTCTCAAAGACGGGATTTCTCAAT
>Ga0315286_10007775_pt1 | contig 10519 bp, 13 predicted proteins | sample YL17G10_0_MG_FD_205038 | JGI IMG/M metagenome (GOLD analysis project Ga0315286, IMG submission 205038) | Sediment microbial communities from Yellowstone Lake, YNP, Wyoming, USA - YL17G10_0 | ecosystem: Environmental > Aquatic > Freshwater > Lake > Sediment | place: USA: Wyoming | collected...
TCCTCAGGTTCTTCCCTGGCCGCGTCGCGGTCAGGATGGAGCCCGAGACGGCAGAGGAACAGAAGGTCCTCTAAGCGCAGTTTCGAGGAAGTATTTTTCTTCTTTCACGGTCCATCGACAGAAATATTTATCTGTGGGACCTTCCATGATAGGACATGAGGTCGGCCTATGCCCGTCAGTAAAAAGGACCTGCAGTGGAAGGACTACGAGCAGAAGGACACGCTCTATCGCGGTATCGTTCTCGAGATCATGATGAACAACAAGGATTCTGGCTACACGCTCCAAGAGGTTATCGACGCCATCAAGGAGAGGGTCGGCCCGGACGCCGCGAAGAGCGACAGGGCTTTCGAGGGCAACGTTCGAGCAGCCCTTCTGGACCCGCGCATTGCCATGACGCTCATGGACGGCGTGCCCTATTACTCGTTGAAGGACAACCCGCCGACAAGGTGATGCCCATGGGTATCTTGAACAAGAAACGAAAGGAAAAGATGAGGCAATGGTTCATATGGGCAATGGCGATTTTCATCGTCTTCCTGTTCGTATTCAGCGCATTCATCGTCATGATCCGCTGAGGCGCCGGACACCCATCGCGAAAGGTTATTATCGCCCAGGGCCATGCACTGTTCGATGGATATAAGCGCCTTCCTTGACGAGGATATCGGCACAGGGGACATCACGACCGAGGCCCTTCTGGGCGACGAGGAAGCCACGGGCGTCATCCTTTGCAAGGAGCCCTGCGTGCTCGCCGGCCTGGAGGAGGCTCGCATGGTCTTCGAGCAGTTCGGGCTCAAGGTCGAGTCCTTGGCGAAGGATGGGCAGCGCATGGCCGGGCCCGGCCCCGTTCTCAAGGTCAGCGGCAAGGCCCATGCCATCCTCAAGGCCGAGAGGACGGCCCTGAACATCGTCATGCGCATGAGCGGCGTCGCCACGAAGACCAAGGCCCTGGTCGACAAATGCCGCCCCGAGAACCCGCATATCATCATTGCCTGCACGCGGAAGACCACGCCAGGCTTTCGCTACTTCGAGAAGAAGGCGGTCTTTCTCGGCGGCGGAGACCCGCACAGATACGGACTCGACGACGCCATCCTGATAAAAGACAACCATCTCAAGGTCCTCGGGAGCGTCAAGGAGGCCCTGGCCAGGGCCAAGGCCAAGGCCGCGGAGCTTCTCGAAAAAAGCACCGACGCGCCGGACTTCGCAAAGGGCTCGTTCGCCTATCGCAAGATCGAGATCGAGGTGCAGGACCTGGCCGGGGCCAAGGAGGCCGCCGAGGCCGGCGCCGACATAATCATGCTCGACAACTTCAAGCCCGAAGATGCCGCCATGGCCTACAAGGCCGTGAAGTCCATTGACAAGGGCATTCTCGTCGAGGTATCCGGCGGCATGAACGAGGACAACGTCCTCTTTTTCGCCAGGAACGCCGATGTCATCTCCATGGGCAGCTTGACACATTCCTACCGGTCCATCGACTTTTCCCTCGAGCTCGAGTTCAGGTTCCCGAAGAAAAAATAAATTAATGGAACCCCATCGGGCCCACGATGCCTGCGCGCGAGCGACAGCGGCTCATGAGGCTCTTCAAGGCCCTACTGGACCATTACGGCCCACAGCACTGGTGGCCCGGAGAGACCGACTGGGAGGTCATGGTCGGGGCCATACTTACCCAGAACACGGCCTGGACGAACGTCGAGAAGGCCATCGCCAACCTCAAGGCCAACGGCCTGCTGACCGTCGAGAAGATCCACGGAACGCCCGAGGCCGAGCTCGCGGTCCACATCCGTTCCTCCGGTTACTACAACCAGAAGGCCAAACGCCTCAAGGAGTTCACGGCCCATATCGTGGCCGAGCACGGCGGCAAGCTAGAGCACCTGTTCTCACAGGATACAAACGCCCTCCGCGAGGAGCTCCTGGCCCTCAAGGGGATCGGCCCCGAGACCGCCGACGCCATGATGCTCTACGCAGGGGACCATCTGACCTTCGTCATCGACGCTTACACACTGAGGTTCGCGCGCAGGTACCCGCTCCCTTTCGAGGACGAATACGAGCCCGCCAGGGCCTACTTCGAGGCCAACCTCCCCAAGGACCTCTACGTCTACCAAGAGCTCCACGCCCTCCTCGACCAGCACGCCAAGACCTCCTGCCGACCGGGACCTCTCTGCAGCGAGTGCTTTCTCCGGCGGTCCTGCAATCGAAAGGGCCTCTGAAAGTCCATAGCAATGTTCATATCATGATATCCTGATTAGCGGCCCGGTGTCAGGAATGATCGCCAGAAGCGCCCATTTCATCTTCGACAAGAAGGTCCATTACAAGGACCTTGTAAAGGCCTTCCCGGAGATCTTCAAGAAGTTTTTGGAGCAGACCGGCCAGATGCCCGAGGAAGAGGAGTACGCCAGGATGCTCGTGAAGACCAACCTGAAGGACCTTGAGGCCGACCGCAAGCCCGAGGGCTACAACCGGCAGGGCCGCGTCCGGCTCATCTTCCCCATATCGAAGGACGGCATCGTCCGTTTCTACCTCTACCGCGGAGCCAAGAGCGAGGAGATAGGCCAGATGGCCGCCGTCGTCTCGAAGATCCTGACCCAAAGGAAGCTCAAGCACAAGATCGAATGGGACAAGATGGTCCTCTTCAATATTAAGGATCGGAAGAAGAAGGACTAGGGCCGTTTGGCGCTGGTGAGCTTCTTGAAGGTTCTAATTCTGACAGGCATGCCGGGCTCGGGCAAGTCGACAGCCGTCGAGCTCGCCAAAATGAGAGGCAAACCGGTCTTCCGCATGGGCGACATGGTCTGGGCCGAGGTCAGGGCCCGTGGCCTCGAGCTGGAGAATGAGGTCGTCGGCAAGGTCGCCAACGAGATGCGCGACAAGCACGGCCCTGGCATCTGGGCCGAGCGCACCGTCGAGCAGGTCCGGAAGGGCGGGGACGCGCCCCTCATCATCATCGATGGCTGCCGCAGCCGTGCCGAACTGGACGTGTTCAGGAAAGAGTTCGGGGCCGACCTATATATCGTTGCTATCATGGCCCCGCAAAGGACCCGCTTTGAGCGGCTCAAGGCCAGGGCCAGGAAGGACGACATCAGGACCCTCGAGGAGCTCAGGGCCAGGGACCGGCGGGAGGTCCGCTGGGGGCTGGACGAGGTCATGAATGCCGCCGATGTGAAGATCAGGAACGACGGGACCGTCGAGGAACTGAGGTCCGCCATGGACGGGCTGCTAGTAAGGCTCGCGGACGAAGGTTCTAGTAAGTCCTAGAGATAGTCTATTTATATCTCGTAGTCGGTTCATGGGCTATCACGGCGGAGGGGTGTTCGAACGAAATCACCGGCCTCAAACGGTGTCGTAACGCTCCCCGGCGATATGGATGACCTGCAGCTTAAGTCCAGTTCATGTGTCTTTTTTACCGATCACCTTAACCCGTCGATGAAGTTCTGCAACGACATCAAGGAGTTGCAGGAGATCGTCTCGCGATCGTCAATCACATGGGTCAATTGCCCAGTGGATGATGTTCGCAAGGATAGCAGCGAGGTCGCCCAGTCCTTCGGCTTTAAGGCCGACATGATAGAGCGGTTGCTCCGGGGAAGGTATTCGTCCTATGCCGACGATGACACCGAGTTCGGGATGCTGCTCCCTGCAATCGTAATGGAACGCTCGACGGTCGAAACACACCTCGTCATCATCCTCATCAAGGACGGCCTGATACTGACCGTTCACGACCGCCGCATCACAAGGTTCGCCAGGTTCATCCGCTATGCCCAAATCTTCATAAAGAAGATGCACGCTGATTGGACGAGGACGGACCGGCTGACCGTGATACTTCTCAGGCTCATAGACGAGAACAACCGGAGGAACTTCCTCAGCATCAGGGGCATGACCTCCGAGGTGGACAACCTGCAGAGGGCCTTCGCCAATGAGCGGCTGAGCATCACGAAGATTGCCACGAAGATACAGCGCGTTAGGCACACGCTGGTCAAGTTGCTTTCGGTCCTTTGGGAGAACTATGACATCATGAGGATCCTCCAGGAAGGGGACATCGCCCTCGTGTCCACGCGTCCGGAGCTCCTTGACAGATTCAACAGGATCATGAAAGAGAACTCGACCTACATCCAGCTCGGTGAGAACCTGGCGAACATAATAGGCTCGGGCGCCGAGGCAATGCAGGACTATTACCAGACACGCCTGGTTCGACTGAACAACGTATTGTCCTTCACTTGCACCTGGTTAGGCATCCTCGGCACGATATTCCTCGTACCGAACACCATCGCGACGGCGATGGCATCATCAACCTACCAGCTCAAGCCCAGTGATGCTTGGTGGTACACCCTCGTGTTAGTTGTCGCAACGGTAGTTTCAACTTTTATCACTTACAAGGTCATCCGTAAGATGTGGGACGTCACATTTGCCACCATTGGACGGAGACGAATGGTGCTGATGGCCCAGACGCGTAAATGAATCTTGGAGCGTGATTCCATGGACGAGGAACAGGGGAAATCCTCAAAGCCAGAGAAGAAAAAGGACTTACCGGCGGACCAGAAGGCCGCCGAAAAGGGCGATGCACAGGTCAACTCCAATGGAAATGGAGCGGCCCCCTGCGATCCATTCGTCAAGGTCTCGGACCTTCCGAAGGTCGAGAAGGCCCCAGAGCCGAAGGGGAAGGCCCCGGTGATCGAGGAGGCCAACGGGCCCGCGAAGGAGGAGAAGGCCAAGAAGGGTTCCGAGGAATCCCCAACGGCCGAGAGCCGCATGAGGCCCTATTACCCAGACACGGTCTGCGAGTCCGCGTTGCGTTCCTTCATGGTCGCGCTCAGGCCATTCCAGGCCCCGCTGAAGCTTCAGGCGGATGACCCGACCGAGTTCATGCCGCTCCTCAAGGACACATCCTTGGCCTGGATCAACTTCCGCGTCAAGGACCTGGACCGGGACGCCCCCGGCGTCGCCAAATCGCTGGGCTTCAGCCCGGCCATGGTCGAGTCCATCCTGAAGAACAGGCATTCGGGCTACGAGGACAGGGAGAACGAGCTCGGCCTCATGCTGCCCGCCATACGGGTGGACAAGCTCAAGGTCAGGGCCTACCACTTCCTGATCTTGATCAAGGACAGCCTCGTATTCACTATTCACGGCGAGGAGGTCGTCCGCCTCGTCAAGTTCGCCCGATACGCCGAGACCTACATGCGCAAGATACCGGTCAACATACCCATGAAAGACAAGCTGACCATGCTCCTCGAGCGTATAATCGACGAGAACAACGAGCGCAACTTCGATGGCATAAGGACCATAGAGGAGGAATCGGACGAGGTCGGCAAGATGCTCTCGGATCCGAAGACCCCCATGGTGAAGTTGTCCCCTATCATCTACGAGATGAAACACGCGCTCATATCATACCTCAATCTTCTTTGGGACACCCAGAACGTCATCCACTCGTTGCGCTACGGGGACCCGGAGCTTCTCAGCGACGACCCGGACATCCTCGAGAAGTTCGAGGTCCTGGGCGAGGACGTCACCCGGCACATCCAGCTGGGCGAGAACCTCTCCGAGGTCCTGGCCTCAGGCCTCGAGGTCCTCCAGGGCATATACAACAACCAGCTGCAGATAATCAACAACAAGATGGCCCTGGTGCTCACATGGATGACAATCCTTGGGACGGCCCTGCTGGTCCCGAACACCATCGCTACGGCAATGGGCAGTGCGGCCTATGCCCTCAAGCCAAGCGACTGGTGGTGGTATTCGATATTGATAATCGCATCGGGGATCATTGCCACATGGGTGTCTTGGCTGTTCCTCAAGCGGAAGGGTCTGCTGCCAAAGGAGATAGAATAGCGGTCATGCGCGCTTGTGGATGACCCAGATCGCGATGGCCCATGCGAGGACCACGAGGATCACCGTCAGGCTATGCGGGACGATGCCCAGGCCCAGGTCCTTCCCTGTGTACGCCACGAACATGATCAGGGCCGCGGCGACGATGCTTATCGCGAGGATGAGTGCCGTCTTCCTCAGATGGTGCTTCAGGTCATCGACCCAGCCCGTGTCGACCTTTACCGTGAAATCGTCGTTCTCTATCTTGGTCAGGATGCCGTCGGCCCTGTGGGGCAGGTGCCGCATGAACTCCCTGTACTGATGGGCGGTCTCGAGGCCCTGCATCGGGTCCAGCTTCGGCCCGTAGCGGGACTGCAGCAGCATGATCAGATTCTTCTCCGTCAGTTGCGCGATGTCGAACTCGGGGTTGACGCTGCGGCAGACCCCTTCGAGCTGCATGAGGGCCCGTTCCAGCAAAACGAACGAGGCCGGCAGCATCACATTGTGCTTCAGCGCGATGGTCACTATCCTCTGGTTCATGCCCTTGTCGACGGGGACCTTGTCCTTCTTCAGGAAGTTGTAGTCCACGAAGTCCCTCAGGTCCCATTCGAGCTTCTGGACGTCCACATCCTTGGTCGAGGCCTTGCTGATGTCCACAAGCGTCCTTGCGGCCTTGCCGACCTCCTGCTTCATCATGGCCATGTAGAAGAGCCCGACCTTGTCACGCGTCTCGTCGTCCAGGAACCCGATGGCCCCGAAGTCCAGGAGGCACACCTTGTTCCCCTTGAGGACGAAGATGTTCCCCTGGTGCGGGTCACCGTGGAAGAAACCGTCGATGAATATCTGCTTGATGAAGGCCTTGCCGAGGACTTCCGTTATGGCCTTGAAGTCGGTCTTCCATTTTTTCAGCTTCTCGACCTTGTCTATGGGGGCCCCGTCCATGAACTCCATCGTTATGACCTTTCGCGAGGAGAGCTTCCAGTACACCTGGGGTATGACTAGGCCCTCGATGTCCTTCATGTTGTTTCTGAACCTCTGGATGTTCCTGGCCTCGATGGTGTAATCCAGCTCCCGCATCATCATGTGGGCGAATTCCTCGACGACGCCCTTGGGGTCGAAGCGGTCGATGGACTTGAAGGTCTTCTCCAGGACCCCCGCGAGGTCCTTCAATATCTCGATGTCGGCCTTTATCATGTCCGTGATGTTGGGCCTCTGGACCTTCACGGCGACCTTCTCGCCGGTCTTGTTCAGCGTCGCAACATGGACCTGGCCTATGGACGCGGCGGCTAGGGACTTCTCGTCGAAGGTGGCGTAGAGGTCCCCGATCTTCCCCTTGAGCTCGTCCTCGATGACCGCCTTCACATCCTCGAACGGGAGCGGCCCCACATCGTCCCGCAATGACGCAAGCTCCTCGACGTACTCCTCGGGGATGAGGTCTGGCCTCGTGCTAAGCATCTGGCCCAGCTTCACGAAGGTGGGCCCGAGGCTCTCGAGGAGCATCTTGAACCTGATGGAATCCTTGAGCTCCATGAGCTCCTTGCGTTCGACACTATCGAAGGGCAGGTCCCGAAGCAATGTGGCCGAGTCCCAAACCTTCCCGAAGCCGAACTTGGATAGTGCCGACAGTATCTCGCCCACGCGCTTGTAGTGGACGTACTTGTCGCTAAGCAGCTGCTTGATCGGGCCCTTGAAGTCCTCATCGTCGCCCGTCTCGTTCATGACCTTCTTTCCGAACATCCGAGCTCCCGGCCTATGGTCATCTCAAATCCATTCGCCGCATAAATAAATTGTTGTCCGCTGTATGGCAGAACGATAGTTTTAAGACCGGTCGCCGCGATGGCAGAAACGATGGCATCGCCGATAGCAGAGAACTTCGAGCACAAGGCGGACATCGGGGTCCGCGGCAAGGGCAGGACCTTGGAGGAGGCCTTCGTCGGTGGGGCCATGTCCATGATGGGCGTTATGTTCGACCTGAAGGGCGTCCGGGCGGAAAGGGCCGTCGAGGTCACCTGCGACGCCGACGACCTGGATGCCCTGTTCGTGGAGTGGCTCAACGCCATCCTCTCGAAGCGCGACCTCGAGGCCATGGTCTTCTGCCGGTTCGAGGCCGAGATCGGGACCATGGGCGGCGACGAGAAGGAGGCCAGCGAGAAGTTGCTCACGGGCAAAGCCTGGGGCGAAAGCTACGACCCCAAGAGGCACGAGGCCAAGCTCGAGGTCAAGGCCGCCACCTACTCCCAGCTCAAGACTTACCAGGAGGAGGGCACGGGCCTTTGGGTGGCCCAGTGCATCGTCGATGTCTGAGGATGGCAAGAGGAGGTCCGGCACATGAACATCCAGGGTCTGAAGAAGGTAAACGACTATCAGTGGGAGGTCCCGAGGTCCGGGGGCATGAAGGTCCCAGGCGAGATATTCTCGAGCCAGCAGCTCGTCGAGGAGATGGACGAGAAGGTCCGGGAGCAGGTCTCCAACGTGGCCGGCCTTCCTGGCATAGTCAGGGCCTCCCTGGCGATGCCCGACGCCCACTGGGGCTACGGCTTTCCCATCGGCGGCGTGGGTGCCTTCGACGAGCAAGACGGCGTCGTCTGCATGGGCGGCGTTGGCTTCGACATATCCTGCGGCGTCCGGTCCATGAGGACCAGCCTGATGAAGGAGGACCTTCGGGGCGACAGCCTCGAGCAGCTCGCGAACTCCCTGTTCCGCGACATCCCCGCCGGCCTGGGCTCGACGGGGGATATCAAGCTCGGCCTCGAGAAGATCGATGAGGTCCTCATGGACGGCGGCATCTGGGCCGTCGAGAAGGGCTACGGCACGAAGGAGGACCTGAAATACGTCGAGGAGCAGGGGCGCATCGAAGGGGCGGACCCGACCAAGGTCTCCCTCGATGCCAAGAAGAGGCAGTTCCAGCAGATCGGGACATTGGGCTCCGGGAACCATTACCTGGAGGTCCAGTACGTCGACGAGATCATCGACGAGGTCGGGGCCAAGGCCTACGGGATGAAGAAGGACCAGGTCATCATCTCGCTGCACTGCGGTTCAAGGGCCCTGGGCCACCAGATCGGCACCGACTACCTGAAGTCCCTTGGCCAAGCGGTCAAGAAGTACAACATCGACATCAAGGACCGCGAGCTGGCCTGCGCACCGGTCACCTCCACCGAGGGGATATCCTACTTCGCGGCCATGAACGCGGGCGTCAACTGCGCACTTGCCAACCGCCAGGTCCTGGCCCACCTCGTGAGGAAGGTCGTGACCGGGCTCTTCAAAGGCTCCACGGTCGAGACGCTCTACGACATCAGCCACAACACATGCAAGCTCGAGGAGCACGATGTGGACGGAAAGAAGAGGAAGCTCTATGTCCACCGGAAGGGCGCGACGAGGGCCCTCGGGCCCGGCAGGCCAGAGGTCCCGGAACGCTACAAGGACATAGGCCAGCCCGTCCTCATCGGAGGCACTATGGGGACATGCTCCTACATTTTGTCCGGCACCGAGTTCGGCACCAAGACCGCCTGGGGCTCCGCCTGCCACGGGGCCGGTAGGAACATGAGCCGGACCGAGGCCACCCGCAAGTTCTATGGCGAGAACATCATAAAGACGCTTCGCCAGCGGGGCATCATCGTCCTGGCCCACTCCCGGAAGGGCGTGGCCGAGGAGGCCCCGGACGCATACAAGGACGTCACCATGGTCGTCGATGCGGTGGACAAGGCCGGCCTTGCAAAGAAGATCGCCATGGTCAAGCCCATGGCCTGCGTCAAGGGCTGATGGCCTCAGAACGGGTAGGCCATGCCGAGAACCTATGGTCAAAAACCTTTCTATTGTTGCGCGCTGCGAACGGAAATCCATTATTATAGGATGACGCATTCTCCATGCAAGCGCTGGTCCACGCGTGAACCGGCGACGAGGTATGTGCCTTGCCCATCGGTCGGAACCTCAAGTGGCTGTTCATCGGCGGCGGCATCGTGCGCCTGAACCGCCAGGCCAAAGCGGCCTTCAGCAGGGAGGAGTACCTGGAGGCCCTTCGGCTGCTACTGAAGGCCGAGCGCCGCTTCAGCTGGTACGAGGTCACCTGGCACAACCTAGGGAACGTCTTCGTGGCCATGCACAAGGACGAGGACGCAGAAAAGGCCCTGCGGCGGGCCATCGAGCTCAAGCCCGGCTTCGTCGAGGCCATGAACGACCTTGCGGCCCTGCTGGTCCGGAAGGGCAGGAAGGAGGAGGCCGAAGCCATATTGCGAAAGGCCATCGAGACGAACCCCAAGTATCCCTATGCCCATGTGAACCTGGGGCGCATTCTCATCAACAAGGGCGGCTTCACCGAGGCCGAGGTGGAGTTCAAGAAGGCCCTCGAATCGAAGGACCTGGACGAGAATACGAGGGCGGCCCTCGAAGAAGAGCTGGCCCTGTGAGAAAAATAAAATAATCCTGGCCTTAACCGCCCTCGGGGTCCTGGAGGAACTCGAAGATGATTCCTTCGGTCAGCTGGAGGCTGCTTATCGGGGTCTCGCCGCGCATGAGGTACGTGCCCCACCTTAGGCAGTAGGCCCCCAGGTCCTTCTCCCAGAATGTGGCCACGGATTCCACGAGCTCGTCGATGGTGTTCCAAGGCTCGACGTCCACATCGACCGAATAGCCCGTCGACACATCGGTGATGCTGATCCTGACGGCCATGTTTTACAGTTATATTGGGAGGGCTATTTATCTGTTATGTATGCAGGGCCAGAAAAGGGTCCGGCATCAG
>Ga0315286_10007777_pt1 | contig 10518 bp, 10 predicted proteins | sample YL17G10_0_MG_FD_205038 | JGI IMG/M metagenome (GOLD analysis project Ga0315286, IMG submission 205038) | Sediment microbial communities from Yellowstone Lake, YNP, Wyoming, USA - YL17G10_0 | ecosystem: Environmental > Aquatic > Freshwater > Lake > Sediment | place: USA: Wyoming | collected...
AAGTTGGCACAGCAAGTGCTGGTCGACGAGGAATTGGTGCCGCTCGTGAAATTGATGTGGCACGCTGGCTGCGACACGCTCTACAGTTGTCAAGGCCAGCCGGGCGGTGTCGAGCACGGCAAGTGCGCGTATTTCATGTTCGAGAACGGCGTCAGCGTGGATATATTCATGAAAGCGCTCGAAGTCGGCGGTTGCGAGGAGCTGGTCCGCGCGACGCAAATCAAGCACGGCGCCATGAGTTTCGACGATTGCGAACTGCTGGCGACGCGCTTCTTTTCCATCTCGGCGCACACCGCGCCGTTTCACCCACACGCCGAGGACTGCTTCGCGCCGTTCCGGCCGTGCGTCTACTTCTCACACGACAGCATCAAGTCGATGACGCGCGCGTTTCGCCGATTCGTCAACGCCGAGGAGAGAAAGGAGCCGGCGAAGAAAAAGCGTCGGCAAGCGAATTAAAACTTTATTAATTTAATCTACTCTACTAAACCTCGAGTGAGGTTCATCAACGCCTGCATAGCTCAGCCTGGTAGAGCGCTCGACTTTTAATCGCAAACCGAGAAGATGGAAGTTCAAATCTTCCCACTGAGAAATTCGGTGTTGTGCAAAAGCCAGCACGTCTCTTCAGAGGTCCCTAGTTCGAATCTGGGTGTGGGTAGTTTTTTTTATATTTTTTTCCTTTTCGCGCCTTTCAGAGCGGCCTCTTGCGCGGGCGTGGGCCGCTCGACGTAGATGGCGGCGGTGTTCTCGGCGGCCGAGCCAAAGTAGGCGTTGAACTGCGCCTGCGGGATCGACGTGACGTTGTGCGCGCGCACGTCGTCGGCCGTCACCATGTGGTGGATGTGGTCGATGGTGAGCGTGTTGGCGCGGTTGAAGTGGAACGCCGGCTGCGGGAGGAACTCGAGGCACGCCATCGTGAAGTGCGAGCAGAAGTAGACACTCCGCTCGTCGGGGCCCGGATTGACGACCGATTTCGACATGAGTTGCGGGCTGAAGCGCTTGCCCTGCTCCTCGAACGCGAAGAAGAGCAGCGCCTTCATGCGCGTCTCGTCGCACGCGACGTGATGCCACTCGTAGTCGTCGTAGGACTTGCGCGGATTGATGAACACGCCGCAGTCGGCCTTGATGCCGACGGCGAGCACGTTCACGCTATCGGTCTTGAGGCGCGAGTCGTTGCGGAGGAGGAACGCCATCTCGCAGTGCGTGTAGGTGAACGTCGACGTGAGGTGCTGGATGGCGACGATGAGGAACTCGCTCGGCAGCCACGCAAAGAGCCGGCGCACGAGGCCATTGCGCTGCGTGGGCGCGCCGCTCTCGACGTCGCGCAAGCTGCTCGCCATCGTGTGATTCACGTGCTCGTTGTTCGTCTTGCCGGCGCGAATCGCCTGCTGATACTCGCTCGACTGGCGCTTGAAGCCGATCGAAAAGTAGCCCAGCGCGAAATCTACATTCTCCAGTATGGCCTCGTAGGGGAATGGCGGCAAGTAAATCTGTTGGATGGCTTGACCCGCGTTCATTCTTTCTCTTGTGTTTCGGCGATTTAATAAAAAGATATCTTTTTTTTCCCAGCCCACCTTCCCGCGCAAAAAAATCATTTAAAAAATGAATGAAACGCGTGCGGGAATGATTTGTTCTTGTCAACCAAAGTGGTTGAGTGTGTTTCTCGAAAAGTGTCACGACGGGGTAATGATGCCGGAACCACAATTCATATGCGCAATCTGTTTTGATCGTGGAGTTACCAAGATTATTAACGACGACGCTGGTGGATACTTTTGTGCTTGGACTTGTTACAAAAACAAAGACGACGTTCACATTTTCCCGATTGGTCTATGTAAATCGTGTATTGCCAATTGTAACGAGAAAATCAACGATGATATCGTAAAATGGATCTGCAGAGAAGAGTGTCGTTTTTTTAGATTTTTTGCGGCTGTTCCGGGAGACATTGTAAACTTAATCCCCTCTGGTGTTATGGAATTCAGGGAAAACCTTTTGAAAACCACGATGCCCTCAACTAGACTGGCGAAAAAAGTAATTTGCGCGAATCCTTCTTGTGGTGCTTACGAAATGGAATTTGAACGCCTTCATTGTGACCGAACTTTCAAGTGTTGTTCTTGTTGTTTGTTCGCCGGTCGGCTTCTGGGCGAAGATCATCGTGTTTACTATTGCCGAGAGGCGTGTCAACGCGAACACTGGCATGAGCACAAAAAACTCTGTTCGTATCGGAGAGGCATCCTCCAGAAAAACGGAATCTATATCGCACGACCCAATCAATCTTCGAGAGTGACATCGAAAATGGACGAATTGGATTAAAAATCTCAAATTCTCCCCGCCGCGCGGAAATTAAAATATTTCCAAATTATTTTTTTTTCCAGAAACAAAACAAAGATGTCCGCTGCCGCCGCATTTTCCACCGCTGAATTAATCAGCGCCACCGGTCAGCACGACGATATGCAAGAAGACGCGTCCGCCACCGGCACTTACTGGGGCTCGCCGATCAACACCATTGTCGACGCGAAGAAATCAACCGCCGCTGCCGCACCCATGACGGCGCTCGAGAAAGCACTGGCCGAGGCCTACAAGGAAGCAGTAACTGAAGACAGTTCGGAGGAGGAAGAGGAGGAGGAAGAGGATGACGAGGACGACGAAGAAGAGGTGCCCGCGGTCGTGGAGCCAAAAACCGCAAACGGCGTCGCGGCGACACCACCGCAGAAGGACAAGAAATTTCTCGATTACTACAAGAAAGCCGAGGAGTGGGCCGACGAGAAACTCGAGAACCCGGCTGCGTTCAAACAATTGATCGCGAAGGCGACCAATTTCGAAGACCTCAAGGAGATTCGCGAGGACGCGGCCAAGGCGCGTAAGAACGCCAACGACAAGAAGCGTCGCGCCGATAAACGTGCTGCCGCGGCGGCTAAGGCTGGCAAGGTGAAGACGCCCAAGAAGAAAAAACAAGTAGAGGAGTCAGAGAGTGGCAGTGACGACGATGCCGTTGTCGATGTTCCGCTTGAAGATGATGATGAGGAAGAGGAGCCGGCCGCCAAGAAGCGTGCCACCGCGGTAGCAGACTACGACGAAGAACTCACCACGCTGCTGGCGAAACAGATTCCCGCAGCTGCCGCGCCACCAGTCACGCTCGAATCACCGACGCGCAAGCGTTCGCTGGCTCGCACAACAGAGTCGGAAACTGCAGCCAAGTTCGCCAATCAACCTCCTCCTCCTCCTCGCGCTGCCGTTCCACCACCACCACCACCTCCAATGGTGGCGGCAGCAGCGCCAAAAGAGACCGTGACAACAGTGGCGCCACCGCCGCCGCCGCTCGACATTCTGCGATTCATGTTCGGCTCGCGTTTCTTGAGCAGCGTGGCGCAGTTGCTGATCGACAAGGGCGCCAAGTCGGTGCTCGGCACGCTGCCGCAGGCGTCGTTCATGGCGAGCGTGGCCGACTCGACGATCGCGCTGGCGCGTCCCGATCTGGCCGACGAGGCGAACCGCGTCACGTCCAAGTCGTCCTCGTCGTCGGACAAGGACGCCGTGCGCACGCTGCGCGAGGTGATTCAGCAGCCCAAGGCGCTCGAGGCGAAGCTGATTGTGAGCCGCATGAACGATCTGCGCGTCGAGCGCGTCTTGACGCGTTCGCCGATCGTCCAACTGCTCGGGTTCGCGGCGATGACGGCGGCCAACGCGGTGCTCAACGCAAGTTTCGTCGCCAACGGCGAGCGCACGCTGCTGGCGATCGCAATGGCGACGTCGGACAACCACAAGCACGAGTTCCGCCTCTCGATGAGTGTGCTCTCCGACATTGGCGTGTTTTACCACAAGCCGCTCATCGACCTCGAACTCGCCGAGCCGTGGCGCCTCAAGGCGAACCGCTACACGCTTGTGCGCCTCTGCGAAAACGCGCAGCCGGTGCTCATCCACTCGGAGCTCGCGAAAAATCCCACCGCAACACCCGTGCCGAGCGCCAAGCGCACGCGCTTCGACGACACTCTCAACACGACGTTTGAGGTGCCCTCGGCAGCGGCGTCGGCAGCCGCCGCGGCAGCCGCAGCGTTCACGATGCCGATGACGATGGCGGGGCCGCACGGCATGATGCACTACTCGAGCGAGGACGCGTTCAAATACGACGCGCGCGCGCTCCTCAAGAACTCGAACAGCGGCATCACGCTGCTGCCGAACAAGACGATGATGGCGCTCTTCTCGATGATGTTCGAATCGCTCAACACGCCCGACGACATCTCGACGCTGTTCGCCGTGTTGCACAAGAACCACATGCGCGCGCGCAACGTGCAAGAGAAGAAGCTCGACTACCGCCCGGCGAATCCGTTCTCGGCGCCGTTCGTCGCCATCTCCGACACCAGCGTGCCCGAGCGCTCGGGCAAGTTCTACGCCGACCACACGGACGTCGAGCGCACGGGCCACGAATACATCGTGCAGCTGGCCACCGTGCTCATGAAAGACTACGCGACGTCGGCCATCGACAACGAGAACCTCGTGCCGCTGCTCAAGTGGGACCTCGTGATCGCGCACGTGCTCTTCAGTTTCATTCGCATGGACCCGGCGCTCGCCGACGAGCGCATCGGCGAGATCGCGCAGCACCCGGCGGCGCGCGTGCTCTCGTCGGACACCGATCGCACGGGCGTGCCCGTCACGCTGTCGGCGGGCGATCTGCCAGTTGGCGTCGGCGTGCGCGTGCCCGACTTGATCAAGCGCGTGCTGCAGCGCATGTGGATGCGCTTCCTGAACCACCTCGGTCTGCTCGACAAGAAATTGAAACTCGTCGCCGGCGCCGCCGAACACTTCCTCGACGCCTACGAGAAGGCGCACTACGGCGATCTGCACTGGGTGGTCACCTACTTCAAACCGGCGTCGGCGGGCACGCACACGCCCGATCAGCGCAAGCAGTTTCGCGAGGCGCTCGTGCCGATGATGTTTGCGCTCTTCCCGCCCTCGTTTATGGGCAGCGTGCAACAGCAATAATAATAATAAAAAGAATTGAATTAAAAAAAAAAGATTTTATTTTCCCGCAACAAAAAAATCGAGAAAAATGAATAATTCCCTCAATTCACAACTTGTTGTTACAATTGGCATCGTCGGTCCGGAGTCATGGCTCGATACCTTTTACGAACACTTCTATGAGAAAGCCATCAATTCTCAGATCGCAAACGAACGCACACTCTTGAACATCTATGCAAATTTGTTTGGCTGCAAAGTGTTGGACATATTGATCGATAGACAACACGTCGATGCTCGGCGTATCACACTCTACGCGGAGAAGGATCGCTTGGCGACACTCAACACACGTGGCTGCATGTTGTTTTGTGGCACGCTGAAAGAAATAATGGACCGACTTCGCGAACAAACAACAACAATGCTCTGCTTTGTTCCAGACTATCTTCTTCCGCCCGAGATGTTAGCGGCTCTCGGAGGCGAGATTCCGCGCCACGCCATCGTTACGCTCACAAAAACTGATCCATCTTTATTGGCTGAGCCAAAACCAGAATCAGAATTGACTTCTTCTCTGCCGTCTCTTGAACCCGATGAGATCAAAGAAGTCTATCCGCTGGAAAAGAATCCAGATGGTTCGGTGTCGATTCGACAGAAAGACGCCTTTCTTGCGTTCGAGTTTGACACTGAACCGCCAATCAAGACGGCTGTTAATTTGATGAGTCGTGCTACAGAGGATGCCAAACGAAAACTCAGTGAGTATGAAGAGAGCAACAAAAAACAGAAATTGTCGAAACAAGAAACGAAGACGAGCAAACCGATGACGACTCGAAGCGGACGGCTTGTGAATCGTCCAGCTCATTTGAAGACTGACAAAAAAACAACCAATAATAATGATGACGACGATGAAGACTCTGATACAGATGATGCAATTTCTCATGATCAACTGGGTGACAGCGACGAAGAATTCGTGTCCAACGAGAAGAACAGTCCAAGTGACAACGACGATTCGATTGAATCATTCGACGTCGAAGAACGCGCCGTCAGTCGACACCATCGACAAGAGAAAACGAAGAGCAAAAGTCGCAGTGTGTTTTCAAGCAACGGACTTCTGGTTGACATGAACGTTCGACAATACGTCTCGTTCGCACCTCTTCCCAAGGACGCCAAATTGGGCGGTGTGCCTGAATTCGACCAAGAATTTATGCGTTCTGTTGGAGATGTTGAAAATTTGCAGATTATGCCCAACGCAAAATGGTTGGCGAAACAGAATCGTGTTGTCGACGGCGTGTTCAACAACGGTCTTGACATGAAAGCGCGACGACTCGGAGTGTTTCGTGATCTTTCGTTTCATTTGCGTATGACCGGAGATCCACAAGAAAATTGCCAAGGTCGTTGCAATCTCTGCGACGGCACACACATCTTGTGCTACGAGGCTCAAGTTCACGGACCGCTCAGCGCTGCTCAAGTGAAGGCGGCGAAGAGCGTCGGCTTTGGCGCGATGTCGAAACTCGCCGACAATGCACCTGACACAGTGTTTGCCGCTCGCTTCGGTTCAAATTGCGCTGAAATGGTGCTGCGCACGATGTATTACTATTCGACGCTTGGCGTTGCGCGTCGCACGTTTTACAAGGCGCTGGTGAATCCCGATCGCGCCACGATCAAGGATTTCGGCGATCTCCTCAAAGAGAAACACTTTCCCGAGCGCATTAAGTTGGCGCACGAAGCTCTCGTGGCCGTTCTTCCGCTCTTGAACGAGAAAGGACGTTACTTGATACCAACCGATCTCACAATCGGTCGCAACACGCCCGCCGTTGTCACGAATTGGAGCACATGAATTTCCAGAGCGAAAAGAAAAATGAATTACCACACACACACACACACACACACACACACACACACACACACACGCAATAAAAACACCAAATGACAACAATAAGATGTTTTTCAGAGGTAGATTTTCACATGGACATCAAGGACATGCTGCAGAAGGGCAGATTTGGATACTCTCAAAACATCTATCCGGGTGTTCACGGCTTTCCGTGTGCCATCAATGATATGAAGACACGACCCACGATTTTCGGCGTTCGGAACTACCGGACCGATCGTGCAAGTCTCTTTCGATTCACTGACAACGATCGGAGTGTCGATTGCGATTTCGAGGAATACGAGAAAGGCGACTTGATCATCGAGTCCGAATTGTGCTTGATTCTCTATGTTTCGGTCAACAAACGCTACCTTGTAGACTCGCGCGATGGTGGTGGTTTAACATACAGACTGTCGCCAGAACGAGATGGTGACTTTGACGAGCCAACTCTGCCAATACGTGTGTGTGCTGCGTCAAATTCCGGGCTGAACCTTGATTCTATGAGCGCACTTGTGCGCGTTCTTGTGCTCTCGAAAATTCTCGAATCCACGCGTGTCAGTCAGTTCCGCGTTGAACTGAACGCGTATGTCGATGACAAGGAGACGTTTGGCGGAATTCTGCCCGACCCGTGCGCGAAGGTGTGCCGCGCTGGTTGGCAAGCGACGCTCGTGTATATGGGCGAATGTCGGTGTGGAGTGCCATTTGCCGACGGGCATCTTCGGTTCAGTCTCGATACGAGCATGCCACCACGGCTGGTCGGCGCGCGCGAGCACAAACGCAATATCATACACACATTCACGCGATGCACGCCAGACATGTTTCTCCTCGACATCGACGTGGAAAAACCTCGCATGAGGAGGGATTTCTACTGTGGCTACAAGCCACTGGCGTCTCTGAAACAGTCGTTCTTTATCGCGGGCGAGACGCTTCTGAAAACGCCCGAAGTGCCGCGATTGATCGAAAAGAGCACAGAGAGGAGTCTCAAGTGGCGCGGCCGACTGGGCATCTGTGTGCGCGTCGATGCGTTTCCCGATGACTCGAAGACGAACTCGCTGAACGAGGGTGATTATGCAGCACCGCTGGGCGAGACGTTCAAGTGCGCGACGGCGTCGCACTGCGATTTGATTCTCGTGCCCGATGAGCGCTGCCGCTACTACTGGAGTTGGCCGCACTACGTGCTGTCGGCGATCACGCCCGTGTTCATGGAGTGCGGCTTAAGTTCGTTTGTGATTGTGTGGATCGCCGACTGGCTGCCCTACATGGATCGGTGGCCGGCGTTGGAGAAACTGCGCACCGTCGAGGCGCTCATGGCGAGTTATCGACGAATTCGCGCAAAATAAACACACGTGTATTTCATTTCATCAGCCGCGCGAGCGCAACACGAGGTGCAGCGTCGACTCATTCTGGATGTTGCTCTGTTCCACCGTGCGCCCGTCCTCGAGCTTCTTGCCGGCGTAGATGAGATGTTGGTTCTCCGCAACAATGCCCTCCTTGGCTTCGATTTGGCCCTTCACATCTTCGACCAAGTCACTGCCCTCGATCCGCAGTGTGATCGTTTTGCCGGTGAGCGTCTTTACGAAAATCGGATAGCCGCCAACGGTGCGGATTCGCTTGTCAACGGGCTTCACAATCTCCACCTCGTCGTCCTCACTCTCTGAATGATCGCATTGAGTGTCCGCGCAGTGCTCACGGCAGTCCTCGTGGCGATACTCCAGAGACTCGACGTAGTTCTCTTGGCAGCATTTGCAATACATGATGCACGCCCGACAGAACGGGCGCTCGTAACCCCACTTGTGCGTTGGCATGAATTTCGCGCCCGCAAAGATCGGTCGCGAGCAGCCGGTGCACATCTCGTCGGGCACTCTTCGATTCGCAACAATCTCGCGGATCATCGCGAGCGCATCCTCGGGCAGTTTGTCGCTCTCGGTCTTGAGCAACGCGGCAACGCTCTCAACCTCCTCTTCGCGCTTTCGTTTTTCACCGGAAACTTTAATCCCGCTCATTTAATTTTTCGGATTTAAAATAAAATAAAAAAAACAGAATAAAAATGAGCGTAATTAACGCCTCTTCTGCGACATCGACGGAAGCACCGGAACCAGCGTGCCGATCGTGTGATGGAGCAGCAACGACCTATGTTTGCAAGCAGTGTGGCCGACTGTTCGACACGTTCTTGAACGCCCACCAGAACTCGATTCTCATCTCGTTGCTCGCCGTGCAACTGAAACAAGCGAAGCAAGCGACGCTGCTCAACAACGCGATGTCGAACATCATCGAGAAGATGACGACGCAAGCCGAGCGCGACGTCAAAGCAACGCAGATTCTCGAAGAGACGGCGACTCAGTGTGCTAACTTCGACGCAAATGTTGCTCATCTCCTCGAACAGATCGAAGCGCTGAAAGCAACGGTGGCCGCCGAGAAGAAATGCGGGGCGAAAGAAGAAGAAAATAATAAATGAGCGGTGTTTATTTTTCAGAGTGCGACGACGAACTTCCCGCGCTCGAGCCCGTTTATAAATACTTGGACGAAGGAAATCCATATCTCTCCGACACAATCATAGGCTTCATTCTGGAGAAGCGCGACGCTGCGGCGCCCGATATGGATGCATGGGAGCGCGACGCGCGTGCCATACGTTTGATTTTCAAGCACCAATTCCCGAACTACGAACATGTGTGGAGTTTCGAGAGACATCCTCTTGGCGACACCGAGGACATTGCGTGGTTCATTCAAGTGGCCGGCGCGGCAGCCGCGCGTTCTCGCGAGTAAAAAATGAACACTGAAAATACTTTTTCCTCTCCCGAGTTCGTCGCCGCGCTCTCGAATATCATCAACAACATTCTATGGATCGTCTTGTTCTACTTATTTGTCTGCATCGACATGTCACGGAAAAATATGCTGCGCATTCTTTGCGTGTGCTTTCTAATCACCAAGCTCTACCATTTCAACGATTGGAAGCCACCAGAGATGGGCCGCTGGTGGGAGGTGGTGTTTCAATTGTCTCCGCGGGAGTATTTTAATTGGTGGCACGAACGAATGCTTGATGCAACTTTTAGTTTCCTCAGTTTGATGGACGACCTCAGCATTGTGTGGCTACACGTCTACATGGCACTCGGGGAGATGCTGTGGTGGTGTTTGCGTAACATAAAATAAAATCTCTTTGATTTGTGCGCGCCGCACGCCAAAACCAAATGACAGAAATTTCGTCGAAACAAACGCCCGAAGAACTCAAACTGATTCGCGAGGAGAACGATAGACTCACTCTTCAACAAGAACGACGCAGCGAGAAAGTCAACAAATTGCGGAACTTGACGCACCGATTGAAACGGCATGCCGACGATGCAGTTTCGTATCTCGACAGTTGGCAATTGGATTACGCAGAGCCATTCTACGAAAAAGCAATCACCACATCCGAGGAAGCACTCAAGGAGCTCGCGCGTTTGTATGAAGACCCAGACTTCATCGAATACGCATTGCCGGCACGTCCGCGCTCCCGCAGCCGCTCGCCAGCGTCGCGCGACAAAGAAAGTAAAAAGTAATGCGTTCATTGTGGATGCATGAATCGGCCATACGCGCGCCCCAGTTGAACCTCCAAGCCGCGCTCGAGGAAGCCCATCATCTCCTTCTCGTAGACGGCATAATCTCCCTTTGCACGTTCAATCGCCAATCCCTCTGTGTTTGTCATTCTCACGACAGCTTCGGCCGTCATTCCGCGC
>Ga0315286_10007778_pt1 | contig 10518 bp, 7 predicted proteins | sample YL17G10_0_MG_FD_205038 | JGI IMG/M metagenome (GOLD analysis project Ga0315286, IMG submission 205038) | Sediment microbial communities from Yellowstone Lake, YNP, Wyoming, USA - YL17G10_0 | ecosystem: Environmental > Aquatic > Freshwater > Lake > Sediment | place: USA: Wyoming | collected...
ACCGGCGTGGAAACCGAATTCCTCAGCGTGGGATTTTATTTTTAGGACTTGCGCGAAAAATAAATGATCGTCCTCCGGATGAAATAACCCGCAGGGGAAAGATTATGGCGGATGGGACGGCGGATGATATTCTGCCTAACATTTTCACGTTGAACCAAACGGAAAAAGCAACCATGAACTTTTTGCGGAATGTCGAACGACCTACTTTCCAGGGCAGTCAAATTTTCCTGCCTCTTATCTTGTTTCTATGGATTATGCCCAAGAAACCCCGCTCTTTTGGCTTCCTGGGGGGCTTGGCCCTGGTTCCGGGATTGCTCTTCTATCTCCCCCCTGCTCAGGCTGTGGAGATCGCCCCTTTTAACATTCAGAATCAAAGCCCTCTGGTTATGATTTATGGTCTGCCTTCGATCGGAGAAGCTTCTCTCGTTCCGGCGGGAAAGGTCGATGGCAGATTCACTCTCGACTTCGCTAATAACTTTATCGAAATATCGAAAAACACCCCCCAGGGGGAAGAGCTTGTTCTCGATGGAGAAAGCACCCAGGCAACCCTGGATATCCGATATGGAGTCGCGCAAAGAATGGAGCTTGGAATACAGATCCCCTACGTGACTGTCAATGGGGGGGTTCTGGATTCCTTTATTGAAAGATTCCACAGCGCCACCGGGGCCGGGCAGGGACTTCGGCCTTTGGAACCACGGAACCGGTTCTTGTACTATTACGAAAAAGACGGGAAAATGCAGTTTTATCGGAACAGCTCCCTTGAAGGGCTTGGGGATATCCGGCTGAGCGGTGGATGGCAATTGTATCAGGAACCAGCAGGAGCTGTGGCTTTGCGGGCCAGTCTCAAGTTTCCCACCGGCGAGCGTTTTCTGGGAAGCGGCGGTACGGATCTGGCTTTGTGGATTACGACTCGTAAAGATTTCAGGGCCGGGAACGGTCAGATCGCCGTTTTTGGGGGGGCAGGTATATTGGGCCTGACCGAAGGGAACCTCTTGCCGAACCAGCAGCGGTCCGTGGTCTGGTTTGGGAATATCGGCGCGGGGTGGAGTCCGCTCTCCTGGCTTGCCATCAAAGCCCAATTCGACGGCCACACCCCCTTTTATAAAGACAGCGATCTCCGGCCGCTCAGCCACAACGCGGCCTTGTTGACGTTCGGGGGAACCGTGGCATTTTCTCGGCAAACCAGCCTCGAAATCAGCGTAACGGAAGATCTTGAGTACAACACTGCGCCCGATGTCGTTTTCCATTTCGCGCTGCGGCATCGGTTTTAAAAGCTGCGTTAAGGAAATCTTCCTGGTCAACAAGGGACCTATCGAGGGAGGCCTTGACCGGTTCGGGGGGTCCAGAAACGGACGGGATCTTTACCGCAGAGAACGCAGAGCACGCCGAGGAAGTTTGATGGTTTCGTAAAAAGTCCCTCTGTCCTGCTCGGAGCAGGATTGCGCTTCAACCTCGTCGTTGCGGAAGGCAGGGGCGGCTCGCCGAGCCGCCCGATATCGGGCAACCCGCCGGGTTGCCCCTACCATCGGATTTGCGCGCCTGGCATGTAGGGGCGAGTTGCACTCGCCCGATAATGGGCGTCCGGCCGGACGCCCCTACAATCAAAACCATCTTTCTGGCAACTTTTTACGATATCATCAAGTTTTAGATCAAAAAATGCGGAATTGCGGCGAGGTTTTTATCTTTACATCTTTGCTTTTGGAATTAATTTTTTTCTGCGCTCTCGGCGGTTAAAATTATTTGCTTCTTGATTTTTGGTAACACTTTAGCTCTTTGAACACCGGCTTGCGCCTTTAGTCATTACGCTACTGAACGGCTGACTAACCTTACTCAGGAGGGCTTATGTGCTTGACACCTTTCCCTCTCCGCAGGCAACCATTGCCAGGTTACCCTAAACTGATACGAAATCCCCAACTGGCAGCATTTTTTACGCCGGCATCAAAGGGACGGGATTCTATCCACCCGGCCGAATTCCCGGGCGGCTTCCATGAAAAAGGAGACCCGGTCCGGAGTGGCATTGTGCGGCAGTTCGCATCCGGAAGAAAGGATGTAGGCCCCGCCTGGAGCGGCGGCACGGATGCAACCTTTCACGGCGGTTTCGATTTCCTCTTTCGTCCCATTGACGAATAGAGAGGTCGCCACATTCCCGACCAGAGCGATTTTCTTCCGGGAAACATCGATCATCTTTTCAAGCGAGGAAGGGCTGTCCAGACTCAAGGCGCTGATCCCGAGATTGACCAAATCCTCTATGATCGGATCGATGTACCCGCACACATGCAGGGAGAGTCCTTTTTTCTTTCCGGCGAAAAAGCGGACAAGCTCCTGGTGATGGGGCTTGATGAACCTCCGGTACAGGGTCGGGGAAATCAGACTGCAGGAGCAAGCCGCCTCTCCCATGCTCATCGAAATCCCCGTCTCCCCAAGTTTCGCGCCCAGGGCTTTGGTGACGGCCGTGGTGAAGGCCATCAGGTCATCCACGAAACCCGGGTCGTCGATGGTGTCGAAAATCAGCTCCTGCGTTCCCCGGAGGCCGGTTGCCGTGGTCCAGGGTCCGGTCACGGTCCCGGCGAGATTGGGCCCCTTGAGCGCCCGCAAGGCGCTCCGGCAGGCCTCCAGGTAGAGCGGGTATCGACCCGCCTTCTCCGGGTCCGGAACAGCCAGCTTTCCCAGGTTCTTCTTCTCGGCCAGCACGTGCCCTTTCACCTGGGGGACCGAATCGTCCCGGAACTCCAGTTCCGCGCCCGCTGTTTCGGCCTCCATCATGATATCCCAGGAGATCTCGACGGCATCGTGACCGAACCGTTCGTAGGCAAGGAGCGTTCCCTCCGCCAGCTTTTTTCCGTCGGTCCAGTAGTCTTTCAACGGGCAATCTAAAATTCTTGCCCGGAACGCCCCGAGAATCAGCCCGACCGGAATGCGGTCCGCGTAGTTTCTCTTCATGGCCGCGACGATCCGATCTCGTCCGGTGATTTCAACCATATCCACCCTCCTTCTTTGAAAGACGCATAGAGCAAAGAGCATAGGGCAAAGAGAAAAAATATTTATTCAAGATCTTCCCGCTGTTCCATGATTTAATCCGGTCTGAACTCTATGCTCTCTGCGCCAGGCACTTTGCGCCGCTCACACAAAGGTTACGCAAAGGATCCAGACGATCGAAAGAATTCCAAAGGCCGTCAAACAATACCCCATGATATGCCGGATGGAAAGGCCGCAGATTCCCAGCAGGGGCAACGCCCAAAAAGGCTGGATCAGGTTTCCGACGATTTCTCCGGCCGTAAAGGCGTTGATTACCCGGGGGATCGGCACCTGGAGGCTTTGGGCAGCCTTGGCCACAAGGGCTCCCTGGACCTCCCATAGGCCCTCCGGGGTGGGAATGAACAAATTCAAAACGGCGGCGCTCAGGTACGTGAAGAGGGGTAAGGTCGTCGGGGACGCAAAGGAAGTGATCCATGCGGAAAATAGGGCCGCCAGACCCGAAGAAGCCAGCATCCCCTGAATTCCGGCGTAGAAGGGAAACTGCACCATGATCCCGGAGGCCGCCTTGACCGACCGTTCGATGGACTGCAGGAAACGGAGAGGCGTCTCATGGAGAGAAAGAGCGAGGAAAAAGACGATGAAATTGAGAATATTCAGGTTGAGATCGAGCCCCCGGGTGTAAAACCAGAAAACGATGAAAACCAAACCCATAATCGAAATCAGCCAGACCGGCCACCGGCTGTGCTCTAACCAGACCCCAAACGGCATTTTCCCCTTTTTGCGCATTTCCCTCTCGGCTACGGCCGCGAGTTCTTCGGCCCGGTCCTCCCATTCGAAACGCTGCAGGATCTCGGCCTCCGGAGGGGTCGCCTTTTTTGGGGCCGGACAGATCAGCCCGACCCAGACGAGGATTGCGGCGGTCCCCAGAAAAAACCCGCTTAAGGCCATGGAGCTCAGGGCGGTTTGCGCCAGCGGAAGGATCCCCGCCGCAGGTTCCAAGGCATGGCCGGCCCGGCTGACTTCCTGAGGTTCATAGGCAAAAATTCCGAAGGTTCCGGCGGCCAGCCCGATATAGGCGCAGGCCACTAAGAGAGGATAGTCGATTTTTTCAATTCTCCGCCCCATTTCCCGGGCCAAAAAGGCCCCGGCCACGAGGCCGATCCCCCAGTGAACCCAGGAAAAGAGGGAAATCACCAGCGTGATGAAAAGGATGCCGGTCCGGGGAGTTTTGGGGATAGCGGCCAGGGAGCGCAGGATTTTCCGGCCGAGGGGGACGCTTGCCACGCTGAGGCCGGCGACGACCATCAGCGCCATCTGCATGGAAAAAGCCAGAAAATTCCAGAACCCGTTGAACCAGAACCGGATCATGTCAAAGGGCCCCCGGTAAGCCCAGAGGATACCCGCAAAATAAGCCACAAACGTCAAGAGAACGGCGAAAAGAAAAGAATGAGGGACGAAGGAAGCCACTCTGTCGTTGAAGGCTTTTGCGCCGTCCTGCAGGTTTCTGAGGATCATGGATATCCCGTCTCGATTCTGTCTCTGCCCGGATTTACGATAGACTATAAAAATACGTCGGCGCAAAGTCAATGATAAAAAAACTTCTCTGGGTTTCTTCTATGTTTCTTCTGGGTGTTTCTTCTGGGTTGACAAAACGAAAACCATAGGTTATAGGTGATAAATCATTCTTTCCGTCCGCTTAAATCGCGGCGGAGAATGATTCGATTTGTTTAAAAAAGAAGCGGCATCTCTGCGCTTCAAATCGTTCAATAGCGCAAACGAAAAGGAGGAACGTATGAGTCAGGAAATAACCGCCCCCATGGTGGGAAAGATCGTAGACATCAAGGTGAAAGTAGGGGATCGCGTTCAGGAGGATGACGAGATCGCCATCATGGAAGCCATGAAAATGGAGATGCCGATCGTGGCCCCGGCGGCAGGAGTGGTTAAGGAAATCCGGGTTGCCGTCGGCCAGACCGTTGAGACCGACATGGTCATCGCCGTCATCGAATAGCCGCTCCGCCCACCTGTCTTTCCGCTCTTAGCTTTCAACGGAAACACCCCTAAGAGCTTCTCGCTTACAAGGAGGATCAAATGGATTTCAAGCTGAGCGAAGAATTGCAGGCCCTGCGGGAGACTGCCAGGGATTTCGCCGACAAAGAGATTGTTCCCTATGTGGAAAAGTGGGAGGAGCAAAGCTACTTCCCGCGGGAAGTCATGAAAAAGATGGCCGACCTGGGTTTTTACGGGACCCTCGTCCCCGAGGAATACGGGGGAAACGGCATGGGTTTTTTGGCCGGCACCATCGTCACCGAGGAAGTCGCCCGGGCAAGCGCCTCTTTGCGGGTAACCTTGAACATGCAGACCTTCGGTCCGGCCGTTTCCATCCTGCGCTACGGCTCGGAAGAGCAGAAGAAAAAATACCTTCCCAAGATCGTCTCCACCGAGATGATCAGCTGCTTTGCCATCACCGAACCGAATGCCGGGTCGGACATCATGTCCATGAAAACCACGGCGATCCCCAAGGGAGATTATTTTCTCGTCAACGGCTCCAAGACCTGGATTTCCAACGCCCAGGTGGCCGACCTCTGCATCCTGTACGCCTATCATGATCCGGCCGCCAAGAGCAAAGGCCTCTCCACATTTCTCCTGGATATGCACCTCCCGGGGATTTCGACCCGGCCCTTGAACAAACTGGGTCTCCACTCCGCGCCCACCGGAGAGATCACCCTGGAAGACGTCCAGGTGCCTAAAAACGCCCTCCTGGGAACTTTGGGAGACGGCGTCAAGCACGTCTTCGGATCCCTCAATCAGACTCGTCTTTCCTGCGCCGCCGGCGGGATCGGAATCGCCCAGGCCTGCCTGGAAGCGGCCGTGAAATACTGCAACGAACGGTCCCAATTCGGACAGCAGATCGGACAGTTTCAGATGAATCAGGACATGATCGCCGTCATGGCCACCGAACTCGAAGCCGCCCGCCTCCTGGTCTACAAGGCCGCCGTTCAGAAGGACGAGGGCAACCTCGGGAACGTCCTCGAAACCTCGATGGCCAAGTACTACGCCGGAGAAGTGGCGGGTAAAGCCGCGGACTTCGCCATGCGGATTCTCAGCGCCTACGGATACTCCACCGAATATCCCGTGGCCCGCTATTACCGGGATGCAAAGTCCATTCAGATCGTGGAAGGAACGGCTAATATCCAAAAGACCATCATCGCCATGGATCAGCTCGGATACCGCAAAGCCAACCGCTGATGGTCTCGTACAAAGTCACCCAAAAGATGGTTTTGATTCACCCCGTTAGAAACTTTTCCAAAGGGTTTTCCTCTTCGAATATCAGGAGGTTTATCCCTGAATTCCCAGAGCGGGATTCTTATCTAACGGGGCAAGGTTGAAGCGCAACCCCGCTCGAAGCGGGACAGATGGACTTTTTACGAAACCATCAAAGGTGATGATCTCGTAAAAAGCTCCAGATGCAAGGCGCGCAAAAACTGAGGAGTGCGGCGCACTTACGGGTGCGCCGCAACGACGAAGTTGCAGCGCAACGCAGCAGATGGACTTTTTACGAGACCATCAAAGGTGGTTCATGCCCCAGGCCCTGGAAGACGTCAAAGTCCTTGATCTCTCCCGTATCCTTGCCATGCCCTACTGCAGCATGATGCTCGGCGACTTGGGCGCGGAAATCATCCGCGTGGAGAGACCGGGCACCGGGGACGAGACCCGCCAGTGGGGCCCTCCCTGGAAAGGCGACCAGTCCGCCTACTACCTCAGCATCAACCGCAACAAGAAATCCATCACCGTCGACCTCAAGAAAAAGCAGGGGCAGGAAATCATCCGCCGCCTGGCGAAGCGAAGCGATATTCTCCTCGAGAATTTTCTGCCCGGAAGCCTGGCGGAGATGGGCCTGGATTATGAATCGATCAAGGCGGTCAACCCGGGGATCATCTATGCCTCCCTCACCGGGTACGGCCAAACCGGACCCTATCGGAACCAGCCGGGTTGGGATTTCATCATCCAGGCCCAAGGCGGAGTGATGTCCATCACCGGAGAGCCGGACGGCCCCCCCCTGAAGGTGGGGGTTGCGATTGTGGACATCACCGCCGGCTTCTTCGCCTGCTCGGCCGTTCTCGCCGCCCTTCACTACCGGGAAAAAACCGGGATCGGCCAGCGCCTCGATATCGCCCTGTTGGACACGCAGGTGGCCTGGTTGGCCAACCAGGCCGGGAATTATCTCGTTTCCGGCAAAGTGCCCGGGCGGTTGGGCAACGCCCACCCCAACATCGTTCCCTATGAAACCTTCCAGGCTAAAGACGGCGGGTACCTAGCGCTGGGCGTCGGCAGCAACAACCAATGGCAGAAGTTCTGCGCCCTCGCCCGTCTTGAGCACCTCGTGAACGATCCCCGGTATGCCACCAACCCCAAACGCGTCGAGAACCGCAAAGAACTCGTCGCTTATCTCCAGCAGGTCTTTCTCCAAAAAACCTCGGAAGAATGGCTCAAGATCCTGACGGAAGCCGAAATCCCGAACGCCCCGATCAACACCCTCGACCGGGTCTTTGCCGATCCGCAGGTAAAGGCCCGCGAAATGCTCGTGGAGATGGAACATCCGGTCGGAGGGAAATACCAGCTCGTGGGATCGCCCATGAAGCTTTCCGAAACCCCGGTTCAATACCGGATTCCTCCCCCCTTCCTGGGAGAGCACACGGAGGAAGTGCTGCGCCACGTTCTGGGCTATACCCCGGAGGCGATTGGCCGCTTGCGGGAAGAAAAAGCGATTTAAACAACCCGCGGAAGAGTTGCGCCAAGACCGTTTCTTTCTTGAGAATTTGAACCGCCGCCCCAGGCGGGGTTGACTTCGTTGCCAGAAAAGACTAAGAATCGTATCTCTATCGGTTTTTTGAAATGGGGGGCTCAGAAATCCCTCCCGTCCTCCCTTTTCCAAAGGGAGGAGAGCTTTTCCGAAGGTTTTCGATAAACGATTCCTCTTTTTCCCCCCTGTGGAGTGGCGACAAACCTACTCCACGGGGGGATGAAGGGGGATTTGACAGGTTTTCACAAAGCTAAAGCGTTATAGAAAGTCCTTTTTCCGCTCTGGTTTTCAAGGAATCAAAAACCTTCAAAGGAGGAGTCCAAATGGTTCGCAAACGGAAAATTGCCAGGGGATTAGGGGTCTTCAGCGCAGCGGTTCTCATTCTCTTCCTCGCAGCCTCCGCCGAAGCGCAAACCAAAACTGTCCGTCTTTCCGTGGTCACCGGGGGAACCGGAGGGGTTTACTATGTCTTCGGCGGGGCAATTGCCCAGGTCATTTCGAAAAACCTCCCCCAGGTGGAAGCCACGGCCGAGGTGACGGCCGCCTCCGTCGACAACTGCAAGCTCATTCAGGCGCGAAAGGCCGACATGGCTCTGGTCATGGCCGACGTGGCGTACGACGCCTTCAAGGGGACGGGAAGGTTCAAAGCCGCTCCGGGCGAAGTGCCGGTCCGGACCCTCGGCGTCCTCTACTCGAATTACATGCACTTTGTGGTGATGGAGGGATCCGGAATCAAATCCATGGCGGACCTTCGGGGAAAGCGAGTCTCCACCGGGGCCCCGGGAAGCGGGACCGAGGTGAAAGCTCTTCGGATTCTGGAAAGCTATGGGATCAATCCCGAAAGAGACCTCAAGCGGGAGCGTCTGAGCGTGGCCGAATCCGCGGGGGCCCTAAAAGACCGCAAGGTGGATGCTTTCGCCTGGGATGGGGGGCTGCCCACCGCGGCGGTCCTGGACCTCGCCGCCACCCCGGGGATGAAGATCAAACTCCTGAACAATGCCGATCACCTCGACCTGCTTACCCAGAAATATGGGCCGGTTTATTTCAAGCTGATCATCCCGAAAACCGCTTATCCGAACATGGAGGCGGATGTATCGGTCGCCGGGGTGGCTAATGTATTGATCTGTCACGAGAAGATGGAAACCGATCTGGCGTATCAGATCATCAAGGTTCTCTTGGAAAAACAGCCCGACTTGGTCGCGGTGCACAAGGAAGCCATGCATTTCACCCTGCAGAGCGCCGCGGCCGGGTCGTCCATCCCCTTCCATCCCGGAGCCGTGAAATACTTCCAGGAAAAAGGAATCAAGATGAAATAGGAGATCTCCTTCGCAGAATCCGCCTGAATTTTCGGGTGAGACCCGCCGGCCGATCTCGCCCTCGCGCCCTTTGCCGCCGAAAGGAGATTTATGGACGAGAAAAAGGAGGCTCTTCCCGCCCCGGAAGAATTCATCACCGCCGAGCGCCTCCAAAAGGCCGCCGCTTACGTCGAGGAGGAGGAGGGACCCTCTCGGAGGCTCGCCGGGAAGCTGGGGCTTTTCATCACCGTCGTGGCCATCCTCATGTCCCTTGTCCATCTCTACGCGGCCGTCGGCGTGATCATGACCCAGATCCTGCGGGGGATCCACGTCATGTTCGCCCTCTTTTTGATTTTCCTGGTCTTCCCTTCCCTGAAGCGCTTTCGCCACCGCGTCCTCTGGTATGATTACGTCCTCTCGGCCCTCTCGATCGCGGTCATCGTCTACATTTTCCAGGACTTCGAGGAATTCATCTACCGCGCGGTGACCCCCACCTCCTGGGATCTCTTCTTCGGCAGTCTCCTCATTCTCTTAGTTTTGGAAGCCGCCCGCCGCACTACCAGTTGGATCCTCCCCGGCGTCGTCGCCTGCTTTCTACTCTATGCTTTTGTCGGACCCTGGCTCCCGCCCCCCTGGACCCACCGCGGCTATGGCCTCGACCGGTTGGTCGGCCACATGTACATGACGCTGGAGGGGATCTTCGGGGTCCCCATCGATGTCTCCTCCACCTTCATCATTCTCTTCACCCTCTACGGCTCCTTCCTCGAGTTTTCCGGGGCGGGGAAGTTCTTCATCGATTTCTCCCTCACCGCCATGGGCGGGAAGCCCACTGGAGCCGGGCGAACGGTCACGCTCGCTTCTTTTCTCCTGGGCGGCCCCTCGGGAAGCGGCGTGGCCACCACCGTCACCCTGGGCTCCGTGGCCTACCCTATGCTGGCCAAGGCCGGGTACAGCAAGGAAGCCGCCGGCGGTCTTCTTTCCGCCGGGGGCATCGGCGCCATCCTCTCTCCCCCGGTTTTAGGGGCGGCCGCTTTTCTGATCGCCGAATTCTTGAAAATCTCCTATCTCGACGTCATTGTCATGGCCTGCATCCCCACCATCCTTTACTACTGGGCCATCTTTTGGATGGTGGAATTTGACGCCAAAAAATTCGGGGCCAAGGTCATCGCCTTTGACCACACTCTGACCCTTTGGCAGCTGACCCGCCTCTACGGATTTCACTTTATTTCCCTGATCGCCATCGTGGCCATCATGGTCCTCGGATTCACCCCGATCCTGGCGGTCTTCTGGTCGATCGTCATCGCTTTTGCCGTGAGTTTCATCCGCCCCGAGACGGCCCTCGTTCCCCGAAAGCTGATCGCCGCCCTCCGCGGGGGCGCCATCGGGGTCCTCTCGGTGGCGGCCACTTGCGCCTCCGCCGGCATCATCGTCGGCGTGGTCACCCTT
>Ga0315286_10007779_pt1 | contig 10518 bp, 12 predicted proteins | sample YL17G10_0_MG_FD_205038 | JGI IMG/M metagenome (GOLD analysis project Ga0315286, IMG submission 205038) | Sediment microbial communities from Yellowstone Lake, YNP, Wyoming, USA - YL17G10_0 | ecosystem: Environmental > Aquatic > Freshwater > Lake > Sediment | place: USA: Wyoming | collected...
ACATGAAAGATAATAGAGGCTGAGGCAATGGCCACCACCGGGGCGGCGAGAACTACGGCGAGAACCGCCATGGAATTGACGATCTGATTGCTGCCGCTAACAAATTCCCGCCAGAAGTTCATGCCGCATACCCCTTAACCAGTTGGATAAACCCGACCTTGTCCACATTATCACCCGGGCAATGGTGGGTGGTCCGGGGATCTTCCCGGTGCAACCTCATGGTGTCAGGATCGATGCCCAGGACGGCGCTCAGGATGGCTATAGCGGCCACGGCGTTGTCCCGCACCATCGCACCCCGCCCTATGTCGAAATCCTCCGTGTCATAGTCGCCCAACATTTCAATGCCCAAGGCTATGCTATTCCACGATGGCGAGTGGACGCCCGGGACGGTGAGGGGGGTGAACACCCAGATTTGCAGATCGTCAACGAACAGGTGGGGCCCCCCGGACCAGCCCTGGTCGTCCCGATAGTAGGATTGCAACCCCAGGATATGCTGGTAGATAAGGCCATTCGGCCTATTAGCCAAGTTGGGCTCCCCGGTGTTGTGCAGGACAATAAAGCCCGGTTGCCAAACATCCCAAATCAAGCTCTTGACATACTCCTTAAAGGTTTCAGGAATGAAGTTCTGTCCTACAATACCTTTCCACATCGAACACCTCCTATGCCAAGGCCTGCGCCAGGGTCAGGGCCCGAGCTCGAACATCGCTCGAATAATCCCTTCCTGTCGTCCGGGCATCCGGGTCCTGCCCGGCGGCCAGCGCCTTGGAGACATTTCCGGCGCCACAGTTATAGGCCGCCACCGTCCCCCAGAAAAGCCGGGTATAGTCTTCGCCGAAAAAGCCGAAACGGTCTGCCAGGTAATTGTAAGATGGTAGGATCACGTTCTTTCGCACATACTCCAGCGAGGCGGCCAAGTCCTTCCATTGCCCCGAGTCGCAAAAAGCCCCGTGGCTCCGGTCATCAATCTGGATCTCGCCATGGCCATGGCCGGCATCCCCCAGGCCGTCCTCATCCAGGAGCAATCCGAAGCGACTCTCCCGGCTGTCAATGGCCATGAGAACCCAAACCATCCACCGAGGCCCCAGTTCGGCCTGGAGGGCCTGTTCCAACTCCGGAGGCCACTGGTAGGCGTCCGCCGCCGCCTGAAAGATGGGCAGGCGTTCTTTGGCCAATCCAAATTCGCCTTCTTTAAAGAGGGGCATTAGGACGTTCCTCCACGATGTCCTTGTTGATAATTGCTCTCCACGGTTAGCTTCGCCATGGCAATCTTAATCTCGCCAACGCCTCCTTCAATAACCTCCAGTTTCTTAAAAAACTTGTCTTTGAACTGGTGAAATTCGCCGTCCAGTTTGGCGATCTTGGCTTTGTTTTCCTCAGACCGCTCGTACTCAGCTTGATGAGCCGTGCAATTTTTAGGATCAATAAGGCAAGGAGCAATACCGCTGTGGGCTTCGCCTTGCCCACCTGCTCCGACAATGACGTTGACTTCACCTTTGCCCAATATTTTCTTTAATAGCGGCCACGCCAAGGCCCCCAGGCCTTTGCCGGCGCCCAAGGCAACAATGACCACGAAAAGCACGCCGATAATGCCCCATAGTTCCCGGTTAGAGCAGAGTTCCTTCATTTCATCACCTCCGCGCCGATAACACCCCCGACCATGGCCTGAAACAGGGGCTCCTGCCAAAATTCCATCATGACATCTCCTGTTATTGGACCACCGGAAACTTGCGCCGTCCGGCCTGACTCTGCCAGGCGGTTCGGGCGTCAGGGACCGGGAACTTTCGCCGATAGGTAAGAGGCGGGATCTCCTGGTACTCCACCTGGACGATGAACTGCTTCACATATAGTCCCGGGTCGAACTGCCGGTATTCCACCTGGCCGATAATCTGGGGGACTTTGATAAGCGGCGGAATGCTATATTCCACCTGGGTTAGATTTTGCGTTGCCTTGAGTAGAGGCGGGACCTGGTATTCCGCCTGGGCCAGGGCCTGCATTATGTCCACCGCGCCAGCACCGGTGTAGGCGCCGGCCCGGATCTTGTCTATGTCCAGGATGCTCTTCAAAGCATTGAAGACCACCATCTCATCGATGAGGCCGTCCCAGTACCAGGCCTCGCCGGAAGGGGCGCCGATGCGCCATTCCACGTCCCCTACCCAGAGAACGTTGTTAGGAGTGGCGTTGTAAGTGGAGACCGCCTGGGTAGCCGCGTTATAGACCCGTACGGTGATCAACCGGCTGACGCCGTCGACCACGACGCCGATGTGATACCAGGTACCGGTGGCCAGGGTGATGCCGGTGGAGAAGGAGTCAGAACTGCTCCCGGTGCCGTACCCCCATTCCACGGTGACGGTGCCACTGCTGCTGACCCAGAGGGTCAGGGACTTCTTGTTGCCGGGGTAGTCATACTTGCTCCAGATGCGGCGATAAGACCCGAAGCTCTCCGCCTTGACCCAGCAGCAGACGGTGATCTTTTTGACGGCGTCGCCGCTCTTGAGGGGGAAGCCGGGGTCGAGGGTGGCATCGGCGATTTTGAAATACTGGCCGTTATCAAACTCCAGGTCCACGCAACCCGACCCCTCCCGAAAATCCAGGGTACTGGAGACGGGATTGTTCACCGGGGTCAGGGTGTTGTTGCCCCGGGAATCGGCGGCCAGGGCCGTCGGCTCGAAGCGCCACAGGGCCTTGCAGCTGGGGTCGGTGGAAAAGTCGTTGGCCATGATGCCTTTCCGAAATTAAGCTGCGGCCTTAAAGCCGAGCTGTAAGGCGTTGACCTCGTCCTTGGTCCAGGGTTGACCGGTAGCCGGATTGGTTTCCCAGAGCTTGGTCAGAGGCTTGGGATTGACCGCGGGCACCGGCACGTTCTCACCGAAGTAATTGGCGCCGCCGCTGCGACAGGCCAGTTGCAAATTCTGGGGCGTGGGCGAGCCCTCCTTAATGGACCGGGCCGCTACCTGGACACACTTGACGCTATGGATGGAGCCGACCAGATCGGTGGCCTCGTAGAGGTCGGTTTTGCCGGTGACATTGGTGGAGACGTAATCCGTGTCGGAGTACGGGATTTCTTCGACGCAATCCCAGTTGGCGCCGGCGGAGGGGTCCCATTCGGTCAAGGCGCCGGGAGCGGAGGGCCGGATGGCCTGGATCCGGGTATCCCCCGGCCAGGCGGCGTTATCGATGACCACGTTGTCAAACCAGCAGGAGGAATAATAGGTGCCGTCCCCACCCATCCGGATGCCGTCGATGGCGGTGGCGCCGTCGGTGGTGTCGCCGCTAAAATTGATGTCCAGGACCCCGCCCACCCGGACTTGAAAGACACCGGCGGTGTCATGAGGCTTGTAATGGACTTCGATAAGGATGGGGGTGGCCATGTTGACGGCGATGGTACCGGTGGCCAGGAGGGTGCCGGAACCGGTGCCCCGGCGGACCTCCAAGAAGCCGGTGGTGGGATTTCTCCGGACCCGAGCCAACTGAGTTGCACCGTTGAAGAAATAGCACATGCTGCTGGCGTATTGGGCAGAGTCCCCTCTATACCTGAAAGCCAGGTAGTAATCGGGTGCCGCGGGCACATACTTGTGGGCGTAGTAATCCCCGAAAGCGTCACAGTTCAGGCAGTAAGTGCCATCCATGCCGGCGATGCCGCTGGAGATGGAGGCTCCTACCACCAGATCCCATAGATCGGTTTTCCCGGACTCGAAGCCGTCGATAAACACCCTGGCCATTTTCCACCTCCTTAAGCGAACATCTCGTACTTGAGGGTTATCTGGTAGGTCCCGGCCTGATCCAGGTCATGGTTGCGGATTTTCAGGTGCAACTCGCCGGAGCCGTCATAATCCTGGACCCAAAAGGGCAGCCAGTCCTCAAAGGGAGGGGTGGGCGTCATCCCTTCCGCCTTGTAAAGCAGGGAATCGAAGCTGTCCTTACCATGGATTTCCAGGGTATAGGTTCCGGTCACCAAGCCCCCGGTTTCCTCCACCTTGAGATAGTGGACCAGGCCCCGGTTGCAGAAACCGGGAAGATTCTGCTGGATTGCGGCTCCCGCGCCCACGGTGATCCCGGACCGGGTAACGGTTTTGTCCTGGGTGCCGACGCCGGTCACCTTCTGCAGGTAGCCCAGGAGAAAGACCCGGAGATTGGCGGTCTCCGCACCGCCGGCCGCAACCAGGAACTGCACCGAGAGCTCCTCGTCCGTGGGCAGGATAATTGTCCCCGGGTCGTTCAACCCCGACCAGATGGTGAAAGCCTGGGGCGGAGCGGATATTGAGCCTCTCTTTTTGAACTTTATGTTCACCGCGTTGCCCGGCACCTCGTCCCAGAAGATCACCCGGAGCGCCACCGCCTGGACGCCCTGAGGAGCGTCAATGAAGCCCGACAAATCCAGGTCTTCATAATCGACACTGCTGCCCCGGTTGAGTTCCTGCAGCACCAAATCGGGGTTCTCTTTGGCCACGTATTTGGTGAGTTCCTGCACCCCCAGGTCCAGGTTGACTTCCCCGAACTCTTTCCAGTTGGTCCCGTCTTCCGTGTATTCCCACCTGTCCGTGGTCTCATTCCAGCGGATGGCGACGTTGGGGGCAGTCCCCCGCTCCACCTCCATCTGGCAGTCCTGGGAGGGCGCTGCGGTTTCATCCAGGTTCAGGGTGAAGGTGTTGCCGGTGGTGCCAAGATCGGTGTTCTGGGTATGGCCGCCGCCCCCGCCGCCGCCCCCGGCGCCATATATGGCCCAGGTGCGCTTGTCGGTGATGGTGGTGATGCCGGAAGCGCCCGTAACCACCAGGTACAGGGGGATGCGGCCCGAGGTGAAGCCGGTCTGGTTCACCGAGACCGTGCCACTGGCCGGGTCCACCTCAATATAGTTGCTCTGGCTGGAAGCGCAGGTCACGTGCCCGGAAGAGGTCTCATAGATGGTGCTGTCGTTTCTGACCTTGCCGGCTTTATAGTAAAAGTTCAGGCCGTCCTGGCGGTCGAAGGCGTAATAACCCCCCATCTCGGCCAGGAGTTGCTCGATCTCCTCCAGCCGGGCCGCCACGGAGGTGAAAGACCTGGATCGGGCGGCGGAGTCCAACATGTCGTGGTAATCATCCCCGTCAAAAAGGAGGTTGACCCCGGCAAACAGGGCCTTGGCCGAGATCCGGTGACTCGCAGCGTCCCAGCTGAATTGCCGGGTGGTGGTGCCGTCCGGAGAGGTGGAGACCAGGGGGTTGCCGGCGCCATCCAGGCTGAGGTAATAGGTGCCAGTAGCCTTTCCCGCCATGCTGAGGGTGAAGACGGTAGTCTTGCGGTAAAACTGGCCGGCGTTCCAGTAAGTTCCGGGGGAAACGGTGAAGTTGTAACCCGGCCCGGAGAGCTGGCCCTCGGCAAAATCATAGGCGGCGATGCCGATCAGGCCCCGCCGGTCGAAGATCTCTTGAAGCCCATAGGGGACCGCCAGGCTACCGGATTGCCCGGTGAGCTGGCCGAAGATCTGATTCAGGGCGTTTTCCACCGCCGTTGACAGTTCGACCAGGCGGGCAATGTAGTCCTTTTGGCCGTAAACCCAAGCTTTGAAAAGCTCAATAGTCATATCAGGACTCCAAGATGGCGATGAAAGTGCCGTCCGGGGCAAAGCGACCGTGGGCCCCCAGGGGTATAGCGCCGAAGGCCCCGGGGCCCAGGTCTCCCAGTTCCCCCAGGGTCAGAAGGCGCGTCAAACTGCCGCTCCAACTCTCCCGGGCGATGGAACCCAGATCATCCATGAAGGTCATATAGATGATATGCTCCCGGCCCATGCAGGTCTTGGACAGGCCGCTGATGCACCACTTCCCGTCATTCATCCGGGTAAGGAGCACGCTTTTGCCGAGTTCGGCATAGATGATCTCCCGGTTGCTGGAAGCCACCGGCACGCTCCGGAGAGGTTCATCCTGACCGATATCCACGTCGCAGGCCCAGACCCAACTATCTCCGTCCACGTATTGCTGGTAAAACGGGCTGGCGATAGTCCCGATCATCTGGTTCTGGGCCTGATTTATGCGCCAATCTATTACGCTCATGCGGTCATCACCTTAAACCCTTGCAGGCTGAGCACCGGGACCGCGCCACGCTGCACCGCCTTGCTCATGTCGCTGATGAAGAACTTCCGGCCATCCGGCAGTTGCAAAATGTCGCCCCGCTCCAGGGCCAGATCGTCTTTGATCACCAGGGTGCGGGGATTGGCGTTGGAGACCTCCCAGGTAAGTTCCAGCATGGCCAGGGCATCGACGCGGTCCTGGGATCCCAGAAAATCGTTTTTAACTTCCTTCTCGTTCTCCTCCCAGTATTCCAGGCCATCCACTATAGCCGTGGCCTTGAGCTCCAGGTAGGCATAATCATAGGGCGTCCCCCAGACCTCGTATTGGGCGCTGCCCATGGACATCATGATCAACATAATGACAATCATGGCCTGGGCCTGCAGGATGCGGCCCACCGGGATAGTGATGCCCTCTTCGGCCCCCACGCCAAAGGTGAGTACATCATCGGGGATGGCCGCCATGGCCAGATATTCCACCAGCATGGCGGTAGCCAGAATAGGGACCCAGCAAGAAATAGAGACCTTAATTTCCCCGTGAAACTCATCCACCTCCCGGTAGGACTCGGAGCCCACCGGGAGAAGACCGGAATTGACGCTCTTCTTGACGATCAGGCCCGTCCCGGAGGCCCGTTGCCGTTTGTCTTCACCCCACCAGACCGGCAGTTTCTCCCCCATGGAGAAGAAGCCCGTGGTAACCTGAGCGTTGCCGAGACATTGGTACGGCGACTCTACCCGGCTTAGCTGGGAGTCTAAGGAGATTACCCGCACCTTATTGATCGTATCCTGGTTCCGGGCCGGCACCTGATAGTCGAGAATGCGGGTAGAATCCGGCAAGACCCGGTCCGGAAGGCGGTGCAGGTTCTTATCGATGAACGTGATCCGGCCATCCCCGTCAAAACAGGGAACCTTACCCACCGTTTCCAGCAGCTTGCTGATGGCATCCCAGGGCGCCATTTGGGCGATCTGGTTCACCTGATGCTTGAATTGCAGCCCCAGAGTGGCAGGGAGCCTGATCTCGGCGTCGGTGAGCCCCAGGAAGGTCGAGAGCAGGTCCCGGACCATAATCCCCAGCTCAGTCCCCACCGTATATTTCTTACTGGTGATCGACCGCCGCTTGAGCGCCTGATTGTTCTCCCGGCTGAAAACGGCAACCTGAGCCATGGCCGTGCTGTTGCGCCGGGATTTGTTCCAGCCGATCTGTCCCCTAATAAAGCCGGTAAAGGAGTAAATCCAGGAGGTTTCCGGCACGGCTTGATCGCCTTCCAGCAGCCTGATAATGGCCCCATTCCCCACGTAAGCTCGATGCACACCACTATCAGGATGGAAAAGGCCGTCCGGGTCTGAAAGAGTAAAATCCAGCTTATCGGGTGACCACTTGATATCGGTGCAATAGGCGGTCAGGTCGAAAGGTTCCTGGGCGTATTGACCCGAAACAATGGCGCTGATGGAGTCCTGGCTCCGGTCAAAGGCCAGGACCTTATATGCCGGCCGGCGCACCACGGCTTCCTGGGCCGCTTCCAGATCGGCCGGTAATACCCGCATCAGTCCGCCTCCCCCACGATCCGAAAGACCAACACCACCTCCCCCAGGACGAGGTCTTCCTGGATGGCCCCGGTGTGTAGGGTCACCGCATTGTCGCCGCCGGCCTGCAAACTTTCGATGACGATCTGGTAACCCTTGGTGGTTCGATCCTTGGGCCACCAGGTGATGTAGCCCGAGGCAGGACGGTTCACGAAATATTCCCACAAACGCCTGAAGAAGTTGGCCGGCATGCGGCTGGTCTTGTCATCCCCGGCCCAAAACTCCTTGACCGGATTGTCTTTGAGATAGCCGCTCCACTGCGCCAGGGCCGTATCTTTCAAGGTCATCTCGGCCTTAAGCGCCGGCCGGGCCGTCAAGGGAGCGCTGTCAAAGTTCGTCCATTTATCCGGATTTTCCTCATAGACCAGGGGAGGCAGCAGATCATCAGGATAACGCAGCTCCCGGAGGGCATAAGTCCCGGTGTTCTCAGGCAGCAAGATGAGGTCTACCGACTCCTCCAGGATGTCCGGGGTTTCCTGAATAGTGAAAGTGGTCTCGGAGGTAAGCTCCATGTCATTCCTCTACGCTGGCACTCAAGTTGAGGGTTTCGGTGGCCGCCTCATCCGGCGCCTGATACCGGAAAGTGGCCGCCCCGGATTGCTCGGTGGCGGTTATGGGAGTTAATAGCGCCCCCGCGGCCGGATCAGAAAGCGTACCCCGCAGTGGGTAAGTGCCCACACCCTCGCCGCTATTCCCATAAAGATGGGCCACGAAACGGGCTTTTTCCCCGTTGCGCAGCCGGGTTACCGGTACCGGGTCCGTAAGCCCGGCGACCCGATACAGGGGCCGGTAAAATTCGATTTGGCACTGACAAGCTCCATCCACAGCATCCGGCAACCAGCGGAAGACCGCGAGGCGATTTCGCTTGGTATCAAAGGCCGAATAGTAGCCTTTGGAGCTCGGGTCCGGGTTCTGCACCGAAGACAGCATTTCCCACCTGGGCTTGGTTTCCCGGTAGTTTATCTTGCCCACCAGACCGTTTTGCGTGATGATCCAGCAGATTTCCCGGCTTTCATAGCAGAGATATCCAAGGGTGTAAGGAAGACGCAAACTTCCCCGGCGTGTCGGCGTGCCGCTAATATCCCATATTTGGAGGTACCAGCTGCTCACCCCGGCTATCAAAGCATCCTCCCGGTTGACTACTGCATGGGTAAAAATTGTGCTCGGGTTCCACTTGGAGGGGTCAATGCTCCACATACCAGCAGCAGGCCACATAGCGGAAGCATCCATTTCGGTAACCGTGTAGCCTGAATTCCAGGTGCTATAGATCGCGCCATAGCTTCCCAGGCTTCCATGGTTTACCCAGGCTACGGGCCAGATGCCCATGGAGGCCGTATTCAAGAGGGCCCCGGTTTCAGCATGAAAATCGAATCGTTTGACTGCCCAAGAGGGCCATGGACAAATCTCAAAAGTCGCCCACAGACAAATCCGGTCTTGCCCCGGTTCATAATAAAAATGGGAAATTGAATTGATGCTCTCCTGATATATCCTTGGGGGGGTGCGCAGGTATGGGTTGTAAAAATAATTTTTACCATCCCATGGGACATAGGAGATGCAGTTGGGGATCGTGAAAATGGGCCAGAGCGCCATCAGACCTTCACCGATACCTTTAAGGTTTCAGCCCCGATTTCTTCCCCCAGGGCCGGCCCGTAGTAAAAATTCTCGGCGTAGCCGTTCTCGTCCGTTTTGCTGGCCAGTTTAACTAGGGCCCCCTTGGGAGGACTCCCGGTGATCGCCCAGCGTACCCAGTAACCCGGGCAGACCTCCCCGTGCGCTCCCCTAAGTCTGGTCTTAACCACGCACCCCTGGAACCTCTGAGCCGCGGGGGTGAAGGTGGGAGCCGTAAGCGTGGCTGGTACCGGGTTCAAGAGATAGATCCTGACCAGCTTGTCAGATTCCACGGTGATTACGAGGTCATGAAGGCAATCATAGGCTGACCAGCGACACGGTCGAACCTTGCTCTTCCATAGGACCTTTTTCCCCTGGTAGTCCACCAGGGCCACATCCCCCGTATCGTGTTTAAAGGCCATCACCCGGCCGCTCCCGGCGTAGGCCAGATTGTGGACATAAAAACCGGTGGATACGGCGCCGGCCAGGACTCCAGTGCCCAGGTCATGAATGGTTATAGGGTTCCCAGTCTTGAGAAAAAGCCCGGCCATATCATCCAGGTGGCTGCCGGGAGCTAGTGGCACCTTCCAGTTCGGGTTTAAAATTAAATCGTTGTGGAATTGTCCGGTGATTTCGTCTGCCGCGTAACACCAGGCATTCACGGCATTCTCAAAATAGAAATGTCTCCCCAACACCCGATTTCCCAAGGATAGAGAATAAGACCATGCTCCCAGGTAGGCCTCGGAGCCATCTCGAAACACCTTGTGCACTTCCAAATTTATAAAGGCCACCAGAGCATCCCAGGTCTTTATGTAGGCCATAAAGCTGGGGTAATTGCTCAAGGCTTTGGTGCTCGTGTACAGAAGTTCCAGCATTATCCCGCCGCTCTCCGCACCCTGACCCGTTCCACCCGGCCGACCAGGGCCGGATCGGTAGGGGATTGATAAAGGTTGACCGCCCGAGAGCTCGCGTCGGTTCGGGTGACGCTCCATTTCAGGGACCCCAGGCCGGGCCCTTCCGCTTGGGTTTCCGGGTCCAGCCCCACCAGTTCCCAATACAGGGCTTGGTCAGGGGCGTCGCCCACGGCGGTCAAGACCGCGCCGCCCTTGATCCGGGGCTGGGACGGGACGATGACGGCCACCTAAAAGGCCCTCCCCAGCTGCAATCGGTCGGCGAAATAACGCTCCATGGCGCCTCGCACGGCATCCTCGATCCCTTCCAGCGAGACCTGGACGTTACTGCCGCCGGCGCCGCCGCCCCGGGTGTTGCGTTCGATGTCCATCAGG
>Ga0315286_10007780_pt1 | contig 10518 bp, 19 predicted proteins | sample YL17G10_0_MG_FD_205038 | JGI IMG/M metagenome (GOLD analysis project Ga0315286, IMG submission 205038) | Sediment microbial communities from Yellowstone Lake, YNP, Wyoming, USA - YL17G10_0 | ecosystem: Environmental > Aquatic > Freshwater > Lake > Sediment | place: USA: Wyoming | collected...
GACGTCGGAGAGACGCTTCCCGTCCCTCGCCTCGTCGATGCCGAGGTCCAGGGCCTCCTTCGTGATCCGCATGAGCCGCCGGGCCTTCTCGCTCACCTCGCCGATCGGGTAGGTGCGCGCCGCGTCGGAGTAGTAACCGTTTCGCGCGACCCCGACGTCGATCCCGACGATATCGCCCTCCGCGAGCGCCCGCGCGCCGGGGATGCCGTGCACGACCTGCTCGTTCACCGAAGTGCAGATCGACGCGGGATACCCCTGGTATCCCTTGAACGCGGGCGTAGCACCCCGCGATCGAATGAACTCCTCGGCGATACGGTCGAGCTCGCGGGTCTCGACGCCCGGCCCGAGCGCTTCCTCGATCTTCGCGAAGCACTCGATCAGGATCTCCCCGCTTCGCCGGATGAGATCCAGCTCCGGCAGGCTGCGAATCGCTATCATTTCAAAACGCGGCGTATCTCCGCGAATATCTCTTCTATGTTCCCGGCGCCGTTCACGGTGACGAGGCCGCCCCGCGCGCGGAAATAATCGATGACGGGAGCGGTCTGTTCCTTGTAGACCGCGAGACGCCTGCGGACCGTGTCTTCCTCGTCGTCGGGACGCTTGACGACGGCCCCGCCGCACGCGTCGCATACCCCGGACGCCTTCGTCTTGATCGTATCGAGATTGTAGACCGCCTTGCACGCCGGGCACACGCGCCGCTTCGAGAGCCTCCGCACGATGAGCTCGGGATCGACGTCGACGTCGAGAACATAATCGATCTTCTCCCCGCGCTCCTCGAGCAGTGACACGAGCATCTCCGCCTGCAAGAGGTTCCGCGGAAAGCCGTCCATGATCCAGCCCGTGTCCTTGGCCGCGTCGAGCGCCTCGCCGATGAGGCCGAAAACGATCTCGTCCGAAACGAGGAGCCCGCGCTTCATATAGGTCTCCGCCTCGACGCCGAGATCGGACTTGCTCGCCACGGCGTCGCGGAGCATGTCCCCCGTCGACAGGTGCGCGAGGCCGAGCTCGCGCGCGATGCGCGACGCCTGCGTTCCCTTGCCGGAGCCCGGGGGCCCCAATATGACGATGTGCGTGCGAGCCACGCCGAAAACCTCCTAGAACCGTCTGCCCTGCAGGCGGCCTTTCTTCATGAATCCGTCGTAATGCCTCATCAGAAGGTGCGTCTCGATCTGCTGGAGCGTGTCGAGCATCACGCCGACCACGATGAGGAGCCCCGTGCCGCCGAAGTAGAAGGGCAGCTTGCCCTGCTTGATCAGGACGTCGGGCAGAACCGCGATGAACGCGAGGAAGAAGGCTCCCGGAAGCGTCACGCGGGTGAGAATCCGATCGATGTAATCGCTTGTCCGCTTGCCGGGACGGATGCCCGGAATGAACCCGCCGTACTTCTGCATGTTCTCGGCGAGATCGACGGGGTTCAGAATGATCGCCGTGTAGAAGTACGTGAAGAAGATGATGATGGTCGCGTAGAGCGAATTGTACAGCAGCCCGTAGGGGCTCAGGGCCGACATAATGGCCGACATGATGGAGTTTTCCTTGAAGAACGCCGCGATCGTGCTCGGGGTCATCATGATCGACTGCGCGAAGATGATCGGTATGACGCCGGCCGTGTTGACGCGCAGGGGGATGTACTGGGCCTTGCCCCCGTAGACGCGCCGGCCGACGATGCGCTTCGCGTACTGGACCGGGATGCGCCGCTGCCCCTGCGTGATGAGAATGACGCCCGCGATCACGACCACCATGATGAGAATGAGCAGGACGAGCCTGAGCGGCGAGAGCGTGCCGTCCTGAAGCGCGCGCCACGTATCGAGGACGTCGGCGGGATACCGCGCCACGATGCCGATCATGATGATCAGCGAAATGCCGTTTCCGATGCCGCGCTCCGTGATCTGCTCGCCGAGCCACATGACGAAGATCGTGCCCGCGGTCATCGTGATGATGGTGATGAGCCGGAAGAACATGCCCGGGTTCGGCACGGCGCCCGCGGCCATGTTCTCGAGGAAGAACGCGATGCCGATTCCCTGGACTATCGAGAGGGCGACCGTTCCGTACCGCGTGTACTGCGTGATCTTCTTCCGCCCCTCCTCACCCTCTTTCGCGAGCTTCTCGAAGTACGGGATAACGGCCTGCAGCAGCTGTATGATGATCGACGCGCTGATGTACGGCATGATGCCGAGGGCGAAGATCGTCATGCGGTGGAAGTTTCCTCCCGCGAAGAGATCGTAGAGCCCGAGGATCCCTCCCTGCTGGCTCGCGAAAGCCGCCTTGAGCGCCGCCGCGTCCACCATCGGCGTCGTGATGTGGCCGCCGACCCGGTACACGATGAGCAGCCCCATCGTGAAGAGAAGCCGCCTCTTGAGCTCGGGTATGCTGAATATGTCCTGAATCTTCTTGAACATTACTCTTTCTCCCGAATGTCAGGCCCGGGCACGCGTTCGCCGGAGAGAAGACGAATCGTTCCGCCGGCCTTGGCAATCGCCTCCGCGGCCGTGCGGCTCACCGCGTCGACCTCGATGTCGAGCGCCACGGATATCGCTCCCCGCCCGAGTATCTTCACCGGATCCGCGGCCTTTCGCACGAGACCCGCCGCGACGAGGGTGCCGCGGTTGATCTTCGAGCCCGCCGCGAACGCGCTCAGCGAATCGAGGTTCACGACCTGGTAGGTGGTCTTGAAGATATTGACGAATCCCCGCTTCGGGATGCGCCGCTGGAGCGGCATCTGCCCGCCCTCGAACCACGAGGGGATGCTGCCGCCCGAGCGCGCCTTCTGCCCCTTGCAGCCGCGCGTCGAATACCGTCCGTGTCCGGAACCGGGGCCGCACCCGATCCGTTTGTTTTTCTTCGTTGCGCCCTTGGCGGCTTTGAGTTCGCTCAGCTTCATTGTCTCTAGCTCCTTGTGGTTCCCTTATCGAGGACCGTGTATCCCGGCCCCTTTTTCTGCCGAACTTTGATGTCCTTTTCGTCCAGCGCTTCCCAGATCACGAGGTGCTGCACCCGGTGGATCATCCCCCGGATCGCCGGCGTGTCCTTCTGGTAGAGCGTATGGTAGTTCTTTGTGAAGCCAAGAGCCTCCATGACGGGACGGTGCTTGTCATAGAGAGAGTTGATGACGCTCTTGACCTGCGTTATTTTCAGCATCTTCGCCATATCATTTCCTCGCTGTCAGTCGTTCGCCCGGCGCGGATCGCTTCACTCGGCGGCGCCTTTTTCTTCCTTTTTCCCGAATAGCTTCGTGATCGAGATGCCGCGGCGGTTCGCCACGTCGCGCGCGCTCCGGAGGCTCTGGAGCCCCGCCATGGTCGCCTTCACCATGTTGTGCGGGTTGTTCGATCCGAGCGACTTCGTGAGAATGTCCTTCACGCCCGCCACCTCGAGCACCGCGCGCACGGCCCCGCCGGCGATGACGCCGGTACCGGGGGAGGCGGGCTTCATGAGCACCCGCGAGGCGCCGAATATCCCCATCACCTGGTAGGGAATGGAGCCGCCCTGCATCGGAATACGGTACATGTCCTTCTTGGCCGCTTCCGTCGCCTTGCGGATGGCGTCCGCGATCTCGTTCGCCTTGCCGAGCCCGACCCCGACCTTGCCCATGCCGTCGCCCACGGCGACGAGCGCGTTGAAGCCGAACCGGCGCCCTCCCTTGACGACTTTCGCGACCCTGTTGATATTAATCGTCTGTTCGAGAAACTCGGGAGCCATATCAGCGCCCGCGTCGCGCGGCGATCGGGCATCCCTCGGTCCCCGGCCCCTCGAATCTCTCGGTCCTCTCGAATCTCTGTTTTCTGATCCGTTCACCAGTACACCCCCACGGGTGAGTTGCGGCGCCCGATCGGGACACCCGCGTGTTAGAACTCGAGCCCGCCCTCTCTGGCGGCCTTCGCCAAGGCGGCTACTCTTCCATGATAGAGATATCCGCCGCGATCGAACGCGACGGCCTTGATTCCCTTCTCGATCGCCGCTGCCGCGATCGCCTTACCAACGGCGGCGGAGCGCCTCATCTTCAGGCTCTTCGGGGGCGGCGCCTTCTTCGCGCCCTTGCCGTCCTTCCCCTTTTCCCCCTTCTCGGGCTTGTCCGCCTTCTCGGGGGCCTTGTCGGGTACCTTCTCGGGGGCCGCCGGAACGGGCGGCAGCTCGAGCTTGAGGCTCGACGCCGCGGCGAGCGTGCGTCCCGAATCGTCGTCGATGACCTGCGCGTAAATATGGTTGAGGCTCCGGAACACGCACAACCTCGGCCGCGCCGCCGTGCCGTGCACTTGTTTCCGCACGCGTTCGTGCCGTCTCAACCTGCCGTGTCTCTTTTCCCGATTGACGTCTCTTTTCACCTGTCCAGACTCCCTCTCGTCTTACGTGCCGGTTCCGACGGCTGCCTTGCCGGCCTTGTGCTTGATCACTTCGCCCGCGTACCTGATCCCTTTTCCCTTGTACGGCTCGGGCGGCCTGAATTTCCGGATCTCGGCCGCCGTCTGGCCGATCTTTTCCTTGTCGATCCCCGTAATCGTGATCTTCTTCGGATCGACAACCGTGATGGTGACCCCCTCGCGCGGCTCGTACCGGATCAGATGGGCGAACCCGAGGCTCAACACGAGCGTCTTTCCCTTGAGCTCGGCGCGGTATTCAACGCCCTCGATCTCGAGCTTCTTCTCGTATCCCTGGGATACGCCGTGCACCATGTTCGCGACGAGGGTCCGCGTGAGGCCGTGAAGCGATCGATGCAGTTTCGAATCGCTCGGGCGCTTCACGGTGACCGTTCCTTCCCCGACCTCGAGGATCATATCGGGATGGAGAGCGCGGGTGAGCTCCCCCTTGGGTCCCTTGACCTTTATCACGTTGCCCGACACCTCGGTCTTGACGTCAGCCGGGACCGGCACCGGATATTTTCCCACTCGTGACATATCGACTTCCTACCTCCGTCGCTTCCCGCTCAAACCCCGGGAAGCCTGTCGCCCCTGCTCGCCGGCGCGCGCCCGGTCACCAGATATGGCAAAGAACCTCTCCGCCGACGCCGAGAGCGTGGCATTCCTTGTCCGTCATGAGCCCCTTCGAGGTCGAGATAACGGCGATGCCGAAGCCGCCCATCACGCGCGGTATCCTGTCCTTGGGGACGTACACGCGGCGGCTCGTGAGGCTCACGCGCTTCAATCCCTCGATCGCGCACACGCGCTGCTCGTCGTACTTGTAATAGATCCTGAGCGTCCCCTGCGTGCTGTCGTCGATGTACTTCACGTTCTTCACGTACCCGTTATCGAGAAGGATCTTCGCGATCCCGGCCTTGATACGGGAAGCGGGAATATCGACGTGGGTCATTTTCGCCTTTTTCCCGTTGCGCAGGCGGACAATCATGTCGGCTATCGGATCGGTCATCATTTCGCCATCACCTCAAATTCTCCCTCGTGAATCGCCATTCCTCGCGAATCTACCAGCTCGCCTTTGTGATGCCCGGGATCTTCCCCTCGAGCGCGAGCTCGCGGAAGCAGATGCGGCAGACACCGAACTTGCGCATATACGCCCGCGGACGTCCGCACCTGCTGCACCTGAAATATGCCCTCACCTTGAATTTCGGCGGCCTCTTCGCTTTCGCTATCAAGCACTTCTTCGCCACGGATTCTCCCTTTCCTCCGTATCAGGTCTGGCGGAGCGGCATGCCGAGGAGCACGATGAGCTCTTTGGCTTCCTCGTCCGTCTTCGCCGTTGTTACGATCGTGACATCCATGCCCATGACCTTGAGTATCTTGTCATAATCGATCTCGGGAAATATGATGTGCTCCTTGACGCCGAAGGAGTAGTTGCCGCGCCCGTCGAAGCTCCGCGGGCTCAGGCCCCGGAAATCCCTGATTCGCGGGATCGCGACGTTGACGAGGCGGTCGAAAAATTCGAACATGCGCACGTGCCGCAGCGTGACGAAGCATCCGATCGGCATGCCCGCGCGCAGCTTGAACCCCGCGATGGCGTTCTTCGCCCGCGAGGTCGCCGGCCGCTGCCCCGCGATCGCGGTCAGATCCTTCACCGCGGCCTCGAGGATCTTCGCGTCGCTGATCGCGTCGCCCACGCCCATATTGATCACGATCTTCTCGAGGCGGGGCACCTGGTTGATGTTCTTGTAACCGAACTTCTTCATCATCTCCGGCACCGCTTTTTCGATGTACCGGCGCCTGATATTCGGCAGGTACTGTGTATTCTCCATCTCGCTCACCGTTTCCGTTTCTCCGTTCCCGTTTCGGACGCGCCGGGCTTCGTCCGCGCGTCGTCACGCCTCGTCAATCCTGATCGCTCAGCATCTCCTTGCACTTCTTGCATTGGCGCGCCTTGCTCCCGTCGCCGAGAACAAGCACCGACGTTCTCGTCGCCTTGCCGCACTTCGGGCACACGAGCATCACGTCGGAGATGTGGATGGACGCTTCCTTCTCCACGATGCCCCCCTGCTGTCCCCCTTGCGTTTGCTGCCGCCGCGTGTGTCTCTTGATCATGTGGACCTTCTCCACGATGATGCGGCCGGCCTCGGGGAACACCTTGAGCACCTTGCCTTCCGAACCCTTCGAGTTGCCCGAGATTACCTTTACAAGATCGTTCTTCTTTATTTTCATTGTCGCTTCCCGTTTCCTTAAATGACTTCCGGGGCCAGGGAGACGATCTTCATGAATTTCTTCTCCCTGAGCTCGCGCGCGACCGGCCCGAAGATTCGCGTGCCGATCGGTTCCTTCTTATCGTCGATGAGCACCGCCGCGTTCTGGTCGAAGCGGATATAGGTGCCGTCTTTCCTCCTGAGCTCCTTGCGGGTCCTCACGACCACGCACTTGACGACCTGCCCTTTCTTGATCGCCGAGCCCGGGATCGCCATCTTGACGTTGGCGGCGATGATGTCGCCAATGCCCGCGTACCGCCGCTTCGATCCGCCCATCACACGGATGCAGCGGACACTCTTCGCGCCGGAATTGTCGGCGACCACCAACATGGTATACGTCTGTATCATCGTCGTGTACTCCTACTTCGCCTTCTCCAGAATCTCAACGACCCGCCAGCGTTTCATTTTGCTGATCGGCCGCGTGGACATGACCTTCACGAGATCGCCGACATGGGCCTGGCGCTCCTCGTCGTGGGCGTAAATCTTCGCCGTGCGCTTGATCATCTTCTTGTACAGCGCATGCTGAAAGATACGCTCGACCGAAACCGCGATCGTCTTGTTCATCGAGTCGCTCACCACGCGCCCAACAATGGATTTCCTGGGCTTTCTTGTCTCCATCTTCACTCCTCGTTCCCGGGATGCGCGCCGGGCGCTACGCCTTCTTCGCGTCTCCGGGGCTCGCCGGCGCCTTCTCGGTCTTCGCGCCGGTCAGGATCTTCTCGTTGATGACCGTTTTGATCCGCGCGAGGTCCCGCCGCGCAATGCGCGCCTTGAGCGGATTGTCGAGCCGCTTCAGGGCGAGCTGGATCTTCATGCGGGAAAGCTCCTCCGAGAGCTCTTCCTCGCGGACCTTGAGCTCGTCGTAGCTCATCTCTCTCAGTTCCGTTACCTTCATGCTTCAAACCGTCCGAATTAGTGAAATCCTCTCGTATCTCCGCGCCCCCGGGCACCGGTCTCAGCCGGTTACCTTCCCGGTCGCCACTCTGCGCACGAACTTGGTCTTCATCGGAAGCTTCGAGGAGGCGAGCTGCATCGCGCGGCGCGCCTCGTCGAGATCGACTCCCTCGAGCTCGAACAGGATGCGCCCCGGTTTCACGACCGCCACCCAGTACTCGGGCGATCCCTTGCCCTTGCCCATACGCGTCTCCGCCGGCTTCACCGTCACCGGCTTATCGGGGAAAATACGGATCCAGAGCTTTCCCGAACGCCTGATGTGGCGCATGATCGCGACGCGCGCCGCCTCGATCTGGCGGTTCGTGACCCACGCGGGGTCCTCGGTCTGGAGCCCGTACGTACCGAAGTCGATGCTCGCGCCCCGGGTCGCCATGCCGCGCCTCCGGCCCCTTTGCTGCTTGCGGTACTTCGTTTTCTTCGGCATCAACATGACACATCAACCCCTTATATGGCCTTCATCAGCGCGGCCGGGAGCTTTCGTCCATTATCGCGGATTCGCTCATCTGGCGCCTGAAATCCTTCGGGAACAGCTCGCCGAGATAGATCCAGACCTTCACGCCGACCGCCCCGTACGTCGTGAACGCGGTCGCCTTGGCAAAATCGATTTCGGCGCGAAGCGTATGCAGCGGAACGCGCCCGTCCATGTACCCTTCGACGCGGGACATCTCGGCGCCTCCGAGGCGGCCCGAGGTCTTTATCTTGATCCCGCGCGCGCCCATCCGCATCGCGGAACCGATCGCTTTCTTCATCGCGCGGCGATACGAAACGCGCTGCTCGATCTGGCCGGCGATGTGCTCGGCGACGAGCTGCGCGTTGAGCTCGGGACGCTTGACCTCGCGGATATCGATCTGGACGTCCTTCAGAGTCAGGTGACAGAGCTCTTCGCTCAGGAAATCGACCTCGGCGCCCTTCCGCCCGATCACCATGCCCGGCCGCGCGGTGTGGATATGCACGCGCACCTTGTCGCCGCGCCGTTCGATCTCCGTCTTCGAAACGCCCGCTCGCGCGAGACGCTTCTTGATATACTTGCGGATCGTCACGTCCTCTTCCAGCCAGTGCGCGAAGTTCTTGGTCGCGAACCACTTGGAATCCCACGCCCGGTTGATTCCGAGCCTCAACCCTATGGGATTAGTCTTCTGACCCAAAAGTGCCTCCTCGTGTTAGCTCGCCGTCTCTTCCTTATGCTCGACGACCACAATGATGTGGCTTGACCGTTTCCGTATACGATAGGCGCGTCCCTGCGCCCGGGCCCTGATGCGGTACATCGTCCTGCCCTCGTTGATGCGTATCTCCTTGACGCCCATGTGCGACGGCTCGATCGGGTGTTCGCTCATCCCGGCGAGGTTGTGCATCGCGGACATCACGGTCTTGAAGATGGGCTTCGCCGCGTACCCTTTTGAAAATTTCAGTATCTCGAGGGCCTTCTCGACGGACTTACCCCGAACGAGATCGGCGACGATCTTCGCTTTCTGGGGTGAGACCCTTACGTGCCGCGCGATGGCGCGTGCTTCCATGTTCTCTTACCTCCGACAGGTCACGTCTTTTTGCCGCCCGGGTGTCCACGGTAGATCCTCGTCGGAACGAATTCCCCGAGCTTGTGGCCCACCATATTCTCGGTGATGAACACCGGAACGAACTTGTTGCCGTTGTGAATCGCCAGCGTTTGCCCCACGAACTCGGGCGAGATCGTCGATCGCCGCGCCCATGTCTTGGCGACTTTCTTGTCTCCCGCCTCGTTCATTCTCTCGAGCTTCCTGACGAGCTTTTCGTCGATAAAGGGGCCCTTTTTCAGTGATCTGGCCATCGAACCTCCATACGGTGTCTTCGCCGCTCTCCATCGAGAGCGCCCCGAGCCGAGCCGCGGGGCCGGCCCGAACCTGCGCCTACTTCTTCCTCCGGTGAACGATCAGCTTGTCGGACTGTTTGTTCCGGCGCGTCTTGTAACCCTTCGTGGGCTTGCCCCACGGGGTCGTCGGATGCCGGCCGCCGCTCGACTTGCCTTCGCCGCCGCCCATCGGATGGTCGACCGGGTTCATCGCGACGCCGCGAACCTTGGGTCTGCGGCCCAACCAGCGGGTGCGCCCCGCTTTGCCGATCGATATGTTCTCGTGATCGATATTGCTCACCTGGCCGATCGTCGCGTAGCACTCCTTGCGGACCTTGCGGAGCTCGCCGCTCGGGAGCCTCAGAAGCACGTGGTTCCCTTCCTTGGCCATGAGCTGCGCGTACGATCCGGCGCTCCGCGCCATCTGCCCGCCCCGCCCCGCGGTGAGCTCGATATTGTGGATGAAGAGCCCCGTCGGGATCTTCTCCATCGGGAGCGAGTTCCCCGGGTGGATGTCCGCGTCAGGCCCGGAAAGGATCGTATCGCCGACCTTGATGCCGTGCGGCGCGAGGATGTAGCGCTTCTCGCCGTCCGCGTAGTTGAGCAGCGAGATGAACGCCGAACGGTTCGGATCGTACTCGAGCGACGCGACTTTCGCCGGAATGCCGAACTTGTTGCGCTTGAAGTCGACGATGCGGTACTTCTGCTTGTGCCCGCCTCCGATGTGCCGGCTCGTGATGTGGCCGTCGTTGTTGCGGCCGCCCGAGCGCTTCAGCACCTCGAGGAGCGACTTCTCCGGAGCCTTCTTCGTGAGCACCGAGTAGTCGATGCTCGTCTTGAAGCGCTGCCCCGGCGTTATCGGTTTGAACTTCTTGATAGCCATCGGTCAGTTCCTCTTTCCGAAACCTCAAACCTGGTCGAAAATGTCGATGTTCTGCCCCTTGGCGATCTTGACGTACGCCTTTTTCCGATCGGGGCGCTTCCCTTCGAACCGTCCGCCCTTCATGAGCGTCTTTTTCGGCTTACCCCTCATGACCGCGGTCTTCACGTCCTTCACCGTGACGCCGAAAAGCTTCTCGACGGCGAGCTTGATCTCGCGCTTGTTCGCATCGGGGTGAACCTC
>Ga0315286_10007782_pt1 | contig 10517 bp, 8 predicted proteins | sample YL17G10_0_MG_FD_205038 | JGI IMG/M metagenome (GOLD analysis project Ga0315286, IMG submission 205038) | Sediment microbial communities from Yellowstone Lake, YNP, Wyoming, USA - YL17G10_0 | ecosystem: Environmental > Aquatic > Freshwater > Lake > Sediment | place: USA: Wyoming | collected...
TCTTCGGGTTCTCCAAGCTTGACGTGATGTTCGGCCGCACGACGCCCGACGCGGTGCGCCTCCCCTACCGGGACTTCCTGAAACCCGGCGTGCGCTTCGTGCGGGAGACGATCACGGCGATCGATCCTGCTACGCGCCGCGTCACCACCGAGAGCGGCGCCTTTGAGGCCGACGTCCTGGTCGTGGCGCTCGGCGCCGACTACGACCTGGACGCCACCCCGGGGCTCGCCGAAGGGGGCAACGAGTTCTACTCCGTGGCCGGCGCCGAGCGGCTGCGCGAGGTGCTGCCCGCGTTCACCAAGGGCCGCGCCATCATCGGCGTCTGCGGGGCGCCGTTCAAGTGCCCGCCGGCGCCGAGTGAGGCTGCGCTCCTGCTCCATGACTTTCTCATCGCGCGGGGCGTCCGCGGCGACTGCGAGATCTCCTTCGTGATCCCGTTCGGAAGCCCGGTCCCTCCCTCACCCGATACATCCCGCGCGCTGGTCGCCGCCTTCGCCGAACGCGACATCAGGTTCGTCCCCGGCCATCGCGTGAGCGCGCTCGACGCGGCCCGCCACGTAGCCGTTCTCGACGACGGCAGCGAGATGCCCTACGACCTCTTCCTCGGCGTGCCGAAGCACCGCGGCCCCGCCGTGGTCATGGCGAGCGGCATGGCCGAAGACGGCTACGTGCCCGTGAAGTCGGGGACGCTCGAGACGCGGTTCCCCGGCGTGTACGCACTCGGCGACGTCGCCACCGTCGGCGTACCCAAGGCGGGGGTGTTCGCCGAGGATCAAGCCCGCATCGTGGCGGCCTCGCTGATCGCGCGACTGACGGGTGGCGAATCGGCGGGGACCTACGACGGGCGCGGCTCCTGCTTCGTCGAGTTCGGCGCCGGCCGCGTCGGCCGCATCGACGTGGACTTCTTCTCGGGGCCCAAACCGACGGGGACCCTCCAGGGGCCGTCCGCCGCGCTCGTCGCCGCGAAGGAGCTCTTCGGCTCGAGCCGCCGCGCGCGCTGGTTCGGCCGCTGAAGCTCGCGCGGCGGCGCGCCCATGAGATCCCCATATCGCAAGACCATCACCGTCGCCGTCGTCTATCTTGCGGCGTCCGCCGTGGCGACTGTCGTGGCAGTGCAACGTGACCTGCCGGCCCACGTCTTCAACAGCACGTCCGACAACCCAGTGTCGCAGGATCTGGTAAGTAGGGGCACCGCGTTGTCTGCCCCGATCCAGATGCTCGTCGTTCTCGCGGTGCTGATCGTACTGGCGGCTCTGAGATGGCGTGGGCGCAGCATCGCGGTGATCGGCATCGTGATCTATGGCGGCCTTTCGTTGCTGGGCTCGCTCTTCGAGCACATCGTCCCGCGGGTCTTCAGTCCGAGGAGCTTCGATCCCGTGCTGGCGATCCTCATCGTGACGGTCGCGGGAACAGCCCTTCTGATGGTCGTCTTCGGTTGTCAGGAGCTGATCAGTCACAGGAAGCGGGCGCCTGCCGGCCCCTCCGCTGATCCGCACGAGGGCGCCACGCAGACACGCTCCTGACGGGCGGCGACGCTGTGTGTCGCCGCGCCCGTCACCGTCGGTCCCGACAATCCTCAGCTAGTCCGATCTGCGCGCACGGATCTGGGTTGCAGGAGGGTCGCGGACGGCCCCTGCGGAGGGCCTTTGGGCGGGCTCACCGGGTACGACTCCCCTGCAAGTACACAGTGGACCGCAGGGGCATTGAAGCCTCGACCTCCGCCGTTCACGAGAAACGCAGGGCGCGAAGCTCCGTGAGTTGGGTGCGCTCCGACCTCGCCGCCGCGCGGCAGCAGTTTAGCCGCGGGCGACCGGTGCCGATAGAGCTGACTGTGCAACCGATGCCGAACCGTCCCGGAAGGCCCCATCGTGTCGAGCTCCATGCTTGAGAGCCTGCAGCGCCTGCCGCGCATCGCGGTGCTGCTTCTCGGCCTGGCGCTGATCGCCGCGATCGCCTGGCTCGACAACGTCACCGGGCCGAAACTGCTGCTGAACGTCTTCTACCTTCTGCCGGTGATGTTCGTCGCCTGGGTGACGGCCTCGACCGCCTACGGCCTGCTTGCCGTGCTGGCGACTTTCCTCGTCGGGCCGCTCGAGACCTACCTCGACGGTCTTGGCTTCTACACCCTGCCCGTGGCGGCGTGGAACGCCGGCATGCGCACGGCGGTCTTCTGCATCGTCCTCTTGCTGCTCGCCGAGGTGCGCAGGCTCGTCGCGCGGCTCCAGGAGCAGTCGCTCACCGACGAGCTCACCGGTGTGGCCAACCGGCGTGCTTTCCTTGAGGTCGCTGCTCGGGAGATCGAGCGCAGCCGACGCTACCGGCACGAGCTCTCGCTCGCCTACCTCGATATCGACGGTTTCAAGGCCGCCAACGACCGCTTCGGCCACGCGGTCGGCGACCGCGTGCTCATCGCCCTCGCCGGCGTCGCCCGCGCCACGGCGCGCTCGGTCGACACCGTGGCGCGCATCGGCGGCGACGAGTTCGTCATCCTCATGCCCGAGACCGACGCCCTCGCCGCTCTGCCGCTGGCCGAGCGTCTGCGCGCGGCCTGTTCGCGCGCGGCCGGCTTGGGCGCGGCGCCCGTCACCTGCAGTATCGGCGTGGTCACCTTCGAGCGCGCTCCCAGCGACCTCGAGGAGCTGCTGACGAGCGCCGACGCACTCATGTACGAGGCCAAGGCCGCGGGCGGCGACAGCGTGCGGCACGCGCGCGTGGGCGCGGCGCGGTCGACGGCTCCTGACGGCCGGATCTTGCCCTTCGCACAGCGGTCGGGGGCGTAGACGCAGGAGCGCCCGCTGCGCACGGTCGGGCAGCGCGCCGCAGCGTCCAGCCCGACGAACCCCAGCCGCTCCCATCTGGACGCACGGACGTGGGCCGAAGGGCTGTCGAGCCGGCCCCAAGGAGTCACAGAAAGGGCGCGCTGCTACTGCGGCGCTCTCTCACTCTTCGAGCGCGGTGACAGCCCCGCTCATCATGTCGACCTCGAACTTCACCGCGTCGGCCAGATCGGTGCCCGACGCGAAGGTGACGGTCCACACGCCGGGCTTGATGCCCGAGTCGGCTCCGCCCGGTGCCTCGACCTCGACGAACGCGCCGCTCACCACCACGTTCCTGGGCACGACCCCCGACTTCTCCCCGAACTCCCGAGCCTTCACGACGGCCTCGGCGGCTCCCACTTCGACCGCCTCGATGTCGACCACCGTGCGGACTTCGGTGTTGGCCTTCGCCTCAAGCCATTTCGTCGCAGGCTGCGCCGTGCCGTGCTCGACCGAGACCAGGTACAGGGCGTTCTTGCTCGCCGAGAAGAACGCGAAGCTCCACGAATCCGGGACGTCGGCGAGAGCGAGACCGCCGGTGCCCACGGACGAGAGGATGGCGTCGTCGGCCACCTTCTTCATGGCCGCTTCGGCCTTCGGCCACGCCATGAGGGCGCTGTCCGTCTGAGCCTGCGCATCCGGCGCCGTGCCCTCGGGCGAGCCGCTCGACGTGCTGGAGCCGCCGCAGGCGGCCCCCGCGAGCGCTGCTACGACGACAAGCAGCGCCAGCGCGACGCCGATGGATACGCGTGCCCGGAATCCTCCTGGCCTCTTCATGCCCCGACCCCTTCCCCGTCGCTCTCTGGCTCCCGAGCGGGCCGGCCCCACCAGTGGCTCCCCGCCGGATCACAGCCTCCCGTGCGCAGAGCTGCACCTCTCAGGAGTCTCGTATGGTGATGGTGTACTCCCGAGCGGTCATGAGTGCAAGCGTTTGCGGGCCAGCTTTGCGGCGTGACGTTGACGTGTGCTCCAGGCGGCGTACTTCTTGACTCGGCATCGGCTACCAACGGGGGGATCCGTGGCGATGGGACCGCTGATGAACCGGGTGGAGTTCGAGCCGAGCGGCGCTCGCATCCACGACGCGCCCGCCCCGTCCGCCACGCCGTACGCTGTGACCTGGAGCGCCCCCGCTGAGACAAGCCGGACTCCCTGCCGGGCGCCCGACTCCGGAGTCGAATCGCCATGCTCAGCAGGGGGTCGTACGCAGCGTCGGTGCCTTCGTGACCGTCGTGAATCGTCAGTTCTGGCGATGCTGTCGCGACGGCCGCGGCCTATCCCCCGGCGCCAAGGTCACGACGCACCCTGAGTGGGCGCGCCGCGGAACTCGCGCGAGTCGGAAGGAAGGCGCGCCGAGGGCGGCGCTGGAGGCCCTCGACGCGTCCATGAGACTGTCCGCCCGGTCAGGCGGCGCCACGGCCCGCGTACTTGCGCGACTCCGCCTCGCGCACCCTGGTCACAGCCGGCTTCGTCTCCACGCCGGCACGCTTCATGTTCGGCTGACCCCGCGTGCGCGCGGGCATTCCCGTGGGTGCGCAGGGCGCCGCCCATTCGCTGCGACGGTGAAGCGCCCGCGCAGACGGAACGCTTGCATTGCCTGGGCGCCGCCGCATCGTTTGCGGATTCCCGAGGCAGGGAAGACCAGGACGCGGCTCTAGCCCGGAACGCGCTCAGGGAGACAAGGAGACGACACGTGGACCAGTCGAACCGCTATGCCGATCTGCACCTCAGGGAGGCCGACCTCGTAGCGGGCGGACGGCACGTTCTGTGCGCTTACAGCATGAAGCCCAAGGCGGGCTACGACTATCTCGCCACGGCGGCGCACTTCGCCGCCGAGTCCTCCACGGGCACCAACGTGGAGGTCTCCACCACTGACGACTTCACGCGTTCGGTGGATGCCCTGGTCTACGAGATAGACGAGGCGAACGAACTGACGAAGATCGCCTACCCGCTCGAGCTTTTCGACCGCAACATCACCGACGGGCGCGCGATGATCGTCTCCTTTCTCACGCTCTGCATCGGCAACAACCAGGGCATGGGCGATGTCGAGTATGCCAAGATGCACGACTTCTACGTCCCGCCTTCGTACCTGCGCCTGTTCGACGGGCCGCTCAGGAACATCGCGGATCTGTGGCGCGTCCTCGGCCGCCCGCTCAAGGATGGGGGGATGATCGTCGGCACGATCATCAAGCCCAAGCTTGGCCTGCGGCCTGAGCTCTTCGCGGAGGCCTGCTACCGGTTCTGGCTGGGCGGCGACTTCGTCAAGAACGATGAGCCCCAGGGCAACCAGGTCTTCGCCCCGTACCGGGAGACCATGCGGCTTGTGGCCGACGCCATGGATCGCGCGCAAGACGAGACCGGCGAGGCCAAGCTGTTCTCGGCCAACATCACCGCCGACGACCCTATGGAGATGATCGCCCGCGGCGAGGCCGTGCTCGAGGCGTTCGCCGGCAACGAGGACCACGTCGCCTTTCTCGTGGACGGCTACGTTGCCGGCCCGGCGGCGGTCACGACCTCCCGGCGCCGTTTCCCCGACCAGTTCCTGCACTACCATCGCGCCGGGCACGGCGCCGTGACCTCTCCGCAGTCCAAGCGCGGCTACACTGCCTTCGTCCTGGCCAAGATGGCGCGCCTGCAAGGTGCTTCCGGCATCCACACGGGGACGATGGGCTACGGCAAGATGGAGGGCGAGCAAGGCGACCGTGCGATGGCCTACATGATCGAGCGCGACGCCGCCGACGGTCCCTTCTATCACCAGGACTGGCTGGGGATGAAGGCGACGAGCCCGATCATCTCCGGAGGGATGAACGCCCTGCGCCTTCCCGGCTTCTTCGCCAACCTCGGCCACGCCAACGTCGTGCAGACCTCAGGTGGAGGTGCGTTCGGCCACCTCGACGGGCCGGTCGCCGGAGCCCTCTCTCTGCACCAGTCCCATGACGCCTGGAGGGCCGACGTCGACCTGCTCGCGTACGCCAAGGAGCATCGCGAGCTGGCGCGGGCCTTCGAGTCCTTCCCGAGCGATGCCGACACGCTGTATCCGGACTGGCGCTCGGTCCTGGGCGTCACTTGAGTGCCAAGCACCCCGTGATCGCCGTCACCGGCTCCAGCGGAGCCGGCACGACCACGGTCAAGAGATCCTTCGAGCACATCTTCCACCGCGAGAGCATCCGCGCCGCCGTCATTGAAGGCGATAGCCTTCACAAGTACGACCGCGAGGGGATGCGGCAAGCGATCGCGGAGTCCGAGAGCAGGGGCGAGCGCGCCCCGAGCCACTTCGGCCCCGAGGCCAACCTCTTCGAGGAGCTGGAAGGCCTGTTTCGCACCTTCGGGGACTCCGGGTCCGGGAGGCGCCGTTTCTACGTGCACAACGAGGAGGAGGCGGCCACTCGCGGCCACGAGCCGGGCACCTTCACTCCCTGGGAATCGCTGCCGGAAGACACCGACGTGCTGTTCTACGAGGGCCTCCACGGCGGCGTGCGCTGCGACGGGGTCAACGTCGCCCGCTACGTGGACCTGCTCATCGGCGTCGTGCCCATCGTCAATCTGGAGTGGATCCAGAAGATCCACCGCGACACGAGCGCGAGGAGCTACTCGGTCGAGGCCGTGACAGACACCATCCTGCGGCGCATGCACGATTACGTGCACTACATCACGCCGCAGTTCTCGCAGACACACGTCAACTTCCAGCGCGTGCCCGTGGTCGACACCTCCGACCCCTTCATCGCTCGGGACATCCCCACCTTGGACGAGTCGCTCTTCATCGTCCGGTTCCGCGACCCGAAAGGGATCGACTTCCCCTATCTGCTGACCATGATCCACGACTCCTTCATGTCGCGCCCCAACTGCATCGTCGTCCCGGGCGGCAAGATGGAGATGGCGATCCGGCTCGTGGTGACGCCCCTGCTGCACACGATCATGGAGCGTCGCAAGAGCGCTCTGCAGGCGGACGGACACTACTGAGTGCTGCGCGGGGGCATGCGCTCCTCTGACGGACCACCCCCCGGGGGCCCGCCCTACGGCAACCAGGCCGGAAGGCTGCCCGCCCCGAGGACCTGCGCCGCGGCAGGCGTGGCGGGATCGACGATCCAAAGCCGTGCCCGGTCGACGGCGCTGCCGAACGCGCTCAGGGTGTAGGCGAGGCCGCTGCCGTCGGGCGCCCACGAGAGGCCGGTAGCCGTGCGATCCGCGTACGGCCCCACCGAGGTGAGCTTGTCGGCGGCCAGGTCGTAGACGTAGATGCGCGTGGCCGGCGTGCCCGCGAGCGAGGGCATGCCCCAGAAGGCGACCCTGGCACTCTGCGCGTCCCAGGCGGTCGCGTCGCGGCCCGCGAGCTGCGTGTTCTTGCTGAAGAGGAGCTTGCCGGTGGCCACCGAGCGTAGCGCGTAGGTCACCCCTACGTCGGAGCGCGTGGTCGAGCTGATCACCGAGCGACCGTCGGGCGAGACGCGCGGGTCGCGAAAGGCGCGCATATCGAGGCCGGCGGCCATGCGGTCGCGGGCGATCACCCGCGGCGCTGCGCCGCTGACCAGCTTGAGCGACAGCAGCTGCTCGCTGACGAGCCGGGTGCCGGGCAGGTTCGGGTCGGGGCCGGCGTCGCTGAGGCGAACGTACACCAGCCGGGGAACCTGCGCCGCCACCGAGGGCTCGGTGCCCTGCAGCTTGCGGAACCAAGCCGACTTGCCGGTCGCGACGTTGACCACGTAGAGACGGTCGTTCAGCGCGTAGGCGCCGCCGGCCGTGCGCGACCCCGAGACGAGGAGCCTGCTGCTGGAGAGCCAGGTGATCGCGTCGATCTGCCTGACGCCGCGCGGCGCCAGCGACAGGGCCCGGAGCGTGCCGGCGGCGGTGTCGTAGACGGAGACGCGTGGGCCCGTGGTGGACGGCAGCAAGGCCAGCTTGGCGCCGTCGGGCGAGGCTTCGATGCGCGCCGGCCGGAACGACAGGTCGACGAGCTTGGTGGCGGCGCCGTCGGCGGGCGCGATGCTCCACAGGGCATCGCGTCCGGCCTCCCGGCGCACGACGGCGATCGACGACGGCTGTGGCGTGGGCACGGAGTGCGGCGCCGGCGCGGCAGCCGCAGAGGTCTGCGAGGCTGCTGTGCTCGCACGCGCGCTTCCGCCGAGAACTTGGGACCCGCCGATCAGAGCGCCGGCGATCGCGAGCGCGCCGACGGCCACGACCGTCAAGCGGGACACTGTTCTCGGCTGGCGCATGGCTACCCCCTAGATACTGCTGCGCGATCACGCGGGGCGGGCAGTGCGCGAGATGCCGCCGCGGCGGTCGCCGTTGCCCGGCCCGTGCCGAGCGCGGATTCCTCACTTTCCCACCGTTGCCTCACGGCCAAACTCGCAACGGTAGCCAGCCGACTTCGGCGGTGCCTGCCGCCAGGTCTTCAAGAAGCCCGGCCTCGAGTGCCGCCTTCACGATCCGCGGCACACCCGCGCGACGACGCTCCTGCGCCAGGGCGTGCATCCCAAGGTCGTGCAGGAACGCCTCGGGCACGCCAACGTTGGGATCACTCTCGATACGGCGAACACCTCGCCCCTTCTCTCAGGCAGGCTCAGCGATGCCCGTCCACCTCCATGCCGAGTCCTCCGGGGTCACGCGTCCGAGGCCGGGGAAAGGGAAGTGGAAGGCCTGCACGAGGCACGACCGGGCCGCCGCCCTCGCCAAGAGCCTCTCTCTCGTCTGCCGCAGAGAGACCGGATCGACGTCGAACACGGCGTGCCACGCCGGGTGCGCCACGTGCAGCGGGTGGAGGACCGCGTCGGCCACGACGAGGAGCCGTTCGCCGCGCGATGATAGCTCGAGCGCCAGGTGGCCGGGCGTGTGGCCGGGCGCCGGCAGACACTGCACCCCGGGGAGCAGCTCGGCCTCCTCGTCTGCGAGCTCGACGCGATCCTCGATGACGGGAAGCACCTTGCGCGCGCAGCCGACCAGCAAGGCCGCGGCCTCCGCGGGCAACAGGCGTTGCGCTTCGCCTCCCATCCAGAACTCCCACTCCCTCCTCGACAGGAACACCCGGGCGGCCGGGAACCTCAGCGTGCCGCGACTGTCGACCAGGCCGCCGATGTGGTCCGGATGGCCGTGCGTAAGGATGACGTCGTCGATGTCCTCGGGCCTCACGCCGGCCGCCGCAAGGTTGTCGACGAGGCGGCCCGTCTCAGGGCCGAGGCGGCCCGCTCCCGTGTCGATCAGCACCCGCCGCGTGCCCACCGCGACGAGGAGGCACGTGTAGTCGCTGGTCCACTGCGTCCAGGGCACAGGGCCGCCCGATGCCCGGACTGCGGCATCGACCTCGCCCGCTGGGGCGTTCGCGAACAGCATGGGCGCCGGAGGTGGGAAGGCCGGTGGCCCGTAGACCAGTGCCCCGTCGCTGACCGCGAGGCAGTCGGATCTCCCCACGGTGAAGCGGAAGTGCCCCGCCTTCATTGCCGGCCTCCTTTCTCGTCGAGGCATTTCGGCCTTCTCCTCCCAGGCAAGTACCCGTCAGCAAACGGTCCGCAGAGCCTCCGCGGCCGGGCCTAGCCCATTGCGGGAGCGATGGGCCCTTCGATGGCCACCCGGGTCGGCTTGGCCGGATCGTAGCGGATCGCGACCGTCGCCCCGGGCTGCAGGGCGCCTTCGACAGCTTCACTCACGAACTGGGTGGTCCGGGCACGGTACGGCGACCCGTCCGACGGGCACACCTCGAGCTCGCACGACACCTGGTGACGCGTGCCCTTGGGTGCCCAGATATGGGCGCCGGTCTGCTTCACGCTCACGACCGTGGCCTGCGCGGGGACGCCGCTCTCCAGGACCCGGCGCACGCCCCTCTGCGGGGTGAGGAAGACCAGGATCCCGGCGAGGACCACGAACAGCACCGACGTGCCGATCGACAGCAGGATCGCGCCGCTGCCGCCGCCGATCCTCCCAGGCCAGTCGGCATCCTGGCTCCACCCCGCAAGATGGCCGATCCAGTAGCCGACCCACGCGCCCACGACACCGCAGAACACAAGGACCACGACGCTCAACGTCTTTCTCATGACTGCCCCTTCCCCTCGGCCCGTCTGGCTCCCGAGCGGGTCGGCCTCACAAAGCACGAAGACCGGCCCCCGGGCCATGACGCGGTCAAGCGTTTGCGGACGGCGGCGCGGTCCCATGTGGACCCAGCGAGTCCCAGCCCGTCCCATCACAACGCACGGATCTGGGTACTCTGCACAAGCGGCCCCCCGACCGCCGTGTCACTCTGCCTGTGGGCCCGCACCTGCAGCCATGGGCATGCCCTCGTACTTCACGACTTGTTCGGGTCTGCCGGCGAAGACGAAGCTGTTGTTCATGTGGTCGCGCTCGTCGAGCCCGATGCGCCTGAACACGTCCGCCCACGAGCGGAACGACCCGTACCCTTGCACCACGGTGCTTTCGACGGGCTGGTCCTCCCATTCCGGATGGTCCTGGACCAGCTGCGCATAGGTGTGCTCGGCGTGGTCCTCGAACTCGGCGTTGAGGAGGAACGCCCTGCGGATGGCTACTCGTGCCATCGTCCACGCGAGAAGGGCGTAGGGGCCGGCCATCAGCGAGGGGAGCGGCGGGGTCACATACCACGGTTCCTTGGCGGCGTCCTCGCGTATCTTCTCCTCGATCAAGAGCAGGTGCCAATGCTCGTTGTCCTGCGCTTCCTTTCCCCATCTCATGATGGCGCCGGCCTCTTGCCCGAGCCCCCCG
>Ga0315286_10007783_pt1 | contig 10517 bp, 7 predicted proteins | sample YL17G10_0_MG_FD_205038 | JGI IMG/M metagenome (GOLD analysis project Ga0315286, IMG submission 205038) | Sediment microbial communities from Yellowstone Lake, YNP, Wyoming, USA - YL17G10_0 | ecosystem: Environmental > Aquatic > Freshwater > Lake > Sediment | place: USA: Wyoming | collected...
GCTCCGAGGGAGAAGAGTATAACCCTTGACATAGATAGGCAATGATACCCGTCCCCCGTCACGGTGTCAAAGAAATTCCCGACCCACGCTCCAAAAAGATGACGCGATCCGCCCCCGGCGAATCGATGGGTACGACGCCTGGCATCATTCAACGGCGCGCCCATATCCACACTTGTCTATGCTGGGCCCAACAGAAGCTGCTAATGGGCCGCTCTCGCCCTTGCCAGCGGAGGGGTGTTTCCGGTAGAATCCCGGGCGTTCGTTGAGATTCGTGGGAGAAACGTGGGTCGTGCATAGGGATTGACCTTATGAAACATCATATGACAAGTCCTGGCGCCGTAATCGCGGTCATTCTGGCGGGAGCCTGTGTCGCGTCGAGCGCCGAGCCGGCCGGACCGCAGGTCCTGTTCGATTTCGGGCCGGGCTTCGACCTTCGTGCCGTGGAGGTTAGCGACGCGAAAGCGACCGTCACGGACGCAGGAACGCTGCGCGTGGAGCCGGGGCACACAGCCCCCTGGCCCGGCATTACCTTGAAGGCGCCGAAAGGCCGGTGGGACCTGTCGCCCTATGAGCACGTCTCGCTCGACGTCACCAACCGCGGCAAGGAGAAGGTCACCGTGCACTGCCGCGTGGACAACCCTGGAGCAGATGGGACCAACCATTGCATCGCGGACCAGATCACGATCGACCCGGGCGTCTCCCAAACGCTGACCGTTCGCCTCTTTCCCGTGCCCTGGAAGCTCGACAAGCCGCTGGAACTCGTCGGCATGCGCGGGGCCCCCACCCACGCGGGCAAGATCGACACGGCCAATGTGACCCAACTGGTCCTGTTCGTGGATCATCCGAAGCAGAGCAGCGTTTTTGAGATTGACAATATCCGTGCGGGCGGGCGTGTGCAGATTCTGGATGCCGCCACGTTCCTGCCATTCATCGACGAGTTCGGGCAATACGTTCGCAAGGACTGGCCGGGTAAGACGCATTCGCTGGAGGAATTGACCTCGCAGGGGCAAAGCGAGGACCAGGACCTCAAGGCCCATGCCAAACCGAAGAACTGGAACAAGTACGGCGGGTGGGCGGATGGGCCCAGGCTCAAGGCCACCGGCTTCTTCCGCGTACAGAAGCACAGAGGCAAGTGGTGGCTCGTGGACCCGACGGGCAGGCTGTTCTGGTCGCACGGCATCGACTGCGTCCGCGCGGCCAACGCAACGCCGGTCACGAATCGCGAGCGGTACTTCCGGGCCTTGCCCGACAAGGATTCGCCCTTCGCCCGATTCTACGGCGAAGCGGGCTGGGCTCCCCAGGGTTACTACAAGGACCATTCGCCCTACAAGACCTACGATTTCACTCGCGCCAATCTGCTGCGCAAGTACGGCGAGGACTTCGAGCAGGCTTTTGCCGACCTGACGCACCGACGGTTCGAGAGCTGGGCGATCAACACGATTGCGAACTGGTCCGACGAGCAAATCTACCTGTCGCGTCAAACACCGTACGTGGCGACCATCTCCTTCGAAGCCAAGAAGCTGGAGGGCTCGGAGGGTTATTGGGGCAAGTTCTACGACGTGTTCGACCCGGACTTCGAGGCCAACCTGCGGAAGCGGCTGGAACGGGAAAAAGGCCAGACGACCGGCGATCCCTGGTGCATCGGCTACTTCGTCCATAACGAGCTGGCCTGGGGCGACGATACCTCCCTCGCACTGGCCGCGCTGATCTCGCCTGCCAATCAGGCGGCCAAGATCGTCTTCATCGAAGACCTCAAGGTCAACTATGGGACGATTGAAGAACTCAACCAAGCCTGGGGGACCAGCCACGCATCGTGGGAGGCCCTGCTCCAAAGTCAGAAAGCCCCCGACAAGACCAAGGCCCGCGCGGACCTCGAGGATTTCTATACGAAGACGGCGGAGACGTATTTCAGCACGATTCGCCGCGAGCTCAAGAGAATCGCTCCCTCGCAGCTCTACCTGGGCTGCCGGTTCGCCTGGGTCAACGACCGAGCGGCCCGGGCCGCCACCAAGTTCTGCGACGTGGTCAGCTACAATCGCTACAACTATGGCGTGGAGGACACGAAGCTGCCGGATGGAATTGACCTGCCGGTCATCATCGGCGAGTTTCACTTCGGGGCACTCGATCGCGGCATGTTCCACACGGGCCTGCGCAAAACCGAGAACCAGAAGGACCGTGCCGATAAATACACTGACTACGTGCGGAGCGCTCTGCGGAATCCCTACATCGTGGGGACCCACTGGTTCCAGTACATCGACCAGCCCACCACCGGCCGGGGCGACGGCGAGAACTACCAGATCGGCTTCGTGGACATCTGCGACAAGCCCTATCCGGAAATTGTCCAGGCGGCCCGCGACGTCGGCCATGCGATGTACGAATACCGCTTCGGCGACTGAGCTGGCCGTCTCGGGGGCACTATTGCCTCGCGGCCCGATACTTCTTGACGAAGCCGACCGGCCGGTAGCTCTCTTTGGCCTGTCGGAGTCCCGGATCGCCCAGGTCCTGCTCCCGATTGATCCGCTCGTACTTGTCTGGCAGAACGGCGGCGAAAACCCGATTCACATACTGGTAGGCGCCCGCGTACTGCTTCTGGAGAACGGCTTTCTCGAAGTGAACGACGAACATGCGGCCCTGGACCAGTTCTTCGCCCAGCGTATAGGCGACCGGCTCCTCATCGACGTAAAAGATCCCGCCGCACAGTTGCAGAACCTCCATGTTTTCGAGGGCCTCTTTCGCCGCCGCGTAGTCCCCCGGCCTTTCTTGCTGTGCTTTCCACCGCTCCAGTATCTGCAGAGCATCGCCCACATACTCCTCCAGAAGAGGCTTCGCCACGCACCTGTTGTTGCGGAGGAACAGGTTGACCAGGTTCTTCTTCCGGTGAAGCTTCCGCCCGGAAAGGGTCGCCAAGTCCTCCCGTGCATAAAGATAATCGAAATTGTCCCGGTCCTCCCATACGCGGCAGCCCCTCTGAGAGAGTTGCTCCGCCTGTGGCGACGAAACCGCCTTCATCATACGATACTGGTCAAAGAGCGAGTCCAAAACATCTTCCGGCGGCAATCCGAACGGCAGAATGAAGAAGGGTTCCGCGTCTTCGCCCACGATCACGAGAGTCTCCTCGCCTATGCGGCAGATCCGATAGTGGTGTGCCTCGCGAAACAAATAGAGGCCCGCAAAGCTCAGTTCCGATATACCCTCTGCCAACCGCTGAAAGCGGGGATGGAGCACCGGCCTCTGGTCCAGGCTCAGCGATGAGAACTCAGGATATTCCTCGATCATGAGATTCGCAATTCCTACACCCAATCCGTCTGATCTGCTGCTGCCGCATTTCGAAAGTCCCGCGACCATGCGGTTAAGATTCCTTCCCCTGCCCCCGCAGGGGCAGGCTATGCCATGCTCCTCGCAATGACATCGACAGGCCCTGTATGTCATTGCGAGCGAAGCGAAGCAATCTCCCATGCCGGGAGTTGAGATTGCTTCGTCGCTGCGCTCCTCGCAATGACATACATGTGATCTGCCAAGCGACTTTGCGTTCGCCCTACCAGGCAAGACGCCCCGATTGACCGTGCTGACTTAGTCTGCTATACTACGCTGGCTTTTTCAAGGAGTTGCAGATGGATTCCGAGCGAAACGATTATTCGCAATCCTCTTCCTATGAAGAACGACGGCCCGAACAGCCTCCGGCGGGGCCGCCGCCCGCTACACCACCGTACCCGGTCTATCAGGCGCCTGCCCGCAGATTCAGCGCGTGGAGGACCTTCGGGCGCGTGCTGTTCGTCCTGTCCGTGCTGGCCAACATCGGGCTGGTTGTCCTGTTGTTTTCCGCGGTCGCCCTGATCGCCACGGGCGGAGGCGGAACCTACAAATCCGTCCTTCGCGAAGGCCCTCGGGACAGCCGGATCGCCGTGATCAACGTCAGCGGAATCATCGACGGCGGGCAGGCCGAAGAGGTCTACCGCCAGATCGAAGCCGCGCGACAGGATCGGGCCGTCAAGGGCATCATCGTCCGTGTCGACTCGCCCGGCGGCACGATCTCGGCCAGCGACCGCATCTACCGCCAGATCGTGGACTACCGCAAGGAGCGGGGCCTGCCCGCCGTGGCCTTCATGCAGGGCGTGGCCGCTTCCGGGGGATACTATGCTTCCGTTGCCTGCGAGAAGATTGTCGCCGAGCCCACGACTATCACCGGCTCCATCGGCGTTGTCATGGTCCACTTCGTGTTCCAGAACTTGCTCGAAGAGAAGCTGGGCATCCAGCCGGTCTTCCTGACGATGGGCGAGAAGAAGGATTGGCCCAGTTCCTTCCGGACCCCGACGAAGGAAGAGCTGGCGTACGTTCACGATCGCCTGCTCCAACCGGCTTACAAGCGCTTTGTGGACGTGGTCAAGGAAGGCCGCGAGGACGCGCTTTCACCGAGTGAGGTTGATAAACTCGCCGACGGCAGCATTTTTGTCGCCGACCAAGCCCTTGCAGCAAAGCTCATCGACAAGATCGGATATCTGGACGAGGCAATCGCGGAGGTCAAGGCCCTGGCCGGGATCAAGGCAGCCCAGGTTGTGGAGTATCGCAGGCCCTTTTCTCTTATGAGTTTCCTGAATGCCAAGAGTGGGCAGATCCCCAAGCTCGACCGCAAAACGCTCTTCGAGTTCGGCACCCCGCAGGTTCTGTACTTGTGGAGCGCGTATTAGGGGTGAAGACATGAAACGATCATACGGTAGCTCTTCGGGTGCGGGACGATACGTTTTCGCCTGGGCAGGTCTGGCGATTCTCCTCATCGCGGCGATGAACTGTGTCCAGGCAGGGATGACCCAGACGGGTCCGAAGATGGGTCTGGTTGCCGTCAGTCCGGACGGCAAGAGCTTCGTCGAGCGGTCCTCCGGCCGGCAATATGTCCCGTTCGGCGTCAACTACTATGATCCGAACACCGGCTGGGCCCCGAAGATCTGGCGGCAATTCGATCCCAAGCGGGTGACGCGGCATTTCGAGGTCATGCGGAGCCTCGGAGTCAACTGTGCGAGAGTCTTCCTCACGGCGGCCACCTTTCAGCCCGATGTCAACATGATTGATGAGCGAGCCCTGGTGAAGCTCGACACATTCATTGGCATTGCGAGACAATCCGGCATCCGGCTGATTTTGACTGGGCCTGACCACTGGGAAGGCAGTCCCGCCTATTGGAAGCCGGATCGGTTTGCCGGCGAGCAGGCCCTCAAGGCCCTGGACCACTTCTGGCGGACCCTCGGCCGGCGGTATCGCGATGAGCCTGCGATCTTCGCCTGGGACCTGCTCAACGAACCGCACATGCCGTGGTTCACGGAGACCTGGCGGCCGACGTGGAACAAATGGCTCCAGACAAAATACGAGACTTGGGAGAAGCTCAAGACCGTCTGGGCCGGCGAGATCAAAGAGGGTGACTCGTGGGGAAATGTCATTGTACCGGAGAACAAGGCGAGCAAGGGCAATCCGCGACTGCTCGACTGGCAATCGTTCCGGGAGCACCTCGCGGACCAGTGGGTCCGGCGGCAGGTGGAGGCAATCCGGCAGGCCGACCCGGCGCACCTTGTGACCGTCGGCTACATCCAGTGGTCCTATCCCCTCGTTCGAGGCGGCGATCCCAGCCTGTATGCGGCTTTCAATCCGCAGCGGCAATCGCAGTGGCTCGACTTCATGTGCATTCACTTCTACCCGCTCCTGGGCCGGCCACTCGAATCGAAGGAAGCCTGGGACAGGAATCTCACCTACCTGCAGAGTGCCCTGGCCTACTGCCACGCCGGCAAGCCGGTGGTCCTCGAAGAATACGGCTGGTACGGCGGCGGCGCCCCTCGCGGCCAGCCCTCTCTGACCGAGGATGAGCAGGCCCGATGGATCGTGGCGGAGATCGAGGCCACCCGCCGTCTCTCTGACGGCTGGCTGTCCTGGCCCTTCGCGGACACCCCCACCTCCACCGACATGAGCAAGTACGGCGGCATGGTGAGGCCCGACATGACCCCCAAGCCATGGGCGAAGAGTTTCACGCAGTACGCCTCCAACCTCGCCGGCCTGCCAGAACCGGCACCACAACTGCCCACCCTCGACTATGCGGCGTCTCTGACAATGCCCACCGATGAGTTGAAGCCCCTGCACGAGAAGTACAGCCAGACCGTAAAGGCTGCGATCACCAACGCCCGATAGACTTCGCGTTCCTACAGTCGGGTGAGGGGTGACATCGTCAAGCGCAGCTTGGCGATGGTCCTGCTGCCGCACATCGCAAGTCTCCCAACCCGTGGAAGTAGATTGCCACGCTTCGCTCGCAATGACATACGACGCCCTGTCATGTCATTGCGAGGAGCGAAGCGACGAAGCAATCCCCTCCGCATAGTACAGGCCTTGCCAAGTACAGTGCGTCCATACGACAGAGCCATCGCCAAGGCCTTTGGCCTTGACGATGCCACCCGATAATGGAGAGTCTCTCACGCATCCTCGTGGAGTTCGCCGAACAGCGTCAGGGGCGAGGTGCGAGTGATGCGAACTTGGGCGAATTGGCCTGCCAATGAAATGGGGCCGTTGAAAACCACGATGTGGTCGGTCGAGGTGCGGCCCACCAATTGCGGGTGATCCTGGCCATCCTTCGGATTTACGTGTGCTTTCTTGCTTGGCCCCTCGACCAGAACGGTGACCTGTCGGCCAAGGAACGCCTGGTTCAGCTCACCGCTGATCTGTTCCTGGACGGCGAGCAACCCGACGATCCGCCTCTGCTTGACCTCATCGGGGATCGTGTCGGCCAGGCGCTTGTCCGCGGTCGTACCGGGCCGGGGTGAGTACTTGAACACGAAGCAGTTCTTGTACCGGGCCTGGCGCGTCAGATCGGCCGTCGCCTGGAAATCGTCCTCGGTCTCGCCGGGGAAACCAACGATGAAGTCCCCCGCCACCGCGATCTCCGGCACCACGGCCCTTGCTTTCTCGATCAGCTCCAGGTAATGCGCTGCTGAGTAGTGGCGGTTCATTGCCTGCAGGATTTGGTCCGACCCGCTCTGGGCGGGCATGTGCAAATAGCGGCAGACCTTCGGAGAATCGGCCATCGCCTGGAGAATCTCCCCGAAGAACTCGTCCGCCGGATAGCTCGTGACGAACCGGACCCACTCGATCCCCTCCACTCGTGCGGTCCTATCGAGCAGGTCCGCGAGGCAGTAGGTCTTGTCGCCCTGTTTGTACTTGTAGGAGTTCACCGTCTGGCCCAGGAGCGTCACCTGCTTGACTCCCTCATCCGCCAGCTTCTTGACCTGTTCCAGGATGGCCTCCGGCGACCGGCATGCTTCCGGGCCGCGCACGTAGGGGACGACGCAATAGGTGCAGAAATAGTTGCAGCCCCGCATCACACGAACAAAGGCCTGACCGGGAATCTGTCCGTCCCCGTCGCCGTACGCCAGCTCGAAGTCGTCGAGCGAGCTGTCCCCCGGTTGAACCGGCTGCCGGATCCCGTCCGTCACGGCAACCTGCTTTACGTTCCGCGCCAGGGCCTGTCGGATCAGATCGGCGATCTGCGGGATCTGGGCCGGGCCGCAGACGATATTGATGGCCTCGTGCTCCAGGAGCTTGTCGCCAAGACGCTGCGCCATGCAGCCGATGACGCCGACCACCAGGTCCGGCCGGTGCTCCTTCAGGTGCTTGAGATGGCCCAGATGCGAGAGGACGCGGTCCTCCGCATGCTGCCGCACCGAGCACGTGTTGATGAGCACAACATCAGCATCTTTGACGCCGTCCGCCGAGCCAAAACCGGCCTCCTCCAGCGCACGGCCGACCAGAGCCGTATCCAGCTTGTTCATCTGGCAGCCGAAGCTCTCAATATAAACGGCGACGGATTTCATATTTACTATTTACGATTTACAATTTACAATTGGCCCTCGGTGATTCGAGATCACCCGGCGGAGGCGATCGCGCCCAGACATAGAATACATGTCCGCCGTCAAATCTCGAATAGTAAATCATAGATCGCAAATGGTAAATCGGGGTAAATGGTGAAACACCAGAAGACCGTTGAACAGATTGCGGGACTGGCCCTCATCGGGGCGATTGTCGTGGGTTGCGGGTTCGTGCTGTGGCCGTTTGTGTCGGCGATCCTGTGGGCGGCGATCCTGTGTTTCGCCACGTGGCCTTTGTACGAACTGTTCCTGCGATGGCTTCACGGCCGGCGCACCATTGCGGCAGCCATGACGACCCTGGTGCTCTCGCTCGTGCTCGTCATCCCGTTCGTCGTCGTGGGCCTGACGTTCACGGACACCATACGCTCCGGAATCCAATGGCTCGACTCGAGGAAGCAGGCGGGTGTGCCCGATCCCCCCGCGTGGCTCAAAAGCGTGCCTCTGATCGGTGGACGAATCACTGACTCCTGGGAGGCCTATGTGACAGACGCTGAGTCCACAATCGAAGAGTGGAAGCCGTGGTTGAAGGAGGCCGGCTTGTGGCTGTTGGGCCACAGCGTTGACCTCGCCAAGGGCTTTCTCCACCTCGTGCTCAGCGTCCTGATCGCGTTCTTCTTCTACCGCGACGGCGAGGGGCTCGTGGAGCGCCTGCGCGAGGGCTTCCAGAAGATCAGCGGCGACTCCGCTCAACGCATGGTGGACGTCGTCAAGACAACGGTGCAGAGCGTGGTGTACGGCGTGATTGGCACCGCCCTGGCCCAGGGTATTGTCGCCGGGATCGGGTTTGCCATCGCCGGGGCGCCGGCGCCGATGCTCCTGGCGCTATTGACCTTCTTCCTGAGTTTCCTGCCCTTCGGCCCGCCGATTGTGTGGATCGGGGCATCGATCTGGCTCTTTGCGATGGGACGGACGGGCTGGGGCATCTTCATGGCCATTTACGGCGTGTCCGTCATCAGTATCGTGGACAACGTCATCAAGCCCCTCATCATCAGCCGGGGTTCCAAGCTGTCGTTCATCGTGATGTTCATCGGCGTGCTCGGCGGCGTCACCGCGTTCGGTTTCATCGGCATCTTCCTCGGCCCGACACTGCTGGCCGTGGGCTTCAGCCTGGCCCAGGAAATCCTCGAACAGCGCCGCTTCAGCTCGGCACGAGTGCTCGCGCCAACGCCGGGAGAACCTCAGCCTGCTACCGCACCGGCCACGATGGAAGCGACGACGCCGGGACAATCCCCGGCAAACGGACCCGGCCCTGCACCCTCCCCATAGGAGCAGACACGCGAATAAGCCATCGCCCCCAGGAGAACACGCGACTTTTCATGCGATGAACTCCGGGAAACACGATCTCTTGTTGCTGTCCCTGGCTGTGCCGGATAACATGAGGAGGGGTGTCTCGGCGGTCATGCGGAAGACACGTCTCCCGCGCGGAGCCAACCGACACCCCCATGGTTAAGAAACGTTCGTGCCTTCCACACGACACGTGGAATCAACGCCGCTCCTTTGAACCGCGGTTTCTCGATGGCCCTTCTTCCATGTAGGTGGTCTCCCCATCGAGGCGGTTACAAGAATCTGTCTCCGGATATCTACTCCAATCCACGTTTTTTCAACGTCACACTGACGCCGCCGGCCTGGGTGTAGAAGACCGTCTCCAGGTCCGGGTTGGTGGTGATGGCCTCGATGTACTTGGGGTCCGCCATGCCGGGAGTGATATTATGTGCGACGATCAGACCGCCCGCACGGACCTTGGGCAGCAACTTGTTCAGGTAATCCGTGTAACCCTCCTTGTCGGCATCGATGAAGCAGATGTCGATCGGGCCTTTGAGCTCCGCCACCTTCTCATGAGCGTCCCCCTCGATCAGCGTCACGATATCGTCGACCCCGGCCTTCTTGAAGTTCTCGCGGGCCAGAGCGGCACGCTGGGCGTCGATCTCGAACGTGGTGAGTTTGCCGCCGGTGGCTTTCAGGGCCAAGCACTGCCAGATGCCCGAATAGCCGTTCGAGGTGCCAATTTCGACGATCTGTTTGGCCCCGGTGGTCTCGGCCAGGAGCCGCAGGAACCGGCCATCCTCCACGGGGACGTTCATCATGCCCCCGCGCTGGTTCTTGTCCATCTCGTCCAGCACGGCCAGAATCCTCTTTTCCGCCTCGTTCTTGGCCGTGGGGGGTTTGCTCATCGACGATCCCCCCTGGCCTGGGCCGAACCGGCCCCCACCGGGTCCGCGCATCCCCCCAGGCGGGCCGCCGCGCCGGCCAGGACCTTCCTGGGCCAAAAGCAACCCGGCCGCGATCAACAGACCTATTCCGACGAAACCCCCTATCCTTGTCCTTGACATCGCCAGCTCCTTTCAGAATCCAATTGATATTACGCTGCAATCCCGATCCGTACATCGCTCTTTCACCATGATAGTGCTCCTCTTTGGGAGCCGGTTACAGCGTTTCTGCTGAATCTGGATCGGTTCTATGCAAGAATGAGGCGTCCAAACGGAGCCTGAATGGCAGGAACTGCGAACGGCAAATGGGTCCCAGGGTCGAATGGCATGAAGATAAGCCATAGCGATTCACCTTAACAGGGCGTTGCGCATCTCATTTCTGGGCCGGGTGAGCAGGTCATACGGTTTGGGCCTTCGC
>Ga0315286_10007785_pt1 | contig 10516 bp, 8 predicted proteins | sample YL17G10_0_MG_FD_205038 | JGI IMG/M metagenome (GOLD analysis project Ga0315286, IMG submission 205038) | Sediment microbial communities from Yellowstone Lake, YNP, Wyoming, USA - YL17G10_0 | ecosystem: Environmental > Aquatic > Freshwater > Lake > Sediment | place: USA: Wyoming | collected...
TGCAAGCCTATCCCGCAGCTGACCGCGAGACGGTCGCTGCGCTGATCCAACTGCGCGACACCACCGACCCCTTCCTGCTGTCCAAGACCATCGACACCAAACTCGCCCGCATCTGGGACCTGGCGAGCCGCCCCAACCACTCGAACCGGGTTACATCGCAAACGGCTTGACGATGCCCCTCCGGGTTACATTCTCAAATGGCTTGACACGGCAGGCCCCGAATCAGCGGAAAGGCCGCGAGAGCCCGTCGAGCCACGCCATCTCCGTTTCGCCGAGCCGCAGGCCCAGCACGCCGGCGTTCTCCTGCGCCTGCGCCGCGTGGGTCGCGCCCGGGATGGCGACGACCGTCTCGCCGTGCGAGTCGACCAGCCAGCGCAGCGCGATCTGCGCCGGCGTGGCGCCGCGGGCCGTGGCGATCTCTTCGAGCGCCTCGACCAGCGGCCGGCTCCGCTCGAGCCCCCGGCGCCGGAAGCCTGCGAGCCAGCGGCGCGGCCCCGGGCGAGAGCGGACCAGGTTCGGATCGCGGTGGAACTTGCCCGTGAGCAGCCCCTGGGCGAGCGGCGACCAGGCGATGATCGTCACCCCCAGTTCCCGCGCGGCGTCGAGCACGCCGTTCGATTCGATGCGGCGGTCGAGCAGGCTGTAGCGCACCTGGTTCGAGACCAGCGGCAGGCCGCGCGCCGCGAGTGCCGCGTACGCCGCGCGCAGCTTCGCCGCGGAGAAGTTGCTCACCCCCACCGTCCGGATGGCGCCCGCGGCGACCAGGTCGGCCATGGCCTCCATCTGCGCGGCGGTCGAGGCGAAGGAGTAGGGCTGATGCACCTGGTGCAGATCGATCTCGAAGGGTGCCAGCCGCGCGCGGCGCTCGGGGATCGTCGCCTTCAGGTTCCCGGCGGTCCTGAGCAAGGGCCACCATTTGGTGGCCACCACCACGTCGCCGTTCCCGCGGCCCGCGGCCATGAGCGCCCGGGCGAGAGCGGCTTCCGAGCGGCCGCCGCCATACATCTCGGCGGTGTCGAACCAGTTGATCCCGCCGGCAAGGCTGGCCGCGACGATCTGGTTCGCGGTCTCCTGCGGCAGGGCCGGCCAGAAGGCGCCGGCGATCCCGTGACCCTCGGAGAACTGCCAGCAGCCCAGACCGATGGCCGTGATGGCCAGCGGCGAGCGACCCAGAGCGCGCAGGTCATCCAAGACGGGACTCCTCACAGAGGACGGGAGCGCAATCGCCGCACCTGCGACCCGGACGGACACTGCCACCTGCGGCCCGCGGTGGCCAACCCCGCGTGGGCCATGCGACGGTCCGCGCGACGGTCCCCAGCCGTCCGGGGAGCGAGTCACTTCTCGCGCTCCGGCAGTGCGTCACGCACGCCGCGCGAAGCGATTTCGCAACGGGGCCGGGACTTCCGCACCTTCGCGGCGCTGTGCGGTCTGGCCCAGCCGGTGGATGGTCACGCACTTCAAGTGAACTCTCTTGCATCTCCGCAACTACAAGCTGGACAATGGTATCTGAAGGAGACGAAGACGGCCCACCGCGACGTGCGGAGGCGCGCCGCCAGCCCGCCGCCTATCGGCCCTGGAAGCGCATCACCAGGCAGGTGATGTCGTCCGACCGCGGGGCGGTCCCGACGAAGGAATCCACCGAGGACATTAGCCGCTCCAGCGTCCCGGCGGCGTCCTCCAGGCGGGCGTCCTCCAGCAGCGCCGCCAGCCGGGCATCGCCGTATTCCCGCCCGTGCGAGTCCTGGGCCTCCACGACACCGTCGGTGAAGATGACGAGCCGGTCGCCCGGCCGCAGGCTCACCGTGGCCGATTCGTAGGCGATGTTCGCCTGCACGCCCAACGGCAGGCCCCCGGTGGTCAGCCATTCGATCGCCCCGTCCGCGCGGCGCAGGACGGGCGGATTGTGCCCCGCGTTGACGTAGGCGAGCGCGCCGGTGAGCGGGTCCAGTTCCGCAATCACGGCGGTCGTGAACCGCAGCCCCTCGAGGCTGTGCTCGCAGCAATAGCGGCACAGCCGCGAGACCAGGTCCGGCAGCGGGATGGGCTTCTGCACCAGGGTCTTGAGGCTCGACTGGAACGTGGCCATGATCAGGGCCGCTGGCATCCCCTTGCCCGCCACGTCGGCGACCACGAGCACGAGCCGGGCCGGCGAGCCCTCACCCAGCGGCCCCGGACAGAGGAAGGCGTCGTAGAAGTCGCCGGCCACCGTGTTCGCGGGCCGCGTGGTGAAGGCGATGTCCACCCCCGGCACGGTGGGTGGCGACTGCGGGACCAGCCACTTCTGGATCTCTCGCGCGATCTCGAGGTCGCGCTTCAGCGCCACGCGGTCCGCCAGTTCGAGCGCGAGCAGCGCGAGCAGCACCAGTGCGCCGAGCACGTTCAGGCTGGCCGGCCCGCCCAACCCCCGCGCCACCAGCAGGGCCAGCGCCGCGAGCAGGAACAGCCGGCGCGTGGGCGAGAGCTTGAGGATCATCGCCCAGAACAGCGCCGCCACGATGCGCAGGACACGCCGGCCCGGCGGCTGGTTCTCGAGCTTCGTCTCCAGCTCGCGCGAGTAGAGCCGGTAGCTGGTCCCGGTCTCCTTGCGGAACTGGAACCACAGCTCCTGGAGCGTCAGCCCCTCGGTGAGCCGGCGCCAGAACCCTGCGATCCGGTCGGGCAGCCGGATCACGGTGCCTCCGCGAACGCGGCTTCGAAGACCAGGCTGCAGCAGGTCACCGCCCCCTCGGCCTTCGCGAGCTCGGAGACGTCGACCTCCACGACGCCGATCCCGGCGCTCTCCAGCCTGCGCCGCGTGCGCTCGAACACCGCGGGGAAGACGACCGCTCCGCCGATGCGCAGCGCATTCGCCGCGCGCGGCTCGGCCGGGTCCACCTCGATGATCCCCAGCCCGGCGAAGGCCGACCCGTCCACCCACGCGGGGTTGACGAGCAGCCGGTCCCCGGGCAACGCGGTCACCGCCGACTTGAGGTGCAGGCAGCCGTGCAACGCGACCGGGACGACGGTGTAGCCGCGCGGCGCCAGCAGGTTGCGCAACTGCCCGCAGCCGGCCTCGTCGCTGCGGAGCGAGCGTCCCACGAAGATCCTCCGGCCGACGACCAGCACGTCCCCCCCGTCGAGCGTGCCCGGCGCCTCGAGCTGGAAGAGCGGGCGCCAGGACGCCAGCGCGGCGGCGACAGAGGCGGTCTCCGGGCGGCGCGACGCGGCACCGGGACGCGTGACGACGGCCAACTCGTCGAGCACGATCGCGGTGTCCTCGACGAACACCGAGTCGGGCAGGGCGGGCTCGGGCGGCAGGCTGGTCACGGCGCAGCCGAGGTCCGCCAGGCAGCGCTCGTAGGCCAGGTGCTGCCGCTGCGCGAGCCCGACGTCGATCGGCGCGCGCTCGAGATACGAGAGCTCGCAACGGCCGATCTCCGGGCTCACCTTCCGAGTGATCGCGATACGCAAGATCTTCCCTCCCACGGCGTGCGGCCGCGGCCCCGCCAGCCTACCTCGAATCCGGCCGGTCCGTCTCGACGAAGCGCTTGAGCCGCGAAAGTTGCCCGTCCAGCACCGCGTCCACCACCCGAGCCATGCCGGCCAATCCACCCGGGAAGTGACCACCCACGCTGTAGTCCAGCCTGACCTTCGTCCCGTCCGCGACCTGCGTCAGGCTCCAAGTCAGGCTGCCCGCGACCCCGGCTCCCTGCAACGGACCCAGCGCCCCGGCCAGACGCAGCAGCCGGCCCGGAGACGCGAAGACCACGGTAAGGTGCCGCGCGCCGCCACCCCCCGGCAACGTTTCGCAGAAGCAGCCACCGGGTGTGGCGTCGAGCGAAAGGTTCCGGGAATCCCCCGAGAAGGTGTGCTCCGCGTCCCACCAGGCCCCGATCCGCCCGACCAGCGCCCGGTAGACCGAGTCCGGCGCAGCGTGGACCACGGCTTCGCTGTGGACGAGGAAGCCCGCCTGCGTGCTGTCCACGACGGCAGCCAGGGTGGGGCCCGCCCCGAACAGACAGATCGAAACCAACCAGCCAAGCCACGTGCGGCTCACGTCAGGCATCCTCCTGTCAGCCACGGCCCCATCCGTCCGCGTTCACGGGGCTGGAACGGCCGCGCCGGGCGGGCCGGAGAGCGATCAGCCGGGCGGTGTCTTCTCCGCCATGGACCTGATCGAACGTTCCAGCGCAACGTCGTCCCAGGACGCGGGATCGTCGAGCGACTCGAGGTGCGTCAGCACGGTGACGTTGCGGACCGCGCCGCGGATGTCGGTCTCGATGCGCTCCACCAGGTCGTGCCCCTGCTGGACCGTCCAGGCGCCCGGCACGAGCACGTGCAGCGAGACGAAGCGCTGCGAGCCCGCCTGGCGGGTGAGCAGCGCGTGGGACTGGACGCCGTCCCGCAGGTGGGGCTGCAGCGCGGCCTGCACGGCGACCCGCTCCTCGGGCACCATGGCGCTGTCCATCAGGCCGAGCACCGAGTCGCGCACGATCCGCACGCCGGTCCAGACGATGTTGGCGGCCACCAGCAGCGCGACCCCCGGGTCGAGCCACGCCCAGCCGGTCAGCGCCACGGCACCGACCCCGACCACCACGCCGGCCGAGGTCCAGACGTCGGTCAGCAGGTGATGGGCGCTGGCCCGCAGCGTGATCGAGTCGTAGTGCTTCGAGGCCCGCAGCAGGACCAGGGCGACGCCCAGGTTGACGAGCGAGGCGAGGACCGAGATGCCCAGCCCCAGGCCGATCTGCTCCAGCGCCCTCGGATGGAGGAGTCGGTCCACGGCCGCCACCGCGATGCCGATGGCGGCGACCATGATGAGCGAGCCCTCGACGCCGCTGGAGAAGTACTCCGCCTTGCTGTGGCCGTACGGGTGGTCCTCGTCGGCCGGCCGGGCGGCGATGGTGAGCATGGTCAGCGCCATGATCGCGCCGACCAGATTCACCAGGGACTCGAGCGCGTCGGAGAGCAAGCCGACCGACCCGGTCAGGAGGTAGGCGCCGGACTTCAGGCCGATGGTCACGAGCGCCGCGGCGATCGAGAGCCAGGCGTATTGCGTCAGTTTCGAGCGGTCCACGGGATTCAGGTTCATCGCGTGGGACTGCCCTCCGCCCTTCGGGCGCTAGCGACCAGCTTCAGGACCATGGGCGCCATCTTGCCAACTTGCCGCCGGGATTGCCAGCCTCCGGGCCCGGGCGGCGGCGGTGTGCCCCCGCAACACCTTACGGGTCCTGCGACGAAGTCGCTTGCGTTTCTCCACCGGAGTGCCGATACTCCGTTCGTCTTGGGTTGCTTGTGGATGTGCTGTCAGCGTTCGATTCCGCCAAGGACATTCCCTGGCGGTTTTCGCTTATAGCCCACCCCCCTGCTTCGAGGGCCCGGCCACCGTGGCCATAAGCCCCCCCGGCGTGATTCGCCCGCCATCAGGCCCGCTTGGAGCCATCGAGTGCTCAGCGACGGGCCGCGCGTGACGCACCGTCTCGTAGACACTCGTTTCACCACCGCTTCAAGGAGACCGAATGCCTTTCGCATCACTGGGGCTGCCTGAGCCCATCACCCGGAGCGTGCGCGCTGCCGGCTACGCCGAGCCCACCCCGATCCAGCGCCGGGCCATCCCGCTGATCCTCCCCGGACACGACCTGGTCGCCGCCGCGCAGACCGGCAGCGGCAAGACCGCCGCCTTCCTGCTCCCCATCCTGGTGCGCCTGCTCGAAGGGCCCCGCGCGCTGCGCGCGCTGGTGCTCGTCCCCACCCGCGAACTGGCCCAACAGGTCGACGCCTGCGGCCGGGACTACGCGCGCTTCACCGGAGTGCGGGTCGGCGCCGTCTACGGCGGCGTGCCGATCGGACCTCAGGAGCGCCTGCTGCGCCGCGAGGGCGTGGAGCTCCTGGTCGCCACCCCCGGCAGGCTGCTCGATCTGCACGGGCGGCACAGCGTGAGCCTCGAGGAAGTCGAGGTGCTGGTGCTGGACGAGGCCGACCGCATGGTGGACATGGGCTTCGCGCCCGACCTCCAGCGCATCCTCGCACTCCTGCCCAGGGACCGGCAGACGCTGATGTTCTCCGCCACCATGCCGCCGGAGCTCAACCGCGTGGCCAAGGACGCGCTGCGCAATCCGAAGCGGCTCGACCTGGCGCCGCCCTCGCGCCCCGCCCCCGGCATCGAGCAGACGTTCTATCCCGTGCCGCGGCACCTCAAGCCGGCGCTGCTGGACGAGATCCTGAGCCGCTCACCCGAGCACAGCGTGCTGGTCTTCACGCGCACCAAGCACGGCGCCGACCGGCTGACGCGCCAGTTGCGCAACCGCGACCGCGAAGTGGCGGTCATCCACGGCGACCGCAGCCAGGGCCAGCGCGAGCGGGCGCTCAGCGACTTCAAGCGCGGCCGGGTCCGCGTGCTGGTCGCCACCGACATCGCCTCGCGGGGCATCGACGTGGACGACATCACGCACGTCGTCAACTACGACGTGCCCCGGACGCCCGAGGACTACGTCCACCGCATCGGACGCACCGGGCGCATGGACGCCACCGGCGACGCGTTCACGCTGGTGAGCCCGGAGGAGCACGCGGAGGTGGCCGCGATCGAGCGTTTCCTCGGCATCCGCGTGCCGCGCGTGACGCTCGAGGGTTTCGACTACAAGCGCCGCTCGCTGGTGGAGCCGTCCGATCGCGGCGGGCACTCGCACTCCTCCTCACGCACCCACGGCACCGGCCGCTCTTCGGGGCCGCACCGGGGCGGGTCGTCGTCGGTTCACATCCCGGCGGCGCGAGTAGTGGGTGGCGCAACGGACGCGGCCGATCACGGCCGGCGCAAGAAGATCAACGCCGGAGACCGCCGCAGCCGCCGCAAGATGTAGGGGGTGCTCGGAGGACCGTGCCGGTGTTCGAAGCGCCGGGGGGCTACTCGCCTCCCGGCGCTTCCATCAGTCGAGACGGCACACGCAGCGGCCGACCCGCCAGGCCGGCATCTCCCGGCCGAAGCAGCAACCGGTGAGGCGCCAGGCGTGCGACCCCGGCGTGCCGTCCAGGCGCGGCGCGGGGCCCCGCAGTCCCCTCACTCCGGCGCCTTCAGCCGGTCCGCGTAGAGCCTCCTCAGCTTCGCCACCTTGGGAGCGATCACGACGCGGCAGTAGGGCTGGGCCTGATTCCGGTCGTAGTAGCCCTGGTGGTGTTCCTCGGCCGCATGGAAGACGGTGAAGGGTGCGACCTCGGTCACGATGGTCGCGTCGAAGACCCCGTCCTTCGTGAGTTCCGCGATGACCTGCCGGGCGGTGGCCTGCTGCACGGGGTCGTGCCAGAAGATGGCCGAGCGGTACTGCGTGCCGACGTCGGGGCCCTGGCGGTTCATGGTCGTCGGATCGTGGAAGGCAAAGAAGATGCGGAGCAGGTCGCGGTACGGGAGCGCCGCCGGGTCGAACGTGACCTGCAGGCACTCGGCGTGGCCCGTCGTTCCGGTCGAGACCTGTTCGTAGGTGGGATTCGGCACAGTGCCGCCGGAGTATCCCGACACGACACGCTCGACGCCCTTCAGCCGCTCGAAGACGGCTTCGAGACACCAGAAGCAGCCGCCGGCCAGGGTCGCAGTCTCGCTACGGTGCTCGGTCATGGCTACGCGTCCTTTGAGGGGTGTCGCGGCCGCCGGCCACGATGGGCCCGCGCCGATGGCCAGGAGGGTGGGGATCAGCGCACGGGCAACGCACGCGCGCCTGCGGCTCGCGAGCGAAGGTGAGGAGGGCATCACGGGTCTCCTGCGGAGCGGCCCGGGCGGACGGCGAGCGGACTCAGAACTCCTTGGATGAGGCGGAGGACCGGCCGGTCGCGGAGGATTCCGGGCCCGGCCTAGCGGACGGGACCATCCAGCAACTCGCGGACCCGGCGCGTGAGCGTCTCCCCCACGTAGGGCTTGGGCAGGAAGGTGTCCTCGGCCCGGCTGGCGCCGTGGAGCACCACCGGATCCTGGGTGTACCCGGAGGTGTAGAGCACCCGGGTTTCCGGCCGCGTCTGGGCCAGGCGCCCGGCCAACTCCACACCCCCCATCTGCGGCATGATCACATCGGTGAAGAGCAGGTGAATGGGGCCCTGGTGGGCCGCGGCCAGGGCAAGGGCCTCCTGCCCGTTCGCGGCTTCGAGCACCTGGTAGCCCTTCGCCCGCAATCGGCTCGTGGCGATGAGGCGGACGAACTCCTCGTCCTCCACGAGCAGGATGGTCTCCTGGCCACCGCGCGACCCGGCGGCCCGCGACCCCGGCTCCCCGTCCACGTCCCCCTCCCGGGGCAGATGAACGAAGAACGTCGTGCCGCGGCCGGGCTCGCTCTCCAGCGTGATGTGGCCGCCGCTCTGCTCGACGATCCCGTACGAGGTCGCCAGCCCGAGCCCGGTGCCGAGCCCCGGGGGCTTGGTGGTGAAGAACGGCTCGAAGATGTGCGGGAGCACCTCGGGGGCGATCCCGTGCCCGGTGTCGCTCACCGCGATCGTCACGTACTCCCCCGGCACGACATCGGGGTGCGTCGACGCGTAGGCTCCATCGAAGGAGGTGAAGGCGGTGCGGATGGTGAGGGTGCCGCCGTGGGGCATCGCGTCGCGGGCGTTGATCGCCAGGTTGAGGATCACCTGGGTGAGCTGCGTCGGGTCGGCCTTCACGCTCGCGCCGGGCGCATCGGGGAGGGTGAGCAGCTCGATGTCCTCGCTGATCAGGTGGCGCAGCATGCGGGTGCCGTCCAGGACGACGCGGTTGAGGTCCAGCACGACGGGCAGGAGGACCTGCTTGCGGCTGAAGGCGAGCAGTTGCCGGGTCAGCATCGCCGCGCGCTCGGCGGCCTTGCGGATCTCCTCGGCGTTGGGCTGTACAGGATGCCCCGGCTCCAATCCATCGAACAGCAGCTCGACCGAACCGAGGATGACCGTGAGCAGGTTGTTGAAGTCGTGGGCCACGCCACCCGCCAGACGGCCGACGGCTTCCATCTTCTGGGCCTGCGCAAGCTGCTCCTCCAGCCGCTTGCGCGCCGTGATATCGGTGGCCACGCCCAGCACCTGGTTCGCGATCCCGTCCGGACCGACGATCGGCCGTTTGATGGTGTGCAGATAGTGTTGCCGGCCGGAGGCGTCGGTGATGACCTCCTCGGGGATGACCTTCTCGCACCTCGTGTCCATCACCTCGAGGTCGTCGCGCCGGAAGTGCTCGACCTGCTCGGGGCTGACATTGAAGTCGGCGTCGGTCCTCCCGATCAGGTCCTCCACCGTGGTGCCGTAGTTGTCCGCCACGGCCTGGTTCACGAGCGTGAAGCGGCCGGCGCGGTCCTTGGCGAAGATGAAGGAGGGGTTCAGGTCGATGACCTGGCGCAGGAACGCGCGCTGCGCGGCGAGGTCGTCCCCACTGCCGAATTCCTCACGAGTGCGATCGGGCATAGCGTCTCCTCGCCGGAGGGGCGACGCGCACGTCAGGCCGCGCCCACCCGAAGCAGGGATGCGACCCCGCTCCGACAGCCTACGCGCCCGGAGCGGCCCCCGCAACGGACCCGGCGCGCTCGCGTCACGCGGTCCCGGGAGCGCCCCGCAGGTACTGCACCGGCCACGGCCCCTCGACGCCCAGCGCGTGCGCGGCGTGCAGCGGCCAGTAGGGCTCGCGCAGCATCACGCGGCCGAGCAGCACGACGTCCGCCTGCCCCGCGCGCAGGATGGCATCGGCCTGCGCGGGCTCGGTGATGAGTCCGACCGCGCCGGTGCGCACCCCCGCCTCGCGCCGGATCCGCCCGGCGAAGGGCACCTGGAACCCGGGTGCGGCGGGGACGCGCTGGTGCGCCACGACCCCGCCGCCCGAGGAGTCCACCAGGTCCACGCCCTCGTCCCGCAGCAGGCCCGCGAGCCGCACCGCCTCATCCACGTCCCAGCCACCCTCGGCCCAGTCGGTCGCCGAGAGGCGCACCCACAGCGGCAACTCCGCGGGCCACGCCGCGCGCACCGCACGCGTGACCTCGAGCGCCAGGCGCGCGCGATTCTCGAAGGGGCCAGCGTAACCGTCGGTGCGCTGGTTCACGAGCGGCGAGAGGAACTGGTGGATGAGGTAGCCGTGCGCGGCGTGCAGCTCGAGCAGCCGGAAGCCGGCCTGGTGCGCGCGCCGCGTCGCCGCGGCGAAAGCCCCGGGCAGCGCCTCGAGTTCCGCCTGCGTCAGGGCGCGGGGCGCGTGGTACGCGGGGCCGAACGGCTCCGTTCCGGGCCCGAGCGGGATCCAGCCGCCCCGGTCGAGCGGCACGGCGGCGCCGCCCTCCCACGGCCGCGCGGTGCAAGCCTTGCGGCCCGCATGCCCGATCTGGATGCCGCTCACCGCGCCCTGCGCCGCGATCAGGGCGGCGAGGCGCGCGAGCGGGGCGACCTGCTCGTCCTTCCACAGACCCAGCTCCCCGGGGCAGATGCGCCCCTCAGGGGACACGGCGGTCACCTCGACGACGACCGCGCCCAGACCGCCCGCCGCGCGGCTGGCGTAGTGGACGAAGTGCCAGTCGTTCGCCATGCCGTCCTGGGCGGAGTACTGCGCCATGGG
>Ga0315286_10007786_pt1 | contig 10516 bp, 9 predicted proteins | sample YL17G10_0_MG_FD_205038 | JGI IMG/M metagenome (GOLD analysis project Ga0315286, IMG submission 205038) | Sediment microbial communities from Yellowstone Lake, YNP, Wyoming, USA - YL17G10_0 | ecosystem: Environmental > Aquatic > Freshwater > Lake > Sediment | place: USA: Wyoming | collected...
CATCCCCGCGTGTGCGGGGAACACAAGGTCACGCCAGCCCAGGGGTGAAGCATCAACGGTTCATCCCCGCGTGTGCGGGGAACACATCCTGAAAATATACCGAAAGCTCGGCTACGTCGGTTCATCCCCGCGTGTGCGGGGAACACGATCTGTTCTTGCCGCGGCCCCACCAGATTTCGGTTCATCCCCGCGTGTGCGGGGAACACTCCCTTCGGGGCCCGCTGGTAAACTTCACTTCCGGTTCATCCCCGCGTGTGCGGGGAACACCCTGATCGCCCGCTCGAGTTTAGATACCGGCTCGGTTCATCCCCGCGTGTGCGGGGAACACCCGTGCGGCCATCCGGCCACGATCTCCGCTATCGGTTCATCCCCGCGTGTGCGGGGAACACGCTTTCATCGTCGGTGAGGCCGATGATAGTTTCGGTTCATCCCCGCGTGTGCGGGGAACACATCGCAATCAGGCCGTAATCATTAACCGTGGGCGGTTCATCCCCGCGTGTGCGGGGAACACCACCGTCTCGTGCGGTTCCCTGGAAAGAAGACCGGTTCATCCCCGCGTGTGCGGGGAACACATTTATTGTAACCCCTCAAATTCATATTCAGTTTTCAAAGAACAAAATCCCTACCAAAAAAACACCTTAAATTTTCACTCAAGATCCGTCGCCATACCCTCATCTGTTTCCGGAAAAAACGACACCAACTTGAGACCATCGACTTCCACTGGCTCTCTTCGATTAGCGCCCCACGTCAGGAAATCAAACCCCGACTCCGTGTTCGTGCTCCACGCCATCACGGCATTGCCATCTTCTATCCCCTTTATCACCGTGTCCCAGATCATCTCCCGCACCCTTCGCGAGACATTGCCCACGTATACACCCGCTCGAACTTCAAGGAGCCAGATCGCCAGTCGCCCGCGCAACCTTGCGGGTACGTTCTCAACTACGGTGACCAGCATCGCCCACACTCTCCTTGTTTGGAATTGCCGGTGCTACCGACTCTTCCGGTCTTTTAGGAAACGGCAGGCCGCCGGCAGACAAAACCTCTTCAATAGTCGGAATGATGCGGTGGAGGAGGCGGCTCTGGCGGAAAGTATCCCGACAGGCTAAGCGAACCTCCCTCTCCGGTTCTTTAGGATTCTTTGATGCGATCCGAAAAGCCAGAGGCGCTACCGTTTCGAACTTAAAAAGATCTGCGATGTCATAAACAAACGACTGAGGTTTTCCGGTATGGATGAAGCCTATTGCCGGCGCATATCCTGCGGCCAAAACAGCTGCTTCGGTCACGCCGTAGAGACAGGCCGTTGCAGAGCTGAGACAGCGATTCGGCACATCGCCGCTCTCCCATTCATCATAGTCATAATTCCGGCAGATCCACTTCACGCCATACTGGCGCGAAAAAAGTTCATACATCTTGCGGACCCTCACGGCCTCAATGCCCCTTAACTGCTCGATGCTCCTTTTTTCAGGCGGTTTCTCTTTAAACCTCATCTCATACATCTTGCGGACAACCTTGAGCCGTGCTTCATCATCGAGGGCGAGCTTGGCCTGATAAAGGAGGCGATCAGCCCTGGCGCCACCCGGCTGACCGGAAGCATAGAGTCGCACCCCGCCAGCACCAACCCATATAAGGAGGCAGCCCACTCGGGACGCTAGCGTCACCGCAGCATGAGAAACCCGCGTCCCGGGTTCCAGCATGATACAGACCAGCCCGCCCACCGGAATATGAGTCCGAACACCGTTCTTATCCACTACAACGAATGCTCCGTCGAGGACATCAATATTCCCTTTCTCCACGTAGGCCACCGAGATTCGATCCTTAATAGGAATAGGTTTGAGGGGTGGGAGAATCGGTTCGCTCATTCCGGAATCACTTCCTTTCTATCTTCTTTATTCCCTGGGGAGTTGTCAGGTAGTTCGCAGGTGAGACGACCCGCTTGCCGGTCTTTTGTTCAAGGTCTTTTCTCGCTTTGCCAGCGACTTCTCCTCCCTTACGTGCAGCATGCTTGCTTTCTTGAAATCCTTTCGCATCGTCAACCCGCGTTATCTCAGTCGTGGCCGCTTCGCCCAGCATTGAAAATATCAGTTCGAGATCGTTCATATGATCCCTAAGATTTTCTCGTTTCAGCCCTTTTATTTTCTTGTGCTTTCCCGGTGTTACACCAAAGGCGGCTTTTGCGATCTCGGAGGTAAGTATCGCGTACTCCCTCTCACGCGTTACATCTCTATTTTTCCACTCGTCCGTAAGTTCTTCCCTGATGGCGATGCCGCGCATCCGCTTTTCAATCCAGTCATCAGAATAGCCCTTCGCCTTAAATAAGGCCCGCGCCCTCTTCGTTCCCAGCTCCGGGTCTTCGATCTCCTGCACCCGCTCATACCCTACCTTTGCCAGCCAGCGCTTGAATGGCTCAGCCTTGGGAGAAGGTACGGACTGAATGATACGGAAGATACCCTCAGTGTTGGCACAGTTCATTTTTTGAGGACCGCCTTCTGTTAGAATTGAAAGGGGGGTGGCAATTTGCCCCCACCCTTTGGAAAGCTCAACATCCCGGCGCCGCATATCCTTAATATACCCGTTCGGGTCAATTGAATCGGTAAGCGCCGACACAACATCCACAATAACGAACCACCACTCCTTGTTGTAAATCGTCTTTCTAATTTCCTTACCCTTGAAAACTGCTATATTTGTCTCCATTCCATGATCTCCTTAACTGCCCCGCACCGTCATGTCCGTCTCACGAGCATGAGACCACAGCCAAAGGCTTTGGCTGGACCGATGCAAGAAATTCTTCATGCTATCGGTGCCACCGACAGAAGCCCAAGACCCATGACCTTTCCATGACCGATACCGGTTTGCAGCGTATCCCTGAATTTGTCTGTTTCGGCAACCGTGAGAATTCCGTCATACAGCACCGAAAATATCCGAACAACATTACTGGAATGCTGTAAAGACCTGAAACCTTCGGAGCATCAGAGACGCTCCGTCCCTTGAAGCGTTCGCACTCTTCTTGGGGAGAAAAGCCTCCGCTCTGTGGCAAATGACACCGGTGCATCGGGGAGTGAGTCGCGTCCCTCGCCGAAGTTTTCCACTTCCTCCTGTCGGGTGAACGATTCGAGCGGCTTTTCACCAATGAGGAGACGAAGCGCATCGTCCCGATTCTCCTTCAAGCCGGCAAGAACCGGTGCCGACGGAATGCAAGTCTTGCGTCCGAGCCAGATGCCCCATTTTGGATCAGCAAAAGCGGTGGCAATTTCACTAAGCAGAATTGCGGGTCCTTCAAGGAGAACTCCAAAGGCTGCATCCGTCAGGTATTGCCGGTGGGTCAGGACCGCTTGTGCCTGCCCGTTTTTTGCTCTTGGTTTCCCATCTTTGGCAGACACAGTGATACATCCACGCTCCCGGGGGTCATTAGGATCATAGCCCCCTCCGACAGTGTGGTAGTCCTGCAACCGACGAACCGGCAGTTCTTTTTTCGCCCCCTGTCGTGGAATGGCGATTGCAGTCATTCGCACCGATCTGAACGAAGTAAGGAAGTCCTGTTCCTTGCCGCTTCCACGCGGTAGGCCGAGCGCGGCACAACATATCCCGGCTATGGCACTCTTTGTCGGCATCAGGCCGGTATTGCGGCGGTTGTACTGGCTGTCGAAGCCCCAGGATTGAAGAGGACCTTCCAGACGAAGGGCAAGAAAGCGATTATCATATGACATGTTTCACCATCCCCTCGATAAGTTCTTTCAGAGAAACAATTTCCAATCCATCAACAGTATCACCTTCAGTCGTTTCCTTCTTAGGTTTCTCGTTGAGCTGCTCCTTTAAAGACTTTTTGATTGTCACCTTCGCAGTCCCTGCAATACCCCAGGTTTCACTGAGGTCGGCATATTCAGCGTTTAACCGCTTTATCGATTCAACAGCATATCCTTGAATAGATCTAATCGGACTCTCAAAGGCATTTACCAGTTGAACCGGATGCCCCTTCTCCCGGACAACGCCAAGTACATAGTCCGGAAGTGTATTGCCGTTCATGGTGTTCTTGCGGGCACCGGGAATGGCCTTGACCGTTGCCTCCACGAAGGTGCGAACCACACTCTGCCGCTCTTCCTTAGTCATGCTTCCAAGGTGATCTGTATCGGCCAGCATGTCAAGGTTGAGAGCGGCAAAACGGTAATAGGTCGCAGAATTGAACTCCAGCGTACTGGTCATGCCGGCGCCAGATTCTTCCTTGGGCTGCAGATCGTCTACGGCGGCGAAAAAATCGATTTCATTGTCTACCTTGTGAGTGGAGAGTGCATGTGAGAACATGGAGGCAGCTTCGACAGTCAGAGAGTGATCGTTGGCGACCATGCGCCCAAACAGCGCAATGTCAGCGGCATCCTTTGGAAGGCTTTTCGACTCCTTTTTTTCACCTTTGAATGCTTTTTCTACCGGTGACTTAAGGATTTTAGCAACAAGCTTGGTAAACTGCTTGGCAGAGAGCTTTTTCTCACCCTTTTTCTTTTTTTCAGATTCTTCTTCCTCCACATCTTCGTCAATATCCTCATCTGTTGCCAGCTTATCCTTGTCAATCGACGCAATTGCATTAACCAGCTTCTGTTTATCCCCATCGGCGAGAGAGAAAAGAAGATTGGCGAAGGTTTCGTATTCAAGCGGGGAAAGAAATACGAGGGTTTTTACTTTGCCCTCCTGTTTTGGATCCAGTTTCGCGAGATAGTGTCCGGCACAGAGAGACAAAGCATTTGCTGTCTCTTCGGCTTCACCGTGTTTCTTCAGGGCCGAAGAAATTTTCTCGATAAACAGACGACTTCGTTTGCCTTTGAATTGACTCGATTTATCAATTTCTTTTTCTGCCATCTCCCGAATCGCCCTCTTCCATGACTGGCTCGATACCCGCGCCCGTTGGACACCTCCAAAGATCGCTGTCTTGGGGGAGTTGAGATCGTCACGATTCAGACAGGCAACGGGGACTGATTGAATAATGTGCAATTCCAAATGTCTCATGGCTTTTCTCCTTATGGGTTTGTTGTGGTTAAAGTTTGACTGGTGCAAGCAACAACAGGCCCAGACCGAAGCCCTTTGCGCTGCCAATGCCCTTTTGATAGCTTTCGATAAACCTTGCCGGATCGGTCACTTCCAGGGTCCCGCGAAACTGGACGCCACCGTGATAGGCAGGCTGCCCTTTCTTACGGAAGTGGTTTTCCACCATCGGACTGATTTCGAGGGGCCTTTCTTCTACGATTCGAAATCCGCCTGGGACATCCAACCCTGTATCTTCATCCCGACATCTGACTTCTCCTTTGCGAATAAGCCATGCGCGTAGCTCTTCCGGTTTTACCAGTGGCATCCGTTTCCCATGCTTTCGTTTTCCATTGGAGCGGAACAAGGTCTCGCCGTTGGGACCTCGCTGCACAAGTGTCTTCACGGGGTTTGCCCGAAGGTCAAAGGCATAGTACCGATGAGTGAGGAACGAAGCTGCAATTTCCTTGAGGGCGAAGCCGTCAGAGGGGCACCATTGTGGTCGCGCTGGTTTTTTCCGGGCCAGAACCCAGAGCCTAAAGGCCCCTTCAAGTATATCGATTCGGGTAAGAAAACCGATTTCGGCACGCTTCTGATCTGGCACCCCGGGATAACACTCCCACAGCTTTTTGTGCCAGGTGTAGATGTCATCCGATATGCCTTCGGAACGAACGGCCTCCACATCAACTTCTAACCGAGCAAGCCAGCTCATATGTCCTCCTCGGTGGCAGGAGTAGCGCCCGGAGTCCAAAAGGCGGCCGCCCACCTAATTTTAGTCCGGTCTCTCCAAGTGTTGGAAGGGTTGCTTAATATCTTCAGATCGATTTCCATCTGCTGGTAATTGACCGGTATTCCCTCCGATCTTGCCATACGCACCATCCGCAGGACACGGTCTCGCAACTCTTCCCAACCTTCAGCAGCAAGCAAGTGCTGGAACCGTCGTTCGGTCGGGGTCAACTTGTTGTCATCGGTTCGTCTTTCACCCCGCTTCAGCTCGATGGCCTTGCAGGTGGCGCCGAAATTTCCCGTGTCCGTTTTTTCGGGATGGGTGGCGAAAAGTCCGGCAACATAAGCCGAAACATCGTTGCTAATCTCTACCCCCAGACGATTCAATGCAGGCCACGCACGGTGTTTCTTGCTGTCCACAAGCACGCAACGAAGGTTAGCCATCATCCCCCTGTCATCTTTGTGCCGACGGAGTCGTTCGAGAAGCCAGCTCATGATTTTTCCTCCTTGTTTTCATTATCAACAGATTCAGGTTCATCTCGTGTCGTGGTTAATTTTCGCCATCCCTTTGCAAAGGCTCGCATTTGCCGTGGTGTCTCTTGCCCACAGGCGACACGGTAAGCTTCACAAGCGGCGGAGAAGAGCATTTTTCGCCATGCCTGGTAGGTAGGAATGGCGGCATCGGTGCCAATGGCTTCGATGTGGTTCATCAGGATTGGAAGGTTCTTTTCGACGTTGGTCCAGTAGTGGGTGGTGGCAATGGAGTGGAGTCTTGCTTTCAATACCCACTTGCCCTGTTTGGCTCTATCTATCCTTTTTTCCCAATCGTCATCTATTTCTTTTCGATATTCCTCGACAGCCCCACCCAGTCGACTCGCCCCTGATTCGGATTTCTTTACCTCGAATTCATAGGTTGCGGTTCCTCCAGTTGTACGAAGGCTGGCGGGGATGTGAAAGACCGATTCAACTAAATCGACGATTTCTGCTGCCTGCTTTGGATTGGTCATCATTGCATTCACGATAATGTCGCAAGAACTGGCATCCGGTGTATTCAGCAAGCAAAGAGGTCCGCGGTTTGAATCTGAAGCATTCTTGCTGCGCACCGATAGAGAATGCAACTCTCTCCAAAGAGAAATGTTGGGTCTTGCCGACAACAATTCCCGCTCTCCCTTTCTGTTCGGCACCGTCGTAGCAAACAAATCTGGATAAAATGTGTTCTTCTCATCCTGGAATTTAGGATAAAGAAAGCCTGCGCCAAGCAATACCCTTTTACGATCTTCATGTACTCGAAGAATTCTGGTTTGAGGTACCAGCCTTCCGATGTGTGTTTGCGTCGCATTGGTAATGGCCGCATTGTCAGCAGGTGATTTGATAGGCATTTCCCACATGGGCTTTCCCAACCAATTACCCAAATCCCCATAAATCAATTTTAAGTCGTCATATGTGTTCAGGTTTAGGTGTATTGATTCAAAAAGGTCTTTACCCCGGAGAAATGTGAATAAAATGGACTTGCCGGAACACGGACCTCCTTTGGGATTAGGTGGATTTTTCATTTCAACATTTCCCCAAAGTCTCGACGATGCCTTGCCGCCCGCCACAAAAAAATTCTGAAAGGTCAAAAGGTTGAGGGCAATTTCTTCCGTGGTGTATTCTGTTGGTACTCCTCCATTTGACGCATGGTCAAAGAGTGTTGTGTTGATCCCACTCGCTCGGGTAAAACATAACTTGTTCAGTGTTGACCAGCCCTTTTCATCATCAGAGTCATCGTCTTTGTCCGATAGAAGAGGATTCAGGGCAGCCACCTGCAACCACGGCTTTGCCTCATGGAACAGTTCGAATGAGTCTCTCCAATCCGTCAGGTACTTCTGAACTGCTTCAGGCAACCGTTCCGGCACTTCGCACCAATCGCCGTAATTTTTCGGGCCGTTAAGTGCGGCATGGACTACACAGAGGAAGAGCCGCATCAGGGAAACCCGTTCGTGCGGGCGCACCGCCAGGTCAGCGAATTTCTTGCCTCCGGCAAGCACGGCATCCAGGCTTACCATGTCCGGTTTGCCCGATGTAGTTACTATCGGTATCCACGGGTCAAATGCAACATTCATATCTCCTCCGTTCAAGATGATTTTTCGATGACAAGCCCCAATTCGTCAGAATAGAAAAACCGGATTCCACTCTTTGATCCCTTCACTTCGACCGCTCCACTCTCCGTTACGATTCCAACACACTGGTTTCCAAAGAGATATTCTTTAAAGGCGGGGTTCAAATCAATATGGTCGAAGCAATATTCCGGGACTTTCACAAGATTCTTGTGTATCGCTTGGGCCGTAGTGAGGCGGAACTCGTCCCCTCCAAGTTTCACGGTAGTATCATCAACAAACACTGCTCGCTGCTTGTTGATGCTCCGGCAGAGAACCAGCGAGACCGTTGGTATCTCGTTAAGGCGGGTTTGAACGCCTTCTTCATCAGGCAATTGCGGTTGCCAATAGTTACCAGTCATTGTCGCTTTAAATCGTTCATTGGAATTTCGGACGAATCGGTCATCAAAAAGTTTCTCCCACGATTCCGGGTCATCGTCCCGGACACTATATGTTGCTTCAATCAACTCTCGTATCTGCGTTGGAATGACAACATTCGGATAGCTTTCCCACAGTTGAAGAGTTCTCAACAGCACAAACGGGTCATACACATGTGCCTTCCCTCCAAGTGCATCCACTATCGCTTTTGGCTCCATACTTCGTAACTCATCCAGGCTCTTTTCCTCTTTAATAATACCGAACCGAGCCGAATCAACAGGCCGCTGCTCCCGTTCATGCCGCCAGAGCCTTCCGAGGCGTTGCAGAAGCATGTCGGTGGGCGCCAGTTCGGTAATCATGAGATCAGCGTCAAGATCAACGCTCTGCTCAACGATCTGAGTAGAGACAAGAATTGAGCGACACCGGGTCTTTTCACTCTTGCCGAGCCGCTCCATCCATTCGTCTTCGATTTTCTCACGCCGCCAGAAAGGGAACCGCGAATGTAGAATACCGACGGGGAACTCCCCTTGAGTTAGATTGGTAAACCGTCGATATTGTTTCTGGGCTGTATCAACGGTGTTGCATATCCAGAGCACTGCTGCTCCATTGCGAGCGAACGTGATCCCCTCTTCAGCACCATTCTCCCGGGTAATAAAATCCACTTTGACAGATCGCGATTCCGGGGCTGTTGCCGCTACCGGTTCGAACGAATTCCCTTCGTTACGTCCAGTAATGAGTGGATAGGCAAGTTCCGCATTTGAGTCGCCATCGGGGAGTGAGACAATCTGTCCGCGCCGTTTTCCCGTGAGGGTGGCGGACAGGACGATCACCGTACAGCCCAGAGCTTCGAGGGTCGTAATGAGCTTGTCTATGAGCGTTCCTGTGTAAAGGTCGTAAGAGTGCACCTCATCAAGAATAACCACCTTTCCGGCAAGAGCAAAATGGCGGACAAAAAAGTGTTTCGCCGCCACCACACCAAGCAGCGCCTGGTCAATAGTGCCAACTCCAAAAGGGGCAATCAACGCCCGCTTTGCCGACGCGAACCAGTCTCGTCCGGTTCGAGCATCTTCACTTGCAAAACCGGGGCTTGTAGCAACAGGCAGTAACCCAGCGGTTTTATCCATTAGCCAGGAGTTGCCATGAATCAGCCGAGTTGCATTGGATGCGTGGGATATGCGCCGCACAAACTCTTTCATACGTAAGTGCATCCGATTACTGGTTGCCTGAGTAGGAAGCGCGAAATAGATTCCCGTTGCTTTTCCGGAAACAAGTAATTGATAGGCTCCCCATAGTGCCGCTTCGGTCTTGCCCATACCCATTGGCGCTTCGATAACATAGACTCCTGGTCCGCTCACTGCGGCGAGTGTTTTCTCCTGCATTTCATTAGGAACCCATCCCATTTCAGGCTTTTCTGCATCATAGAATAAATCGTGGAATGAAAGGTTTTGAACAAATTCAGTTTTCCGAAAACCGATTGCATCGAGCGCGTTTAGGGCAAGGGAAGTGACATCTACATCCTGTGTCCTGCGCTCCGGAGGAAAGAACCGTTCATCGGAACCGATCCAGTCAGCAACGGAAGTGAGTCCGGCAAGCCACCAGATGGCGGGAGAATCATCGGAAATGTTAACAATCGAACTTTCTGCATTGAAATAGCGCCATAGTTGATGCGCATTTTTTTGCCGTTCATCATTCCAGTCGATGCCACTGTTGTTTTCAGCAATTTGCTTGATAAGCGGGGGGCTGATTCCACGAACGTTGGGGAGGTATTTTATCTTTCCATGATGCGCGCCAAGGACCGTCGCCAAATATTGAACGAAATCTCTTGGTATACCTTGCTGCGACAAAAACTCCTGAATTGCAGAATGCGAAACCTTGCCGTGGTCCGACTCCATGGCTGAATCCCACCGCCAGTTGCGTGCAGTTTTTGTGAGATCGTTTTCTTTAAGCCATGATTCGCACTTTTGCTGAAAGCCTGGAGAAATCTTACCAATGTCATGCAGAGCAGCAAGAACGCCCACGGCTGATGATTGCAAATGAAACCGCTCAAGGGTTTCCGGCGAAGTCTCAGCCATACAGCGTGCCACGCACCCGACATTCACCATGTGGTCATAAACCGAAATGCCCGGAGTTCCCTCTGGAGTGGTTTTCGCCCAAAAGCGAGGCTTGCTTTCCCCACGGTTATCGCTCATACTGCATCCTTATCTTTCGCCATATATCGGCGGTCAGTCTGGCGTCGTCCAGAGCGCGGTGGAGTCTTCCTCTCTCGACTT
>Ga0315286_10007787_pt1 | contig 10516 bp, 9 predicted proteins | sample YL17G10_0_MG_FD_205038 | JGI IMG/M metagenome (GOLD analysis project Ga0315286, IMG submission 205038) | Sediment microbial communities from Yellowstone Lake, YNP, Wyoming, USA - YL17G10_0 | ecosystem: Environmental > Aquatic > Freshwater > Lake > Sediment | place: USA: Wyoming | collected...
GAGGGAACTCTTGCGACCTTTACAAAGATTCATGTTCCGCCAGAGCACTTCGCCGTTCGGCAGTCTCTCATGCCTTTTTCGAGCATTCAATTTGAGCCCTGTCCCATCGGGCTTTTGGAGGTGGAGGGTGGATTGAAGATTATGGGCTGGATGCCGAAGGCTGATGTGAAAAAGATCAAGGTCGGGATGAAGATGAAGGCCATGTCGCAGGTCCTTCCTGATGGAAACATCACGATTGTTTTGGAACCGGCGTAATGCAAAGAGTGTCATGTGTCAAGGATTTGATGGGTCGAGTGACATCACCGATGCCATCAGGAGACAGATTGATGAGACACTATTTGGCATCGACGGACATCATTGATTGGAAGCATCCCGAGGTATCCCAACTGGCACGGCAACTTTCAAAGGGGATGGAGTCTCCCAAGCAGATTGCCAAGCGTTGCTTTGAATGGGTTCGCGATGAGATTTACCACAGTTACGATTACCAGATGAACCCCGTTACTTCTAAGGCCTCAGAGGTCTTGCGAGCTCGCACAGGCTACTGCTTTGCCAAGAGCCATCTGCTGGCAGCCCTGCTTCGAGCGAACTCCATTCCAACCGGTCTGTGCTATCAAAGGCTGGACCGGGATCAGAATGGCCGAATTCACTGTCTGCACGGCCTCAATGCCATCCATTTTGAGGATACAGGGTGGTACCGCGTCGATGCCCGCGGCAATCGAACTGGCATTGATGCACAGTTTAGCCCACCGGTGGAACGACTTGCCTTTCGGATTGAGAGGGAGGGAGAAGCCGATTTGCCGGAGGTCTGGCCAGACCCTATCTCGATAGTTGTTGAAGCGTTACGCACGTACAAGACGTACGAAGCCCTTGCAGCGAACCTTCCGGACGTTCCACTATTGCCCGTCCCTAAAGGCACCTGACTCGTCGCCGAGAAGACGGGCTGTAATCCACACACAATCAGAGAAAGGAGTCGCCCATGAGTAGGGTCAAAGTTCAACAACACGGAAAGATCTCAGTGATCTCGATCAACCGACCGGAGCGGCGGAATGCTATCTGCAAAGACACAGCCTTTGAGTTGCAGGCGGCTTTTGCAGATTTCGACGCCTCTGACCAACGCGTGGCAGTCCTCACTGGCGAGGGCGACGAGGCATTTTGTGCCGGTGCGGACTTAAACGATCCTGCAGAGCTATGGCGGGAATTGTGGCGCTGTGTGCCAACGGTGGGCGTCACCACTGAGAAGCCTATTATCGCGGCAACTGCTGGGTGGTGTGTGGGAGCGGGGCTTGTCCTCGTCGCCATGTGCGACTTGGCGATCGCTGCAGACAACGCCAAATTCGTGTATCCCGAGGCAAAAGTCGGATTATTTGGCGGCATGATTGTCGGCCTTGCAGCAAGAATCCCACACAAGGTCGCGATGGAAATGATGATGCTCGGAAGAACCGTCGACGCACAGCGCGCCTACGAGGTCGGTCTCGTCAACCGTGTCGTGCCGAAGGGACGGCAAGTTGAGGAAGCAGTCGCAATGGCAGACGAACTGGCTTGCTACGCACCGCTCGTGCTGAGAACAATGAAGCGGTTTGTCACTCAGCACATTCTGCCGAAGGGACCGTCCGAGCAGATGGGTGCTCTTATACGTAACCTTGAGATCGTGAACCTGAGCGAAGACTGTAAAGAAGGTGTCGCAGCATTTAAGGAAAAGCGTACCCCTGCCTTTATTGGCCGATGAATCAGCGCAGTCCTGAAGACAATGAACTTTACTAAAAAGAGCGGTACCTCGGAAGTTGTCTAATCTATTCCTAAAGTTAGACCCCTCCACTCTTTTCAGAGGAGCTTCGATAGAGGAGGCCTCTCGTGTTTCAGAAATCTCAAAGAACTCCTCACCCAAGAAGACACCCAAGAAAACTCTTGACAAGTTTAAGGGGCTGCTATATAAAAGTGGAAACACAGGATGCGGGACGGTGTCCCAAAAAATTCTCTCGCAAGAAGGATTGCGAGGCACTCTCATTGGGGGTGAGTTATGGAGAAGAAACAGGACAATACGTTGGAGTTGCTTGCAAGCCGAACGGGAAAAAGCCTTGAGGCCTTTCAGAAAGCCAAGACAGTGATCCCCTCTGGGGTGATGAGCAGACCCCGCCTCTTCCGGCCCTATCCATTTTTCGTGAAATATGGAAAGGGGTCAAAAATCGTAGATTTAGATGGGAACGAATATATCGATTGTTCCATGGGATATGGCCCTTTGATGCTTGGACACGCACCGGACCCAGTGGTCAAAGCTACCCAGGAGGCTGTCGCCAGGGGGTCCCAATTCGCCATCCCACATGAGCTGGAGTTTGAACTGGCCAAGATCATCCAAGAAGCGGTTCCCTGCGCTGATAAGGTCAGTTTCTGTAATGTTGGGAGTGAAGCAACCTTTCATGCGCTGAGGATGGCGCGTGGCAAAACTGGAAAAATGAAAGTGGCCAAATTTGAGGGAGGGTATCATGGCATCTTTGACACTTTTTGCGCCAGCGTTCTCTTCGACGTAAGCAAGGCAGGGTCTATGGAGAATCCAATCCCTGTCCCTTCCTCCATCGGGATTCCTCCCAGGGTTTTTGAGGATGTTATTGTTCTTCCTTTCAATCATCCTGCTGCTTTCGACATCATCAAGAAGAACAAAGAGGATATTGCTGTGGTCATGGTAGAGGGGATGCAAGGGGTAGGTGGCAACATCCCGGCTAAGAAGGAATTTTTGCAGGATCTCCGAAAGGTTACCCGAGAGTGTAACATCCTCTTGATGTTTGATGAAATTATCACAGGATTTCGGTTAGCCTGGGGAGGAGCCCAGGAGTATTTTGGAGTCACTCCTGACTTCGCAACTTACGGAAAAATCATTGGGGGAGGTCTTCCCGTTGCTGCCGTTGCTGGCCGGAATGACATCATGGACATGATCGCGTATACGGGCGAACGGGCTGTGGATGCGACTCAGAAGGTCTTCTATGGAGGCACCTTCAATGGGAACCTTGTATGTGTGGCGTCAGGTTTGGCGATGTTGACTACCCTTAAACAGAAGAAAGATCATCTGTACGATTATATCAACCGCCAAGGAGATCGATTGAGGAATGAAGTAAACCAGTTCTGTCAACAGAACGGAATGGATGCGAGGGTCACTGGAATAGGCTCTACGTTCTTTACGCATTTCACCAAAAAGGAGATTCATTCTACCCGGGATCTCGCCGGACAGAACTTGGAGGCTCGCGGGGCCTTCTATCCTCACCTGCTTAAAAATGGAGTATTTATCCCGGACGTTCACTTGGGATTTTTGTCGGCCGCGCATAGCGAGAAGGATGTGGATGCAGTCATTCAGGCCCACAAAAAAGCCCTCATGGAATTAAGGGAGTTGGGACTAATTTAGAAAACGAAGAGTATTTAGGCTGCCCATTCAGGTCATGACGGGTTTGCACGGCAAGGATAACCGCACTTTCAACCGAAATGACCACCCGGGCCCCTTCTTTCGTGCCGGGTAGCCTGATGGATTGAGGTTCACTCTGGATTCTTTTTTCTCGGAATATCGCGATCCCTTGTCAGAAATCAGTAGCTATTTCCCATTGATGAGGCCACATAGACAGCAGGCGATGGAAAGGAAGGCGAGAACCCAGTCATCGAAGGCTTTACAGAAAGGGCTGGGTATTCTTCGCAAGTTTGCCTACGAGAAAGAAAACTGGGGTCCCCGCGAAATAGCAAGATCTCTGAACATCAGCAAGAGCAGTGCCTTGCGGGTATTACAGACACTGAAGAACGAGAATTTTCTAAGTCCCGCTGAAACGGACGGTAAGTATTGTATCGGGCCAGAACTTTGGCGTATGGGTGCGGTCTTAAATAGAAAAATTAATCTGGTCACAATTTCAGAACCTATCCTGCGAAGATATGTAGGCGAAGTCAATGAAACAATGTATCTCTTTACCTACTCCAAGAGTCAGTTAACTTTCGACATGACTGTTGAGTGCACTCATTCTCTACGATATCATCTTAAGATAGGGGTTCCCTATGATATCCAAGTGGGAGCCGCAGGCAAAGTCATACTTGCCAGCCTTCCCTCCGAAAAGGTTAAGCGCATATTTTCAAGCCTTCGAAAAGATCATAAAGTGAATGTCGATGAACTGAAACGGAAGGTACAAACAGTGAAGGTAACGGGCTATTCCTTTACCGTTGGTGAGAGAGTCAAAGGGATCATCGGATTTTCTGCGCCGGTCTATGGTTCGAACAACGTCTTTCTGGGTGGTGTCCTCCTTACGATGCCGGAAGTCCGGTATGAGCAAAAGTATCATAAACCCTATGCAGACTTGGTTAAACGGTGCGCGGGTGAGATTGCATTTGTTATGGGTTCAAAAGAACCTCAGGCACTTCAATTGAAGAAATGAGCACAACTCACGCGTTTGCTGGGGACTTGGCCATGGTTGCTTGTAGCAAATCAATGGAGAGGAGAGGAAAATGGAAAAAATCAAAAGGATCGATCATGTCGCAATTGCCGTAAAAGACGCTGATGAGGCAACCCAGAAATTTGTCAAACTGCTCAATGCCGTCCCGATTCGGACGGAAATTCTTCAAGAAAAGGCCGGTCCTGTCAAAGTCTCCTACGTCCAACTTGGGGATAATGTTGTTAGTCTCATCCAATCGATGGAAGAGGACGGATTTGTGAACAAACATATCGCTAAGCATGGAGAGGGGATGCATCATATGGGCTTAGAAGTCGATGACCTGGATGAATTTGTCAAGGAAGCGGAGGCCAAGGGATTCACGATCCCCGTGAGAGATGAATTCAGCAATCGAAAAGAGGTGGTTTTACGCCCCAGGGATTCCGCAGGGGTCGTTTTGCAGGTTTTGGAATGGAAAGGCGGTAGTGACAAGACCATCGAAGACCGCATTCAGAGGATTCTAAGTCTGCAAAACATTCCCGAGAAGAAATAATTCGCCGACAGGAGTTCAGCATGGGAGAAAAGCACCCCTTAGAAAAGCTTTTGAATCCAAAATCCATTGCCATCATCGGAGCCGGGGACAACCCGTTACGGATCAACGGACGGACTTTGATGTTCATGCTCCGTCATCGAAGTGGAGCTAAATTGCTACCCGTTAATCCTAACAGGGATGAAGTTCAAGGAATACCCTGCTACCGTCGTATCCAGGACTTGCCGGAGACCCCTGATGTTGGCATGGTGATTGTAAATAAAGCCCTTGTCTCTGAAGCCATTGAGGAGTTGGGTAAGAAAGGTTGTCCTTTTGCCATTGTCACCAGCGCTGGATATGGTGAGACGGGAGCCGAAGGCCTTAAGGATCAGGAAGATTTGGTCAAACAGGCACGGAAATATGGAATGCGCCTGATGGGGCCTAACTGCATGGGATTGATCAATCTGCAGGGTCCAATCATCCTGAGCTGGTGTGCCACCTTAGAAAGGGAACCAGGAGATCTCCTTTCGGGGGATGTAGGCCTTGTTTGTCAAAGTGGAGCCCTTTTGGGATCCATCTGGGACATGGCGATGGGCCACGGTCTAGGTTACTCCTCCTTGTTGTCGACAGGAAACGAGGCAGATCTGGAGGCTTCTGATTTTGTGGAATATTTCGCTTTGGATGAGAAGACGCGGGTCATCACCGCTTTTATCGAGGGCTTGAGGAATCCCCAGAAATTCCTGGAAGCCGTTGAACTGGCTCACAAGCAACAAAAACCGGTCATTGTTTACAAGATCGGGCGGACTACGGAAGCATCCCGCGCTGCTGCTTCCCATACCGGAGCCCTTACAGGATCCGATTCCACCTTCGAGGCCATGTGTCAGGCCCATGGAATCATTCGGGTGGATAACCTAAATGCCTTGGCTACGACGGCGATGGTATTGAGGTCTCAGCCACCGGCCAAAGGGACTCGGCTGGGCATCTTCTCTTGTTCTGGAGGAGCTGCTGGGTTGATCTGCGATCAATTGCCATCCAGAGGCCTCTCTTTGGCTCCAGTGAGTCAGGATCTTGAACAATACTTGACGACCCTTCTTGGATGGGGTTCTCCCCATAATCCCTTAGATATCGGTAAGGGCCCCCTGAAGTCTTTAGAGGTCATTACCCAGGCCATGGAAAGATACATAAAGGAAGAAAGCTTTGATCAGATGATCATCCTTATGACGATGCTGTATTTCATAAAGGTTGCACCTGGTCTTATGCTAGCGGGGCTCAAAGACAAGCACGGGAAACCTGTCATGGGGTGCTGGATTGGTGACAAAATTGCTGCCATTCCCCGGCAAGAATTACTCCAGGGTGGCATTCCGGCTTTTCGTGACGTGGAATCCTGCCTGGACGCGGCAAAGGCCCTCGCTTTCTTGGGAAGATTTCAACGGAAACGAGCCAAGGGACTCAAGCCCAAAGATCCTCCCTCAGGGGCACGGAAAGAGGCGATGGCCATCATCGAAAAGTGCGGGAGACGACTGGATGAAGCTTCATCGAAGAAAATCCTTTCCCTTTATGGATTGCCTGTTCCGCCGGGAGAGGTGGTCAAAACGTTGGAGGAGGCCAAAACGGTAGGGAAGCGGATAGGGTTCCCTCTCGTTGCGAAAGGTTTGTCCCCGGACGTTCTCCATAAGACAGAAGCCGGGGCGGTTCGGCTCGGCATTTCCAATTCGAAGGAGTTGACAGCAGCCTTTAAGCAGGTATCTGAGGGTGTGCGTGCCCACGGGGGCGCAAATTCGTTTCGGGGAGTCCTGTTGGAAAAGATGCAACCCGAGCCTGTGGCTGAGATCATTAGTGGCAGCGTTTCCGACGCGTTCGGATTTCATACGATCCTCTTTGGATTGGGAGGGATTTGGGTGGAGGCCTTGAAAGATACCACCGTTCGCCTGGTTCCTCTTCTCCCCGATGATGCCGAAGAGATGATTTCAGAAATCCGGAGTCACAAAATCCTCGAAGGGTTTCGTGGCAAACCTCCGGCGGACAAAAAGGCAATCCTGGAAGTGCTCATGCTCTTATCTACCTTGGTTTGGGACCTCAAAGATCAAATCAAGGAAATCGATTTGAATCCTGTTTTGGTTTATAGCCAGGGAGCTGTGGCAGTAGATGCCTTGATTGAGTTGAACCACTGAATGAGCACTCTCGAGATGGGGGGAGCACGAGAGTCTCGGAGAAAGGAGGTGCTGCTTCATCCAAGAGATTTTGTGATTAGGTGTCTTTTTTCGATTGCTCGCAGGAAGTCTGACTATGGAAAAGATGTTAGGAGGAAAAGAAAATGGCCAAAGTGATTCGCATCGATCACATCGCTGTGGCCGTTCGGGACGTCGATGAGGCCATTGCGAAATACCAGAGAATTCTAGGAGCGGAACTGGTTGGAAACGTTGACCTCACCATGCAAGGCAACAAAACCCGGGCCGCCTATCTTAAGGTGGGCGACGGCCTCATGGTGATGGACGGGGCAGTGGAACCCGATGGGTTCATCGCCAAGTTCATCGAAAAAAGAGGGGAAGGACTCCACCATATCGCGTTGGTTGTTGATGATCTGGACGGGTATGTGAAGGAGTTAGAGGCCAAAGGGGTGAAGATCCCTCATCGGGAATCGTTCGGGCCCATGAGGCGGGAGATTGTCCTCAGCCCGAAGGACCTTTGCGGGGTAGTCATGCAGGTCATTGAATGGAAGGGAGGTGATGCGGAAACTCTCGAAGAGCGACTCGAGAGGCTCAGGAGATTTCTCGATTCCCAATAAAATTTTTTGAGCTTTTATGGCCGCCGAATTTTCCGAGGCAAGAGGTGCCTTTTCCTATTTGAGTTCGGGCACCGCCCAACAGAGGGCAGGGCAACAAAAACTAAATCAGAAGGAGGGTAAGGACATGAGAAAGTTTTTGACAGTGAGTTTGACGATTGTTTTGGTGTTTCTCTTTTCTTCTGCGGACTTCTGCCAGGGACAGGTCATCAAGTGGCGTGCTCAGAGTGGCTTCGCAAGGGGCGACTTCTCTGCTGACCTCATGCCGACTTTTGTCAAAGAGGTTGCGGAGAAGAGCAAGGGCAGATTAATCATTTCCCACCACTATGCAGGCGATCTGGTCCCGGCGGATGACACCCTGAAGGGCACCACGCAGGGCATCATCGAGATGAGCCAATCCTGTGGAGTGTTATGGTCCGATGTTGAACCTGTATTGGGACTCCAATTTGGAGTGCCATTCGCCTTCAAGGGGACCTTGAAGGAGGTCGAAAACATGGTGAATACGGCTGGCCTTTATAAGCTATGGGAAGAGGCTTATGCCAGACAGAATTGCCAGCTTTTAGGCGTTCACACCTACGGACCTTATCCCGCCCTCGCTTCCAACAAACCCATCCGCAAGATTGAGGACTTCAAGGGATTGAAAGTCCGGGCTATCCTGTCGATCGCAGGTCTGATGAAGGAGCTTGGTGCAGCCCCGGGTTACATTCCGGGAGGTGAAATCTATATGGCTCTCAAACTGGGCACCTATGATGCCGCAACGTATTCTATTGATGCTATCCGCGGATTCAAGTGGCACGAAGTGATCAAATATTATATTCTCCCCTACTGGGTCGATTGGTATTTCGGCGATATCGTCGTCAACAAGGACGCATGGAACAAGCTTCCCGATGACCTCAAGAAGGTCCTGAAAGACGCTATGGTCAATTTCGGCAATGTCAATAAGGAAGTGTACGAGAAGGAGCTCAATATCGTCACGAGTCAGGCCAAGCAACTGGGATACGAGGTTATCACCCTGCCTGATGCAGACGTGGCCAAGATGCGCCAGATAGCCATTGACAAAGTCTGGCCGACAGTTGCCAAGCAGAACGCCGACTGTGCTAAAGCGGTCGAAGGATTCAAGAAGTATCACAAAGTGAATTAGTGACATTCGGAACAGAAGGAAGTCCGGCTCTGGTAATTCTGAAAGGCCGGACTTCCTATGTTCTTTCGGGTTGCTTCAGACACGGTGGGTCGGTGTGAATAAGGAGGAGGTGTAACGGTGCGATTTGTAAAGCTGATTGACAGTATCAACGAGTTCGTCCAAAGAGTCTTCAGCCCTGTCGTGTTGGTTATCATGGGAGTTGCCTTCTATGAGGTATTCAGGCGGTACGTGATGCGCAATCCCACGATCTGGGCGTGGGAGATTAACTCTCAGCTCATGGCTTTCATGGGAGCCCTTGCCGGTGGCTACACTCTCCTGCGTAAGGGCCATGTGAGCGTGGATATTGTCACCAGCCGATTGTCTCACAGGACGCGTGCTGTCATTGACATTATTACGTTTCCTCTTTTTGTGATCGTGACTTGCGCTCTGGTCTGGTATGGCGCCAAGGATGCTATGATAGCCTTTGTAACCCATAAGAAAGTCATCTCCCAGTTTAACTCTTATCTCTGGCCCATTAAAACTGTCATCCCTATCGGCGCGGCCCTTGTCTTTCTTCAGGGTGTTGCCAAACTCATTCGGGATATCAGAATTGTTCAAGGGAAAGGGGGAGACTGAGTGGACATTTACACCATTACCATCCTGCTTTTTGCCAGTATGTTCATTATATTAGCTACGGGTCTCCCGGTTGGGTTTTCCTTGGGTGCAATAGCCCTGATCTTCACTTACTTCCTTTGGGGACCCCAGGCGCTCATGGGCATTGCCTATGCCGCCCTCGACAATTGGGGCTCAAATATACTTATGGCTGTGCCGCTTTTTCTTCTCATGGGCGCCTTGCTCGAAGCATCAGGTATTGCAGACGACGTCTATGAGATGTTCTATCGATGGATGGGAGGGCTTCGCGGAGGGCTGGCCATCGGCACGGTTGTTATCTGCACGATCTTTGCAGCGATCATGGGTATCAGCGGCGCCTCCACAGTCACCATGGGGCTGATCGCTTTGCCCTCCATGCTCAAGAGAGGTTACAAGAAAGATATTGTTATTGGCCCTATCGCTGCTGGAGGGGTCCTGGGTATCCTCATCCCACCGAGCGTGATCATGATCATCTATGCCACGATTGCCAGGGAATCGGTGGCAGAAATGTATGCTGGTGGCGTGATACCAGGGCTTCTGCTCGCCACTCTTTACATCCTGTATATCGGCATCCGATGTTATTTTCAACCTGAATTGGGTCCGCCCTTGCCTATTGGGGAAAGAGCTTCTTTCAAAGAGAAGCTTATTTCGCTCAAGGCCGTCATCCTGCCTCTATGCCTGATTGTCGTTGCTCTGGGGTCCATCTATGCGGGCATCTGTACGCCCACTGAAGCCGCGGCGGTGGGATCCGTAGGAGGGTTCATCTGCGTTGCCATTTATAAGAGACTGAATCGGAAGGTGGTTGGGAGAATCTGTTCTCAAACATTCTTGATCACAGGCATGGTGATGTGGATCATTCTCGGGTCAGCCGTTTTCAATAACCTTTACAGGGCTGTAGGGGCTCAAGACCTGGTCATGGGATTCGTGGTGGACAGGCTTGGAATAGGCCGCTGGGGAGTGCTCCTGATGATGCAGCTCTCGCTGTTTATTCTGGGCTGCCTCATCGATGACTACGCTATCGTTATGCTTTGTGCTCCCATATA
>Ga0315286_10007788_pt1 | contig 10516 bp, 4 predicted proteins | sample YL17G10_0_MG_FD_205038 | JGI IMG/M metagenome (GOLD analysis project Ga0315286, IMG submission 205038) | Sediment microbial communities from Yellowstone Lake, YNP, Wyoming, USA - YL17G10_0 | ecosystem: Environmental > Aquatic > Freshwater > Lake > Sediment | place: USA: Wyoming | collected...
CTCTCGTGGCAAAAGGAGACATCCGCCGAGAGGGCGGATGTCTCGACGAAGTCCGGAACCTCCGGCGCCCGACGGCGCCGGGGCGATTTTTTGGCTACTGACGCCGGATCCGGTAGAAACGTTGGGCGCCGGCGGTAGAGGGATGGTCCGTGTAAGTGCCCGTCGTCAGGCCGGTCGCGGCCGGGGTCCAGGCGCTGCCGAGAGCGGAGGTCGCCAGCACGTCATATTGAGCGCCGGCGGTGGCGTTCCACGTGATTGTGACGGTGTCCGCCGCGGCGTTGTAAGCAACGCTCTGGATGGTGATCGCGGAGTATTGGCCCACCTCAGCGATGTAGATCTGGGTGATGGCCTGGGCGCTGAGCGCCTGGTCATAAACGCGGATGTGGGCGAGGGACAGGGATCCGCGCAATCCGTCGTTGTTGATCGCACCGTTCGCGTCATTCTGAGCGGCGATCACGAAGGGCAACGGGACCGCATCGGGATCCGGGGTGTCGTTCACGCCCCACGTGTTCAAGCCCGCCGCGATGATGTTCGTGCTGGCCGGTTGGCCGTCGCTGTAAACGATGGCTGCGGTGGCGCTCGGGTCCCAGGTGTAGGCGATGTGATTCCACTGGCTGGCGACGATCCTGCCATTCCATCCCACGTCCGGAGCCCCCCACTGCCCGACCGCGCCCCAGGTGGGATCGCTTCCGTGGTTGAAGGAGCAGTTCGAACCATCAGGTCCACCGCGGCGGCCCCAGCTAAAGACGTTTTCCTCACCGGCGATCTGCGGGTTATAGACCCACGCCTCGAGGGTGCGCGCGCTGTTGCCGTTCATCCAGGTGGGTGAGACGGGACCCGTATAGTAAGCCGTGCCGTCAAAGGTGACACTCTTGACACCGCCCACGACCTCCACCGTGGCGGGCGGTGTGCTGGCCTTGAACCGGCCCTGCATCGCGCCGTTGTTGGTCCAGAACGCCAGCGGACCGAGCGGCAAGCCGCTGGCATCGACATCGATCATGGCCACCGCCTGGGCGAATGAGGGAACGCTCGCAGCGGACGCGGGATTGGAGCCACGAGCCACCTCGAGACCGTCGGCGTAAGTGTCACTGTCGCTGTCCGCGTTGAGCGGGTTGGTCGTGGTGGCGACTTCACGGCCGTCGCTCAGACCATCTTGATCCGTGTCCGAAACCAGCGGCCGGGTGAGCAGCGTGTTGACCTCGGCGCCGTCGGTGGCCCCATCATCGTCCGTATCCGCAAGGTCAGGTCGAGTCTTGTTTTGATATTCCTGCAGGTTCGTCAACCCGTCGCTGTCTTGGTCCCTCGCGGCATCGGAGGCATCATTCGGATTCAGGAACGCGTACCCCCGCTCGTACCACGTCGGCATCCCGTCATTGTCATCGTCCAGGATGCCAAAGGTGCCGGCATCGGTCGTGAAATGCTGCAGGATGGTGGCGTCACTGAGCGCCACGTCATACACGGCGATCTTGGCGATGGTCATCGAGCCGCGAAGGCCTTCCGTGGCGGCCCCGTTGTCATCGTTTTGGGAGGCGATGCGGAACGGCAAGGGGTTCCCGTTATTGGCCGTTGACCAGATGACCAGCGGGTTCGCCTCGCTTCTGGAATTGGCCACCTGGCCGTCCCTATAGACCGTCTGCCAGGAGTTGGTGGGTTCCCAGGAATAGGCGATGTGCGTCCACTGGCCGGCGACAATGTTGCCGTTCCAGCCAATGTCCGGCGCGCCCCAGTGTCCGACCGCTCCATAAGTGGCGTTCGCGCCGTGATTGAACGAGCAGTTGGACCCGTCGCCGCCGCCGCGGCGGCCCCAGGAGAAGACTGTCTCTTCGTCGGCCACTGCCGGGTTGTAAACCCAGGCTTCCACCGTGTGGGCCCCGTTCCCGGTGATCCAGAGCGGCACAGCCGGTCCGGTGTAATACTCGCCACCATTGAACTCCACGCCCTTCACGCCCAGAACGGTGCTGACCTGCGGTGCCGCGCCCATGTCACGCGCCACAAAGTCGCCCGGGAGGAGACCCGTGTTGTCCCAGGTCGGTAACGGGCTGGGCGGTAACTGGGTGGCGTCCAGGAGAACCACCGGACTGCCCAACGGAGGCACGCTCGAGGCACTGTTGGGATTGGAACCGCCCAGCACCTCCTGCCAGTCCCCGTAGCCATCGTCGTCGGTGTCCAGTTTCAGCGGGTCGCTGCCGGTGTTTTGCGGGCTTTGATAGACGCCCGTCCCGGTTTCGACACCATCGGACAAGCCGTCTCCGTCGGTGTCGGGTTTCACCGGATCGGTCGGCGCCGGCGTGCCGCCGGCCATCCGGTTGACCTCCGCGCCGTCCGCCACACTGTCACCGTCGGTATCGGGATTGTTCGGCAGGGTTTTGTTTTGGTACTCCTGCAAGTTGGTCAGCCCGTCCGTGTCCTGATCCCGTGCGGCGTCGGCCGGATCGTTGACGTTCAAGAAAGCCGGATAGAGGGCTTCCCACCAGTCCGGCATGCCGTCGCCGTCAGAATCCCGTTCGATGAATTGGTCCACTTCGGCGTTGTACTGCGCGAGGATCGCTGTCCCGTCGAGCGCGACGTCATGGACGCGAATCTTGCCAATGGTGATGTCGCCCACGCCGGTGCCGCTGACGCCGCCGACGTCGGTGTTTTGGCGGGCGACCCGGAAGTGCAGCGGACTGCCTGAGGTGCTGACGGCGGCCGTGTTAAGTGCCACGGGCGTCTCGGTGTTGGCGACCGAGCCGTCGCGGTAAACCGTGGTGGTCTGGTTCGGCCCGTCATACGTATAGACGATGTAGGTCCATTCATTGAAGGTGATGTTCCCCTCCCAGCCAATGTCCGGCGGGCCCCAATGACCGACCGCCCCGAAGGCTGCATCGGTGCCATGGCCGAAGGAGCAGTTGATGCCATCCGCCCCGCGTCGCCCCCAGGCAAGTACGGTCTCTTCCCCTTGCTGAGTCGTGTTATAGACCCACGCCTCAATGGTGCGACTCCCGTCGGCGGTCACAGCCGCGGGGGCCTCCGGCCCGTAATAGTGAGCGGCCGCGCTGAACTGCACCCCTTTCCCGGCTTTGGCCTTGACGACCTGGGGCGCGGTGGTGCCCGCCGAAGTGAAGTCGCCCGGGGTCGTTCCAGTGTTTGCCCATGTGCTCAACGGGCCTTCCGGCAACTGGGTCGCGTCGAGGTTGACCCGGGTGGCGCCGGAGCAGGTCTGGCTCGCCAGCACGGAACAAACGGCAGCAAGAGCTAACCAGCCGCGACCGGACGAGCCAGGAGTGGTAGTGGAGGAGTACGTTTTCATAGGAACCCTTCGGTTAAGTGTGGCTTCACGAATCAGTGTGCGGCTATCTGCCAGAACACCCACTCACGACGGTTCCGCCGGCGGAATCGCGGAGCACGCTTTCAAACAGCCAAGCCCTATGGTCAAAGGCAGAGACGACGCGCTAGCCTGCCACGCGGGCTTTGGACATAGACCGGAGTGTAATGGTCTCGCCCGGTAATGCCATGACCTGAATCCACCTACACCTGTCAGATTTCCACCTGGCTTTCGTCGAGGTCAGGCTCGGGTTTCTCCTCCGCGCGCTCGGAGATCGTGCCCGGATCCCGAAGCATCCGTGTTGTCCGCGCTCGGCGGTCGGCTCACTTGCCGACACCGGGCAACCGTTCGTCGGCTTTGGGCGAGCCTTCAGTGATGGTGAGAAGCCGGTCCACGCCGGTCGCTTGAACCATCTCGGTGCTGCCCCCGATCCACCGGACCTCGATCCGGTCAACTCGGTCGCGCTTCCCCAAGCCGAAGTGCAGCCTTGACCCGTAGTGACTCTGGTAGCTGCGCCCGCTGTGCACCTCGTCCACCAGTTTCAGATCACCCGCCACGACCGTCACGCGGGCACCGACGCCGTCGCGGTTGCTCTTCACGCCGCGGAGCTGGATCTGCAACCAGTGATTGCCGGGCGCTGAATCGTTGCGGAGGATCGTCGGCTCGCGTCGCGAGTTCAAGATCACGACGTCGATGTCACCGTCGTTGTCCAGATCATCGAAGGCGGCGCCGCGGCTGCTCAGTTTGACCGCCGGCCCGTCCCCGCACCGATCGGAAACGTTCGTGAAGCGGCCGTTGCCCAGGTTCATCTGGACCAGATTCCGCTCGTGATAAGTCGTGGTCGTGTCGAAGAGCTCCACATTGTCATGCAGATGACCTGCGGCGATGAACAGGTCCCGATCCCCGTCGTTGTCGAAGTCCGTCATGCCACAGCCCCACGTCACCCGCGCCAGGGTCCCGTCCCCCGCGCCCGTCCGGCGCGTCACGTCCTCGAAAAGGCCTTTGCCCAAGTTGCGGAACAGGATCGCCGTTTCCTGCTGGTACGAGGTCACGAAGACATCCAGCCAGCCATCGTTGTCATAATCTCCACACTCGACGCCCATGGTTCCGTGGGCCTTCCCGTTGAAGTCGTAGGCGACGCCGCTGAGCAGGCCCGTCTCCTTGAACCGGCCCTTTCCGTCATTCACGAAGAGGAAGTTGCCCGTCTCGTCGTTGCCCACGAAGATGTCGGTGTCCCCGTCCTGGTCGAAGTCGCCGCAGACCATGCCCATCGCGGCGCCTTTGTGCGCGCCGATCCCGGATTCTGCACTGACCTCCGTGAACGTCCCATCGCCGTTGTTGCGATACAGCCGGTTCGAGGTCGTGGGGTAATCCAGCGGGCCGACGTACGCCGGGTAACCGTTGAAGCGTGCCACGCGGTGCGTCTCGTAGGTGAAATCGACGTAGTGCGACACGAACAAGTCCAGGTCGCCGTCTCCGTCCATATCCAAAAAGCAAGTGCCGGCGCCGACGTGGTGAACGTCCGCCACCCCCGCCTGCTGTGTCACGTCGGCGAAAGTGCCATCGCCCTTGTTCCGGAACAGGAGGTTCGTCCCGAAGTTATTGAGGTAAAGGTCGGGATGCCCGTCATTGTCGTAGTCGCCGACCGCCACGCCTAACCCGTAACCCGTCACCGCCAGACCCGCCTCGCGGGTGACGTCGGTGAACTTCCAGTTGCCGTCGTTGCGATAGAGCTTGCAAGTCGGCGGCACCTCGGTCTTCGCCCCGCGCAGCGGCGCGCCGTTGAGGAAGAAAACATCGATCCGTCCGTCGCCGTTGTAGTCGAACGTGGCCATCCCGGCGCTGACGGTCTCAACGATGTAGCGCTGACCGGAACTCCCGTCGGTGTGCACGAAATCGATCCCGGTCTGTTTCGTGACATCGGTCAGACGGATGGGACACGGCGGCAAGGTTTCCGCCACGGAGAGCGGCAACATCGCGCCCAATGCCACTCGGGCGAGCATCCGACGTCCGGGCAGGGATTTCATATTACTGCTTGGTCCGGAGTGAGGCGCGCCATTGCTGGTACTGGGGATTCCGCGGATCGAGCTCGCAGGCTTTCTCGATGGCTGACCGCGCCGCGGGCAGATCACCGTTCTTGGAGCACACCTGACTGAGCACGTAGTAGTTCACCGGCGAGGGCGCGAGCGTGACGGCGCGTTGGGCCAGTTGGAGCGCTTCGGCCGGGTGAAGGTTCGCCTGGACGTACATCTGCGCGAGGGCGAAGTAGCCCTCCGCCCGCTCCGGAGCCAGTTCAATCACCTTCTTGAGCGCGGCTTCGGCTTCCGTCCCCTGCTTCAAGCGCAGGTGGAGATTCCCCATCCCCAGGTAATGAAAGGCATTCCGCGGTTCGGCCCGCACCATCTCCTGGCAGTAACGGAGCGCTTCCTGGTTTCGTTGCGTCTGTTGATAGAGCATGACCAACTGAAACCGACAAGCCGTATGGTCAGGGTCCACTTCGGCTGCCCGCAGGAACAGTCTCTCGGCCTTCTGGGGTTGGCCTTGCGCCACATAAACCCGGCCCACTTCGGTGTGCGTTTGGGCCAGGCTGCGACGCGTGATGGCGAGCGGGTTGAAGTCCGTGCGGGCTTGTCGGCCCATGGCCTGTCCTTCGGACTTGAGGGCATCGAACTTCTGCCGATACTCATCCGCTTTTGCCGTCTCGCCGAGCCGCGTGCACGTCGTGGCCAAGCCATAATAGGCTTCGGCAAAATCGGGGTTGAGGCGAACGGCCCTCTCGTAGTTCCGTCTGGCCTCCTCAAGTTTCCCCAGTTGCTGGTTCGCCTGGCCCCGCAACCGGTACGCCAGCGGCGTTTCCACTTTTCCGTCGTCCAGGACGCGCAGGCTCTCCTCCATCTTCCCCTCGAGGAACAACGCGTGGGCCAGGCGAAAATGTGTCTCTGGCCGGCGCGGGTTCAGACGGATTGACTCACGCAGGAAGGACACCGCCTGCTCGTAATCCTCCCGCAAGAGGGAGGCGTATCCCAGATGGTAGCAGGCATCGGCCCGATCGTACAGACGCACACCGTCAGACTCCAGGCGAACCGCCTCTTCCCAGTACCGGATGGCTGCCGCGGAATCGCCCTGCTCGTTGCTGACGAACCCGGCCACGTAAGCGGCGTCGGCGTTGCGCGGAGACTCCACATAAAGCTGCCGCGCGGCATTCAGTTGCTCTTCGCGCAAAGCCCGGTCCTGCTGCCCCGCGTCGGTGAAGGAAAGGTTCGACGGTGCCCCGGAAAGACCGGGCGTGGCGGCAGCCCGAGCCACTGCGGGTGATTCGGCATCCAGGTTTCCCGGCAGAAGCAGCCGCTCGCCAGCCGGGAAGGCGGCGAGGGTGCATGCCAGCAGGGCTGCGGACAGCCGCAGGTGCCGTGGACGGTCGCCGGCCAGGGCCGGTGGGCGCTCGCGACTGGCCAACCCAGTTCCCACGCAACGGTTGCCACGATAGTCGGAGGGCCGCCAGCCGACCCACTTGTGGAAAGCCTTGGAGAACACAAAAGGGTTTTCATAGCCCACCTCCCGAGCGATGGTTTCGACCTTCTCTTTCGTCGCCGCCAGCAGTTCCGCCGCTCGCCGCATCCGCAGGTAGATGACCTGGTGCATTGGGCTGCGGCCGATTTCCAGGTGGCAGAGCCGCCGCAGATGCTCCCTGCTGTAGCCCGCTTCCCGGGCCAGCCGCGCCAACGTCCAATCCCCGCCCAGTTGGGCGGTGACCCGCTCCCACAGGTTCAGCAGTCGCCGATCCTGGGTCGCCGGTTGGGCGAACCGCAACACGTACTCCTGGATCAGCTCGACCCAGCGCTGAATGGTGGCGGGCGCCGCGCGGCTCTGGCATTCGTGCATGAGACCCAGAATGGCCGATTGGAGGGGAACGTGATCGTAGCGTGCCAAGACGGGGGAGGCACTATCCGAAATGGGCCGTTGGTCGGGGGGCTGAACGTAACAGACCCAGCAGAACTCCCACTTCACCTTCGGCACGGCACGCAAGGCATTGAGAATGTGCGCCGGCAGCAGACACGCCATCCCCGCCCGGCAATCGCGCCAGCGACCATCTATGAGAACTCGGCCTCGTCCCCCGTAACAGGCCAGGAAGTACGTGCTCGTCTGATTGCCGCGCACGATTTCGTAGGGCGAAACCGCCTCCATCAGGCCCACGTGAGCGATCTGATACTGATTCCAGATCTCCTGACATAGATTCCTGAACCCTGCGATTTCCTGGGGTTTTTCGAACTTCGATCGCGCGGGGGGTGGGACCCAAACCTGTCCGCTTTTTCTGCAGCGAGCGTAGGGTGGCTGGATATGGCCAGCGCTCACGGCGAAGATCTATTCCCTGAAGCCCGGAACCCAGATGACACGAAGGTGCTCAACGAACGGTGTCTGGTACGCACGCAGGACGGCCACCGTGTGGTGCTGGTTGCGGGAATGACGCTGGCGCAATACGCCGTGGGGGACCGGATGTCCGAGGCTCATGCGATGGTGAGTCTCATCGACCAAGGTTGGGCGGATCAGAACGATGTGGCGCGGGCCTTTGGCTACTCGGCACGTACGGCCCGCCGCTACCAGCAGCGGTTTGAGGAGGGTGGTCTGGTGGCGCTGGGACGTGGCGACGGTTATCCGCGGGGGCGTGCCCGATTGGAGACCTCGCGTCGTCGCTGCATGCTCCAACTCAAGGTCCAGGGGCACTCGCACTGTGAGATCGCGCGGCGGATGGGGGTCAGTGTGCGCGCGGTCCGCAAGAGCCTGCGACGCTTGGGATGGAAGGCCCTGCCAATTCCTCAGGGTGAACTGCCCCTGAGTTCGCAGGAAACAGTGACTCCAAACCCGTCTTGCTTGCCGGTTCCGGTCGTCCCACCCGACTGGGACCCAAACCTGTCCGCTTTTTCTGTCGCCGTTCCACCAAGCCCGTCGCCTGGCACACTCGACACCGACCCCACGGATCGACGCGGTGACCGGTTGCTGGCGCGCTTGGGGTTGCTGGAGGATGCCGCTCCGTTGTTTGGCTCCAGTGCGAATGTGCCGCGGGCCGGGGTGCTGCTGGCCGTGCCGGCGCTGGTCGCCAGCGGCTCGTTCGACTGTGCGCAGAAGATCTACGGCAGCCTGGGCCCGGCGTTCTTCGGCCTGCGCACCACGCTCCTGACCCTTCTGTTCATGGCCCTGTGGCGCATCAAACGCCCCGAAGGACTCAAGGAACATGCCCCAACCGATCTAGGCCGAGTCCTCGGTCTGGACCGGGCTCCCGAGGTCAAGACGCTCCGTCGCAAGCTCGCCCGTCTGGCCGCCACTGAGCGCGCGACCCAGTTCGGTAAGGCCCTGGCCCAACAGCGGGTCGCCCGGCGGGGGGAGACCTTGGGATTCCTCTACGTCGATGGCCACGTCCGCGTCTATCACGGCCAACACCGCCTGCCCAAAGCCCACGTGGCTCGCATGCGCCTGTCGATGCCCGCCACCACCGATTACTGGGTCAACGACACGGAGGGCGATCCCCTCTTTGTCGTCACCGCCGAGGTCAACGCCGGACTGGTCACCGTGTTTCCCGGCCTGCTCCAGCAACTGCGCGGCTTGCTGGGGTCACGCCGGGTCACCTTCGTCTTTGACCGCGGCGGCTACAGCCCCAAGCTTTTCCTGCAGATCCTGGCCGCTGGCTTCGATTTGCTCACCTACCGCAAGGGCCGCTCGCCACGTATCCCCCGCAAAGCCTTCCGCCTCCATCAGACGGTCATCGAGGGCCGCGCGATCTCCTATGTCCTGGCCGATCAGGAGGTGCGCCTACTCAAAGGAAAACTGCGTCTGCGCCAGGTCACCCGCCTGATGGACAACGGCCATCGCACAGCCATCCTCACCTCCCGTCGTGATCTCCCCGCCGTCCTCGTCGCTTACCGCATGTTCGAACGCTGGAGGCAGGAGAACTTCTTTAAGTATCTCCGACAGGAGTTCGCTCTGGACGCCCTGGCCGAACACGCCGTTGAGCCGGACAACCCCACCCGGGAAGTCCCCAATCCCGCGTGGGCCAAGGTCGACGCCCAACTGCGCCAGGCCCAGGCCCGCCTGGACCGACTCCAGGCCGAATACGGTCTGGAGGCTTTCACCAACCTGGAAGAACAGCGCCGCACCATGCGCGGGTTCAAGATCGCCAAGGGTAAGTTAGGTCAGCGGATCCTCGAGGCCTGGCACCGCGTGGAGGTCCTGGAGACCCGCCGCCAGAAAGTACCCCGCAGAGTGCCGGTCCAGAGCTTGACCGAGGAACCGGTGGTCAAGCTGGCCCCCGAGATCCAGCACCTGACCAACCTCCTGAAGATGATCGCCTACCAGACCGAGAGCGATCTCCTGCGCCAACTCGCCCCCCACTACCGCCGGGCCCACGACGAAGGTCGCACCTTGCTCCAGTCAGCTTTCGCGGACGCAGCAGACCTGCAGGTCACCAACAAGGAACTGCGCGTCACCCTCGCCCCGCTGAGTTCGCTCCACCGCAGCCGTGCCATCGCCGCCTTGTGCCATGAACTCAACCAAACCAACACCAGCTTCCCTGGCTCATCCCTGCGCCTCCGCTTCGCCGTCAGACCCGCCACCACGGCAGTTTGAGGAAAAAGCGGACATTTTCAGCCACTCCTATGTCAGGAGTTCTGGACTCTGCGTGGGTCTATGATCCTGATTGGACAAAACCAGGCGGAACAGGGCCGTACAAGTGGTACCGAGGCTGGCGACTGGAACAGGGTTGGGCGGGCTGTGGCCCCGCAGCGGAGCCCGGAGGCGTGACGATCAGAGCCCGTCCGAACGAGGATCCTCAGCATCCGGGCGCCTCGACTTGGCCACTGCGCTCGGTTGCCGAGTTTGGTGTGCACTTCAAGGACGACAAGGCACTGCTTCTCAAGTACCTCGGCAGGCCCGACGCGCGCAACTACTATGGGCATGGCCACGGTCCCCGGTGGGTACTGGGCAAGGCCGAGCACATTGGCATTACGGCCAAGGAATACGACGACGTGATCAACCATCGGTATCGTTTCGTCTTTCTGGACGGTTGCCAGACCGCCCATCCGGAGTTGATCAAGATCTTCGGAGCCGAGGGAGATGAGTTGCGGAAGGGCAGAACACCGGAAGCGTTGCATCAAGGTGGAAATCAGATGCTACCGCCTTGGTATACCGCCAACAAGAAGAGGTTCGGAGCATACCTGGGTT
>Ga0315286_10007790_pt1 | contig 10514 bp, 5 predicted proteins | sample YL17G10_0_MG_FD_205038 | JGI IMG/M metagenome (GOLD analysis project Ga0315286, IMG submission 205038) | Sediment microbial communities from Yellowstone Lake, YNP, Wyoming, USA - YL17G10_0 | ecosystem: Environmental > Aquatic > Freshwater > Lake > Sediment | place: USA: Wyoming | collected...
TCTCGTCCCAGGTCACCTTCTCCGTCGGGCCGAACCCGGCGCGTGTTGCCAACGTGAAATTCGCGCTGCCGAGGCAGGCGGAGGTGGATCTGTCGGTGTTCGACCTGTCCGGCCGCAAGGTCGCCACGCTGGCGAAGGGCTCCCTGGCTGCGAATCTGTACGAATACAAGTGGAACGGCGCCGGAGCCGGCGCGGGCATCTACTTCGTCCGCCTCCGGGTCGGCTCGGAGACGTACAATCTCCACACCGTCTGCCTGAAGTGAGCATGGAACGCCCCTGAGTCAGGACAATCGTTGACTCACCTTGCGGCCACCCCTCGGGGTGGCCGTTGGGCTTGGGGCGAATGTGAATGCGAGGGCGACGGAAGAGGCCGGGCTCTGGGAATCGGGCCCGGCCTTCTCTCGATGCGGATCAGCCCCGCCGCAGGCGCGTCACTTCGCGGGCGGCGGCGCCAGTTGCTGCTCGAAGAAGTCCTCGACGGTGACGTACTCCGGAGCGCCTTCGGGCCTCGTCGTGCCGGCCAGCAGGAGTTGCACGCGGGTCCTGGGCCCGATCGTGACCGTGAACTTCTGCGGGTTCTCCGCCACCTTCGCGCTCATCCATGACTGGAATCCCGCCAGATCGGTCGAATCGGCCGGGGTCGGCGGGGAGTGTCCCGCCTGCGCCAGCGTGATGTGCGTGCGGAAGTTCGTGTCGTAGCCCTCCGGCTTCTTGAGTCCGAGCCGGTTGAGCACGTCCTTGGCGGCGACGACGGAATCGGCCCAGACCGTGGACGCACCGTGCAGCTCGACTGCCACGACCTGGTTGTTGCGGCCCAGCCGGACGACTTCGGGGGTGTGGCGCACGGGAACCGTGGGCACGACCAGCGCATGCGCGCGGATCCTGTCCAGGTCCTCCGGCTTCCAGTCGCCGCCGATGTAGACGACCGTGACGTGCAGGTCCTCCACCTTCGTCAGCTTGAGATCGGGGTAGCGCGCCTGCGCCCCGGCACGGAGCCGGGCCCATTCCGCCCCGAATGGGGACTTCGCGAAGGAGACCGCCGAGAACAGATTGCCCTTCTTCACGGGCTTGTCCGTGGGGACACTTCCGCCGGAACGGACCGCGGCCTTCGTCGAGTCCGGCTGGGCCTGCACGGAGCCCGCAACAAGTGCCGCCGCGATCGCGGCCGTGAGGAGCGTGGAGGTGAGGAGATGTCGGAACATCGGGCACGGCCCTCCCAGAAGGGTTGAGCGCCGGAGGCGGTGCGGCCTGCGTGCGGCCGACGGCCGCCGCGAACCGCGCGACCGGCGCAAGGAGAAGTCACTGCCGGGAAGGTGACGCCTGCCCCACCGCCTTGTCAACGCCTGAAACCGCACAGGGCGCGTCGCCCTTCCGTTCGTAGACGAAGATCACGTAGGACGACGCCGGCTTGTATCCCTGGACCTGGTCACCCCAGACATACCGGCTCTCGTCCGAGAAGATGTCCGTGAGCCCCACGAGCCGATAGCAGGTGCTGACGTAGCGCCACGCCCAGGCCATGATCCTCTGGTCCGACCCAGGTGTCAGGTTCCACGAGCTGGTCTCCTGCACGAAGACGAGATACCGGGGGTGAGCCGCCTCGATCTGGGCCATCATCTCGTCCTGCATCCTCGAGGCGTAGGGCTGTGGCTCCATCAGCGGGTAGACGTAGATGTAGCCCGTGGCCGAGAGCCGGTCGGCGTAGAAGTAGATCTGCGGTTCCGAGCCGAGGACGGCGATCCGGTCGGCCCGGGTCGTGTGCTCCCGGATATACTTCGCCACCTCGACCGACTCCGTGAACGGCGAGACGCCGTAGCAGGTCCGCAGGATGGTGCGCGGGGTCATCGCGATCATGAACTCGGCCTGTCCCATGATGACGATGCCGCTCAGCACCACGAAGAGCGCCGCCGAGGCGAGCCGGGCGAGCGGCACGGGCCACGCCAGCGCCAGCAGGCGCGCCGCGCCCGCGAACGCCACCGCGATGAGCAGCGCCAGCGCGGGCAGGAGCAGGATGAAGTAGTGGTCCCGGAAGTAGAGCCCCGGACAGACGGCGACGAACGATGCCAGCAGGAGCCCGGGCACCCAGACCCTCACCCTTGCCGGCCAGCGCCCCACCGCAAGCGCGACGAGGCCCACGCCGCCCGCGAGCCAGAGCGGCCAGGTCGCCCGGGTCGCACGGACGAGCCCGGACTTCAGGTTCGGGAGGAACCTGCTGGCGTGCACCTCCGAGACGTACTGGCGCGCGTAGTCGAAGGTCCAGAACCAGAACTTGCCGAGGACCCCCTGCCCCAGCAGCACGGCGCAGATGAGCGCCGCCGGAACGAGGGCGCCCGCGGCCAGGAGGGCGAAGTCGGAGAGCACGGCCCGCCAGTCGCTCCGCCCGCGCTCCACCTCTTCCCAGGCGAGGAGGAGCGCTCCGAGCGGCAGGAAGACGATCGCGTGCTGCTTCATGAGCACGGCGATGCCGAGCAGTGCTCCGCTCGCCAGAAGCCACCGGGCACGCCGCGAGTCGGGCGCCCGGATCAGGAGGTAGAGACCGGCCAGCGCGGGGAGCAGGACGAAGTGCGTCGCGTGCGCGAAGACGCCGAGGTTCCTGTGGTCCAGCGAGAGCAGCGCGAAGCTGATGGCGGCGACCGCCCCGCCGAAGCTGCCCAGGAGACGCCGGCCCAGGGCGAAGAGGAGCAGGATCGTCCCGGCGTTGACCAGGATGAGTCCGAGGCGGATCCCACGCGGCGTCTCGCCGAACAGGGCCATGGACAGCGCGTACGCGTAGTAGGTCCCCGGGAACTTCATGTTGTACGCCTGCTGGTACGGGGGGATCCCCTGCAGGATGAGCTGCCCCGCGTAGGCGTACTCACCCTCGTCGCGCTCCAGAGGCATGTCGACCAGGCGCCAGCGCACCAGCGCAACCAGCGCCATCACGACGACGACGAGGAGAAGCGCCAGATGCCGCGCCGTGCGGGCCCACGCCTCACCCTGCCGCCCGGCCCGGGTGGCCGCAGACGCGGGGGTTCCCCCCGCGATGCCGGATCGTCGCTTCACGGCAGGTGGAACCAGTTGTACGCGCTGTGGAAGGCGGCGCGCGCGAGCTCGGTTTCGGAGGCGGTCATCCACGTGACCATCGCGATCAGCAGCGCCCAGCGGAGAGCCGCGCTCCGCGGCCCCGGGAGCAGGACCTGCAGGCCCGACAGGTAGAGCGCGACGAAGGGCAGGAGCGCGGCCAGCGTGAGCCGCCCCGAAGTCAGGAACGGGTGGGCGCGCGACGGACTGAAGCACCCGCCGAAGTCGAAGACCACCGAAAGGCCCGCCAGGAAGAGCAGCGACAGCAGGAACATCGCCAGACCGAGCCACTGCACCACCCGTTCTTCGCTCCGGGCCGACCGGCCGCGGAGCGCCAGCGCCACCACGGCTGCCGCCGGCAGGACGAGGGAGGAGATGCTGTAGAAGGAATCCCAACCGCTCGAGGCGATGCATTCCAGGCCCCAGGTGAACTCGCCGCGCCAGAAGCTTGTCATGGTCTCCTGCCAGAACGTCGCGATCCCGCCCGGCGTGAAGAGCGGATGGTCGAACAGCGCTCCCAGGGGCTTGAGCGACCAGCCCAGGAACTTCGCCTTGCCAGCGGAGCCGGTCACGTCGCCGAGCACCAGGAGGTTGCGCGCCCCCCAGGCGGCCAGCGGCGCGCCCGCCGTGAGGAGCAGCACGGCGCCCCTGCTGATGGCCGCCCGGCGCTCCCCTGCTCCGGCCCGCCACGTGATCATCACCACCGTCACCGCTGCGATGAGCACGATCGGGACGCTCGACAGCTTTACCAACACCGCGGCCGCCACCAGCAGGCCCGCGAGGGCGTGGAAGGCGTAGCCCCTCTCCTCCCCGCGCGCGAGGACGAGCAGGGCCAGGAGAGCGGCTCCGCCCGCGAGTGGCAGGAGGACATCGTTGTTCACGGAGTAGAAGGCATCCTGCGGCAGGAAGGCGACCACGAGCGGCATCCCGACCCTCAGGAAGCCGTCCGCCGGGAAGAGAACCCGCGCGAAGAGATGGGCCAGCCAGACGAGCAGGGCGCAGACGATCACGTTCATGAACCGGATCCAGTACAGGGCCCGCCCCCCGCGCAGGCCGAGCGTCCACCCGAGCCGGTACCAGAGCCCGGCGGCGGCGTAGTAGAGCGGTGGTTGAGTGTACTGGGGGTTCACGTCCTTCGTGCCCTCGCTCACGCGGGCTTCGAAGGAATCCCGGATCCGATCGAAGGGGAGACTCCACACCGGCGGCGGGAAGGCACCGTTGGGGAACTGCCCGGCAGACACGAGGTATTCCTGGGATCCGTACAGGAGCACGTCCCGGACGGTGTCGGTGTCGAGGCGCTCATCGCCGGCCGGTACGTGACCCCGGGCGTATTTGTGCACGAGGTCGACGTGGGCCGGCTCGTCCACGTTGTTGAAGAAGGGGAACGCCGCGCTGAACAGGAACACGCGGAGCGCGGCGAGCGCGCACAGCAGGGCCACGATCCGCGCCTCATGCCTCCACGGCACGAAGGGACTCGCGGGCGAAGAGCACTTCACGCGGACGCATCCTCTCTGCCGCAGCACCGGCCATCCCCCGGTCTGTGTGATCCTCACTTCACGAAGTGAAAGGGCTTCCCGGCGCGGTAGCTCCGGAGTTGCTCCGCGAACCGTTCGATGTCCTGTGCCGCATGGGCGGCCCGCGCCAGTTCGACGGCACGCTCCCCGGCGCTCACGGCTTCCGGGAACCTGCCCGCCTCGGCGTAGGCCGCGGCCAGGGTGCTGTAGAGCACGGCTTCGGGAGTCGGGCTCTTGGCGCGTGCGCGCTCGGCGAGGCGCACGGCCTCCGCGCCGTTGCGATGGCTCGCCTCGGCGTGGGTGGCCCGCATCCAGGCCACGTTGTTGAGCGCGTCCAGATCGTCCGGCTTCCGGCGGAGGATCTCCTGGTACTCGCGGATCGCCTCCTCCGCGCGGCCGTCCACCGTGAGAATCACCGCCATCAGCCGGTGCGGCTCGAGTTCGACCGGATTCAGCTCCAGCGCGGATCTCAGATGGGTCTCGGCCTCCGCGAAGCGCCCGCGGGCCGCAAGGTCATTGGCGAGCAGCACCAGGGTGTGATAGCGGTCGGGCTCGAGCGTGAGCGCCGCCTCGTACTCGCGGATCGCCTCGTCCGTGCGCCCCAGTTTATCGAGGGCGGTGCCGAGGTTGTGGCGGACCTCCGCCTTGTCCGTCAGGGCCAGGGCGGTGCGGAAGTGGGGGATGGCCTCTTCGGTGCGGCCCGCCATGTCGAGGGCGCGGCCCAGGCTGGCGTGAGCGTCACGGTAGTTCGGCGAAAGGCGAAGGGCCTTGTTCAGCTCGGCGATGGCGGGCTCCACCTTGCCGTCCTCGAGGAGCGCGCACCCCAGGCATTGATGCGCGACGGGGTTGCTGCCCGTGATTGCGAGGTCTGAGCTGAAGAGCGTGCGCGTGTCCTTCCAGAGGGCCGTCTGCCGCGCCGTGGCCACCGAGAGGATGGCCAGCACGAGCACGAGCGCGGCCGCGGCGGCAATCCGGCCGGGCCGGGAGCGCGCCACGAGATCGCCCACGGACCACACCAGCGCGATGAGCAGGCCGATCACGGGCAGGTAGGTGTAGCGGTCGGCGTGGGACTGGCCCCCCACCTGGATGAGGCCGATCACAGGCACCAGAACGCCCACGTACCACAGCCATCCGACCGCCAGGTAGGGGCGCCTGCGCATCAGGAAGCCGCATGCCGCCGTCACGAGGGCGAGGCCCAGGGCGCCCACGATGGCCCCGGCCCAGTTCGCGTCGGGTCGGTAGGGATAGAACACGGCCAGGCCTTCGGGCCAGATGGTCTGGCCGACGTACCGCCAGTACGAGAGCACCGCGTTGGCGATGCGATGGGCGGGCGGCGCGAGCTCGACGGAGACTACGGCGCCGATCCGCCGCTGGACGGCGAAGGTGACGAGCGCCGAACCGGCGGCGAGCGCGAAGAGCGGCCACTTCTCGGAGATCAGCCCCCTCAGGGGCCGCGCCCGGGCCCGGGCGGCCTTGCTCCGGCCCGTGCCCGCCAGTCTTCCCAGCGGCCAGACGTCGAGCAGCAGCAGCACGAACGGCAGCGTCACGAGCATGGGCTTGGCCATCAGGCCGAGCGCCAGCGCCAGCATCAGCACCGCGTAGCGGGACTTCCCCGGCCGCTCCACCCACCAGCCATAGGCCCCGAGTGTGAGTAGGAAGAACAGCCCGCTCAGCACGTCCTTGCGTTCCGAGACCCACGCCACCGATTCGACCCGCAGGGGATGGAGCGCGAACAAGGCGGCCACCGCCAGGCTCCGCCACCATGCGCCCGTCAGCCGGAACAGGACGAGCGCCAGGAGCACCGCGTTCAGCACGTGGAGGAACAGGCTGGTCGCGTGATGCCCGGCCGGGACCAGGCCGAAGAGTTGCGCGTCCAGCATGTGCGACCAGGAGGTGAGCGGGTGCCAGTTCGCAGAGTGGGGATGGAACAGGAACCAGAGCGCGTTGTCGAGCCGCAGGCCGCCTGCGACCCTGGATTGGGTGGTGACGTATTCCGGGTCGTCGAAGAGGATCCAGTCGGCCCGCAGCACGCCCGCGAAGGCTGCGCAGGTCGCCGCGGCCAGCACGACCAGGATCAGGGCCCGAATGGCGCTCTCGGGGATGGCTCGGGCTGCGGCCGCGCCCTGGCCCTGGCCGCCCCCGGCGGCGGTTTCCCCCGGGGGTGGAGGCTCGGGGCGCGCGGCGGACCCGGCGATTCTCGTGACCATGTCACGACCTTACCACACGCTCCTTCGCCCTCCGGTGGGGCGCGCCAGGCCCGATGACGCCGCCGCCGTGCGCAGTGCTTCGCAGATGAGGAACGCTTCACCAGGACGCACCCTGCTTCCACACCACCGGCCATCCCCCGATCTGCACGGTCCTCACTTCGCGAAGCGGAACGGCTTCCCGGCGCGGTAGCTCCGGAGTTGCCCGCCGAAACGCTCGATCTCCTGCGCCGCGCCGGCGGCCCGCGCCAGCTCGACCGCGCGCTCCCCGGCGTTCACGGCGTCCGCGAACCTGCCCGCCTCGGCGTAGGCCGCGGCCAGGGTGCTGTAGAGCACGGCCTCCGGCGTCGGGCTCTTGGCGCGCGCGCGCTCGGCCAGGCGCACGGCCTCCGCGCCATCGCGATGGCTCGCGTCGGCGTGGGTGGCCCGCATCCAGGCCACGTTGTTGAGCGCGTCCAGGTCGTCCGGACTCCGGCCCAGGATCTCGTGGTACTCGCGGATCGCATCCTCCGTCCGGCCCTGCAGCGTGAACACCACCGCCATCATCCGGCGCGGCTCGATCTCGACCGGGTTCAGCTCCAGCGCACGGCCCAGGTGGATCTCGGCCTCCGGGATCCGTCCGCTGGCCGCCAGGTCCTTCGCGAGCAGCACCAGCGTGTGGAAGCGGTCGGGCTCGAGCGCGACCGCGGTCTCGTACTCGCGGATGGCCTCGTCCGTGCGGCCCAACTTGTCGAGCGCCTCGCCCAGCGCGTGGCGGATGACGGCCTTGTCCGTTACGGTCAGGGCGGCGCGGAAGTGGGCGACGGCCTCCTCGGTGCGCCCCGCCATGACGAGGGCGTGCCCCAGGTTCTGGTGGGCGTCCTGGTAGCCCGGCGAGATGCGCAGGGCCTCATTGAGCGCGGCGATGGCGGGCCCCGTCTTGCGCTCCTCGAGGCAGGCGCACCCCAGGCACTGGTAGGCGACGGGGTTGGGGCCCGTGACGGCCAGGGTGTGGGTGAAGAGCGTGCGGGTGTCCTTCCAGAGGGCGGTCTGCCGCGCCGTGGCCACGGAGAGGGCGGCCAGCACGAGCACCACCGCCGTCGCGGTCGCGACCCGGGCGGCGCGGGAGCGTGCCACGAACTCGCCCGCGAGCCACACCAGCATGACGGTCAGTCCGATCACGGGCAGGTAGGTGTAGCGGTCGGCGTGCGACTGGCTCCCCACCTGGACGATGCCGATCACGGGCACCAGCATGCCCAGGTACCAGAGCCACCCGACCGCCAGGTACGGGCGCCTGCGCGCCTGCAGGACGCACGCGGCCGTCGCGATGGCGAGGCCCAGGGCGCCCGCGCTCGCCCCGGTCCAGTTCACGGCGGGGCGGATCTGGTAGTACACCGCCAGGTCGTCGGGCCAGAAGGTCCCGCCGACGTATCGCCAGTAGGAGAGAGCCGCGTTGGCCAGGCGCTGGGCGGGCGTCATCGCCTCGACGGGGACCACGGCGCCGATCCGCCGCTGCACGAGGAAGGTGACGAGGGTCGAAACCGCGGCGAGCGCGAAGAGCGGCAGCTTCTCGAAGACCAGAGCCCTCAGGGGCCGCGCCCGGCCGCGGGCGGCCCCGCCCCGGCCCGGGAGTGCCAGCCTCCCCAGCGGCCAGACATCGAGCAACAGCAGCACGAAGGGCAGGGTCACGAGCATGGGCTTGGACATCAGGCCCAGCGCCAGCGCCAGCATGAGCAGCGCGTAGCGCCCCCTGCCCGGCCGCTCCGCCCACCAGCCGTATGCCCCCAGGGTGAGCACGAAGAACAGTCCGCTCAGCACGTCCTTGCGCTCCGAGACCCAGGCCACCGATTCGACCCGCAGCGGATGGAGCGCGAACAGGGCGGCCACTGCCAGGCTTCGCCACCATGCGCCCGTCAACCGGAACAGGACGAGCGCCAGGAGCACGGCGTTCAGCACGTGGAGGAACAGGCTGGTGGCGTGGTGCCCGGCCGGCTGCAGCCCGAAGAGCTGCACGTCCAGCATGTGCGACCAGGAGGTGAGCGGGTGCCAGTTCGCGGCGTGGGGGTGGGAGAGGAACCAGAGCGCGTTGTCGAGCCTCAGGCCGCCGGTGACCCGGGGCTGGCTCGAGACGTAGTCCGGGTCGTCCCAGAGGACCCAGCCGTTTCGCAGCACGCCCGCGAAGGCCGCGCAGATCACCGCGGCCAGCACGACCAGGACCAGCGTCCGAATGACACGCTCGGGGATGGCTCGGGCCGCGGCCGCGACCTGGCCCTGGCCGCCCCCGGCGGCGGGTTCCCCCGGGGGGGGGGCTCGGGGCGCGCGGCGGACTCGGCGACTTTCGTGACCACGTTGCGACCTTACCACACGTTCTTTCGCCCTCCGCTGCCCCGCGCGAGGCTCGAGCGCGACCCTGCCACGCACGGTGCTCTATGGCACACCTGATGCTGAGACGTTTTGTCCTTGCAAACTGCCATCATGAGCGTAGTGTGCAGGCAATTTAGGGTTGCTGGCCAGTTCGCGTGATCCTGATCCAGGAATCTTCCGGGCCGGAGCGCGATCCTGAACGGGGCCGCCCATCTCCCAGCATGGGCACGACACCACCATGGGGCCGCTGCCGCGGTCCGCGCTCTGGAGCAGCGCGGATCCCCCAATCGTAGTTCGCGTTGCGTCGTATCACGGTCCACTACCCCTAAGGAGACCTGCAATGCGAAAGGTCGCTCTGCTGCTTCTCGCCCTCGGACTCGTCGCCGCCACGACGGTCCACGCCGCGAACCCCGTGCGCATCAGCCAGGTGTACGGCGGCGGCGGCAGCACGTACAAGGCCGACTACGTCGAGTTGTTCAACAACTCCAGCGCGCCGGTCAGCATCGGCGGCTGGTCGGTCCAGTATGCCTCATCCACCGGCACCGCCTTCGGCAGCTCCACCTACAGCCGGGCCCTGATCCCGAGCGGCGCGACGATCCCGGCGTGTGGCTACTACCTCGTCACGGGCTACGTCAGCACCGCGGGCGCCAACCTGCCCGTGACCGCGGACCTTGCCCAGGGCTCGATGAACCTCAACAGCACCGCCGCCAAGGTCGCGCTCTTCAGCGACCAGGTCTTCAACCGGACCTGCGCCACGGCGCAGAGCTCGGGCATGCTCGTGGACCTCATCGGCTGGGGCGGGTCGAACTGCTCCGAGACCTCGACGGCCGCGGCCAGCGACAACACCAGCGTGCTGGTGCGCGGGCTCGGCGGCGCGACCGACACCGACAACAACTCGGCCGACTTCAGCAAGCTGGCCGCGACCGGCGTCACGATCCACAACTCGTCCAGCGCAGCGAACCCGCAGTGCGCGCCGGTCTCCGCCCTCCGGCTGGAGCAGAACTTCGACTTCACGGGCAATCTGACGTCGAACGGCTGGACCCAGTCCGGGACCACCGGGACCCCGACGATCGCCTCGTCCTCCCCGGGTCTGACCTACTCGGGCTATGCGGGTTCGGGCATCGGCAACTCCGCCGCCTTCGCGGCGGTCGTGGGGCAGCGGGTCTCGAAGAGCTTCCCCAGCGTCAACTCGGGGAGCGTCTACCTGGCGTTCCTGCTGAACGGCACGAGCGCAGCGACCACCGGCGATACCTTCGTGCAACTGGGGCAGGCGCTGGGCGGAACGCAGTGCAACTTCTTCGCGAAGAGTGCCACCGGCGGCTTCAACATGGGCATCGGCAAGGCCTTCACCGCGACCTATGCGACCCCGGTCTACTCGCTGAACACGACCTACCTG
>Ga0315286_10007792_pt1 | contig 10512 bp, 8 predicted proteins | sample YL17G10_0_MG_FD_205038 | JGI IMG/M metagenome (GOLD analysis project Ga0315286, IMG submission 205038) | Sediment microbial communities from Yellowstone Lake, YNP, Wyoming, USA - YL17G10_0 | ecosystem: Environmental > Aquatic > Freshwater > Lake > Sediment | place: USA: Wyoming | collected...
CGAGATCTTCTCCACGTACGTGAAGAGCATCGGCATCGGGGCGATCTTCATGGCCGGCGTCCTCGGCATCATCAAATCGCTTCCGGTCATGGTCCGGTCGTTCTCGCTCGGATTCAAGCAGCTCGCCCGGGGCAAGGGCGGAGACGAGCCGGCCCCCGTCCGGACGGACACCGACATCAAGATGTCCACCATCCTCCTCGGGGCCGCGGCGACGGCCGTCGGCCTCTTCCTCTATTTCCTGTGGATCTCGAACATCAAGATCGCCCTTATCGGCGTCATCCTGTGCCTCCTCCTGTCCTTCCTCTTCACGACGGTCGCGGCCTACGCGACGGCCGTCGTCGGAACGAACCCGGTCTCGGGGATGACCCTCATCACGATCATCCTCTCGAGCGCCATCCTCATCGGGGCGGGCCTCAGCGGGACCGAGGGCATGGGGGTCGCCCTGCTCATCGGCGCCGTCGTCTGCAGCGCCCTGGCCCTCTCCGGCAGCTTCATCACCGACCTCAAGATCGGGTACTGGATCGGGGCGACGCCGCGCAACCAGGAGCGGTTCAAATTCGCCGGCGTGTTCGTCTGCGCCCTCGTCGCCGGAGCGTCCATCTTCATCCTCGACCGGGCCTTCTCCTTCCAGAGCGGGACGCTGGCCGCCCCGCAGGCCAATCTCATGGCCGCCGTCATCAAGTCCCTCATGTCGCGTGAGCCCGTGGTCTGGCTCCTCTACGGGGCCGGCGCCTTCGTCGCCCTGGCCTGCGAGCTGGCCAAGATCCCGCCCCTGGCCTTCGCCCTGGGGATGTACCTTCCCCTCGAGCTGACGACGCCGCTCCTCGTCGGCGGTTTCATTTCCCATCTCGTCAAGACGTCGACCAAGGACGCCGCTCTGGCCGAGAAGCGGGTCAATCGCGGAACCCTCCTCTCCTCCGGGTTCATCGCCGGCGGGGCGCTCATAGGCATCGTCCTGGCCGTGCTGAAACTGGCCAGGCTCGATCACTTCATCAGCTGGGGCATCCCCCTCGTCCGGGACAACGGGAAATGGATCGACGCCGCGCCGCTCGCCTGGTTCGACCGGTTCGGCGAGCCCCTCAGCCTGATCGCCTTCATCGCCCTGTGCGCGTTCGTCTATATCCACGCCAAGCGGGCCCGGAGCTGACCCTCCGCCCGAGCGAAAGGAGCGACCATGACCAAGCTCGAACAAGCGGCCAAGCGGGCCGTCGGCCAGGCCCTCCGGCTGAAGCCGGGCGAGAGCTTTCTCCTCGTCACGGACAGGCAGAAGATGGAAATCGCCGAGGCCATCGCCGGCGAGGCCCGCCAGGCCGGGGCCGAGACGACGACCTATCTCATGACCGAGACCCTTCGCCCTATCCAGGCCCCGACCAAGCTCTTCCGCGGGCTCATGGACAAAGCCCAGGCCGTCCTCTACATGCTCGAGGCCCGCATCGAGGAAAAGCCCTTCCGCGGCTACATGGTCAAGACGGGCACGGAGCGGGCCCGGATCTGCATGATGCCCGGGATCACCCGGGACATGATGGAGCGGCTGGTCAACATCGACTTCACGGCCATGGACGCCTTCACCAGGCGGGTCATCCGGACGGTCAAGAACGCCGGGCGGATCGAGATCGAGAATCCGGCCGGGACGCGCATCGCTTTCAGCGTCCAGGGCCGGGCCTGGCACAACGACAACGGGGACATCGGCAAGAAAGGAAAGCACGGCAACCTTCCGGCGGGCGAGTGCTACACGGCCCCCGTCGAAGAGACCTTCACCGGCCGCCTCGTCATCAGCCTCATCGACGACAAGCTCGGCCGCGGATTGATGGAATTCGAGAAGGGCCGCCTCGTCCGGTGGAGCGGGGCGGGGATCGGGGCCATCGTCAAAAACATCGCCGGCGACCCGACCGGGATGATCGTCGGCGAGTTCGGCATCGGGACGAACCGCGGGGCCCGCATCTGCCCCAGCATGCTCGAGGCCGAGAAGGCCTTCGGGACGGTCCATTTCGCCATCGGCGACTCCTATGGATTGGGCAAGAACGCGAGCCAACATCACTACGACGCCCTGGTGGACAAGGTCACGATCCGCGTGAACGGCCGGGAGATCGCCCGGAACGGCCGATTCCTGATTTGAGACGGCGGCGATGACCGGAAGAGAGCGCCTCGCCCTGGCCCTGGCCCACAAGGAGCCCGACCGCATTCCCGTCGACTTCGGCGGAACGGCGGTCACGGGAATCCACGTCTATATCGTCGCCGCCCTGCGCGATCTCTACGGCCTGGAGAGGCGGCCGGTCAAGGTCCATGAACCCTACCAGATGCTCGGCCTCGTCGGGGACGACCTGAAGCGGGCTTTGGGCCTCGACGTCGAAGGCGTCTACGCCGCGGAAACGATGTTCGGGAACCGGAACGAGGATTGGAAGCCATGGCGCCTGGACAACGGCCTCGAGGTCCTTGTCTCGGACGAGATGGAAATGACCCGGGACGCGAACGGCGACACGCTCGTCTTTCCCAAAGGTGATCGGAGCGTTCCGCCCTCGGGCCGGATGCCCAAGGACGGCTATTTCTTCGACACGATCGTCCGCCAGGACCCGATCGATGACGCCCGGCTCGACCCGGCCGACAATCTCGAGGAGTTCGGTCCGATCTCGGACCGCGACCTCGATTATTTCGACTCCGCGACACGGGCAGCCGCGGCGACCGGGCGCGGCGTCATCGCCACCTTCGGGGGGCTCGCCTTCGGCGACATCGCCCTCGTCCCCGCACCCTTCCTCAAGCGGCCGCGCGGGATCCGCGACATCGAGGAGTGGTACATCTCGACCCTGACCCGCCCGGGCTACGTCCGGGCCGTCTTCGAGAAGCAGGCCGAAATCGGCCTGGCCAACCTGGCCCGGATCCGCGAGCGGGTCGGGGATCGGATCCAGGCCGTCTTCGTCTGCGGCACGGACTTCGGGACGCAGACATCCACGTTCTGCTCGGTCGAGACCTTCCGCTCGCTCTACGTTCCTTTCTATAAAATCGTCAACGACTGGATCCACGCCCACACCGGCTGGAAAACCTTCAAGCACTCCTGCGGCGCCGTCCGCTCGCTCATTCCCTCCGTCATCGAGGCCGGATTCGACATCCTCAATCCCGTCCAGTGCTCCGCGGCGGGCATGTCGGCCGAAGAGCTCAAGGCCGAGTTCGGGGCCGACCTCGTCTTCTGGGGCGGCGGAGTGGACACCCAGAAGACCCTCATGTTCGGGACGCCGGCCGCGGTCCGCGACGAGGTCCGCCGCCGCTGCGGGATCTTCGGCCGGGGCGGCGGATTCGTCTTCAACGCCGTCCACAACATCCAGGGCAACGTCCCCGCGGCCAACGTCGCGGCGATGTTCGAGGCCCTCCGGGAGCTCCATGAGTAAACGCGCCTACGTCGTCTCGATCTCCATCATCGCCGCCCTGGGCGGCCTCCTCTTCGGCTTCGACACGGCCATCATCGCCGGGGCGACCCGCTTCCTCAAGGATCAGTTCGCCCTGACCGCCTTCGGGGAGGGCCTGGCCGTGAGCGTCGTCCTCGTCGGCTGCATGTTCGGGGCCCTCCTCGCGGGCACGGCGAGCGACCGCCTCGGCCGGCGCCGCTTCCTCCTCGTATCGGCCGTGCTTTTCTTCCTCTCTTCGCTCGGCTGCGCCGTCCCCCAGAACCTGGCCCAGTTCCTCGTCTTCCGCTTCATCGGCGGCCTGGCCATCGGCTCGGTCTCCATCGTCTCGCCGCTCTACATCTCCGAGGTCGCCCCGGCGGCCATCCGCGGGGCCCTGGTCTCGGTCAACCAGATGGCCATCGTGAGCGGCATCCTGATCGCCTACTTCGTCAACTGGGTTCTCGTCGGGGCGGGGCCTTCGAACTGGCGCTGGATGTTCGCCACCGGCGCCCTGCCCGCCATCCTCTTCTTCGTTTTGGTCCTGGGGGTCCCGGAAAGCCCGCGCTGGCTCCTGAAACAGGGACGGGGCGAAGAGGCGCTCGTCGTCCTCAACCGCATCAACGAGCCCCAAGCCGCGTCCGCCGAAGCCGCGGCCATCAGCGACGCCTTGACCCTCGAGGGCGGAAAGCTCTCCGAGCTCCTCAAGCCGGGCTTCCGGACGGCCCTCCTCGTCGGGATCGTCCTCGCCGTCTTCCAGCAGATCACCGGGATCAACGCCGTGATCTACTACTCGCCCCGTTTCTTCGAGGCCGCCGGCCTGGCCCGCGGCGCGGCTATGCTCCAGTCCACGATCGTCGGACTGGTCAACGTCGTCTTCACACTGGTCGCCATCGCCTTCGTCGACCGCTGGGGGCGCAAGCCCATGCTGGTTGCGGGGAGCGCCGGGATGGGAATCTCCTTCCTCCTCCTCGGCGCGGCGTTCAAGTTCCAGCTTTTCTCGGGCGGGCTCGTCCTCGTCTTCACCCTGCTCTACATCGCTTTTTTCGCCATGACCCTCGGCCCCATCGTCTGGGTCGTCATCTCCGAGATTTTCCCGACCCGCGTCCGCGGCCGGGCCATGGCCCTCGCCACGGCCTCTCTCTGGATCGCCGACTTCGTCGTGTCGCTGACCTTCCCGGTCATTGCCGACAAGCTCCACGAGTCCTTCGCCTTCTGGCTCTATGCGGGGATGTGCGCGATCAACCTCGTCTTCACCTGGCGCGTCCTGCCCGAAACGAAGGGCAAGAGCCTCGAGGAGATCGAGCGCTTCTGGCTGAAGAAGGCCTAGCCCGGCCTAGCCCTTCCCCTTGACGATCTCGACGAGGGCCCGCGTCGCGGCGGGATCGCGGAACTCGCCCAGGGCCTCGATGGCGGCGAGACGGACTTCGCGGTCGGGATGGCTCTTGGCCGCCTGGATGATGATCGGCAAGCCGCCTTTGTCCGGGAATTCGGCCAGGCCTTCGATGGCGCTTTTTCGGACTTCCAGCGACTTCTCCGTCGAAATGATCTTTTTCAGGATCTCGAGGGCCCGGGGATCGCCCTGCTCACCGAGGGACTCCGCGGCATCGGCTCGGAGACGTTCCGGCTCCCGTCCTTGGAGGATGCGTTCGAGGAAAGGGACGACAAGGTCCGGGAGGCGGTGCAGGGCGACCGCGTTCAAAACGCCCGAACGGAGCTCTTCGGCATCCGCCGGGACGTAATAGCCTGAGAGCAGTCGGACGCTCTCCCCGTCCTCGGCCGGCCCGAGCCAATAGAGCGGCCGCCCGCCGAGGGCGACGGGGAGCGTCAGGTTCGCCGCGGCGACGGCGTCCGGCTTGCGCGCGGCCGGACCGCTGAACCGCAGGAGGATGGCCATCTCCTTGAGGACCCGCCCCTCCCGTTCTCCCGGGCGGGTCGACGCCTTGACGAGGCTCGAGATCCGCGCCTCGGCCGGCGTCCGCCGGCCGTAGATCGTCTCATCCAGGGTCGGTATTCCCCGCCCCCCGCAGTCCACGTTGATCGCGGTCTGGGAGTGCTCTCCCATCCACCGCCGGATACCGTATCCGACCCAGAAAGACTTCCCGGGCGAGCTCTTCCCGGCCTCGGCAAGGGCCCAGGCCAAGCGCGTTTCCAAAGCCCCCGAGGGAACCGGTTGGCGAAGGACTTGGCTCGACAACGGGATCGACGCGGCTGCAAGAACCAGGCCGAGGGCGAGAAACGCCCTCCCGACGGCGCGCCGCGCGGCTGCGGGTGACATCGGGCGCTCCTCAGCGGTCCTGGCCGGCCGAGGCGCGCTTTTTCAGGATCTCCAACAGGGCTTCGCGGGCCTTGGGCGATCCGATGGAGCCGAGGGCGGATACGGCGGCCGTCCGGACTTCTACCTCGGGATCGCTCTTCGCCGTCTCGAGGAGGACGGCCACGGCCTCGTCGCTCCTGGTAGCACCGAGGACCGAGACGATCTCCCTCCGCGTCTCGGGATCCTTCTCGGTCTTGATGAGCGGGGCGAGAACGGAGACCGCGCCCTTCCCTTTCTTGTCCGCCAGTACGGACAGGGCGGCCCACCGGGCTTCCGGTATCCTGGCCTCCTTATAGATCCGGAGGAAGACGTCCGAGCGGGCTTCGCCGACGACGTCGGACAGCGCTTCGACGGCCGCTTCGGCCGATTCCGGGCGGCCATCGGCCAGGGCCTCGGCAAGGAGGATCGTCTCCGCTTCGGCTCCCCCGAATTGGCCGATAGCCATCAGTGCTTCATGGCGCGTGTCCTCGTCTTTGGCCGTTGCCATGACGGACTTGAGGGCGGCCAGGGCTTCCTTGCTCTTCAATTCGCCGAGGTTCATGAGGGCCTGGCTCCGAAGCTCGCTGTCCGCGCCGGAGGAGGCCAACGACTGGAAGAGGGCCAGCGCCTCGGGGTCCTTCCGTTCGGCCATCATGTGGAGGGCCATTTGCTTCACCCCGAGGGCCAGGGCCTCCCGGACGATCCGCTGGAGGGCGGCGCCGACTTCCTTGGCCTTGATCTCCCCGAGCCCCACGACGGCGGCCTCGGCGACGGCCTCGTTCGCCGCGGCGAGGGCGGTCTGCAGGAGGAAGGGGACGAGGTTCGGATCGTTCATCTCGCCCAGGGCTTCGAGGGCCGTCCGCTTGGCTTCGAGGCTCGGTTCCTTTTCGACCGCCTCTTTCAGGATGCGGATCGTCTCCGGGGTCTTCTTCTCCGCGATCGCCTGGAGGGCATCGAAGCGGACGTAGGGCGAGGGGTCCTTGACCGCGATCTCGGCCAGCTTCTGAAAAGCCTTGGGCGACCCGAAATCGCCGAGGACCCGGGCAATCCGGGAGCGCATGCGCGAACTCTTGCTCTGGTCGAAGAGCTCGAGAAGGGTCTGGAGCGAACCCTCGCCGCCGCTCTCGGCCAGGGCATAGAGGGCGGCCATGGTGACGTCCTCGTCGCCCGTCTTCTCCATGGCCTTGATGACGGCCTCATACTGGCGCAGGCCCCGGGAGCGCAGGTGGCGGCCGATGCGGATCATCTTGGCCCGGGCCTCGTCGGCCCATTCGCTCGTCGGATAGGCGTTGACGAAGCCCTGATAGGCCTTGAAGACTTCTTCCTGCTCGGCTTCGCCCCGCTCGTCCAGGACATAGCAGGCCCAGTAGCGGGCATCCACCGCCCACGAGCTCTGGGGGAACTTCTTGATGAAGGTGTCCAAAGCCGGGCCGGCCTCCTCCCACTTCTCCTCGAGGACGAGGAGGTAGGCGGCTTGATAAGATTTGGCGTCCGGGGTCTGCTCCTCCGGACCGGGAAATCCCGGACGGAGCGGTCCCGCGGCGGCCGCAACCGGGACGGCCGACAGGGCGAACATCAACAGCACGGCCAGGGCGCCGAGGCGGATATCGAGATTTTTCATGAAAGGTCTCCTTGGTTATATTTTCGCGGACGGCCGGGACGCCGTCTTGGCCGAGGGCCCGGGCTTCTTGACCTCGGACATATTGATCTTGAACAGGACGTCCTTGAGATCCATGCCCGCCTTGGCGATCTCGACGCCGGGCACGTCCGTCTCCGACTTGAGGTTGGCGATCTGGCCGAGGATGAGCTCGAGCTCGCCGACCAGGCGCTCCAGCCGGCGCTCACGGGCGGCGCGGAGATCGTCCTTGAGGACACCGGCTTCTTTGACCAGCTCCCGCGAGGACGAACGCTGGCCGGCCAGATTGAGGCCGGCGACGTCCTTGGTCTTCGAATCGAAGTTCGAGATCGCGAGCAGGATGACCTTGGACCGGTTGAGGTAGCGGGACGTCCGCTCGGACAGGGCGGCGGGGGCGACCGCCGGCGCTGGCTCCGTCCCGACGACGGCGGCGCGCTGGGTTCGGGCGATCTCGGTTCCCCGCGGCAGGGTCAGACGCCCGATCAGGATCCCCGCCGCGAGCAACCCGGCCGCGCCCGCGGAAGCGAGCACCCACCGCGGAAGAGCCCGGCGGGAAGCGGCGGCGGGAGGGGACGGCGCTGGAGCGAACTCGCCCTCCGCGACCATCCTCTTCTCCAGGGCGTCGTAATAGCCGTCCCAGAATGCCGGGCCGGGATCGGCGGGCTTGCGGGCGCCGAGAGCCAGCAGGGTTCTGGCCATCGCATCGTACTCGGCCCGGCAGGCCGGGCACTCGTCGAAGTGCCGGGTCAAGCGGACTTCATCGGCGGGATCGAGGTCTCCGTAGAGGGATCCCGGGACGAGCTCTCGGAGCTTTCGGCAGCGGCTCATGGTCATCCTCCCGGCCCGGAGGGAGCGGGGAGAGTCCCCAGCTCCTTCTGGAGCTTTTTGATCGATCGGAAAAGGTAGCTCTTGACCGCCCCGACGGTCAGGTCGAGGGCCTCGGCGATCTCCTTGAGGCTCAGGTCGTGATCGTGGCGGAGAAGGAAAACGGCCCGCTCCCGGTCGGAGATCCGGCCCAGTGCGGCCGCGATCTTCGTCTGGAGGAGCGATCGCACCGCATCCCGCTCGGGATCGGCCGGGCTCTCCGAGACGAGCTCGGGAGCCTTCGGGGACGGAAAGAAGGAGCGCTTCCGGATATGATCGATCGCCGCGTTGACCGTGATCCGGTAGAGCCAGGCATTCAAGCTGGCGCCTTCGCGGAACGTCCCCATCGAGCGGTGGATCTTGATGAAAACGGTCTGGGAGACGTCCTCGGCGTCGGCGTGATTGCGGGTGAACTCGAAGGCCAGCCCGTAGATCCTCCGCTTGTAGGCGTCCACGAAATCGCGGAACGCCTCCGGGTCGCCCCGGAGGAGGCGCTCAGCCAGCCGTTTCTCGTCGGTCGGTTCCATCCTATCCTCAATAGAAAGACGGGCCGGCCGCGGAGAAAGTTGGCAAAAAGGGGATTATTTCACCCCGCGGCCGAAGATGACCAGGCGGCGAGAGGCGATGAGCGGCCAGCCGTTCTTCCAGTCGAACTCCTCGAATCCCGCGGGCATCGGGTTGACTCGGATGACGCAGGCGCCGCGAACACAGGCGCCGGCATTGTGATCGATGGCGGGGACGAAGTCCCAGCCGTCGCCGAACGCTTTGGATTTCTGGGAGCGGTCGGGGCGGCCGGGCCGGGCCGGGTCGCCGCCCAGGTCCCGCATGGGCTTGGCCAGACGGAACGGCCCCTCGCCGGCCAGTCGGCCGGTGCCCTTCTCGTAGGCCGAAGGATCGAGGGGCCTCGCGTCCCGTTCGAAGGCGAGGATGAGCCAGGGGGCGTCCAGGATCTCCTTCCCGTCCTGGAGGCCCGTCGGCAGGTTCGGCGGATACCTCACAAAGGCCGCCTCCTTGTCCTTGATGGCCGCCGGACCGGAATAGTAATACCCTTTCGGAAAGGGCTGGAGGATGTCGTCGATCGAATAGTCCATGCCGTAGCCGTCCGGGGCGAAAGCCGTGATCCCTGCCGCTCCGGCCAGGTCCACGCCCGCCGCTTCGAGGAGCGCCCGGACCGTCACGCCCTTATAGACCACGTAATCGTCCGTCGGCTCCTTGGTCGTGTTCATGAGCATGAGCTGGGTCCGCGAAGGAAGCCGGTGGATCGCCTCCCAGGACAGGGTCCTCACGGGAGCGAGGGGCAGGCCGGGCCGGCTGGCCGGATCTCCGGGGAAGCGGAGGGCGGCGATCTCGGCACCGTTCGCCGCGCCGTCGCCGTCCGAGTCCTCCCCGGCGATCGCCTTCAGGGCTTCAGTCGTCCGGCCGCCCTTGACGTAGGCGAGGCCGTACGCGTTGAGCGTTCCGCGATAATTCCCGGGCAGGCCGGTCTTGTATCGGGCGTTCGGGTAGGTCAGGAGATGGCAATATCCGCAGGCACTGTACTCGCGCTCCGCGTCCGTGCCGGCCGCGCCGGCCCGGTGGCAGGTCAGGCAGTCGTCGAGTCGCGTGCCGGCCGCGGCCGGATAAGCGGACACGAAATTCCGGACGTCCCGGTCGCTCTCGTGGCCGACATAGGCCCGGGAACGGACAGATTCCTGCCCTGCGGCCGGGACCGACAGAAGAGCGGCGAAGAAGAGCCCCAAGCCCAGGAGGGCGGGGGAAAAATGGATTCGCGCGTTCGATCTCTTCATATCCATGATCCTCGCGATTATCTATTGGCTCTCCCTTATTTTATAATAGGGCGTCCCGGCCGGATAGGCCGGCGATCTTTTCATGGAGCCGAGAATGTCCGCTCGCCGGCTGGCCGCGATCCTGGGCCTGGCCGCCCTCGCCGCTTCGCCTCTCTCCTTGTCCGCCGAGAAGACGCTGATGCTGGCGACGACGACCAGTGTCGACGCCACGGGCCTCCTCGACGTCCTCGGCGACGCGTTCAAGAAGGAATCCGGGATCACCCTGAAGTGGGTCGCCGTCGGAACGGGGGCCGCCCTCAAGCTGGCCCGGGATGGGAACGCCGACGCCGTGATCGCCCACGCCCGCAAGCTCGAGGACGAGTTCCTCAAGGCCGGATACGGAGTCAACCGCCGGGTCATCGCCCGGAATTATTTCCTTCTTGTCGGCCCGGCCGAGGACCCGGCCAAGGCGGCCGGAGCGCCGGACGTCCGAACGGCCCTCGAGCGGATCAAGGCCGCCGGAGCGGTCTTCGTGAGCCGGGGGGACAATTCCGGGACGCACGCCCGCGAACGAGA
>Ga0315286_10007793_pt1 | contig 10511 bp, 9 predicted proteins | sample YL17G10_0_MG_FD_205038 | JGI IMG/M metagenome (GOLD analysis project Ga0315286, IMG submission 205038) | Sediment microbial communities from Yellowstone Lake, YNP, Wyoming, USA - YL17G10_0 | ecosystem: Environmental > Aquatic > Freshwater > Lake > Sediment | place: USA: Wyoming | collected...
CGTATCCCTGGAAAAGAATATCCTGAAAGCTGACTTTTTGAATACAGGTAATACCGTTCTTATCGGACGGGCTATTTATTACACAACGGATGAACGGAGGATGGCGGTAGATAGGTCAGAAACAGAGAAATTTTATCTTCCGATTAAAGGAAAGTATCCATTATCTATAGCTATGCCTGAGAAATTATCAGCCGGCAGATATACTATAATCTTAACCTTTGATTTGGAAGAAGGGGATGTCTTGGTAAAAGAAATCGATTTTACTAAAAATCAAAGAGGCGGCCTAAATATTCTGCAAATACGGGACTAAATAGGATAATCACCGATCTGCGTAGGGATTTTAAGCATGATGAGATTTAAAAAAATAGTTATTTTTCCAGTTATCATTACATTTCTATTTTCCTTGGCTTCGCCTGCTTTAGCCTATTATCCATATGTAGAGATACCCAAATATTTATGTGAAATAGGGATGCAATTTTACCAGCAAGGAAAAATTGAGGATGCCTTACACGAGTTTAATAAGGCCTTGGTGGCGGATCCTAATTATGAGCCGGCATTACAATATATAGAGATGATTAAAAATGGCCCGCCCGCTGTTCAAAAGATAAGCTCTCCTGAAAGAAAACCGGTTATGACAAGACTGCTGGCAATAGAAAAGCGCCAGGAAGCAATTTCTCAAGCTCTATCCAGTCTTCCTTCTACTCAAGAATCCGAATTCAAGAAAAAGATTTCCCCTTCCTTAAAAAAAGAGGCATTAGGTAAAGCAAAAATTATTTATTTAAACGACGAGTTCTGGTTGACTAAGCCCAAGCCTACTTTATTCATGGAAATCGGCGATTCTCTTATCTTGAAAGGTAATAACATAAAACAATATCTTGTGCTTTCCGCTGACTTTTTGGATATAAAGAGAGTTGACCGGGATTCGTTAATACTTCTAGCTGGCCTTAGACAGGGTTCCACATTTTTGCATCTCTGGGATGATAAAGGGCGTTGGACTTTTCCGGTTTCCGTGGCTTTTCCCAGATCGATGTTTTATCCTGACCAGAAGGATGTCGAAGATAGGTATAAACCGTTCAGGTTTCTTTATTCGGCTGATGGGAGTGGCTACTATAAGGGCAGAGACATAGGAGGATTAAATAGGGAAAGCCTCTCTTTTTCAGAGTGGGCCGGTATCTTTGGCGACACGCCGTACGGCAAGTTTGATGCTTCCTTGACCGCGACAAAATTTGAAGCGAGTACGGAAATCACTTCATACGGAATAGGATTAACGGACGGAAAAATCGGCCCTTTTAGTAAATTTAATCTTCGCGGCTTTGACCACTATAAATATTATTCTCCATTTTCATTATCGGGAACAGGATTAAGAGGGGCAACTTTACAGGCAAGAGCATTTGAGGAAAATCTAGCCTATGATATATTCTGGGGTAGAAGAAGAATCCTATTTGGGTTTTATTCTCCGGGCATCCAGGAAGAAGAAAGAGATGAATATCTAGAAGGGGCGCGCGTTACACTTTTTCCCAAGCAAAGCGACAATTATTCTATGAATTTTGCGCATGCGTATGGGGAAGCGAGGGACGGTTCACTTAAAAATACGGTTTTTTCTCTAGAGGCCAATCAGGATATTAAGAATACACGATTATCTTCCGAATATGCTTTTGACGGGACAAACTTTGCCGGTTACCTTAACACCAAGTTTGTTCAAGGAAAGTTAAACCTTGGTTGGGAATTAAGGGATATTGACAAGGATTTCACTACCGTAATCTCAAGTCCCGGTGGCCAGGGTGAGATCGGCTCTAGATTCACCGTGGATTATAAATTTACCAACGCCTATTTATCCAGCGATCTTGACGTTTATAGAGACAGGTCCTTTTTTAACCCCGCCAGGCCACACGATCTGAATTACGAATGGAATAATTCTCTTTTTATGGTTTTATCTCCTAAATCAGACTGGAGGCTAAGCAGCTATTATTCAAATAGTGTGGGTTTACTATCACCCGCAAAAACCGGCAGTATTAATAACGTATACTCAAGAAGGTTTAAATTCTTTAATGATTTGATTACTTCCTGGCTTTTAGGCGTTCAGTATCAAAGGAGCCGTTTTCTTTTATCTGAGGCCTCAAGTTATGATAGGTACTCATTATTAGCGGGGATCAATTCTCAAATATTTAGAGGTTTATCCGGATCATTGGATCATGAAGCGTCTTTAGCTAAAGCTTATCTTTCAGGCGAAGATACTACTTCCCAGTCTTTTCGCGTCGGCCTTAATTATAACAACCAGCTCTCGGCTTCTTTGTCCGGCAATATAAATCTCTACTATCGAAACGAAATTACTTCAGGGACACCGTTTAGTTTCCTTTCCGGAGAAGATAGCCTTCAGACAAATTTAGGGCTGAATTACAGGCCTTCGCCGGATTTTGAGTTTTTTCTAAACGGTACCCTTACCAACCTATGGTCTAATAGCCTATCAAAAGATGACCGTAATAATCTTTATCTGGGCTGGGGTGTACGCTTAGGCTGGGATTTGCCTTTTAGCTGGAATCCTTCGGGAAGAATTACGGGTATAGTCTACAATGATGCAAATGGTAATATGAAAATAGACGGAAATGAAAAAGGGATAGCTGGGGTAAAAGTCAAAATTGGAAAAAAGGAAGTAACTACGGATAAAAACGGTAAATATATTTCTGTTGCTAGGGCAAAGACAGTAACCGTAGCCATAGACAGCGCTACTATACCCGGCAATTATATTCTATCTAGCCCCGCGGTTAATGAAATAATCATTGGCAACAAGAGAGTTTACGAAGTTAATTTTGGGCTCACCACGCATTCGGCGATACAAGGTTTCGTTTATTGCGATAGGAATAACAACGGCAAACCTGATGAAGCTGATATCTTTATTTCTGATGCAGAACTTACGCTCGATGCTAAAGATACCTGCGTTACTGACACAGAAGGGAAATACTTCTTTTTAAATCTAGCTGCTGGAAAACACGCCATTTCAATAAACGTCAATTCTCTGCCCTTAGAGTATCTGCCGCTGGTTAAGATTAGCAATACTATAGAGATTAATGAGGGACAAGCTTATATTTTCAATATCCCAGTAAAAACAAAAAATTAATCGAACTTAATTTATACTGCCTTATTGAATTAATATTAGGAAGGAACTACCGTTTTATTTAGCTATCGTGGTTTCTACAATAACAGATTTTCCGTCCCGCTCTTCAATTTTACTTATCACGATTTTACTGTCTTGTTCCTGGGTGTATTCTTTGTTCTCTCTAAGATCACTGCTGATTATGTTTGGCATAGTCACACGTAACTCTAAAGCAACCGTATTCGCCTCCAGGTACGTCTGAAAAACCAATAGAAGGAATACTAAAATAAGGATTATTCTACGCATCTTTCACCTCCTTATTTTGTGTTACCGTGGCTGGTGGGAACTGGCCCCTTTGCAATATTCCTCTGATCCTATTTTCAAAATCATCTTCGGTTTTAATATTTTCACCGTTTATCCTAAGATGTTTAATAAAATCCACTAACCAGGCAATGAGTTTTGCCCGCGAAAGCTTTGCTCCGGTAGAGAATAGCGCATCTTTACCTAATTTATCCAGGAAATCAACCTCTTTACGGTTTAAGAAGGTAACTACGCGCTGATTTTTTGCTTCTTCGGTTAAATTCTTCATCTTTACTCCTAAAACAGAAAAAACCCTAAAGGCACTCTTTAGGGTTTCACTTCCCCTTTGGCAACGCAGCCTCCCGCTATAAGCGGGACTGTCGTTTTGCGCCCCAGCATTACTGCTGGTTTGCCTTTTCAGTAGGTATTCCTAATTGTCAACTAAAGTATAGCATACAAAGGCTAAATTTTCAAGTTGCTAAATTGCACAATTTATAAAAGTAATGTTGCTTATTTAGGGAGAATATATTATAATAATAAGGCTTTAATTAACGAGGTGAGGGGTGAAGAGAAATATACTCGCGGTCGGCGTAAATAAGGATATCATCTCAGGGATTACAAAAGAATTAGATTCCGAGAGGCTTGAATTAAACAGTGTAACTTCCGTTCACGAAGCCCTTAGTTTTATTAAGAGACATGAGATTATTATTGTTATTTTAAATAATCTCCTGCCGGATACAGGGGATTATCGGGAATTTTGCATTTTGATCAGGTCACAGGCAAGGATTTCCGGCATCCCTATTATTTTACTTGGCGAAAATAAAGAAGAGATTAGCGCGAAAATCAGTGTTTTAAAATCTGGATTAGTGAATGACTATATTATTTTACCCGCCGAAGTGGAAGAGATTGTAGCACGGATGAATGTTTTTATTGAAATAAGGATGTTGCATGAAGAATTAGAGTTAAAAAATATCCTTTTAAGTAAGATTTCCATAACCGATGAGCTGACAAAATTGCATAATCGCCGATATCTCCTGGAGCGTTTAGCCGAAGAAATCGAGCGTTGTAAGCGTTATAATTTTTCTATTTCATGCCTTTTAATCGATTTGGACCATTTTAAAAGAGTAAACGATAAATTTGGGCACCAGGCAGGAGACGAGGTATTGATTGAGTTATCCAGGATGTTAAAAAGCAATATTCGGGTGGTAGATATCTTAGGTAGATATGGGGGAGAAGAATTTTTGGTTATTCTGCCTCATACGAATCTACAGCAGCTGGGTGTGGTGGCGGAAAGGCTGAGGGATAAAACAATGTCATATACTTTTTTAGAATCAAAACACCAGTTGAAGTTAACCTTAAGCATCGGAGGAACCGCTTTTTCAGCACTTGATAAACCCGAGATTAATAAGATTATCCAGATTATAGATGAACAACTTTATTCAGCAAAGAATCAAGGAAGAAACAGGGTCAGGGCAGTTGCCTATCCGGCAGAAAAATGAATTCTAAACCAAAAAACACACCCGAGCATACCTTAATCACAAAAGAAACCGTCCAGCATGTAGCGCATCTGGCACGCATAGAATTATCTAGATTAGAGCTGGAAAGGCTTGTCCTACAGCTCCAAGATATTTTAGATTTTATAGATAAATTAAAGAAAATAGATATAACAGGTGTCAATCCTACGAGTCATATCCTACCCATTAAGAATGTGTTAAGAGGGGATGATCCCGGCGTTTCTTTATTCATTGATAAGGCGCTTGAGAATGCGCCTCATCGCGAGGGAAATTTCTTTGCTGTGCCTCAGGTGATCGAGTAATGAGAAAAATAGGTGAAAAGGTAAATGGAATTAAATGAATTGACAGCGCATGAACTGATTGAGAAATTAAAGAAAAAAGAAATAACTTCTCATGATCTTTTAACCGCGCTTGATAAACGGATTAGCCAAGTAAATTCCAAAGTTAAAGCTTACGTTAGAGTTAATGATTTTAGCTTTTCTGACCTGCGACCTAAGGCCTATAACCTACAACCTATTCTGCAAGGTATTCCTGTTTCCATAAAAGATAATATCTGTACCGAAGGCTATCCTACCGAATGTTGCTCGAAGATATTAGAGGGTTTTAAACCGCCCTACGACGCCACGGTAATCAGAAAGTTAAAAGAAAGCGGTGCCTTGATCTTCAGCCTTAAGACCAATATGGATGAGTTTGCCTTTGGTTCATCTACTGAAAATTCTTATTTTGGCCCTACACATAACCCCTGGGATTTGGAGTCTGTGCCCGGAGGTTCCTCTGGTGGTTCGGCAGCAGCTGTTGCATCTGATCAAGCAATAGTGGCTCTCGGAACGGACACCGGTGGCTCTATCCGTCAACCTGCGGCATTTTGTGGCGTTGTCGGGCTTAAGCCAACGTACGGCAGGGTTTCCCGTTACGGTTTAATTGCTTTTGCCTCAAGCTTAGACCAAATCGGCCCCATCACTAAAGATGTGCAAGATTGCGCTATTTTTGCGAATATAATTTCCGGATACGATCCCAGTGATTCTACTTCCGCCGATGTTGCAGTACCGGATTATACAAAATCTTTAGGGATGGGAATAAAAGGAATAAAAATCGGTATTCCCAAAGAATATTTTATCGAAGGAATGGATACGGAAGTAAAGAATATCGTAGAAGAAGCAGTGCATAAGCTTAAAAGTTTAGGCGCTGATTGTAAAGAAGTCTCTCTTCCGCATACCCAATACGCAATACCGGTTTATTATATTATTGCTACGGCGGAAGCAAGCTCCAATTTAGCCAGGTTTGACGGAGTGCAATATGGTTTCAGGGCTGATAATCAGGGTTTAAACAGCGAGAATCGGTTGCTAGATATGTATAAGCAGACCCGCGGGAAAGGGTTTGGTGAAGAGGCAAAGCGAAGGATTATTTTAGGGACATTCGCTTTATCTGTCGGTTATTACGATGCATATTACCTGCGCGCCCTAAAGGTGCGCACCTTAATCAAAGAGGATTTTGACCATGTCTTTGCCGATTTTGATTGCATTGTCACCCCTACAGCTCCTACGGGCGCATTTAAGATTGGCGAAAAAGTCAAGGATCCTTTACAAATGTATCTTTCGGATATCTATACCATATCCGCAAACTTAGCAGGAATTCCCGCGATATCTATCCCCTGCGGTTTTACAAAAAATAATTTGCCGGTGGGATTACAAATTCTGGCTAAGCCTTTCGCGGAAGAGACGCTTTTCAGAACCGCTCATGCCTATGAACAAAATGCTGCGTGGCAGAAGATGAAACCGAAATTATAACGCGATGGAATACGAAACAGTGATCGGATTAGAAGTCCACCTGCAGCTTAAGACCCGGACTAAGATATTCTGCGGTTGTTCGACGGAATTCGGTAATCAGCCGAATTCTCAAACCTGTCCGGTGTGCCTTGGGCTTCCCGGTTCTCTTCCGGTTTTAAATTCAACCGTCCTGGATTACGCGATTAAAGTTGCTCTGTCATTAGATTGCAAAATTCAGGAATACACTAAATTTGACCGCAAAAATTATTTTTATCCGGATTTGCCCAAGGATTATCAGATTTCTCAGTATGATTTGCCTTTAGCAAAAAACGGCTTCCTGGATATAGAATTAGGGAGTATTACTCAACAGATCAGGATACGCCGCGTACACTTGGAGGAAGACGCAGGAAAATTGATTCATCGCCCGGATTTCAGTTTAGTCGATTTTAACCGCACCGGCATCCCCTTATTAGAGATAGTCAGTGAGCCGGATCTAAATTCTCCGCTTGAGGCAGTCGAGTACTTAACTCACCTTAAGAGCATTATTGAATATTTAGATGTCTCTGATTGCGATATGGAAAAGGGCTCTTTACGCTGCGATGCCAATATTTCCTTAAGGAAGAAGGGTGAAAAAGAATTAGGCACAAAAACAGAATTAAAAAATATGAATTCATTTAAGGCCGTAAAAGATGCCTTGAGTTTTGAAATTGAACGGCAAACAGGGTTATTGCGGAAAAAAGAGGAAGTTATCCAGGAAACAAGGTTATGGGACGCTAAAGGATTAAAAACTATTTCTATGCGCGCCAAAGAAGGAGCGCAGGATTACCGTTATTTTCCTGAACCGGATTTGCCGCCATTTGTAATTGATGACAAGAAAGTGCAGGAGATTAAAAATACCGTTGGGGAATTGCCAAAAGAGAAAATGCTGCGTTTTATAAAAGAGTATGGATTGTCGGCTTATGATGCTAAGATTTTAGTTTCTTCTAAAAAGGATGCTGATTTCGCGGAAAACGAATGTATCCTTCTTTACCCGGACAAAGATAAGAAGCCCATAGTAAATTGGCTGATCGGCCCATTAGCTTCAATAGCCAGCGATTCAAATTGCAGTATCTCTGAAGTAAAAATCCCGGGAGGTGCTGAAGAGCTGATAAAATTAGTTAATTTGGTTGAAATTGGCAGCCTTTCGAATCTGATGGCAAAATCAGTATTAAGCGAATCAATTAGTAACGGTAAACCCGCCTCAGCGATAATTCAAGAAAAAAACTTGTTTCAGGTCTCTGATACAGGAAGTTTAGATAATATAGCGGAAGTCGTGATAAAAGATAATCCGAAATCGGTAAATGACTATAAGGCGGGGAAAAACAATGCCCTCATGTTTTTAATAGGGCAAGTGATGAAAATAAGCCTTGGAAGAGCAAACCCTCAAGTGGTTCAGGAGATTTTAAAACGGAGGTTAAAGTAATGCCTAAAAAAATTATCATTATAATAATCGCGGGATTAATGGCTATTGCCGTTTCCTCTGTGGCGATATCAGGAGCTCTGTCAGGGGCGGAAAAAAAGCAAAAAAATGATTTATTCCGTCAGGTAGAACTTTTTTCGGATGCCTTGGCAATTATTCAGACAGATTACGTTAATGAGGCCAAGCCCAAGGATTTAATTTACGGAGCCCTAAAAGGGATGTTATCCTCTTTAGACCCCCACAGCCAATTCATGGACCCCGACACTTATAATGAATTAAAGGTGGATACGGAAGGAAAATTTGGCGGTTTGGGGATTGAGATTTCTATAAAAGATGGTATGTTAACGGTTATCACGCCTATTGAAGATACGCCTGCCTGGAAAGCGGGGGTTAAGTCAGGGGATAGGATTGTAAAAATAAACGATGAACTGACGCGCGATATGACGCTTACCGATGCTGTAAAGAGGATGCGCGGTAAACCGGGAGAGCCGGTTACGATTGTAGTCCTGCGGGAATCAGAAAAAAAACTCTTAGAATTCAAGATAGTGCGCGATATAATTAAAATACAAGACATAAAAGAAGCCAGGATTTTAGAGGATGGCATTGGCTATATCCGCCTGATTGAATTTAGAGAAAATACGGCTGCGGATTTTGAAGCGGCCTTGGATAAATTAAAAAAAGAGGGGATGAACGCGTTTATATTGGATTTACGCAATAATCCCGGAGGCCTTTTAGATGTGGCGGTAAAAGTAGCAGAAAAGTTCGTCGAAAAAGGGAAATTAATTGTTTATACGAAAGCCCGTAAACCAGCGCAGAATTTAGAATTTCTTTCGCGGCAAGGGCAGCCTTTAATCGATATGCCTATGGCAATATTGATCAACGAAGGTTCAGCTTCCGGCAGCGAAATAGTGGCTGCTTGCCTGCAGGATTATAAACGCGCAATAATCTTAGGGACTAAGTCCTTTGGGAAAGGGTCAGTCCAGACGATCATTCCCTTAAACGATGGTTCAGCGCTGAGGCTGACCACCAGTAAATATTTTACGCCATTAGGTAAAGAGATCCATAATAAAGGTGTGCTGCCGGATATCGTCGTGGAAGAGGGCAAGATAGAGTTGGCACCCAAGGAAGAAGAATTGATAGAAAAGCCGCAAGCGGTATTTGAGCAGTTCGACAAAAAAGATGCAAAAATAGAGAAAGAGCGAGATTATAAATCCGATAATCAACTTATGCGCTGCGTTGATGTGCTAAAAGCGTTAAAGATCTACAAAGTGATAAAATAGTTTTTAAGATGAGCAGGCCCAAGAGATTTAAAATAACCTATCGGGTTTTGATTCCTTTAATTATTATTATTACCGCATTACTTTTATATGCATTGGCAACACGGCCAAAAAAGATACCTAAGGTGAGCGCTGCGATTAAGGGTAAGATTGCCATTGTGATTGATGACTGGGGTTATAATCTGAATAATTTAGAAACGCTAAAGAAAATAAGATACCCGGTAACCGCTTCCATCTTGCCAAATTTAAGTTATTCCAAGGCTCTGGCAAGAGAATTGCATAAACACAACATTCAAATAATCCTGCATTTGCCTATGGAGCCGCGTGAAAAATTCAGGCTGGAGCAGAATACCATTATGGCTGCTATGGATGAAGCATCTATAATAAATATTATTGATCAGGATTTATTAAATGTCCCGTATGTGGTGGGAGTATCTAACCATATGGGTTCGAAGGTTACAGAAGATTTTAATACGACGCAGGTTATATTTAAGGAATTAAAAAGAAGGGGTTTATATTTTCTGGATAGCGCCGTAACTTCTAAATCTATCTGTTTTAATTTAGCCAAAAAAATAGAACTCCCCTTTGCTAAGAGGAATGTATTCTTAGATAATGAAGAAAATCCTGAATATATAAAAAAGCAGTTGCATAAACTAATTGAGATAGCAAAAAGGCACGGTCAGGCTGTAGGTATCGGCCATAACCGCAAAACTACTTTAGAAGCCCTAAAAGAGGTAATGCCTGAAATAGAAAAACAAGGGGTAAAATTCGTTTATGTTTCGCAGTTAGCGCGCTAACGAAAAATGTATGTATTAGGAATTGAAACATCCTGCGATGAAACATCAGCGGCAATAGTCCGAGACGGGAGAAGTGTTCTTTCTAATGTCGTTACGTCAAGCCTTGCTTTTCACAAGAAATACGGCGGAGTTGTCCCGGAAATAGCCTTCCGCAAGCAATTGGAAACTATTGTCCAGGTAGCGGATTGCGCCATAAAAGAAGCCGGAATCAGGTTAAAAGATGTAAAACTCGTCAGCGTAACTAATGGGCCGGGATTATTAGGCTCTTTATTAGTAGGTATTTCCTTTGCTAAGGCGTTATCCTTAA